>R20__coassemble_1155_pt1 | contig 15929 bp, 16 predicted proteins | sample R20__metabat2_low_PE_040 | metagenome-assembled genome bin R20 | reverse complement strand
GTAGTGAGGCGTTTTTCCAAACCCTGCCTGCAAGCCGAAACGCACGACGCGAGCGACGCAGGGGCCGATCAATTCGATAAACTCGAGTGTGGTCGGTTCGGGTTTATTTTGCGGCGATGTTGCTGTTCTGAGTCGAGATTTTGGATGCCGCACGTGTCCAGGTACATCCATTTCGGGCCTTCTCCGGTCTTTCAGAGGCAGATTAAAAGCTAGTCGAACGAAATTCGCGCAGTGTGCAAAATAGAGGATAAAGTAGTATATTTGCATGTTTTATGGATGAGAAACTCAGGGAAATAACCTCGCAGGAGTATAAGGAAGGGTTCGTCACGCAACTCGAGCAGGAGTTCGTACCGAAGGGCCTGAGCGAGGAAGTCATCCGAACCATTTCCCGTATAAAGGACGAGCCGCAGTGGCTCCTGGATTTCCGCCTGGACGCCTTCGCGAAATGGCAGGGGATGGAGCAGCCCTCCTGGGGGCATCTCAAACTTCCCGGAATCGACTATCAGGACATAATATATTACGCTGCCCCCAAGCGTAACGAGGACCGCCCCAAGGAGATAGACCCCGCCCTGATGGAGACTTTCGACAAGCTCGGGATCCCGCTCCGGGAAAGGGAGTATCTGGCCGGGGTGAAGGACAAGTCGCAGGTCGCGGTGGATGCGGTGTTCGACTCGGTGAGCGTCACGACCACATTCCGTAAAACACTGAGCGAGAAGGGGATAATATTCTGCTCCTTCAACGAGGCCGTGCATGAGCATCCCGACCTGGTGCGCAGGTATCTTGCGAGCGTGGTGCCGTCCGGCGACAATTTTTTCGCGGCGCTTAACAGTGCGGTGTTCTCCGACGGCTCGTTCTGCTATGTCCCCAAAGGGGTGAAATGCCCGATGGAGCTGAGCAGTTATTTCCGCATCAACGCGAGCGGAACGGGGCAGTTCGAGAGGACCCTGATAATCGCCGACGAGGGCTCTCAGCTCAGTTACATGGAGGGCTGCACGGCCCCGATGCGCGACGAGAACCAGCTGCACGCGGCGGTGGTGGAGATAGTGGTCGAAAAGGACGCCGACGTGAAGTACAGTACAGTGCAGAACTGGTATCCGGGAGATGCCGAGGGAAGGGGAGGGATCCTGAACCTCGTCACGAAGAGGGGAATCTGCCGTGGAAGCGGCTCGCATCTGAGCTGGACCCAGGTCGAGACCGGCTCCGCGATAACCTGGAAATACCCTTCCACCATCCTTAAAGGCGATTACAGCTCGTCCGAGTTCTACAGCGTCGCGCTGACCAACAACTTCCAGCAGGCCGACACGGGGACCAAGATGATACACATAGGGAAAGGCACGAAGAGCAGGATAATCAGCAAAGGAATTTCGGCCGGCCACAGCGAGAACAGTTACCGTGGTCTGGTCCGCATAAACCCTGGCGCGAAGGGAGCGAGAAACTATTCGCAGTGCGACAGCCTCCTGATAGGCTCGCAGTGCGGTGCGCACACCTTCCCCGTGATCCGCAACGCCTGTCCCGAGGCCTCGGTCGAGCACGAGGCCACGACCTCGAAGATAAGCGAGGATCAGCTGTTCTACTGCAACCAGAGGGGGATTCCGCCCGAGGATGCGGTGGGGCTCATCGTTAACGGATATGCGAAGGAAGTGCTCCAGAGGCTACCGATGGAATTCGCGGTCGAGGCGCAGAAACTTCTTTCCGTATCGCTTGAAGGATCCGTAGGATAATGCAGTGGACTGAAATCATATCATCCGTTCTGGGGCTGACCTGCGTTTTTCTCGCAGGCCGCAACTCGAAGTACAACTTCTGGGTGGGATATGCCTACAACATATTCCTGTTCATACTTTTCTGGAAGCAGAGGCTTTTCGCCGCGATGATACTCCAGCCGGTTTCCTTCGCCATAAACCTCTATGGCCATTACCACTGGACCCATCCGAAGGCGGAGGAACAGAGCGCCGACGACCCCTCGCGCCTGAAGGTCTCCAACCTGACGGGGAACCAGTGGTCCGGAATGCTGCTGATAGTGCTTCTGGCGGGTTCCGTGCTGGCCTCCCTGCTCTCGGACAAGACATCGGACCCGTCCCCCTGGCTGGACGCCTACATACTTATGTTCACATTCCTCGCGCAGTATCTGAGCGCCCTTAAATGCTGGGAATGCTGGATAGTCTGGCTGGTGGTGAACGCCGCGAACATAGCGCTCTACCTGTCCTCCGGGCTTGTCGTGCTCCCGATAGTGAGCGTCCTTTATCTTGCGAACGGGATATGGTCCCTTATAAGTTGGAAGAAACTGAACAACAATGGCAGATAACATACTTTTGGACATAAAAGGCCTCAGGGCCGGAGTCGAGGGCAAGGAAATCCTGAAGGGGATCGACCTTCAGATACGCCGCGGCGAGGTTCACGCCGTGATGGGCCCCAACGGAGCCGGGAAAAGCACTCTGGGAGCAGTCTTGACGGGGCGTCCCGGATACGAAACGAGCGAAGGGAGCGTGCTCTACGACGGCCGCGACCTGCTGGCAATGGCGCCCGAAGAGCGCTCCTGGGCCGGGCTTTTCCTGAGTTTCCAGTATCCGATAGAAATACCCGGAGTCAGCATCACCAATTTCATGAAGGCGGCAGTCAACGCGCGCCGCAGCTCTCAAGGCCTTCCCGAGCTCAAGCCCGCCGAGTACCTGAAACTGTTGAAGGAAAAGATGGCCTTCGTGCAGATGAAAGGCGAGTTTGCAAAGCGCGAAGTCAACGTGGGTTTCTCCGGAGGGGAGAAGAAGAGGGGTGAGATTTTCCAGATGGCGATGCTTGAGCCCACCCTTGCGATACTCGACGAGACTGATTCGGGCCTCGACGTGGATGCGCTGAAGACAGTGGCGGATGGAGTGAACGCCCTGCGCGGTCCGGAGCGTTCGTTCATTATAATAACCCATTACCAGAAACTTCTGGAATACATCCGGCCCGATGTCGTGCATGTTCTCAAGAACGGCCGCATAGTCAGGACCGGCGGCCCGGAGCTCGCGGACCTTATATGGCAGGAAGGTTTCGAAAAGATAGATGGATAGGATTTTCGTCATAGGCCGCGACAGTGTTCCGGAAAAGTTCAATCTCGCCTCGGGAGAGTCCCTGGAGGCCGTTTTCGTGATCCTCCCGGGGGTCAGCTGCTCGCTGCGGCTGGAGATAAACCTCAACGCCCCCGGCGCCCGTGCGGACATAGCCGGACTGTTTCTCTGCAAGGGAGGGGAGAAGGTGGACATCCGGGTGGATATGCGCCATAATGCCGGCCACTGCGTTTCCGAGCAGCTTTTCAAGGGTATAGCCGGCGGTGATGCGAGAGTTTGCTTCGACGGCCTGGTGTATGTCGCGCGCGATGCGCAACGCACGGTTTCCCATCAGCAGTGCCATTCCATACTGCTGAGCTCCGAGGCTCTCTGCGAGGCAAGGCCCCAGCTGGAGATATACGCCGACGATGTGGAATGCTCGCACGGGGCTACGAGCGGCTACCTCAATGAGGACGAGCGCTTCTATATGCAGAGCCGCGGGATTCCCGAGGCCGAAGCGCGCGCCCTGCAGATGATTTCCTTCATTTCGCCAGTGGCCTCGCGCCTTCCCGAAGAACTCAGAGAGCAGATATATGATTCTTTATCCTGACGCCAAGATAAATCTCGGGCTCAATGTCCTGCGCAAGCGCGAAGACGGCTATCACGCCCTGGAAACCCTTTTCGTGCACTGCCCGGTACTGCGGGATGAGTTGTGCGTCGAGCCTTCGGACAGTCTGAAGGTGGACATCTCCCCCTGCGGCTGGGATCCGGGGAAGGACCTCACGGTGCGTGCCTGGCAGCTTCTGAGAGATGATTTCGGGATTCCTCCCGTCAGCATAAAGCTCCGGAAGGGCATTCCCGTCGGGGCTGGTCTCGGGGGAGGCTCGTCCGATGCGGCCTTTATGCTGAAGGCCCTGAATTCTCTTTTTTCTCTCGGCCTTTCGCAGCCGGAACTCGCCTCCTATGCCGCGAGGCTCGGGAGCGACTGCGCCTTTTTCATTTATGACGCACCGATGCTCGGCGAGGGCCGGGGCGAAATACTGACCCCTTTCGGAATCGACCTTTCCCGTTATGAGATCAGGGTGGAAATCCCGCAGGGAGTCTCTGTCAGCACCGCCGAGGCTTACAAGGGAGTGCTGATGCACGAAGGGGAGCCGTTGAGAAGGACTCTTGAACGCCCCGTGGAGCAGTGGCGGGAGTATCTGGGCAATTCCTTCGAGAAGACCGTTTTCGCGGCCCATCCCGAGATTGCCCGTCTGAAGGAAAGTTTCTATGAGGAAGGGGCTGTCTATGCTTCGATGTCGGGAAGCGGTTCTTCGGTATTCGGATTGTTTGAAAAATAGTTTATATTAGCGGTATGAAAACGAATAAGGAATACAAAAATGAGGCTCTCGCCGCCCTGAAGGGCAACTGGGCTCCTGCGGTTCTCGCGACTTTGATCTATCTTGTCATCGTATGTGTCCTGAGCGGTTCGACGGAACTCCCCAGATTGCTCGGAAAGATGGCTTCCGAAAACAATATCTGGCTTGAAGGTATCAATAAGCTCTCTTCAATCCTGATCCTTTCGCCTCTGGCCGTCGGTTTCTCCAATGCGATGAGATTCCTGTATGAAAGGCGCGACATCGCCCTGACCAGGAACATGTTCGAGATTCCCCTGAAGGATTATGTCCGCATCACCTGGGGGATGCTTCTGATGACCATAAAGATCATCCTCTGGACCCTGCTGCTCATAGTTCCCGGTATCTTGAAGACTTTCTCTTATGCGATGACTCCGTACATCCTTGTGGACAACCCTGAACTGAGCGCAAGCGAAGCGATACACAAGAGTTCCGAGATGATGGACGGCCACAGATTCGACCTTTTCTATCTGTATCTGAGTTTCATCGGCTGGTTCCTGCTCGCTTGCCTGACCTGCGGAATCGGCTTCTTCTGGCTGCAGCCCTATGTGGAGAATTCCGTCGCCGCCTTCTACAACGACCTCAAGGCCTCTTACGGCGAGACCGTCGTCGAAGACCAGATAGTCCACGAGGCCACAATAGTTTCCGAGTAAAAGCATGTATTCTTTTCTGATATGTATCGTCGCGCTCGTGCTGGGGTATCTCCTGTACGGGAAGTTCGTCGAAAGGGTGTTCGGAGCCGACCCGGCGCGCAGGACTCCCGCCTATGACAAGACGGACGGGGTGGACTATATCCCGATGCCGTCCTGGAAGGTGTTCATGATACAGTTCCTGAACATAGCGGGGACAGGACCCATCTTCGGAGCCATAATGGGCGCGAAGTTCGGTCCAGCCTGCTATCTGTGGATAGTGCTGGGCTGCATATTCGCAGGCGCGGTGCACGACTATCTGAGCGGAATGCTTTCGCTGCGCCACGGCGGTGACTCCCTTCCCAATGTCCTGAGCCGCTATACCACTGAGAAGATACGCCCGTTCTTCTCGGTGTTCCTGATTCTGTTCATGGCGTTGGTGGGAGCGGTGTTCGTTTACAGTCCCGCGATCATCCTGGGCGACATGGCCGCCGTTGTCTCGTCTCCGGAAGGTTCGATGCTGTTCTGGATGATAATCATCTTCATCTACTACATAATCGCGACCCTGCTTCCCATTGACAAGATCATCGGCCGTATCTATCCGCTTTTCGCGTTCTCGCTGATCTTCATGGCGCTGGGACTCTTCGTCTGCCTGCTCGTGAAGTGGCCCTCCATCCCCGAATTCTGGGACGGTCTGCAGAACAGGGCCCCTTCAGTGGGCGTCAGCGGTCAGAATATTTTTCCCTGCCTTTTCATAACCGTCGCCTGCGGAGCTCTCAGCGGCTTCCACGCGACCCAGAGCCCGATGATGGCCCGCTGCCTGAAGAACGAGAAGCAGGGCAGGCCCATATTCTACGGAGCGATGATCACGGAAGGCATAGTGGCGCTCATCTGGGCCGCCGTCAGTTCGTATTTCTTCTTTGACGGAGGAATGGCCGAGGTCGGCGCGAGCGGAGCACAGGCTCCCACCGTCGTGACCTCCGTGGCCCGCAGCTGGCTCGGCACTTTCGGCGGCATCCTTGCGATACTGGGGGTTGTCGCCGCGCCCATAACAACGGGTGACACGGCTCTTCGCAGCGCGCGCCTGATGCTTGCCGACCTTCTGAAGATCGACCAGAAGAATCTCGGAAAGAGACTCCTTCTGGCCATCCCGATTTTCGTCGCGACCCTTCTGCTGCTCTGGTTCAACGTGGCTAACGAGGATGGATTCAACGTGATCTGGCGCTATTTCGGCTGGATGAACCAGACTCTGGGCTGCATAACCCTCTGGGCCCTTACGGTCTGGCTGGTGCGCAGCAAGAAGACGATGCATTTCCTCATCACGATGATTCCTGCGACCTTCATGACCGCCGTCGTGGTGACTTACATCTGCGTGGACAAGACCGGCTTCGGCCTTCCGCAGAGCTGGACGCCATGGATTGCAGGCGCTGCAGTGCTACTGGCCGCCGCGCTCAGCTTCATAATCCTCAAAAAGAACCGCAAATCCGCTTGCTGACGACCCATATAGCATAAAAAAAGAACCGGATTAATCCGGTTCTTTTTTTTGTGGAGATAAAGAGATTCGAACTCTTGACCCCCTGCTTGCAAAGCAGGTGCTCTACCAACTGAGCTATACCCCCGAAAGCGGATGCAAAGATATAAACTTTTTCTTTTCCTGCAAAAAAATTCTTCGTATTGTTACAGAAGACCTTCCGGCAGTTCCAGGCGGAGGATGCGGGACTCGGGATCCAGTTCGAGTATGAAGTCCTCGTGCAGGGGAATCAGCGCCTCGCCAACGTACAGGCAGGGGTTTCCGGGGATGTCTTCGATGCCCGTCACTTCGCCTATTTCCTTTTCCCGGTCATAGACGGTCCAGCCTGTGAAGTCCTGCTCGTCTTCTTCCTGCTCTTCGCCTTCGACATAAATGGCCTGGCCTACGAGCTCCTCGGCGTCCTTCAGGGACTCCACGTCGGTTATGTGGACGACAGCCTTTCCTGTGCCTTTCGGGACGAGCGATTCAATGAAGAAAGGAACCGGAAGTCCATCGAAATTGATGAACACCGGTTCCTTGAGATCAATCTGTCCGACTTCGACGCCGCGTACCCCGATAAGGATGCCGCCATCGGTGCCGTTGGATTTGAGGATCTTGGCAATCTGAAGCATTATGCTTCTGCGGCCTCTTCTGCGGGTGCCTCTGCGGGAGCCTCTGCAGCCTCTGCGGCAGCCTTCTCAGCGGCCTGCTGGGCGGCGAGTTCCTCAGCCTTCTTCGCGATAGCCTCTGCGCGGGCCTCGTTTACCTTGGCCTCTTCAGCCTTGGCAGCCTTCTGCTTGGCGATGGCATCGTTCTTCAGGCCGGTCTTCTTGGCCTCGATCTTCTCGTCTCTCTGTGCCTTCCAGGCATTCCATTTCTGGTCAGCCTGCTCCTGGGTGAGGGCTCCCTTGGCTACGCCGCCGTCGAGGTGGTTGCGAAGGAGAACGCCTTCATAAGAGAGAATGCGGCGGCACACGAGTGTGGGCTGGGCACCAACCTTGATCCACGCAAGGGCACGCTCTGAGTTCAGAACGATGGTTGCAGGATTGGTGTTGGGGTTGTAGGAGCCGATCTGCTCGATGTAACGACCGTCACGCGGAGAGCGTGAGTCTGCCACTACAATGTGGAAGAATGCGAAATTCTTCTTTCCGTGGCGCTGTAATCTGATTTTAACAGCCATTGTGAATCTGTTTTAAAAGTTAAACCTTAATCCCCTCCTACCCGAGGAGGGACGGCAAAGATAGATATTTTAATTGATAATCGAAAAAATTTTGCGTTTCTCAGAATTATACGTATTTTTGCAGTCCCAAAACGAACTGCGGTAGTGGTGAAATGGTAGACACGCTACTTTGAGGGGGTAGTGGGCATTGGCCTGTGTGAGTTCGAGTCTCACCTACCGCACCAAGTTTTTGCGCAACTCAATCAATGAGTTGCGTTTTTTTATCTTTCAGGACGGTTGTCAATCCATTTCCAGAGAAGATACATCAAGGCGCCCCAGACGAGAAAAAGCACTGCGTACACCCAATAGGGTAGGGAGGCGGTGAAGGCGTCCCAGCGCAGATACTTGTCGAAATCGGGGATGTCGGCGTAATAGTATGAACCGGCGCCGAAATCCAACTCTTCCTGCAGCCCGGCTCCTTTCGCCATTATCGCGACGGCGACTGCAAGCGCGCCTCCGCCCAGAACGGCGGAAGCGGCTTTCAGCAGCGCCCTTTTACCACCCATCAGTTCAGAACGGGTACGGGGAAGATGACTCCGCTCAGCAGAACCCACACGGCGAACAGCGTGAGGCCGATGTTGAAGGTCTGGCCCACGACGTAGAGCCAGAGGACCTTGCCGCCGTGCATCTGCTTGATGATTTCCTTGAAATTTGTATCCAGACCGATGCTGACGAAGGCCAGCACGAACGCCCAGTTCTTGTACTGGTCGAGCACCTTGTTTATGGCGCCCACCTGGTCGGCTCCGCAAAGGGGCTGGATTACGAACGAGGCCAGCAGCGAGGCGGCGAAAAAGCCGATTATGAACTTCGGGAATCGTGTCCAGATCTCGCCCGGTCCGACTTTCCGGCCGGCGGTTCTGTCAACCCTGGTCGCGAAGAAAAGTGCCACGAAGAAGGCTATGAAACCGATCAGGATGTTCTGGATGGACTTGACGAGCACCGCCGCGGTCTGGGCTTCCTGCCCCAGTGCGGTTCCGGCCACCACGACAGCTCCCGTCGAGTCAACGGTGCCGCCGATCAGCGCGCCGCCCATCAGCTGGTTCATCCCGCAGGCACGTATTATCACGGGCTCGAAAACCATCATCAGCACGGTGAAGATGATGGAGATGGAAACTGCCATCGTCAGGTCGGTCTTCTTGCAGTTGGAGGCGGCTCCCGTGGCGATTGCGGCGCTGGTTCCGCAGACGGATGTGGCCGCTGCCATCGTGATCACGAGGGGTTTGTTGTCGATTTTCAGAACCTTTGTGCCGAACCACCACATGAAGATTATCACGATCGGAGTGACGACCCAGGCGATTCCGAGGCCGTAAAGGCCGAATTTGGCAATGTTGGAGAAAAGCACGGAGAAGCCCATTGTCACGAGGCCTGTCTTGATGTAGAACTCGGTCTTCACAGCAGGCTTCAGCCAATCGGGCACTCCGACCGTGTTGGACACGAGAAGGCCGACTATGAGGGCCCAGAAGGCCCATTCGAGATAGCGGTTCAGGGTGAACTCGGCGCTTATGAAACGCACCAGCACCGCAAGGACGAAAAGCCCTACGAAGGCGGGAAGATATTTTTTGAGGGAAATCCCGAGCAGAGCGGCCCCGCCGCAGAAGATGACGGCCAGGACGGCGAAGGTCAGTGCCAGTTTGCCCCAGTCCAGAGAGGGGGGAGTGTCGCTGAAATTCCAGGTGCTGAATTTCAGCGCCGAGAAATCGAATGCTCCGGTAAGGACTGAGATGCAGCCCAGGGCGATGATGATGAAGCCCAGCAGTACTGCAAGCCAGTCTTCGGATTTGAAAATTGCTTTCATTTTAAACGGGTTTAAGTTTTTTCGACAGCCGGGCGCAGAGTCCCGGAAAGAATCTTTTGATATATACCATTGCAAGTTCGCCGCGTCCTACCAGAACCTCGCGTTTTCCCTTGCCGATGGAGCGCACGATTTTCCGGGCCGCCGCATCGGCGCTCATTCCTCCGGCCTGACCGGGGTCCATCTGCGCGTGGGGTTTTCCGCCCTTGTCCAGGGCGCGAAGCGAGATGTCCGTCCTGACCCTTCCGGGGCAGACTATCGTGACACGTATCCCCCGGGAGGAATATTCGGCCTGCAGGGTTTCGAAAAAGCCGTAGAGAGCGTGCTTGGCCGAACTGTAGGCGCAGCGTAAGGGGAAACCGAACTTCCCGGCGATGGAAGATGTCACGGCGATGTTCCCTCCGCCTGAGGCGAGCATCAGCGGAAGCAGTTCCCGGGCAATGGCCGCGGGAGCGAAGAAATCCACCTCCATTATCCTGCGTACCATTTCCATCGATGTGTCCTGAACGCAGGTGCGCTGGCTTATTCCTGCGTTCAGAAAAGCTATGTCCAGGCCTCCAAAAGCATCCCAGGCCTCTTTCACGAGGTTTTCCACTCCTTCCGGCTCCGAAAGGTCGAAGGGAAGCACCTTTACGTCGCCCCCGCACAGGATGGCAACTTCTTCCAGTTTCTCCCTGTTCGAGGCAGTGAGCACGAGACTCGCCCCGAGGGCGGAGTAGCGCAGGGCGCAGGCCTTTCCTATGCCCGACGAGGCGCCGGTGATCCAGACTCTCATTTCATAAGGGCTTTTACAGCGCCGGTTATCTCTTCGACGGGGGCGTCGGGACTTATCACGAGGTCCGGCTCCTTGAAGACGTAGCCGCGGCTCATCGCGCCGAGGGTGCCGCCTCCGGTGCAGTTGAGCATGATGTATTCGTCGCGCGCCACCTTGCCTTCGCGGACCGCCTGGGCAAGGGCGGAAACAGCGGTGCAGGAAGCGGGGAGAAGCTCGTAGCCTTCGAGATTGCGGAACTGCATCATCCAGTAAATCAGCTCGTTGTTGTCTGCGAGGAAAGCGTCTCCTCCGCTCTGCTTCAGAACGTCGTAAAGGCCTCCGGCGATGCCGTAGGGCGGTTTGCGGTTGGAAAGAACCTTTGCGAGAATGATTTCTGCCTGATGCCTGCCTTCTTCGGCGGAGATGTCTGCAAGGTCGCGGCTTCCCGCTTTCCAGGAATCATAGATCAGAGTGAAAGGTTTGTTTTGGGCTACATAAACCCTCATCCGATTGGGCCCGAATCGTCCGTCGGCCTCGAGCCTTCGGGCATTTTCCCAGGCTGCAATCGCTCCCGTTCCAGAGCCCACGGCCTGAAAATATGCGTCCGGAATGCGCCCGGCGGCCTCCGCGAAACTCAGCACGGTGGTCCCCATTCCGTCCCTTCGGGCGATATTTTTCGCTCCTCCTTCGAGGAAGAAATCAGGGTCCGAGGCCAGTTTGTCGCCCAGAGCTATCGCGTCGTAATAGTCGCAGCCGTGAGGAACGGCCACGAGCTTGACGCATTTGTGCAGTTTGCGGCGGAACCACAGGTCGTGCAGGCTGTCCTGCGGCACGCAGATCACGACAGGTATCCTGTTGTCGGAGCAGACCTGGGCGAAGGCCCTGGCAGTGTTTCCGGCGCTCTGGACGACCAGGGTGCGTTTCTCGTCTTTAGGCAGGCGCGCAAGTACGCTGTAGGCCTCGGTTTCCTTGAAGGAACAGGTCCTGAATTTCGCGCCTATGCGGGGGCACCAGCCGCTGAAGGTGATGTAGAGGTTCTCCAGGCCGAGGAACTTCCCAAGTCCCTTCGATTTGTAGGTCACGGGGGCGCAGGAGCCCTTCAGGGTGCGCTTTACGGGGAGCCAGTTGGCATAGCGGTAGATGCCTTCGGCGTCTTCCAGGGGGGAAAACTCGCGTACTGCATATTGAGCCTGCACGAGCGCGCTCTCCGCGCATTCCGGATCCGAAAGAGTCCACCCGGAGTCCTCGAAAACGCGCCCCGTCTTCAGATTTACGAGCTTGTAGGTTGTAGGTTTCATCGTATCAGGGCCATGTCTGGCATTTCGTGGTCATATTCGCCCTTCTCCAGCCTTTCCTTGATGTCCTTGAAGGCGGCCAGGGTGCGGTCCACGTCCTCGAGGCTGTGTGCGGCGGTGGGTATTATGCGGAAAATCAGCATTCCGGGAGGAATCACGGGGTAGGTGACTATCGAACAGAAGATGTGGTAATGCTCGCGCAGATCCACGGCTATGTTGGTGGCCTGGTTGATGCCGCAGGCAAGATGGACGGGAGTGACGCAGGCCTCTGCCGGGCCTATTTCGTAGCCCAGGTTGCGCAGGCCGTCCTGCAGGCGGCGGGTGACCTCCCAGAGCCGCTTGCGCAGGGCGTCCCCCTCCTCGCCGCGGATTATCTCCAGACGCTTCAGGCAGCCTTCCACGATGCTCATCGGAAGGCTCTTCGCGTACATCTGCGAGCGCATGTTGTAGCGAAGGTAATTGATTATGTCCTTGGGACCGGCGATGAAACCGCCGATCGTGGCCATCGACTTCGCGTACGCGCCTATATAGAGGTCTATTTCGTCCATCACGCCGAAATGCTCGGATGTTCCGCGGCCGGTGGGACCCATCACCCCGAAGCCGTGGGCGTCGTCGATCAGGATCCTGAAATCGTATTTCTTCTTCAGGGCGGCGATCTGGTCGAGGATGCCGAGGGCTCCGGTCATTCCGTAAACACCTTCAGTTATGACGAGGATACCGCCGCCGGACTCTTCCGCCTCGCGCGTGGCGACCTTCAGTTTCTGCTCGCAGGATGCTATGTCGTTGTGTTTGAACTTGAAGACTTTGCCCAGGTGCAGTCTCACCCCGTCGATCAGGCATGCGTGGGCCTCGGCGTCTATCACCACCACGTCCTGCCTGCCCAGCAGGGCGTCAATGGCGGAAACTATGCCCTGGTAGCCGAAATTGAATTCGAAAGCGGCTTCCTTCCTTTCGAAGTCGGCGAGTTCCTTTTCCAGTTTTTCGTGCAGGGCTGTATGCCCCGTCATCATGCGGCTGCCCATAGGGTAGGCCATACCCCATTTCGCGGCAGCCTCGGCATCCACTTTCCTTATTTCAGGATGGTTCGCCAGCCCCAGATAGTTGTTAAGGCTCCAGCAGAGCACTTCCTCTCCGTTGAATCTCATATGGGGGCCGAGTTCGCCCTCGAGTTTCGGGAATGCGAAATAACCGTCGGCCTTGTCTCTGTACTGTCCTATCGGACCTCCGCTGGATTTGCGGATCTTTTCAAAAATGTCAACCATATTTATTTCTGTCTTGATATCAGTCCCATTGCCCTGAAAAGGAATTTGGGCAGTTCACTGCCGCTTCCGCGCCTGGTGAGGTCGATGAACCAGCCCAGTTTTCCCGCCACGGGCACCTTGAAGGTCTCGACGAACTCTATCAGAGTCCCGTCCGGATCTTCGATGTAGGTGAAGCGGCCGGAGGCGTCTCCCATATCGAAAATCTCCCCGTCAGGGCAACTGTCCACGGTGAACGGGCAGCCATTTGAGGCGCACAGGCGCCCCAGTTCGTCCATCCCCGTGACGTCATAGCATATCTGGATGAATCCGGGATCCCCCCAGTAACGGCCTTCGTAAATCTTGCCGGGCTTGCGGTCCAGAGCCTGCACGAGTTCGAGACTGTTCGCCCCGAAAAGACCCGAGAATGCGCTGGTCTGTGTTTTTGAATTGCTCAGCAGGACCCTGCGGAACTTTCCTTCACCGCCCTCGAGGCCCTTCCAATCGTCGAAAACTCCGCTCGCGTCATATTTCACGGTGTCATAGCCGAGAACGGTGCAGTAGAAGTCCACAGCCTTCTGCATGTCGGACACTCCGACCATTGCTCCGAGCACGCCGCCGACAGGAGTGGCCTGCCTTATGAACACGTAGCTGTCCTGAACCAACTGGAAGATGTTCCCGTAGAGGTCCTTCGTGTAGAAGCAGGGGACGCCGCCGGGAGTCTTTGACAGCTCTGAAATCCAGGGCTTGTCAGGGCTGTCGGAGAGCCTTTTGAAGGCGGCCTCGATGTCTCGGCAGCGGATTTTGGCCGCGAATGTGCCCAGGTCTCCGATCGCTGCCGGGGCCGCAGGGGGAACGGGCGTCCTTTCGGAGTATTGCCATATCTCCAGGCCCCCGCCTCCGTTGAGGTTCACCGCGATGCAGGCGTGCCTTTTCTGAGGTTTTCCTCCGGTGTAGGGGAGCATCCGCTCCGCTACGGTGTCATCTTCCAGAATCTTCACGTCAAAGCCGAAATTCCTTATGAACCAGTCCCAGGATTTGCGCAGATCGCAGGTGCCCACTCCGACCTGCTGGATGCCGTTTATAGTCATATCGTAAAACCTTTTACTAAATTTTGAACTGCAAAGATAGTAAAAGGTTTTACAATTCAAATGCCACAAACGCAATATTCAGGCATATTTGTCGTTGAACCTTAATTTTGTTAGATTTGTGCAGAGAAAAAAACGATTATGACAGATATCAGAACCGGCAACGGATATGACGTCCATGCAATCGCCCCCGGCCTTCCGATGTGGCTGTGCGGCCTGAAGATAGATTCCCCGTTCGGCTTTGTGGCCCATTCCGACGGCGACGTGGCCATCCACGCCCTGTGCGACGCTCTTCTGGGGGCCGTCGCGAAAGGGGATATCGGGAAGCTTTTTCCCGACACCGACGATGCCTTCAGGGGCATCGACAGCAAAATTCTTCTGAAAAAGGTTGTAGCCCTTCTTTCGCAGGATGGCTGGAGTGTCTCGAACGCCGACATCACCATAGCCCTGCAGGCCCCCAAACTCCGCCCCCGCATCGATGAAATGCGCTCCTGCCTTGCTTCGGTAATGGGCATCGACCCCGAAAGGGTCAGCGTGAAGGCGACCACGACGGAGCGTCTGGGCTTTGTCGGCAGGGGGGAAGGCTGCGAAGTCTGGGCAAGCGTCCTGGTCTGCAGGCAGTTCTGAATCAGCCCAGGTAGCGCTTCCGGAAGCCGACAAGAAGGCCGATAGAGAGCAGCAGGGCCATCACTTCGGCGAAATCCACCGACATCCATATTCCGTCCACACCCAGCAGGGCCGGCAGGATGAACACCGCCGACAGCTCGAACACGAGGGTTCGTGCGAAGGCTCCTATGGCCGACACGATTCCGTTCCCGAGTGCAGTGAACCATGCCGATGTGAACATGTTCACTCCGCAAATCAGGAAACTGAGCATATAGATTCTTGTCGCCTTGATTGCAAGGGCTTCCAGTTCGGGTTTGTAGCCGACGAAGGCGTGGGAGAACAGGGGGGCGAGGATTTCGGATAAAATGACCATCAGCGCACCTCCGGCAAGAACCAGTACAAGGCTCTTGTGCTGCAGGCTGCGCAGTTCCTCACGGTTGCCGGCGCCGTAATTATAGGAGATTATCTGGGCTATGCCCATGTTGTAGCCGATGAATATGGCGGCGAAGATGAAACCTATATACATCACTATTCCGTAAGCGGAAACTCCGTCGGCGCCTATCAGCCTCATCAGCTGCAGGTTATAACAGATGCCCACGATGTTCAGCGCTATGTTGCCGACATACTCGGAAGCTCCGTTGGTGCAGGATTTTGCCACGGCCCCCCAGTCCATCCTGGAGCGGACGAGCGCGATGTGGGTGTCGTTCATCCTGCGGGAAGTGAACTTCAGCAGGGGATAGATGCCGCCCACGCATATCGAGAGTGCAGTGGCTATGGCTGCGCCCCTGAGTCCCCAGCCGAAGCCGATTATGAACAAGGCGTCCAGCCCGACGTGCACGCTGCCGCACACTATGCTCATGATTGTGCCGATCTGGGGCCTTTCCGCCACCATATAGAAGGTCTGGAAGGCCATCTGCAGGATGAAGAACGGCAGACTGGCTATGATTATGCGCCCGTATGCAACGGCGTCCGGAAGCATTTCCTGCGTGGCTCCCAGGCCGATGGTTATCGGCTTCATCAGCAGAATGACGGCCACGGCGAGCACGACTCCGATTATCAGCGAGAATTTCACAATGGTGGTGAAGGTCCGGTTGGCCTTGCCGTTGTCCTTTTCTCCCAGGGAGAAGGACACGAGAGCGCTTCCGCCGGCGCCGAGCATCAGGCCTGTCGCGGAGAGGATCGCGATTACGGGATAGACCAGATTCATCGAGGCGAAAGCGGTGTCTCCGGCGAAATTGGAGATGAAAAAGCCGTCTACGATTCCGTAGATTGAGGTCAGGATCATCATGGCGACCGAGGGCAGCATAGTTTTCACTATTCTGCGATATCCGTAGTGTCCGCTCAGTTCTATTTTCATTGTGGCCGCGAAATTATCATT
>R20__coassemble_1136_pt1 | contig 16163 bp, 10 predicted proteins | sample R20__metabat2_low_PE_040 | metagenome-assembled genome bin R20 | reverse complement strand
CGACGTGAGTAGCTTTTTCGATTCAGGAGGGAGGTCGCTTGCACCTTCAGCACATTACCTGCGAGCGCGGCAAAGACTTCGATAAACTCGAATTTGATATGTGTGCGGAAATATGTAACTTTACCCGATTATACGCAGACAGTAAATAACAACACAACCAATATGAAAATCAAACATCTGATCCTCACTCTTGCGGCGGCGGCAGGGATGCTGGCCTCCTGCAGCAAGGAAGCTGCCGACACTTCGGCGCAGAAACTCAGCGTGACTCCCACTGAAATCAAGGATGTCACCACAGCCGAGAACACCCAGAAAGTCAAGCTCACAGCTGACGGTACCTGGACGGCCAGTTCGAACAACCAGGATATGGTCCTGAAGATCTCCCCCGAGAGCGGAAGCGCATGCACCGACCTCGAGGTCACCATCTACATCGCCCAGAACAAGGGCATCGACCGCAGCGCCGTGGTTTCTTTCGGCAGCTCGAAGCTCAACAGCACCTCCGTAACCATCTATCAGAACGGCGAGAAGGGCGACAGCGACATCGAAAAGCTGACCGTGGCCGAATTCATCAAGCGCGCCGACGAGGAGACAATTTATCGTCTCGAGGGAGAAATCAGCAACATCGCGAACTCCTCCTATTACGGCTTTGACCTCGAGGACGAGACCGGGAAGATTGCGATTGCCTTCCCCGTGAATTTCAAGGACAAGGTCGACGAGCTGGAAATGGGAGCGACGGTTGTCGTGGAGGGCGCATATCAGTACTATGAGCAGAAGTCGGCCCATCAGATGACCAACGGCACCATCATCTCCGTGACCGCTCCCGCGCCCGTGGATCCTTCCACGATTCAGACCCTGACCATCGCTGAATTCATCGCCAAGGCCGACTCGAAGACCGTCTACAGGGTCATCGGCTCGGCATATGACATTACTTACAAGGACAACTACAAGGCCTTCTCCCTGAAGGACGACAGCGGCGAGAGCCTCTGCATATATTCTCCCACCAACTACAGCAAGTTCTACGAGCAGATGGCCGAGGGAAGCATAGTCAGCGTGCGCGGAGTCTATGAGTACTACTCATCCAAGGACCTTCACGAAATGGTCAGCGGAGTCATAGAGAGCGTCGAGGACGCCCCCGTGATTCTCCCCACCGAGACCGACAAGATCGCTGACGTCATAGGCGGTGAAATCGGCACCAAGTATATCCTGAAGAACGTCACCGTGGCAGGTCTGTACAAGAAGGGCTTCCTCGTGAGCGACGGGACGGACCTCATCCTCGTCTATGCCGACAAGGAGCCTTCCGTGAAAATCGGCGACGTGGTTCAGGTGACCGGAACTTCCAGCGAATACGGCGGCCTCGTGCAGCTCACCAAACCTGAAATCGAGACCACGGGAGTCGCGACCTACACCCACCCCGCGCCCACCGACATCACTTCCACCTTCGATACCTTCGCTCTCGACAAGATCCAGTACGTCAGCGCCCAGGGTACCCTCAAGATCGACGGCAGCTACACGAACTTCAACGTGGCCGGTGCGACCAAGGTCGGCAGCATCCAGTATCCCCTGGACGAGTTCGGCCTTTCGAAGATGGACGGCGTCGCCTGCACGGTGAAGGGTTACGTGGTCGGCACGACCACCTCCAAGGCCGGTGTGACCTATGTCAACATCCTCCTCTGCGACATCGAACTGCAGGGCGAGTACTTCTCCGTGGCTCCCACCTCGATAAAGGTTTCCTATGACGCTACAGAGGCGTCCTTCAAGGTGACGACCAACGGCGAGTGGAGCGTGGACTGCCCTGCGGGAGTCAGTGCGGATCCCGCCAGCGGCGAGGGCGACTGTGAAGTGAAGATCAGCTTCGCGGCCAACGACAAGCTCGAGAGCGTTTCCTATGAGGTCACGGTCAACGGACCCGATGAATCCATCAAGGTGACCGTCAACCAGGCTGCCGCACCCGATCCGGACGCGAAGTGCCTGGAACTCACCAATGAGGAAATATGCAAGGCGCTGAAGGCTGCTGTCGACGCCGGTGCGAACGGTTACAAGGACATCACGATCGACAGCGAAAGCGGTAGCTGGACGGGCAACATCAACGCCCAGGCCAACAGCGGCGACCTCACAACCACTTATGTTCAGATCAGAGCGAAGAAGGGAGCCTATCTGTTGTCTCCGACTTTTTCCGCGAATATCGAGAAAATCGAGTTCGAGGTGCCTGCAGGCCTGAACTGGAATACCAGCAGCAATGCCGGTCTGGAGAGGGAAATCTATGCGGTTCCCGCCTCCACGGAGGTTCCCACGTCGGATTCAAATTATTCCTCCACTCTTTATGAAACCAACTACGGCTCCGTGAAGACCGTGGGGACCGAGAGCGAGAATGCGGTCTATACAATCGATTTCAGCTCCGACACGAAGAGTTTCAAACTTCTCAGCAAGGGCGGAGCAAGTTATATCAACTGGATAAAGGTTTATCTCAAGAGCGAATAAATGAGATTCTTTTGGAAGGCGGTCAGGACGGTGGCGGCAGCGGCGATAGCCGCCGCCCTTCTGGGCGCGTGCAAGGCTGAGGACAACACCCAGATAGGGCTGGACCTGAACGTGCAGGCTGTCAGCGCCGACGCGTCCACCAGGCAGATCCACGTCAGCGCCTCCGGAAAATGGACACTGAGCCTTCAGGATACACCCTGGGCGAGTCTCCATTTCTTCGGCGGGGCGGCTTCGCAGAGCCTCGAGGGCAGCGGCAGCGACGATATCGTCATCCTCGATTACGAGCAGAACAATACGACTCAGGAAAGAGTCTGCACGCTGATCCTGAATGCCTCCGGCCTTTCCAAGACCTACACCTTCACACAGCAGGGCGCGGAAGTCTCCGACGATCCTTCCCCCGTGGAGAAGCCGACGGCTCTGACTTCTGACCCGCTGCCGGACTGGATGGAACTTCCCGCTTTCGACGAAAAGAGCGGACTCTATTATTTCAACCATACCGAGTATACCGACATCCGCAATTATTCCTTTGCCTGGGACACCGGGTCTATGGTGGCCCTCTGGGTGGCTTATCCGATGGGCCAGTGGGCATATCCCGACAAGGGCAGGGTCGGCCGTTCGGACGCCTGGTCCCTGGATCCCAAACTTCCTGACGACTCTCAGCCAAGCCTTGTGAAGAACTCATACAAGAATGCCGAAGGCAAATGGAGCGGATACGAAAGGGGGCATCAGATTCCTTCCGACCATCGCCAGCACGACCTGAAACAGAACAGGCAGACATTCTATGGAGTGAATATGATGCCGCAGCTCCCGGGGCTCAACGGCGGAGTATGGCTGGACCTTGAAAGCAGGACCAGAAGCTGGTCTCTGAGGCTCGACACCCTCTACGTCGTCACGGGCTGCATAGTCCCCGGGGATGCGGACGTGGTTTACGAAGACAACAACAGGGAGGTCAGAATTCCTTCCCACTGCTTCAAGGCCCTTCTGGCGTATTCCGGTGCGAGCCGCGAAATGCGCATAGCAAATCCCGAACTTTCAGAAAACGGATATTACGCCGCGATAGCCTTCATCTACGAGAACCGCGGCTATGACTCCGGATTCATGGACAGCTCGATCACGGTGGACGAGCTTGAGAAAATAACGGGCTTCGATTTCTTCCCGAACCTTCCCGACGACATCGAAGCCTCCGTCGAGAAAACAATAGACCCCTGGTGGCTTTAAACTGCAGGAATGATGAAACGTTTATTTTGCATAATCTGCCTTGCGACGCTTCTGGCCGGCGGCCTTGACGCCCAGAAGCACAACTACGTCGTGGGCTTCTACAACCTCGAGAATCTCTTCGACATCTATGACGATCCGGCGAAGAACGACGAGGAGTTCCTCCCTGAGGGGAAGAATAAGTGGACTGAGGCCAAATATCAGAAAAAAGTTCACAACATGGCCCAGGTCATCCGTTCGATGAAGGATGACAACGGCGCCTACCATACGATACTCGGAGTCTCCGAAATGGAGAACCGCAACGTCCTGGACGACCTCGTCTCGGACCCCCAGATCGCGGATGCGAATTTCCAGATCGTGCATTACGACGGTCCGGACACCAGAGGAGTGGACGTGGCCCTGCTCTACAGGCCCGACCAGTTCAAGTATCTGGACAGCGAGTCGATTCCCTTCACCTTCGAGGGCAGCAAGGTCGAGATAACCCTCGACTCCCTCGCGCAGAGCAGGTTCAAGACCAGGGACATCCTGATGGTCCGCGGTACCATAGAAGGGGAGATGTTCGCCTTTTTCGTGGCGCATCTGCCATCCAGACTGGGCGGCAAGGGTTCCGACCTGCGCAGCCGCGGGGCGGAGATCATCTACAAGCGCGCATGCGAGCTCGAGCAGGAATTCCCCGGAATCAAGGTGGCCGTGATGGGCGACATGAACGACAACCCCACCGACGACAGCATGTCGATATGGATTCCCGGCAAGGAGAATATCAAGGACGTCAATCCCGGCGATTTCTTCTCCCCCTTCTGGGCTATGCTGAAGGCCGGCTACGGCTCCCTTGCCTACCAGGGCGAGTGGAACATCTACGACATCATCCAGGTCAACTACAATCTTGCGCAGGCGCCTCAGGGCGGCCTCAAGATCCGCAAGATCGTGAAGAACAAATACTACGGCAGGGTTTACAACAAGCCTTTCCTCACCCAGCAGAGCGGCCAGTACAAGGGCACCCCTTTCCGTACCTGGTCAGGCGGCAATTTCATAGGCGGCTACTCCGACCATTATCCCACATACATAGTAATCAGCAAATGATATGAAGAAATATCTCCTGACAGCATTCTTACTGACGGCGCTGTGCGTATCGTCCTTTGCCCAGGGCCTCGCGGGGACCATCAAGGGCACTCTCGTGAGCAGAGGCGACCGCAGCCCGATAGAGGGCGCACTCGTCACGATTTATGTCGAAGGCCAGAATCTGTGGTCCACGAAGACCGACGCTTCCGGACAGTTCCGTATCGTGAACGTGGAGAACGGCAGCTATATGCTTTCGTTCGAGGCCGACGGCTATGCGAGCGCGATGTCCTCGGTGATAGTCGAAGGCTATGACCGCGACCTCAGGTTTATCTCCCTTTCGCCCCTGCAGGCAATCGATGACGTGGACGGCGACAATTTCGCGGAGTTCGATCTCGACGACTCGGGCTACAACGACAGCCCCACCATCCTCTTCAGCTCCAACGACCCCTACAACAGCATCGCCGGCTACGGCTTCAGCGCGATCCGCTTCAAGAACAGGGGTTACAATTCCGACGCGCAGGACGTCTATCTGAGCGGAATCCAGCTCAATGACGCGATTACGGGCTATTCTCCCTTCTCGCTCTGGACAGGCCTGAACGAGGCGATGCGCTCGAAGGACAGTTCGAACGGCCTCGAGACCGCCGACTTCGGAATCGGAGGAGTGAACGGAACCACGTACATTCTCGCGAATCCTGCTTCCGTGCGCAAGGGATGGCGTTTCAGCATCCTGAGCAACAGCGCGACCTACAGACTTCGCCTGATGGCCACATATGCTTCCGGAAGGCTCGACAACGGCTGGTCTTACGCCGTGAACGTATCGGCCCGCCTCGGCGGAAACGACTGGGTCAAGGGAGTTTACTACCGTTCCTTCGCCTATTATGCCGGCGCCGAGAAGGAATTCGGCGACGGCCACAACATAGCCCTGTTCACCTTCGCGGCCCCCGGCCAGAGAGGCGCGCAGAACGCTTCCACCCAGGAGGTTTATGACCTTATGGGGGACAACTACTACAACTCCAACTGGGGTTACCAGAACGGCAAGGTCCGTAACGCCCGGGTCAGGAAGACCTTCGAGCCGGTGACCGTGCTGAAATACACCTGGACTCCTTCCGAGAACTTCGAGAGCGCGACGACCCTTCTGTGGCGCACCGGCAAGAACGGCTACACGGCCCTCGACTGGTACGACGCCCAGGATCCCCGCCCCGACTATTACCGCAACCTTCCCAGCTACGCAGCTTTCAGTGAGGATGAGGAAAGCGCCTACAGCGAGCTCAAGTCCGACTGGATGAGGGAGGCATGGAAGAGCAACTCCGCCTACACGGATTACCAGCACATCAACTGGGACAGACTCTACAACGTGAACTACAACAGCGCCGACGGCCGTTCCAAATATGCCCAGGAAGAGCGCCGCGTGGACCAGAACGAGATCGACATCGCCGAAACGGTGAAGTGGTATCCCGCCGAATGGCTCAAGGTCAACGCCGGGGCCTCCTACAAATGGAATCGCAGCGAGAATTACAAGATCATCGCCGACCTTCTGGGAGGAGAGTATTTCCTGAACGTCGATTCCTTCGCCGAGAGGGATTACGCCGCCGACCAGGTGAAGCTCCAGAACGACCTGGACTATTATCTCGAGCACGGCGAGGCCCAGAAAATCTACAAAGGCGACAAGTACGGCTATGATTATCTCGCGCAGATACGCAAGGCCAACCTCTGGGCCGCGGCTACCGCCGAGAACGACGGACTTTCGACTTCGCTGGCCGCCCAGATCGGCAATGAGCGCTTCTGGAGGGAGGGCCTTGTGCGCAAGGGCCTCTTCCCCGACGATTCGAAGGGCAAGTCCAAAGAGAGCAGTTTCTTCACCTACAGGCTCAAGGGCCAGCTCGCATACGTGGTGCGCGGCGGCCACAGGATAAGCGCCAATGTGGGCTACATGAACGACGCCCCCACCTTCAACCAGGCCTTCATCTCGCCCCGCACCCGAAATACCCTGATGGACGGTCTGACGACCCGCAAGACCTTCTCCGCCGACCTGGGCTACCAGTATTCCTCGAACGGCTACAATCTCAGGCTCACCGGTTTCTACACGACCATCAAGGACCAGAGCGACCTGATGAGCTTCTATGACGACACCCAGAACTCCTTCACGAATTTCGCGATGACCGGCATCGACGAAAGGCACGTCGGACTCGAATTCGGCGGCAGGATGCCCCTTCCCGTCGAGGGACTCTCGCTGGGAGCCGCCCTCAGCTACGGCGAATACATCTACACCTCCACACCTCATATGGTGCAGACCATCGACAACAGCGCCGCGATCATCAGGGACGACGACGTGACCTACTGGATGCAGAGCCCCCGCTACAAGAGGGTTGACGGCCAGGTGGATTACGACTTCAACGACAATCCGATAATCGAGGGTTACGACAAGCATTACGTTCCCTCCACTCCTCAGCTGGCCAGCGAAATAGCGCTCAACTACCGCAGCAAGAACTACCTCTTCGTCGAGCTGAACGCCCAGTATTTCGCGAAGTCCTACCTCGACATGAATCCCCTCTACAGGACCACGTACGCCTGCAAGGGCAGCGATGCCGATCCCGGCATCATCGAGGAGATGACCGCCCAGGAGGAATTCACTCCGGGCCTTGTGATGAACGCCAGCATCGGCAAGAGCTGGTACATCAAACGCCTCTACAACATCGGCTTCTCGCTCGAGGTGCACAACTTCCTGAACAACACGGGCGTGAAGACCGGAGGCTATGAGCAGACCCGCCTTCGCGCAAGCTCCGACAAGAGCCGCTATTACCGTTTCGACTCCAAGTATTTCTATATGCCGGGAGCCAATTATATGTTGAACATCTATTTCAGATTCTAAGGCCCTATGAAAAAGACATTGATTGCGCTCTGCGCCATAATTCTCCTGGTTTCCTGCCAGGAATGGGAGCCTGTTTACACTTTCAGCTACGACGATCCCGCTCAGGTCGGGGCCCAAACCCTCAGCGCCAATGCGACCATAGCGGAACTCGTCTCCAATTACGAGATTCTGAAGCCGTGGGAAATCGACAAGGATATCGTCATCAGCGGAAAAGTCTCCACGACCGACCGCCCGGGAAACTTCTACAAGAGTTTCTTCATCCAGGACGAGACCGGCGGCATCGAAATAAAGATAGGCCGCAACGCCCTGTACAATGAATATCAGCAGGGCCAGACCATTTATATAAAGTGCCTCGGAATGACCCTCGGGATGTACGGCAACAAGAGCGGCGGCAACTACGGCAAGGGCATGGTCCAGCTCGGCTTCAGCAACCCCGAGTTCGACAACACCGAAGACACCTACCAGACCACGTATTTCGAATCGCCCCTGTTCATCGACGCCCACGTGATAAAGGGGGAGCAGGGAGATCCCGTTCAGAGCGTGGTCCTCGCCCCCGCCGACTTCCCCCGCAGCTCCGACACCCAGGCGACGAACCACTTCCTCGGCAAGCTCGTGACCATCAATAATCTTTCCTACGGCTGGTTCGATCCCACGTACGACGAACTCAACGAGGCTTTCGTGCTCCTGTATCTGGATTCCACGCAGAACAAGAAGAAGTCCTGGAACAGGATCTTCGTCTCCGGCGAGGACACCGGGATCACCACCTGGGCCATGTCCAAGACCAAGATGACCGAATATCTGGAGTCCGGAATCTGGGACGACATCAAGATAGGCAACGCCAACGACCAGAACTACGGCACGGTGGGCGACCTGCGCGGCGAGGGCGATTACCCCTCGATCGAGAAGGCGGCGGGCTCGGTGAGCCAGTATTTCACCGCTCCGAACGGTACCGGAGTGCAGATCCGCACCAGCGGCTACAGCAAGTTCGCCGACGCCGAGATCGACCCCGATGTGCTCGCGGGCCGCAAGACCATTTCCGCGACGGGTATCCTGAACCTTTATCAGGGCAAGCTCCAGCTCGTGGTGAATTCCCTTGACGATATAAAAGTTGAATGATATGAAAAAGATTTTTGCATTTGCAGTTATGGCAATGGCTCTTTCAGCCTGCTCCTCCAACCCTTTCTTCGAGGAGTGGGACACCCCTTACGGAATCCCTCCGTTCGACAAGATCCGAAATGAACATTATCTCCCCGCAATAAAGGAAGGTATCAAGCAGCAGAACGCCGAGATCGAGGCGATAATCGCCTGCACCGACGAGCCGACTTTCGAGAACACGATAGCGGCCCTGGACTGCAGCGGCGAAATCCTCACGAAGACGAGCGGCGTGCTCTTCAACCTCTGCGAGAGCGATGCGAGCGACGAACTCAACGCGATAGTGGACGAGGCCACCCCTCTGGTGTCCGAGCATTCCGACAACATTTTCATGAACAAGGAACTCTTCAAGAAGGTGGAGGCCGTGTGGAACGCCGACCAGAGCGCCCTCACAAGAGAGCAGCAGATGGTCCTGAAGGACTATTACGAGGCTTTCGTGAACAATGGAATCGCCCTTCCCGACGAGCAGCAGGCGCGCATCAAGGAGATCAACAGCGAGCTCTCGACCCTCGTGCTGAAGTTCGGCAACAACCTCCTCGACGAGAGCAACGCCTTCAAGGCTGAGTTCGGCTTCTCGGTTGCCAACTACTACGACCAGATGGCCTCGATCGAGGACCGCGACCTGCGCGAGAGGGTGTTCAAGGCCTATTCGCTGCGCGGAAACAACGGCAATGACAAAGACAACAAGGCCGTTGTCCTGCGCATAATGGAGCTGCGCATCGAGAAGGCCCATATTATGGGCTTCAAGAGTCCCGCAGAGCAGATTCTTAGCACCAAGATGGCCGGCGATCCCGCCACCGTGGACGCTTTCCTGCAGCCGATCATGGACGCTGCAATGGACCGTGCGAAGCAGGAAGTGCGCGACATGGAGGCCCTCGCAGGCTTCAAGATCGAGCCATGGGACTATATGTACTATGCCGAGAAGGTGCGCAAGGCCCGCTATGACCTCGACGAGAGCGAGGTGATGCAGTACTTCAAGATGGAGAACGTGCGCGCGGGCGTGTTCGGAAACGCCACCCGCCTGTACGGAGTTCAGTTCGAACCCGTCGAGGGAGTCGCCCTCTACAATCCCGAGTGCGAGGCCTTCAAGGTGACGGACTCCGACGGCTCGCTCATCGGAATCATCATCACCGACTACTACCCCCGCGACAGCAAGAGGGCAGGAGCCTGGATGACCAATTTCTGCGAGCAGTACAAGACTGCAGACGGACAGAATGTGCGTCCCGTAATCGTGAACGTGGGTAATTTCAACAAGCCTGACGGCGACAAGCCCGCTCTTCTGAACATCGACCAGGTGGAGACTATGTTCCACGAATTCGGCCACGCCCTGCACGGCCTCCTGAGCCAGTGCACGTACAAGTCCGTGAGCGGAACATCCGTGAAGCGCGATTTCGTCGAACTCCCTTCGCAGATCAATGAGAACTGGGCTTTCGAGCCCGAGGTGCTCGCCACCTACGCCTTCCACTGGCAGACGGGCGAGGTCATCCCCGAAGAACTTGTAGCGAAGGTCCAGGCCGCCGCCAACTTCAACCAGGGCTTCACCACCGGCGAACTCTGCGCCGCATCCATCCTCGACATGAAATGGCATGAACTCGAGAGCATCGAGGGCATCGACGTGGATTCCTTCGAGGCGAAGGCCGCAGGCGAAATGGGCCTGATCGGCGAAATAATCCCGCGCTACCGCAGCACCTACTTCAACCACGTCTTCGGCTCGAGCGGCTACAGCGCCGGCTATTACAGCTATCTCTGGGCCGAGGTTCTTGACAAGGACGCCTTTGAACTCTTCCGTCAGAAGGGCATCTTCGATTCCGAAACCGCGATGAGCTTCCGCCACAACGTCCTCGAAATGGGCGGCAGCGAGGAACCTATGGTGCTCTACAAGCGCTTCCGTGGCGCAGACCCCGATTCAGGAGCGCTCCTGCGTGCCCGCGGACTCAAGTAAAAAACGATCAATTTACAGTATAGAAATGAACAGAAAAGTACTTCTGATGATTCTCGACGGCTGGGGAGAAGGCCGCCATGACCATTCCAATGCAATCTACACGCAGGGCCAGCCCTTCATCGACTCCCTGCGCGCGAAATATCCCTTCAGCCACCTCAATGCCTGCGGCGAGTACGTCGGACTTCCCGACGGCCAGATGGGCAATTCCGAGGTGGGCCATATGAACCTCGGCGCCGGCCGCATCGTTTACCAGGATCTGGTGAAGATAAACATGGCCTGCAGGGACCATTCGCTTATGCAGAATGCCGAGATCAAGGCCGTATATGACTATGTGGCCGCGACCGGGAAGAAACTCCATTTCTTCGGTCTTTGCTCCCACGGCGGAGTGCACTCGTCCCTGAACCACCTTTACGAATTCCTAGCCGAGGCGAAGAAAAACGGCCTTCAGGACGTGTACGTGCACTGTTTTATGGATGGACGCGACACCGATCCCCGCAGCGGCTACGGCTTTGTGGAGGAGCTCGAGCAGAAGATGAAGGAGACGACCGGAAAGATCGCCACTGTCTGCGGACGTTTCTATGCGATGGACCGCGACAAGAGATGGAACCGCATCAAGGAAGCCTACGACATGCTCGTGGAAGGCAAGGGAGCGCAATTCACCTCCGCCCTCGAGGGCATCAAGGCCAGCTATGACGCCGAGGTTACGGACGAGTTCATCAAGCCCATCGTGATCACGGAAGGCGGAGAGCCCGTCGCGAAGGTCGAGCAGGGAGATGCCGTCATTTTCTACAACTTCCGCAACGACCGCGCCCGTGAGCTCACCGCCGTCCTGACTCAGAACGACATGCCCGAGGAAGGAATGCACACCCTGCCTCTTTACTATTGCTGCCTGACTCCCTACGACGCTTCCTTCAAGGGTCTGCACATTCTTTTCGATAAGGAGACCGTGACCGACACCCTGGGCGAGACCCTCGCCAAGGCCGGGAAACGCCAGTTGCGCATAGCCGAGACTGAAAAATACGCCCACGTGACCTTCTTCTTCAACGGCGGCCGCGAGACCCCCTTTGAGAACGAGGACAGGATCCTGGTGAACTCCCCGAAGGTCGCGACTTACGACCTTCAGCCCGAAATGAGCGCCCCCGAGGTGGCCGAGAAACTGATCGAGGCCATCAATTCCGAGAAGGAGGATGCCATCATCTTGAACTTCGCGAACGGCGACATGGTCGGCCACACGGGAGTCTATGAGGCCATCTGCAAGGCCGTGAAGACCATCGACTCACTCGTTCAGAAGGTCGTCACAGCCGCGATCGAGCACGGTTATGCGGTTCTGCTGACCGCCGACCACGGTAACGCCGACTATGCGGTCAACGAGGACGGCAGTCCCAACACGGCCCATTCCCTGAATCAGGTGCAGTTCATCGTCATCAACGCCGGAGACGAAGTCAAAAGCGTAAAGGACGGCGCCCTGTGCAATGTAGCACCCACGATCCTCAAGCTTATGGGCATACCCCAGCCTGAGGCAATGACCGCCGAGCCCCTGATATGATCTACAAGTTCAATCCCATACTCCGCCCGATGATCTGGGGCTCGGAACTCTGGGTGCTCTCCGGCTACGGCGAGCGCATCTCCCTGGTTTCCGACGGCCCCGACGCGGGCAAGACCGTGAATGAGGTTTACGGGAAGGAATTCCCCCTGCTCATCAAGTTCATCGACGCCCACCAGGATCTGAGCATCCAGGTCCATCCGGACGAGGAAATGGCCCAGCGGGTTCATGGGGGCCACGGCAAGACCGAGATGTGGTACGTGATCGGTACACAGAACGGTGCACATCTGTACTCGGGGCTTAGCCGCAGCATAACTCCGGAGCAGTATGTCGATCTGGTCGAGAAGAACGAGATAGTTTCCGTTCTTGCCGACCATCAGCTCAGCCCCGGCGACGTGTTCTTCCTTCCGGCAGGGCGCATCCACGCCATTTGCGGAGGCACGTATCTAGCTGAAATCCAGCAGACTTCGGACCTGACCTACCGTATCTACGACTATGGCCGCAAGGGCCCCGACGGGAATCCGCGCGCTCTGCACACCGAGCTCGCGAAGCAGGCGATAGACTACAAGGTTTATCCCGAGTATCGCACGAAGTATGAGCGCAAGATCGGAACGGAGGTCTGCCTGGAGAGCTGCGAGTATTTCACGACTTCGCTTCTGGAGCTGGACGGCTCATACGAGGGCTGTGTCAGGGATATGCAGGTGGTGATCTGTATGGAGGGCTCGGCCGACGTGAACGGCAAGCCTCTGGGCATCAACGAAACGATCCTGCTCCTCGACGAGTCTCTGCACATCGAGGGCTCCGGAAAGTTCCTGACCGTACACATATAATAGGATCTGTCAGTCTTCGAGGAGTTCGAAGTCGAGGGTTTTGCTTTCGAGGTCGGCCTTCTTCACGCGGATGCGGACCTCGTCGCCCAGGCGATAGATCTTCTTCGTGGCGCGTCCCTTGAGGCGGTAGAGCTTTTCGTCGAACTCGAAATAATCCGAACGCATCTCGCGCAGAAGCACAAGGCCCTCGATCTTCGTGGGCTCGATTTCGACGTACATACCCCACTCGGTGACTCCGGAGATGTGCCCTGTGTAGCATTCACCGATCTTGTCCTGCATGTATTCGACAAGCTTGTACTTCACGCTGGCCCTCTCGGCGTCGGCGGCAAGTTGCTCACGCTGGCTGGCGTGCTGGCATTCGGCCTCATAATAGTCCTTGTCGGCGCTCTTGCCCCCTGCGAGGTATTCGCTCAGCAGGCGGTGGACCATCGTGTCGGGGTAGCGGCGGATGGGGGAGGTGAAATGCGTGTAGAAGGGGAAGGCGAGGCCGTAGTGGCCGATGTTGTCGGTGCTGTAAACAGCCTTGGCCATAGCTCTGAGGGCGATGTCGGTGAAGGCCGCGTTCTCCGGCTTGCCCTTGGATGATTCCAGAAGGCCCCGCAGCGCCTTGGCAGCTCCCTTGCCTTCCAACTTGTCTCCCATCTTGTAGCCGAAGCCCTTCGCGAACATTTTCAGGTTCTCCAGCTTAATCGTGTCCGGCTTGTCGTGCACGCGGTAGATGAAGGTCCTGGCCTTTCTGGAGGCCGAGCCGTTCATCTTGCCGTCGGTGGCGATGAACTCCGCGACGGTGCGGTTCGCAAGGAGCATCAGTTCCTCGATGAGGAAGTTGGCATCGTTGCTGTATTTTTGGTAGATGTTCACGGGCCTTCCGGTCTCGTCGCATTCGACCTTCATCTCCGGACGGTTGAAATCGATGGCTCCGGCCTTCTGCCTCTTTGCCTTGAGCTTCTGCGCGATTCCGTTCAGGACGACTATCGCTTCCTGCAGGGATCCGGCCTCTCCGGTCTCACCCGCTTCGATGATGCTCTGGGCCTGCGCGTAATCCAGACGGTGGTCTGAGTTGATTATGGTGCGGAAGATGCCCCTTTCCAGGATTTCGGCCTTGGGACCGATCTCGAAAATGGTCGAGAAGCAGAGTTTGTCCTCACCGGGGCGCAGCGAGCAGAGCTTGTTGCAGAGTTTCTCCGGGAGCATGGGCACGGTGCGGTCCACCAGATACACTGAAGTACCTCTCTCGCGGGCTTCCTTGTCCACGGGAGAGCCCGGCTTCACGTAATACGACACGTCTGCTATATGCACTCCGACCTCGTAGTTGCCGTTGTCCAGCTGCCTGAATGATATCGCGTCGTCGAAATCCTTCGCGTCGGCGGGATCGATCGTGAAGGTCAGGACGTCCCGGAAATCCCGGCGTCCCTTCATCTCTTCCTTGCCTATCTTCTCGGAGATCCCCTCCGCAGCGTTCTCCACTTCGGGCTCGAACCTGTAGGGCAGGTTGAATTCGGCCAGGATGGCGTGCATCTCGGTCTCGTTCTCGCCGGGCATGCCCAGCACGTCCACCAGATGCCCCACCGGGCTCGAGTCGCCCCTGTCCCAGCGGTCCACCACCACCGCGACCTTCATCCCGGCCTTCGCCCCCATCGCGGCCGCCTTCTCGGCGTCCACTTCGATGTCATATGGCATCGACTTGCTCTGCATCAGCACCCATCCCTGGGCCCCGACAAAATGCATTATTCCCACGAAAGGCCTTCCGGAGCGTTTCAGGATGCGCACGACCTGCCCCTCGCGGCGCTTGGTCTCGCTTTTTTCACGGGTCACTGCGACCAGCACGCGGTCGCCGTCGAGGGCGTTGCGCGTCTTGGAGGCCTTGACGAAAACGTCGTCCTCCTGTCCTTCAATTATCACGAATATGAATCCCTCACGGGTCATCTGGACCCGTCCTTCGAACTGGGGATAAACCTTCTTGTTATGTGATGATCTGCTTTTTTTCATTTTCTAACGGAATTTTTTGTCCTCCTCCAGCATTCCTGCGTAGGAGTTGTAGCGTTCAACTGAGATGGTGCCGGCCTCGACGGCTTCCTTCACGGCGCAGCCCGGCTCATGGGTGTGGGTGCAGGGGGTGAAGCGGCAGCCTTTCGACGCTTCGAGCATCTCCGGGAAATATTTGGAGATTTCTTCCTTTTCGAGATCCACCAGCCCGAAGCCTCTCAGCCCCGGGGTGTCGATCACGAAGCCTCCGGACTGCAGGGGGTACATCTCATAAAGGGAGGTGGTGTGCTTGCCCTGCAGGTGCGCTTCGGAAATCTTTCCGATTTTCGGGTCCAGAGAGGGGTCCATAGCCTTTATCAGGGAGGATTTCCCGACTCCGGACTCTCCGCTCAGCAGGTTCAGTCCGCCCTTGCACAGACTTTTCAGCTCTTCGATTCCCTCGCCTGTCCTGACGGAGGTCTCGAGCACGCTGTAGCCGGCCCCCTGATAGATTTTCTTGAATTCTGCCACGTATTCGGGGGCCGCGTCGCGGTACAGGTCCACCTTGTTCAGGACTATCGTGACGGGGACTCCGTAAACTCCGCAGGTCACGAGTATCCTGTCGAGGAAAGGAAGTTTGATTTCGGGGAAATACAGGGTCACGACTATCAGCGCCCTGTCCAGGTTCGAGGCGATTATGTGGGACTGGCGCGAGAGGTTGGTCGATTTTCGGATCAGGTAGTTTTTCCTCGGCTTCACGGCGCTTATGACGGCCGGATGCTGCTCGTCAATGGCCTGTGTATCAGCCTCCCATTCGACCGAGTCCCCGACTGCCACGGGATTCGTCGCCGTGCTCCGCGCGAGCCTGACGCGCCCCGCCAGCACCGCAGGGAACAGCTTCCACTCCCTCAGATCGCTAAGCAGGTAATGGCTCCCCGCATTCTTCACGACAGTCGCTTCTCCTTTCATTCTTGACTTTTTCTGGTTCGAGTTACAAATATAATCAAATTCGAGTTTATCGAATTGATTCCCTTCTCCGGCCGCGTCGTGCGTTTCGTCTTGCAGGCAGGGTTTGGAAAAACGCCTCACTACCGTTCGGCCCCACCACTTCGC
>R20__coassemble_1094_pt1 | contig 16636 bp, 19 predicted proteins | sample R20__metabat2_low_PE_040 | metagenome-assembled genome bin R20 | reverse complement strand
GAAAGGGGAAAATCGGCAGTTTTAGTGTCACGAGTGCAAAAAATCGGGCAAAAGTCTGTAGTCGTGACAGGGGGAAGGGGAAGGGGAAGGAGAAGGAGAAGAAAGTGCAGTGCAGTGCAGTGCAGTGCAGAACAGGTCAGAACAGAACGGGAAAAGAAAAAGAGGCCGGCCCTGGGAGGGGGCCGGTCTTGCGTTTTGTAGTTCCTACAGGAATCGAACCTGTATTTAAGGTTTAGGAAACCTTCGTTCTATCCGTTGAACTAAGGAACCGCAACAAGAGGATGAAGATTACTCAGCGTCCTTGACGATGATCTGACGTCCTCTGTAGTATCCGCACTCAGGGCATACTCTGTGATACATCACGGTAGCGCCGCAGTTGGGGCAGGTGGCAAGGGTAGGGACGGGAGCGAAATCGTGGGTACGACGCTTGTCTCTGCGCTGCTTTGAAAGTTTGTGTTTCGGATGTGCCATATTCTTTTTTTTATATTGTTATTTGCTCAAATACTTTAGCGTCTCTTCGTTACACCCGCCGTCTTCGTGGACTCTGCACATCGGAAGGGAGACAAGAACGTAGTCGTAGATATCCTGCGAGAGGTCTATCGCATCCGAGAAATCATACTCGTCGGATTCGAATGACACTTCGACAGGAATCTGCAGGTCTTCGAGACAACGGTCACACTGCACCGTTACGCTTCCGTCCACCTTGCAGCTTACCATAATCTCACAACCGTCCACATCCACCTCGACGGCGGCGTCAAGCTCCGCCGCAAGGATCTCCTCGTTGCCGAATATTGCAAAGAACTCGCCGTCCAGATGCCTCTCAAAAGCGTTCTTTCCGGCTTTAAGACCTTTTACAGGTATAACAAAGGGTTGCAAAGGTAACAATTTTTTCGTTAATATCAATCCTCATTGTCGCTATTTCTCTTTCTTGCAAGAGGATCCAGCAAAATTTTGCGGATTCGCATGAAATGAGGGGTCACTTCCACAAGCTCATCCTCTTGTATGTACTCGAGAGCCTCCTCGAGGGAGAACTTTATTGCGGGAGGAAGGACTATCTTTTCATCGGAACCTGCCGCACGCACGTTCGTGAGCTTCTTGGTCTTACAGATATTGATGTTCAGGTCGCGCTCGCGCGTATGCTCGCCGACAACCTGTCCCAGATAAATGTCCTCGCCGGGATCCACGAAGAAACGTCCGCGGTCCAGAAGCTTGTTCATCGAATAGGCTATGGCCTGGCCGGTCTCAAGGGAAACGAGGGAACCGTTGTTGCGGTGCTCGATCTCACCCTTGAATGGCTGGTATTCCTTGTAGCGGTGCGCTACTATCGCCTCGCCCTGGCTGGCAGTCAGAAGGTTGCTCCTCAGACCCATCAGTCCACGGGTCGGGATCTCGAACTCCAGAAGAGTCCGGTCGCCCCTGGGCTCCATATGCACGAGGGCGCCCTTGCGGCGGGTACTGATCTCGATCGCCGCGCCCACGAACTCCTCGGGAACCTCGATGGAGAGTTCCTCGATAGGCTCGCACCTCTGACCGTTGATGGTCTTGTCCAGAACCTTGGGCTGGCCGACCTGCAGCTCGAAGCCCTCACGGCGCATTGTCTCGATGAGTACGGACAGGTGCAGGACGCCTCGGCCGTAAACCACGAAGGAGTCGGCGGTAAGGCCCGGTTTCACTCTCAGGGCGAGATTCTTTTCAAGTTCCTTCTCGAGGCGTTCCTTAAGGTGGCGCGAAGTCACGTACTTTCCGTCCTTTCCGAAGAAGGGAGAATTGTTTATCGTGAATAGCATGCTCATCGTAGGCTCGTCGATGGCGATGGGAGGCAGGGCCTCGGGATGTTCGAAATCCGCAATCGTGTCGCCGATCTCGAATCCGTCAATGCCCACGACGGCGCATATGTCGCCGCAGCTGACAGTCTCGGCATTGGTCTTTCCAAGACCTTCGAACACCATAAGCTGCTTTATCTTCTGCTTCTGGACAATGTCGTAGCGCTTGCACAGGCTTATGTTCTGGCCGGTGCGCAGAGACCCCCTCGTAATGCGGCCCACGGCGATACGTCCCACGTAGGGGCTATACTCGAGGGAGGAAATCAGCATCTGGGGCGTGCCCTCGACCTGCTCGGGTGCGGGAATGACCTCAAGAATCGTGTCCAGCAGAGGGGTGATGTCGCTCGATGGCTGCTTCCAGTCCAGGGACATCCAACCCTGCTTCGCGGAACCGTAAACGGTCGTGAAATCAAGCTGGTCCTCGGTCGCGTTCAGATTGAACATAAGGTCGAACACCTCTTCCTGCACCTCGTCGGGACGGCAGTTGGGCTTGTCCACCTTGTTTATCACGACAATGGGTTTCTTGCCCATCTGCAGAGCCTTCTGCAGAACGAATCTGGTCTGGGGCATGCAACCTTCGAACGCGTCCACCAGAAGGAGCACGCCGTCCGCCATGTTCAGGACCCTCTCGACCTCTCCGCCGAAGTCGCTGTGGCCCGGGGTGTCGATGATATTGATCTTGACGCCCTTGTAGATCACGGAAACGTTCTTCGCCAGAATGGTGATGCCTCTCTCGCGTTCGAGGTCATTGTTGTCGAGTATGAGCTGTCCGAGATTCTCGGGCTGGCGCACAAGATTCGCCTGATATATCATTCTGTCCACCAGGGTGGTCTTGCCGTGGTCGACATGGGCGATAATAGCTATGTTTCTGATGTCCTGCATATTCTTCTAACCAAAATCTTGCAAATTTAAGGATAAATCGCGCAAAGTCAATAAAAATCGGCCGCAAATCTTTATGATTCACGGCCGATTCCTCGTGCGCGAGATGAGACTCGAACTCACACAGGTTTTACCCCACTAGCTCCTGAAACTAGCGCGTCTACCATTTCGCCACCCGCGCAAGGATTGGAGCGCAAATATACAACTTTTTTAGTAAAAGACGAAAATAAGTTGATAAAGATTTACACAGGCTTTTCAGGTTGAAAGATCATGACTAAAAAATGTATGTCAAGGATACAATCATATCGCTCGGAAGTATGAAATATTTCTCTCCGTCGTCCACAACGCTTCCGCAATGCTGGCATTCATAGGTCGTATAGACCTCATATCCGCCCCAAATTCCCAGACCGAAATCGAGATTGAAGTGCTTCGAAAGCATATATGAGTATCCCGCCGAGAGTGTACCGCCGTAGCGGTCGCCCTGGGAGGTGCGGCGCGAGCTTATCCCTCCGGTATTGAATTCCTGATAGCGGGCGCCCGCCCCGAGCCACCAGCCGGAGAAAATGTGCCAGGGCCACCACCTGGCCCCCGCCGAGTAAGTCTGCTGACGCTGGAGGATAGCGTTCTCGCCCTGCCCGAAAGTGAAGGGATTGTACTTCACTGCGGCGCCCACGCTCAAATGGCGCGTCAGCCCTCCGTCGACCTCCAGATTCAAGGTCGCGAAATTCGCATAGTCCAGAAAATTGGTCGATACCGCCAGTTCCTGCGCTCCTGCGGAAAAGGAAGCGAGGAGCGCCAGGACGAAGGGGAAAATTTTGAAAAAACTGAATTTCATGTCACAGATAGCGCAGGAACGCCTGGTTTATCACATTCTTGTATTCGGGATAGAGGCTCAGCAGTCTGCTCTGGAGCACGGTCCTGTCAGTCACGTCGGGGGTCAGCGCCGCGTAAATCTTGTAGCGGTCCAGACCGCGCTCGTTCAGATACAGGAAGATCTGCGGATAGAACCAGAAGGAAGTGCCGAACGAGGAAGTGCTCCCTTCATAACGGTCGCGGTACATCATAGTCTCGACGTAATAGGCCCACATCTCCCCTATCTCCGCGTAGCCGGCGTTCTTTTCGGTCCCGACACCGTAGGTCACCCCCCCGGAACTGACAAAGGACGTGAGAATGAATTTTATGTAGGTGTCCCAATAACTTGTCCCCACCTGCATAAAATGGCTTGCGTGCGCCATTTCGTGCACGACTCCGCCATAAATCGCCGCATAATTGAATTCTGAACCGCCAAGCCCTATCGTGACGTCCGGCAGGAACATCTTCACGAGCGAGGAGTAATCTCCGAGAAACTCCCCGATGATGGAATTGTCGATTATCGCCCCCTGTTGCATCATAACGGCACTGCTGGCGCTAAGGGAATGGAACATCCAGATTCTGAGGTTCGAGGGCGGGCTTTTCATTCTGCCGCCGGAAGTGTTGCAGGAGCAGTAATAGTCATAGCCGGCGTTGTTCGCCGCACAGCGCGCGAAGAGTTTCGAATCCGAATCTTCGTCCACCACCACGCTCACCCCTTCCGGAGAATTCTTCCCCAGAGTGGACACGGAAGCAGGGACCAGGAGCAGGTTGAAGCCGATGGCGAAGCCTTTCTTGTTCTTGAACACTATCCTGTAACGGATATTGGTAGAGTAGCTTTTGCTCATCTGGTAATACCCTTCATCGTCCGTGTAGGCGGAAGCGAACTTCACGAATGAATTGCAGGACACCCGTACTCCGGCGACGCCTACAGGCTCGCTGTCGTACAGCGGGTCCACTATGCTTATCCTCCCGGAAGGAGTCCCGGACGACGCACCTCCTTTTGTCTCGGGCAAGAGCATCCCTTCATTGCCGGTAAGCCTGTAAGCCTCCCTCTCCACGGCATCCCAATCTATTCCGGGGGCCTTCGTGGGAGCGTTTTCGGCAAGATAACACTCATCCAGAATCTCGTAGCATATCCCCTTGGGGAACTCGAAATCCTTTTTCACGACAGAATACTGCCAGGTTATCTCATTCTCTCCGATTTCCGGATCGATATAGTAATCCCCTTCACGCAGAATTTCGTAGTCCATTGGATGGTCGAGCATATCGACCCCGAGGGCCGACAGGACATCGAACTGTTCCTGGTTTTCAGGCAGGAAGCGCACATAATAGTCTGTGGGCTCGACCTTTATCCTCTCCGAGGCGGCCGGGTAGAGCGATTGGACGGCCTTCGTCACGTTCACCACGGAATACGGATCTTCCAGTTGATTCCCGAGAATTATCATTTCGTGGTCCGGGGTCCCGGTCGTGTCCACATTTTCGCTGCGGGCCTCGATGTAAGAGCGGACGCAGGAGACAGGGGCGAGAGCGAGAGCAAGTAAAAAGAGAAGCTTTTTCATAACGTCTGTTCTGGTTGACGCAAAATTATGCACAGACAAAACGTTTACCTAACAGTAACACGCTTATTTGCAAAAAAGCCCCCCGGGGCGTTCCGGAGGGCTCTCAAGTATTTACTCTATGTTACAAAACTCTAGAAATAGCTGACTGTTTTCTGTTCGATCGCGCTCATCAGCGAATTGCCAAGACGGCTCACACCCAGCCTGAACAGGTCGCGGCATAGCCACTCGCTGCCCAGCACATTCTGCACTATCTGATAATAGCAGATGGCATCCTTTGCAGTCGAGATGCCTCCGGCGGCCTTGAATCCGACCTTGCGCCCGGTCTTCTCATAATAAGCCTTTATGCACTCGCACATCACGAACGCCGCGACGGGAGTGGCGTTCACATCCACCTTCCCGGTGGAAGTCTTGATGAAGTCCGCGCCGGCTTCCATCGCGAGGAACGAAGCCATGGCTATGTTCTCCGGGCTGAGCAGCAGACCGGTTTCGAGGATGACCTTCAGAATGACGGAGCGGCCCTGCCTGAGCGCAGCGGCGTCGATTGCTGCCTTCATGGCGGCGATCTCGTCATAGGCCGTCTGATAATCCTGTGCAAGGAATGAATTGAGGGCAAGGACGATATCTATTTCATCGGCTCCGCCTTCTACTGCCAGCTCGCACTCGCGCACCTTCACTTCCAGAAAACTCTGGGCGGAAGGGAAACAGCTCGAGACGGTGGTAACGTGGAGTTCGTCCGAGGTCTTTGCGGCCTTTACCGTCGAAGCGAAATTGGGATAGACGCAGATCGAAGCAGGCATAGGATAACCGGGATGCTTCGAAGGAAGATTGTTCACCTTGTCCACGAGTTTCCTGACCGAGGCCTGAGTGTCCTGGGTATGGAGCGTCGTGAGGTCCATGAACGAGAAGCAGTCCCGAAGGGCCTTTTCCGTCGTCGTCGCATCCAGAAGGGATGCTATCATTTCGAGAGTTTTTTCGATATGCTCCATATCGGGAGCATAGTTGTAGCTTTCCAAATAGTTCATATTTAACCTTTTATCTGTATCTTGAAATTTTCTTCCAGAAGCGGGGCCACAAGCTCGCGCATCCTGGCCGCCGTGATCTTCTCGAGCCCCTGCGCGGGAGTCGGGCGGTCTATCGTGTACACCATTATCTCGCGCGGGCGCAGAGAGCGCACAATGTCCATCCAGGGTCCGAGCACCTCCGGGGAGGATGAATCGAAATCGGGACTGCGCAGGAACATCGTCTGAAGGATGAAATCACCCCTGAAACGTGCAAGACCGGCGACAATGTCCGCAACCTCATAGCCGGCAAAGGGCCGGTTGATCCTGCGCGACAGTTCCGTGGTGGGCGCGTCCAGTTTCATTATCGGATTGTCCACCTTGCACAGGGCCTCGAAGACGCCCGGCTTCCCGAGACCGGTCGCATTCGAGAGCACGGACACCTTGGCGGAAGGATAAAATGCATCGCGCAGGATCAGGGTGTCCTCCACTATTCTCGGAAAATCCGGATTCAGCGTGGGTTCGCCGTCGCCGGAGAATGTTATCGAATCTATCTTCAGGCCTTCCAGCATGCAGTCGCAGAGCTTGGCTTCCAGACGCGAGCGCACCTCTGCGGCCGTCGGCAGCGCACGCGATGTGCGTCCGTCGGCGTTCCAGCCGCATTCACAGTAAATGCAGTCGAAATTGCAGACCTTGCCGTCGCTAGGAAGCAGGTTCAAACCTAAAGAAGTCCCCAGACGCCGACTTTTTATCGGACCGAATACCGTTTCTTCTCTTAGCATTTATACTGAAATCTGTAGTGTCATACTTCATCGGCCAGAATTCCGAAGGCTCATACACGTCCTTCAGGGACAGGTCAATCTTGCGGTTTTTCTCCACTATCGCCTTCATGTCCGAGAGTTCCTTGCGCCGTTTCTCGAGGCATTCGCGCGTGCGCTCGAAAATCTTCTTCATTTTCTCGGGGTTTTCGAGGTATTTGCGCACGGAATAGTCATAATCCTTGAAATCGTAACCGAAATCCTGCAGAATCCCGTCATAGAAGAGGGTCGTGTCCGCCGTCACGCGGGCCCTGTGGTTCTTCATCAGCCACTGGTCGGAGACGTACATCTGTGCATAGATGTCGGAAAGCGTATCTGCGGGGATAAGCTTCGGACGGTCGGCGCAGGAGCACAGGCAGACCGCCGCGGCAAGCGATATGAGGATTCTGCGAAGCATTATCTGAGCTGTGCACCGAACTGCCTTGTCAGGCTCTGGAGTATATTGTCCATGGCTTTTTCAACCTCATGGTCGGTCAGCGTGCGCTCGTCGTCACGGAGGATGAAATTCATCGCATATTGCTTCTTGCCCCGGGGGATCTTGTCGCCTCTGTACACGTCAAACAAGGACACCTGCTTGAGCAGCTTCTTCGCGGCCTTTATCGCTGCAAGCCTGAGGTCGGCGTAGCTTACGCTCTCGTCGAGCAGCAGGGCCAGGTCGCGGCTCACGCCGGGGAATCTGGGCAGTTCGCTGAAGGCCACCTTGTCCCTCTTCACGAGTTCGAAAAGGACCTGCCAGTTGATTTCGGCGGCATATACGCTCTGTTTGATGCCGAAGCGTCGCGCAAGGGCGGGATTGACCGTACCCATCACCGCAAGCTGCGTCCCCTTGCCGGGAAGGCTGTAAACCATACCCTCGCTGTAGATGTCGGCGGGAGCCGGAGAGGTCCACATCTGGTAGAGGTCGGCGCCGTAGCGCTTGAGAAGAAGCTCCAGATAGCCCTTGAGCTGGAAATAATTGCTCTTGCAGCTCTGCTGCCTCCACTGCTTGTCCGGGGTGCCGGTCAGCATCAGACAGAAGCAGCTGTGCTCCTCGTAACCCTCGAGGGTCTCGCCGCCCTTCTCGGGCAACCTGCTGTATACGGAACCGTACTCGAAGGTCTTCAGGAAGGATATCTGGCGGTTCAGGTTGTAGGCAACGACCTCAAGCCCGTTCAGCACGAGAGTCTGGCGCATCACATTCAGGTCGGAGCTCAGAGGGTTCAAAATCCGTACGCATTTCCCGACCGGATAAGTCTCCAGCCCCTCGTAATAGTCGCCTTTGGTCAGCGAATTGTTCATCGTCTCGGTGAAACCGTTGGCGGCGAGGAAGTTGGAGATGTTGTTGCGGATCGCTTCGGGCTCGGGCGAAGGAGTCGCGTTCACGGACATCTTCATATGGCGCGGCAGATCCACGTTGTTGTAGCCGTAGATGCGCAAAATCTCCTCCACGACGTCGCACTCGCGGTACACGTCTATCATATAGCTCGGGGCCTCGACAACAGCGCCCTGCGCGTTCTTTTCGATAAAATCATAGCCCAGATATTCCAGAATGGACTCGATGACCCCGGTCCCGATTTCCTTGCCGATATAATTCTGGATGCGCGCATAATCCAGCTCTATCCTCTTGCGGGCGATCTTTTCGGGATAATTCTCCTGAATCTTTCCGACAATCTGCCCGCCTGCGCACTCCTGAATCAGCAGGGCCGCCCTCTTCAGGGCATAAACGGGTATTTGAGGATCCGCGCCTCTCTCATAACGGAAGGAGGCGTCGGTCTGCAGGGTCTGGCTCCTCGCGGTCTTGCGGATACTGCCCGGATCAAAATATGCGCTCTCCACGAAAACGTTCACGGTATTCTCCGTAACTCCGCTGTCCTCTCCGCCGAACACTCCGGCTATGCACATCGGTCCTTTGGCGTCAGCTATGACCATATCGTTCCCGCTGAGCTTGCGCTCGAGTCCGTCGAGAGTCCTTATGGGCTCGTCCTGCGCGGCTCTGCGGACAATCACGGTACCTCCCTCAATCTTGTCGGCGTCGAAGGTATGGAGGGGCTGGCCGAGCTCGAAGAGTACGAAATTGGAAATGTCCACAATGGAATTGATGGGCCTCGAGCCTATGCTCAGAAGCTTCTTCTGGAGCCATTCGGGGGATTCTCCCACTTTCACTCCCTTTATCGTGATTCCCGTGTAGCGGGGCGCTCCGTCGGGATTCTTGACGTCTATGGCAAGACCGCGGCCCTCGCCTTCGCTGAAGGCATCGACCGAAGGTCTCACAAGGGTGCAGGGGATGCCATTGAGTTTCAGATAGGCATAAAGATCGCGCGCAACTCCCCAGTGCGAGGCGGCGTCCACCCTGTTCGCGGTAATCTCATATTCGATCACGGCTTCCGTGCCAAGATGAAGGTATTCCTTCGCCGGGGTGCCGACAACAGCATCTTCGGGGAGGACCATGATGCCGTCGTGACTGGTGCCGATGCCGAGCTCGTCCTCGGCGCAGATCATTCCGAAGGACTCCACACCGCGGATCTTGGACTTCTTTATCTTGAAATCTCCGGGCAGGCAGGTTCCCAGGCGCGCGAAAAGCACTTTCTGACCGGCAGCCACGTTGGGCGCACCGCAAACGACGGTCAGGAGTTCCTCTCCCCCGTCGTCAACCTTCGTTATATGGAGATGGTCGGAATCCGGATGTGGCTCGCACTCCACGACTCTGGCCACGACAACTCCCGCAAGACCTCCGGGTATCTGTTCCTGCTGCTCGACGCCGTCCACTTCGATTCCGATGGAGGTCATCGCCTGAGCTATCTGCTGCGGATCAAGGTCACATTTCAAATAATCTTTGAGCCAATTGTAACTGAGCTTCATATTCTGTTTACTTTAGATTTTCCTCTGTAAAAAGTTTCTCCACGAACTTCTGCTTGTCGAAGGGCTGTATGTCATTGATTCCCTCCCCGACTCCGATGAAGCGCACCGGGATGTTGAATTGGTCGCTGACTCCGACCACGACCCCGCCCTTCGCCGTGCCGTCCAGTTTCGTGAGCGCAAGGGAAGTTATGTCGGTGGCGCGGGAGAATTCGCGCGTCTGCGCAAAAGCGTTCTGGCCCGTGGATGCGTCCAGTACCAACATCACGTCGTGCGGCGCCTCAGGGACAACCTTGCGCACGGAATTGCGGATCTTCGTCAGTTCGTTCATCAGGTCGATGCGGTTGTGCAGGCGCCCAGCCGTGTCGATTATCACCACGTCCGCCCCTCTCGCGACAGCCGATTTCACCGTGTCATAGGCCACCGCCGCCGGGTCGGAGCCCATCTGCTGCCTGACTATGTCAGCCCCGGAGCGCTCCGCCCAGATGGATATCTGCTCGACAGCGGCCGCGCGGAACGTATCCGCAGCCCCGAGAACGACTTTCTTGCCCATACCACGGTAGAAATTCGCGAGCTTCCCGATGGTCGTGGTCTTTCCGACTCCGTTCACTCCGACGACGAGGATGACATATGGCTTCACCCCCTCGCCGGGAAGGGAGGAGGGCGTGTCGGGTATCAGTGCGGAGATCTCTTCGCGCAGCATCGCCATCAGCTCGTCCTGCGACATATATTTATCCCTTTGCACCCTCTCTTCGAGGGCGTCGATCACTTTCAACGTGGTATCCACGCCCATGTCGGTCTCGACAAGGGCTTCCTCAATGCAGTCGAGGGTGTCGTCATCGACTCTGGACTTGCCGACGACGGCCCTGGACAACCTCTGAAAGAAACTGATGGCCATAATATTTGCAAATATAGTCAAAAAAAGGCCGCGAAAGAATCGCGGCCTCATATTTTTGAGAGGTGAAATTACTTCTTCTCGAAGAATTCCTTTGCCTTTTCCTCCTCGACGAGCTGTTCTGTGAAGACGTAAGCTCCGGTCTTGGGGGACTTCTCCATACGGATGCACTTGACCATGCTCTTGGCACCGGCCTTTGCTGCGAATGTTGCGACGGCTTTCTTTGCCATAATTTATCCTCCTTGATTACTTTATTTCACGATGAACGGTGACCTTCTTGAGGAAGGGGTTGTACTTCTTGCGCTCGAGACGCTCAGGAGTGTTCTTCTTGTTCTTCGTGGTGATATACCTAGACATTCCGGGTACACCGCTGGATTTCTGCTCCGTGCACTCGAGGATGACCTGCACCCTGTTTCCTTTAGCTTTCTTTGCCATAACTTTTCGAATTAAACAAGGTTAACGTATCCTTTCTTCTGAGCCTCGCGAATGGTGGCCTCGAGGCCATTCTTCTCGATGGTTCTCATTCCCTTGCAAGACACCTTGAGGGTGATGAATCTCTGCTCTTCCTCGCTCCAGAATTTCTTGGTCTTGAGGTTGAGGGAGAAATCGCGCTTAGTGCGCAGCTTGGAATGGGCAACGTTGTTGCCTTTCATTCTCTTTCTGCCTGTAACTTGACAAACCTTTGCCATAATTGTATCTTTTTATTTTTATTTCTATCAAGCGGGGTGCAAATATCGCTTTTAATTTTCTGATTTCCAAATGGAAACCTACACTAATTTAAAGAATCTGCGCCACCGTATATTCTTCGGGAACACTTTTCCCTGATCGGTTGAGAGCCATACAATCACCGGTCTTCCGACTATGTGGTCATCGGGAACGAAGCCCCAATACCGCGAATCGAGAGAATTGTGTCTGTTGTCTCCCATCATGAAGTAATAATCCTGTTTGAAGGTGTATTTTCCGGCTTTCAGCGCCTCCTCGACGCTTCCGCCTTCGTAATCCCTTATTATCCTCTCATACAGCGGCAGGCTCAAGGAATCCAGCGCGACGCTCTGTCCTTTCTTCGGAATCCAGAGAGGACCGTAGAAATCGCGGGTCCATCCGGTTTCGGTGAAGGGGAACAGCTCCTTGTAGTTCCAGGGCTCGGTCTCGAACAGGGGTTCGACGCTTTCCACGCTCTTGAGCTTTTTGAGCTTTTCGAGACCTTCGGAGTCGAAGATTGCGGTGTAAGTGCCGCTCGTGGTGCTCACCTTGTAGCTCAGCTGGATGCCGGGATAAACCTCCTGCTTGCATCCGTTGACCCACACAAGGCCGTCGATGACCTGCAGAGTGTCGCCCGGAAGAGCTACGCATCTCTTGACATAATGGTCCTTCTTGTCCATAGGACGCACCTTTATCGGACCGTACATCTTGATCGCCGCCTCTTTTCCATAAATGCGCGCAAGGGTGTGGTAGTCTTCGGCAGGGGCTTTCACAAGCACCGTATCCCCGTCGGGAAATCCGAAAACGACGCAGTCTCCTCTTCTGACTTCTCTGATCCCGGGGAGCCTGCGGTATTTCCACTGTACGGAAGTCGAGTAGGACTCTTTGGAGCCGATCACGTTGTGCGTGAAGGGTATGGTCAGAGGCGTCTGCGGCATTCTGGCGCCATATGTCAATTTGCTCACGAAGAGATGGTCTCCGGTATAGAGGCTGCTCTCCATTGAGGATGAAGGAATCTTGAAAGCCTGTATGAAGAAAACGTTTATCAGCGTCACGACGACCACCGCGAAAAGGATGGCGTCAACCCAGTCGAGAATCCAGTTCAGGAATCTGCTCTTGGTGCGGAAACGCTTTCTTGAGGCCACCTTCGATTATTTTACGGAGTTGATTATAGCCTCAAAAGCCTGGGGATTGTTCATGGCGAGGTCGGCGAGCACCTTGCGGTTCAGACCGATGTTCTGCTTGGAGAGTTTGCCCATGAACTGGGAATAGGACATTCCGTACTGACGCGCGGCGGCGTTGATTCTCTGGATCCAGAGAGCGCGGAAATTGCGCTTCTTCGCCCTGCGGTCGCGATACGCATAAGTCAAACCTTTCTCATAGGTGTTCTTCGCTACGGTCCAGACATTCTTTCTGGAGAGGAAATTACCGCGGGTTCTCTTGAGAATCTTCTTGCGGCGTGCCCTTGAAGCAACTGAATTTACTGATCTTGGCATAATTTGTTGATTTTCTGGAGGCAGTGGTCCGTTCCGGACTCTTCAGACTGCGCATCCAACGTTAAACATTAAGTGATTAAAGAACCAGAAGCTCGTTTACCTGAACTCGATTTGCCTTTTCAAGGATAGCGAAGTGGTCGAGGTTCCTCTTCTGCTTCTTGGTCTTCTTGGTGAGGATGTGGCTGTGGTAAGCGTGCTTCCTCTTGATTTTTCCCGATCCGGTAAGCGCGAAGCGCTTTTTGGCACCGGAGTTGGTCTTAAGCTTTGCCATTGTTGTTAAAAATTAAAATTAATATACTTACCCTCACGGGTTACTTTTTCTTGTTCGGAGCGATCATTATGGACATTCTCTTGCCCTCGAGCACCGGCATGTTCTCCGCCTTTCCATACTCCTCGAGCTCCACCGCGAAGCGCAGCAGCTGCTTCTCGCCCTGCTCGGCGAACATTATGCTGCGACCGCGGAAGAAGATCGTAGCCTTGACCTTGCTGCCCTCCTGCAGGAACTCCTGCGCGTGCTTGAGCTTGAACTGGAAGTCGTGCTCGTCGGTATTGGGACCGAAACGGATCTCCTTGATCACCACCTTCGCGGCGTTGGACTTCATCTCCTTCGCCTTCTTCTTCTGCTGATATATGTACTTCTGATAGTCGAGTATCTTGCATACCGGGGGATCCGCCTTGGCGCTTATCTCGACAAGGTCGAGCTCCAGCTGGTCAGCGAGCTGCAGCGCCTTCGCAATCGGATAGACACCCTGTTCCGGGATGTTGTCCCCGACAAGGCGCACCTGCTGAGCGGAAATCTGCTCGTTGATGTTCAGTTCAAACTCGTCTTTCTTTTGGAGACGAGGGTCCGGTTTGCGTCCCTTGGGGCGCGCGCCAGACGGTTTTGGTCTGTAAGGTCCTGGCATTAAGATAATTCTTCAGCTACCGCTGTTTTAACATATTCCACGAAGTTTTCCACGGTCATGGAGCCCTGGTCGACGCCCTCCCGACGAACGGAAACGGTGCCTTCCGACTGCTCCTTCTCTCCTACAATCACCAGAAGGGGCACTCTGAGAAGGGAAATCTCACGGATTCTCTTCCCGAGAGTTTCATTCCGGGAATCTATAGAGGCGCGAATATCGGAATTTTTAAGCGAATTGCAAACTTTTTCCGCATATTCTTCGTATTTCTCGCTGACTGGCAGCACTTTGACCTGATCGGGAGAGAGCCAGACAGGGAGATGTCCGGCGGTGTGCTCGAGCACCACGGCGGTGAATCTCTCCATCGATCCGAAGGGGGCGCGGTGAATCATCACGGGGCGCTTCTTGCTGCCGTCGGCGTCGGTGTATTCGAGTTCGAACCTCTCGGGAAGGTTGTAGTCCACCTGGATGGTTCCGAGCTGCCACTTGCGGCCGATCGCATCCTTGACCATGAAATCGAGCTTGGGACCGTAGAATGCGGCCTCGCCGGTCTCCACTACGGTCTTGAGGCCCTTCTTCGCGGCGGCGTCGATGATGCCCTGTTCGGCCTTGGCCCAGTTCTCGTCGCTGCCGATGTACTTCTGCTTATTGTTGGGATCCCTGAGGGAAACCTGAGCCATGTAATCCGTCATCTTCAGGGTCTTGAAAACGTAGAGGATGAGGTCGATGACCTTCTCGAACTCCTCCTGGAGCTGGTCGGGACGGCAGAAGAGGTGGGCGTCGTCCTGGGTGAAGCCGCGCACTCTCGTCAGTCCGTGGAGCTCTCCGCTCTGCTCATAGCGGTAAACCGTTCCAAACTCCGCGAAACGCAGGGGAAGATCCCTGTATGAGCGCGGCGCGCTGCGGAAAATCTCGCAGTGGTGGGGGCAGTTCATCGGCTTGAGCATATACTCCTCGCCTTCCTGCGGGGTATGGATGGGCTGGAACGAATCCTTGCCGTATTTTGCATAGTGGCCGGAGGTTACGTACAAATCCTTGCTTCCGATATGGGGAGTCACGACGGGAAGATATCCCAGCTCGGTCTGCTTGCGGCGCAGGAACCCTTCGAGGATGTTGCGCATCACGGCACCGCGGGGCAGCCACAGGGGCAGTCCGAGACCCACCCTGGAGGAGAAGGTGAAGAGTTCCATCTCCTTTCCGAGCTTGCGGTGGTCACGCTTCTTGGCTTCCTCCATCACGGTCAGATACTCCTCGAGCATCGATTTCTTGGGGAAGGTCACACCGTAGATGCGGGTGAGCTGCTCGCGGTTCTGGTCGCCCTTCCAATAGGCTCCGGCGATGGCGGTGAGCTTTATGGCCTTGATGTCATCGACGTGCTTGACGTGAGGTCCGCGGCACAGGTCGGTGAAGTTTCCGTTCTTGTAGAAACTTATCGTACCGTCCTCGAGAGCCTCGATGAGCTCGCACTTGTACTTGTCGCCTTTTCTGGTGAAATAATCCATCGCATCAGCCTTGCTGACTTCGGTACGCTCGAAGGTCTCCTTGGCTTTCGCCAGTTCGGTCATCTTGGCCTCGATCTTCTTCAAGTCGGCCTCGGTTATCTGGTTCTCGCCGAAATCCACGTCATAATAGAAACCTGTCTCGACGGCAGGTCCCACGCCGAATTTCGCACCCGGATAGAGGGCTTCGATTGCTTCTGCCATAAGATGGGCCGATGAGTGCCAGAATATTCTTTTGGCCTCGTCTTCCTCCCAGGGACGGATGGTTCCGTCAGTAAATGCGATAGTCATATAATTATCCTATTTTAATAAGTCTGCAAAGATATGAAAATTTTCTATCTTTGCGTCAGTAAAGTTCAACAAGATATGGATATATCGATAATTGTCCCCCTGTACAACGAGGCGGAGTCCCTCCCGGAGCTCGTACAATGGATAAACAGAGTAATGAAGGAGAACGATTTCTCCCATGAGGTCATCATGGTCGATGACGGCAGCAATGACGGTTCATGGGAGGTCATCGGCGAGCTCTCGCAGGGCGACCCCTCGATCCACGGAATCCGCTTCCGCCGCAACTATGGAAAGTCCGCGGCCCTGTACTGCGGCTTCGAGCGCGCGCAGGGAGATGTTGTCATAACCATGGACGCCGACCTGCAGGACTCCCCCGACGAGATTCCCGAACTTTACAGGATCGTGAAAGAAAACGGCTACGACGTCGTTTCCGGCTGGAAGCAGAACCGCAAGGACAACAAGCTCACGAAAAATCTCCCCTCGAAGCTTTACAACGCAACCGCGCGCAAGGTGACGGGAATACAGCTGCACGACATGAACTGCGGTCTGAAGGCTTACAAAAACGAGGTTGTGAAGAGCATCGAGGTATACGGCGAAATGCACCGCTACATCCCCTATCTGGCGAAAAACGCCGGATACAGCAAAATAACCGAGAAGCCCGTTCACCACGAGAAGCGCAAATACGGGGTGAGCAAATTCGGCGTAAACCGCTTCGTGAACGGTTTCCTGGACCTTCTCTCGCTTTGGTTCCTCTCCACATTCGGAAAAAAACCGATGCATTTCTTCGGTTTCTCCGGGATACTGATGTTCCTCACAGGTTTCGCGATGACAATATGGATAATAATCGCGAAGCTCATCCATCAGGGCAGAGGCGAGGTGTTCCGCGCAGTTACGGACCAGCCGCTGTTCTATCTGGCGCTGGTAGCGGTCATCCTCGGCGTGCTTCTGTTCCTCGCCGGATTCATCTGCGAAATGATTTCACGCTCCTCCGAGCAGCGCAACGACTACAACATCAAGGAGCAGTTCTAATCTAACACAAAAAAAAGAAGCCCGGTCATTTTCATGATCGGGCTTCCGAAAAACGGCGGCAACC
>R20__coassemble_1089_pt1 | contig 16694 bp, 13 predicted proteins | sample R20__metabat2_low_PE_040 | metagenome-assembled genome bin R20 | reverse complement strand
GGCGTATCGAAGGCTTGAGGTGCGAAGCACGAAAGACTTCGATAAACTCGAATTTGATTATATTTGCGGTATGGATACAGAATTTCTGGACAGATTTGAGAATACGCTGCGCGAGGGGCTGGCGAAAATATGCCGTTCGCAGGGGTTGCTCCCCGATGGAAGGCTTCCCGGGTCGGAAGACCTGAAGAGGAAATGGGAGGATGACTTTCTGAAAGATTATGTCGGTGACGCGGTGGAGAATTTCAACGAATACCCCGATGCGGCGCTCGCCTGGGCAGGATTTCTCGGAATGGCTGCAGCCCATTGGTGGGACCGTGACTGGACTGCCCATAAAAATGACAGATATAGCGATTTCTACGGATCCAGAGGCTTCGACGACATGGACGAACACATTCTCGGCAATGTCCTGCACCTCAAGAAGGATTACGCCGAAAAACTGACGGAGACTCTGAGCAGCTGCGCCCAGGCCACTCTGGGGCTCATACGCCACGAGCAGATCGAGGCGCAGACGGCGACGGGATTCTACGTCCTGGTAAGAGCATACGGGGTCATCTATGAAATCGGAGCGGCCTTGGAACTGCACAGACTCGGATATTCAATGGTAAAAATCTGACGATGAGAAGCCAGGTTTTCAGACGAAGCTGTTTACGTTGGCCGCTGAAATCTCGCTGTCCCCGAGGATCAGAAGACGCTCGACGACATTTCTGAGTTCGCGGATGTTTCCCGTCCAGGACCTATTCTGAAGGGCTTCGAGGGCCTCCCGCGAAAAAGTCTTGCGGGGCATGGCGCTCTCCGAACAAATCTGGTTCACGAAATAGTCCACAAGGAGCGGAATATCCTCCTTGCGCTCGTCCAGAGCCGGAACGTTTATGACTATCACTGAAAGGCGGTGGAAAAGATCCTCACGGAAATTTCCCGCCGCTATTTCCGCTCTGAGGTCCTTGTTGGTCGCGGCGACAACGCGGACGTCCACCTCGATGTCCTTATCGGAACCCACGCGGGAGAGCTTGCGCTCCTGAAGCACGCGCAGTACCTTGGCCTGAGCCGCAAGGCTCATGTCGCCGATTTCGTCGAGGAACAGGGTTCCCCCGTCGGCCTGCTCGAACTTGCCCTTATGCTGCTTTATCGCAGAGGTGAAAGAGCCTTTTTCGTGGCCGAAGAGTTCGCTTTCGATGAGTTCACCGGGAATTGCGGCGCAGTTCACCTCGACGTAAGGCATCGCGCTGCGCTGGCTCTGCTGGTGCAGGCTTCTCGCCACAAGTTCCTTTCCCGTGCCGTTCGCGCCCATAATCAGCACTCTGGCATCGGTGGGAGCCACTTTCTGTATCATCTCGCGAATCCGCAACATCGGCTCGGAATTGCCGATCATCTCCTGGCCGTAAACCTTCTTCTTGAGAATCTTGTTCTGGCTGACGATTGTGGCACGGTCCGTCGCATTCTTTATCGTGATGAGGATGCGGTTCAGGTCCAGAGGCTTCTGGATGAAGTCATATGCGCCCTTCTTGATGCATTCTACGGCGGTGTCGATGTCGCCGTGGCCGGAAATCATCACGACGGCGGAATCGATACCCTCCGCCTGAATCTTCCCGAGCACCTCTATGCCGTCCATCGCCGGCATCTTGATGTCGCAGAAAATTATGTCAAAATGTTCTTTGCGAGCTGCATCAAGCCCTTTTTCGCCGTCTTCGGCGGTTTCCACCTCATAACCCTCGTCCTTGAGAATTTCACCGAGCGAATTGCGGATTGCACGCTCGTCGTCTATAATAAGTATTTTCATATCTGCTCTGAATTGGATTGGGCGGAGGCGCGGAATTCTGCTTCGGCCCTGTCGACGCTCACGGAACGCTTCAGCACGAAGCCGCTGCCCAGGTATTTCGTGCGCACGTCCTCATCGCCTGCAAGAGCCTCGGGAGTGCCCTGCTGGAGAATAGTGCCTTCATACAGAAGATAAGCCCTGTCTGTAATCGCAAGGGTCTCTCCGACGTTGTGGTCGGTTATGATGACACCGATGTCCCTGTGCTTGATCTTTGCGATCATATACTGGATATCCTCGACGGCGATGGGATCGACACCAGCGAAAGGCTCGTCGAGAAGAATGAACTTCGGATAGATGGCAAGGGCGCGCGCAATCTCGCAGCGGCGTCTTTCGCCTCCGGAAAGCTGGATACCGAGACTCCTTCTGACCTTCGAGAGGTTGAACTCGGAAATCAGGTTCTCAAGACGCTTGAGGCGCTCGTCCTTTGGGATGTGGTTCATCTCCATCACGGACATTATATTGTCCTCCACGCTCATCTTGCGGAACACGGAAGCGTCCTGCGGAAGATATCCCACACCCATCTGGGCCCTCTTGTACATAGGCAGGCCCGTAATGTCCATATCATCCAGGAACACACGACCGCCGTTGGGGGCGATCTGACCGGTTATCATATAGAAACTGGTGGTCTTGCCGGCGCCGTTGGGGCCCAGGAAGCCCACAATTTCGCCCTGCTCCACCTCCATGCTCACTCCTTTCACGACAGTACGGATTCCGTACTTTTTGACAAGGTTCTCACAACGTAATTTCATCCTATCAAAAATCTTTGATTTTATTCATGTTCGCTTCAGAACAAGTTTATCTGATATCAAGTCCGAGTTCGGATACGAATTCCCGCACCTCGGGATTGCTGTCCATCAAATCCTTTGCCTTTTCGGCCGGCATATACGGCTTATTTTCCACTTGCTCGGCAGGAAGTTCCGAAACGTTCAGCCGCAGCAGGTGCGTTCCCGTGCGTTTCTGCAGGAAATCCTCGAAGGAACGGAGAAATTCCCCCTCGATATAGGTTTTCTGCGCGCTGTTGGTCACGGTGAAGGAAACGTCCTTGCGCCCCTCGCAGAGCACTATTTCCAGCTTCGCATTCTGCATCATGTTCATAAGGCGGGGCTTGGACTCATACTTCAGCGCAAGTTCCTGCCATGCAGCATTTATGTCCTCATCCGACGGCAGGCCGGCATCCGTGGTCTTCTGCTCCACTTTCTCTTCCACAGGCTCCTCCATCAGAGCGGCAAGGGAAAGCGACGCTCCTGTCCTTGCCTCGCGTTTCGCAGCGGGGGCGGCCGGCTTCGGAGCCACAGGTGCTTCAGGCTCGGATATTTCTATAAGTATATCCATCGGTTCCTCGACACGGGACGGCGGGGCAGCCGCGGCCGCCGGAACTCCCTTCATCAGGAAGGACAGCTTCATCAGCGCGAACTCGATGTGGAGCCTCTGGTTGAGCACATTCTTGTAAGCCGCCTCACACTGCGAGGTAATCTCGAGGGCATCATACAGGAACTTCACGGAGCAACGGGACGCCTGCTGGGCATACCGGGCCCTGAGCGAATCCGGAAGGTCGAGAAGCGACTCGAGCCCTCCTGTCCTGCTGACCAGCAGGTCGCGGAAATGGTTCCCGAGGGACGAGATGAAGTGAAGGGCGTTGAAACCCTTCGCGAGTATCTCGTCGAAAATCATCATCGGTGCGGCATAATCCGATGTCAGGAAGGCTTCCACGAGCTTGAAACTGTACTCGTAATCCAGCACGTTCAGATTGCGGATCACGTCGGCATAACTTATCTTCGAGCCGCAGAAAGCGACTGTCTGGTCGAAAATCGTGAGGGCGTCCCTCATCGCGCCGTCCGCCTTCTGGGCTATCACGTGCATCGACTCCTCGTCGATTTCGACACCCTCCTTCGAGGCGATGTCACGCAGGTTGCGGACTATGTCGGGGATGGAGATGCGATTGAAGTCGTAGGTCTGGCAACGGCTCAGGATGGTGGGTATGATTTTGTGCTTCTCAGTCGTCGCGAGGATGAAAATCGCGTGTGCAGGCGGTTCCTCAAGAGTTTTCAGAAAGGCGTTGAAGGCCGCCTGCGAGAGCATGTGGACCTCGTCTATGATGTACACGCTGTACCTGCCCACCTGGGGAGGAATCTGCACCTGGTCCATCAGGGCCTTTATGTCTTCGACTCCGTTGTTCGAAGCGGCGTCGAGCTCATGGATGCAGTAGGAGCGGCCTTCGGCGAAGGATTTGCAGGACTCGCACTCACCGCATGGTTCCATGTCTGCGGACGGGTTCGAGCAGTTTATTGTCTTCGCGAAGATGCGCGCGGCACTTGTTTTGCCTACTCCCCTGGGACCGCAGAAGAGATATGCGTGTGCAAGCTGAGCGCGCAGAATGGAATTCTTCAGGGTACGGGCTATGTTGTCCTGACCGATCAGAGTCTCGAAAGAATCGGGGCGATACTTGCGGGCGGATACTACGTAATTTGACATAACTTACAAATGTACGGAATAATTTGCTAATTTTGCTGACGTGAAAAGCCGAATGAAAAAATATTTGCTCTCTCTCGCGCTGATTCTCATCCCTTTGTGTGGATGGGGACAGGCGAAGGTGTACACAATGAAGATGAAGATCGCCGACTTCCCGGCGAAAACCACCATGGTGGTTCTGGACGGCGACGAGGAGTTCCGCACGGCCCTTCGCGACGCCGTGTCCGGTTTCTGGAGACTATCCCCCTACGAATTCTGCTCTGAGGAAGAATACGGGAAGTCGAAAAACGACAATTCCTTTTATTTCATCCGCCCTGTCGTGTCCGACGGAATCTGCTGGCTGTCCCTCTCGAAGGGCGGGAAGGAAAAGGCGGAGGATTCGATGAAGGCCTCGTTCGAACTCACCAGAATCCCCGTCGGCATCGAATACGCCCATTTCGGGGCTTTCATAGACATCCTGCAGGACTTCACCGAAAAGGCGATGGAATCCGACAGGGTGGCCTATTCCGGGCTGAGATACAACAACGGCAAGGGCGCTTCCGAAATCAGGCGGGCCCTCAAGGAAGATCCCGAAAGCATAGTCACGGTCCGCGTGGACGGCTTCGAGATTGTCTATGACGCGATGACCCACGAACTCTACCGTTTCAAAAAATAATGGAATCCCCTCTGGACAGATATATCCGCGAACATTCCTCTGAGATGGAGGAAGATGCCCTGGAGTGGATCGAGAGACAGACGCACATCCGCACAAGCTATCCCCAGATGCTCTCCGGCAGAGTGCAGGGCAGGCTGCTGAGAATGCTGGTGGAGATTTCCGGAGCGCGCAGAGTGCTGGAAATAGGCTGCTTCACAGGATATTCCGCCGCCTGGATGGCCCTGGGGCTTCCGGAAGGCGGCCACATCGACGCGCTTGAGATAAATGACGAACTCGAGGACCTGACCCGCGAAGGCTGGGAAAGGGCCGGGGTACAGGACAGGATAAGCCTCCATATCGGAGACGCGCGCGAAACTCTGAAGGGGCTCGAAGGCCCGTACGATTTCGTGTTCATCGACGCGAACAAGCGCGAATACAGCGAATATTTCTCCCTCGTATTCCCTATGGTCCGCGGCGGAGGGTTGATAGTGGCCGACGATGTCCTTTGGGACGGCAAGGTTTACAGCAATCCGCCGGCTCGCGATGCCCAGAGCGAGGGCCTTCTGAAATTCAACGCCGAAACGGCCGACGACCCCCGCGTGGAGGTCGTCATATTGCCGCTCAGAGACGGTATTTCCCTTATCCGGAAAAAAATAATCTAGCCAATCTCGGCTCCGTTCGCGAGGGCTTCCTGGGGGGTGATGAAACGCATCTTCCCGTCGCCCTGACGGGCCATCAGGATCATACCCTTCGATTCGATGCCCTTGATTGTCCTCGGTTTCAGGTTCGCAAGGATGCATATCTGCTTGCCGAGCATATCCTCGGGGCTGTAGTATTCGGCTATCCCGGAAACTATCGTGCGGCGGTCGATGCCGGTATCGATCGTGAGTTTCAGAAGCTTGTCGGTCTTGGGGACACGCTCGGCCTCGAGCACGGTGGCGGTGCGGATGTCCATCTTCCCGAAATCATCGAAACTGCATTCCTCCTTCTGCGGGGAGACTTTCTTCGCCGCTTCAGCAGCCTCGGCGGCCTCCCTCTCGGCGCGGATGGCCTGCAAGCGGGAGAGCTGCGCGTCTATCTGGGCGTCCTCGATCTTCGCAAAGAGAAGCTCCGCGGCCTCCAGAGTGTTTCCTGCAGGCAGAATGGTGGGACGGCCGAGCACTTCCCAGTCGAGAGGGCTGCCAAGCATCTTGCGCAGACGCGTCGCAGCGAAGGGGGTGAATGGCTCGAAGGCTATCGCAAGGTCGGCACAGATCTGCAGCGCGACGTTGAGTATGGTGCCGCAGCGCTCCATATCGGTCTTGGCAACCTGCCAGGGCTCGCTGTCGGAAATATACTTGTTGCCCACGCGGGCCATCGACATGGCGTCCTTGAGAGCCTCGCGGAACTTGTAATTCTCGATATTCTTCTCCATCGACTCCTTCAGGGCGGGAATCTGCTGCAGGGCCTCCTTGTCGATGTCCTGAAGCTCCGAGGCAACGGGGACCACACCGCCGAAATACTTGTGAGTCAGGACCACCGCACGGTTCACAAAGTTGCCGAAAATGGCCACGAGCTCGGAATTGTTGCGGGTCTGGAAATCCTTCCAGCTGAAATCGTTGTCCTTGGTCTCGGGAGCGTTGGCGGTCAGGACATAACGGAGCACGTCCTGCTTCCCCGGGAAATCCTGCAGATATTCGTGGGCCCACACCGCCCAGTTGCGCGAAGTCGATATCTTGTCGCCCTCCAGATTCAGGAACTCGTTCGCCGGAACGTTCTCCGGGAGCACATAGCCGCCGTAAGCCTTCAGCATTGAAGGGAACACGATGCAGTGGAACACTATGTTGTCCTTTCCGATGAAGTGCACGAGCTTCGTGTCTTCGGATTTCCACCATTTCTCCCAGTCGTTCGGAAGGATCTGCCTGGTGTTCGAAATGTAGCCTATGGGGGCGTCGAACCAGACATAGAGCACCTTTCCTTCGGCTCCATCGAGCGGGACGGGGACTCCCCAGTCGAGATCACGTGTCACGGCGCGGGGCTGCAGGCCTCCGTCCAGCCAGCTCTTCACCTGGCCATAGACGTTGGACCGCCATTCCTTGTGGCCCTCGAGTATCCACTCACGCAGCCACGCTTCGTACTGATCCAGAGGCAGATACCAATGGGTGGTCTTTTTCTTGACAGGCTCTGCGCCGCTGAGTTTGCTCTTGGGGTTGATGAGCTCCTCGGGGCTCAGGGTGGAGCCGCATTTCTCGCACTGGTCGCCGTAGGCTCCTTCAGCCCCGCACTTGGGGCAGGTACCGACTATGTAGCGGTCGGCAAGGAAGGTCCCGGCTTCGGGGTCATAGTACTGCTCGCTCTCGCGGGTTATGAATTTTCCCGTGTCGTGGAGCTTGCTGAAGAAGTCCGAGGCTGTCTCGGCGTGGATTTCGGAAGAAGTGCGGCCGTAAACGTCGAAATTTATGCCGAAGCCCTTGAAACTCTCGTCGATTATCTTGTGGTACTTGTCGACTATGTCCTGGGGGGAGCAGCCCTGCTGGCGCGCCTTGATGGTGATGGGGACGCCGTGCTCGTCGGATCCGCACACGTACAGGACATCCCTGCCCCTCATCCTGAGATACCTCACATAGATGTCCGCAGGCACGTAAACACCGGCCAGATGGCCGATGTGGATGGGTCCGTTGGCATAGGGAAGTGCACAGGTCACAAGCGTTCTCTTGAAATTCTTTTCCATTTTCGTCATATTGTTTTGTCTCTGCCCAATTTCTCTTTTATACGTCTGTGGGCAGCCTGAAGTTTCACTATTTTCTGCATCACGGCAGTCTGGTCAGACGCGTCGCCGAGCTTTGAGCGCAGCGTGTCGATCGCATACTGGATGCGCCTCTCATTGTAATATATGATGGATTTCGGCACGAAGGCGACCAGCCAGGAGGACGTTGCAGTCATCGAAGAAGCGAAATTCCGCACCGTAAGCCGGTATTTTTCTATGGACAGTTCAGCAGTCAGGTCAGCCACAGCCCTGTCGGGGCAGGACATCATCTTGCGGACGATCTCATCCTGGGAACAGAGCGCGTCATAATGCCTGAAATACTCGTCGTAAGCGTTCCTGTACAGGCTGTTCGCCATCACGGAACCGTCTGACTCGAGAGCGTCGCGGATGAACTGCGCCACGTCCGTCTTGTCTTCCTCGGAGCCGGAATAATATTCGGAATCGCTCTCGAAATCCAGAGTGTCGCGACCGTGCGTCACGAGGAAATACAGGAGGTCTTTTTCGGCCTGCTGAAGCGTCTTGTTCTCGATTGCGGGAGCCTGGAGTTGCTGCTCGGGGGCAGGATAGAAATCTGCTGAATCCTGCTGCTGCGGGATATAATCGGGGATGTTGTCGCGGTAGCGCTGTTCCCGGATTTCGGCCTTGCGCTGCTCCTCGGCCGCCCTTGCACGGGTCCTGATTATGCGCTCGAAAAGTGCCTCGGACGATATGCCGAGCTTCGCCGCGGCAGTGTCCACGAATACCGAACGCCGCACAGCGTCAGGAATGCAGGCTATCGCGTCGGCCACCTCATTTATCAGCCCCGAACGTTTCACGGGATCGTGCAGGCGGTCCTTCCCGACCTCATAGAGATAGGACACGAAGTCCATCTCGTGGCCGGAGATAAAAGCCTGCAGTTCCTCGAGGGTATGCTTGCGACAGTATGAATCAGGATCGTCGCCGTCGGGGAAAAGCAGCAGGGATACGTTCATTCCCTCGCCCAGGATGAGGTTTATGGCCTTCTGGGCGGCGTGGATGCCGGCGGCGTCGCCGTCATACATCACCGTGACGTTTTCGGTGAATTTCTTTATCAGCCGGACCTGCTGAACCGTGAGGGCCGTGCCGCAGGATGCCACGACATTGCGGACTCCCGTCTGGTGCAGGGTCACCACGTCGACGTTCCCTTCAGCCAGATAGCAGCGCTCCTGACGGGCTATTTCGCTCTTCGCGAGCGCGATTCCGTACAGGCAGCGGCTTTTGTCATAGAGGGGTGTGTCCGGAGAGTTCACGTATTTCGCTATGTCCCCCGTCTTCAGGGTTCGACAGCTGAAGGCTATGGTTTTGCCGTTCACGGAATGTATCGGGAAGGTCACCCTCTCGCGGAAACGGTCCACCACAGTGCCGTCGTCATACTGCAGGCAGAGCCCCGCCTCGAGAAGATATTCCTCCTTGAAGCCGGCGGCAATCGCGGCGTCGTGCAAGGCCGTGCGTGAAGAAGGGGCCCAGCCCAGTCCGTACTCGGCTATTGTCGCGTCCTCGAGCCCGCGGGAACGGTAATAGGCGTGGCCGACCGAACGGCCTTCCCCCGACGAGAGGTTCCCGGAGTAGAACTTCTGGGCGAAATCCATTACGAGCATCAGGCTCTCGTGCCTCTGCCTCTGGACAATCTGCTCCGCGCTTTCCTGCTCCTCGACTATCTCGATATGGTATTTGTCGGCGAGATAACGGATGGCCTCCACATAGGAGCAGTGTTCGTGCTCCATGACAAAGCTCACCGCATTGCCGGCCTTTCCGCAGCCGAAGCATTTGTAGATGCCCTTGGAAGGAGTCACATAGAACGAGGGGGTCTTTTCGTTGTGGAAGGGGCAGCATGCCACGAAACTGGCGCCACGCCTCTTCAGCGACACGAAATCCCCCACGACATCGTCTATGCGGACGGTGTCCATTATGAGGTCTATGGTCTCCTGAGGTATCACGAAGCTATCTCACAAAGGAATTTTATCCTGACAAGGCGCACTTCCATCTCGTCATAGTCGTCTCCAAGCTCTTCGTAAGCGTCCTTCAGCGAATCAGAAGCCGCGTCATTCTTGAAATAATCGTAAATCTCTTCAACTATATCCTCGTCGAGATTGTGCTTTATATAATAATCGAGGTTGAGCTTGGTGCCGGTCGAGACTATGGCCTCGATCTCGCACATCAACTCGTCCATATCCAGGTTCCTGGCGTCGGCAATGTCCTCCAAGGACATTCTCTTGTCTATGCTCTGGATTATGAAAATCTTGTTTGCAGAGCGGCTGGGAGCCGATTTAACCACGAAATCGTCGGGCCTTTCGATATCGTTCTCCTCGACGTATTTCTTTATCAGGGCAATGAACTCGGCGCCGAACTTGCGGGCCTTGCCTTCGCCCACTCCCTGGCAATTGCGAAGTTCCTCGTAGGTTATGGGATAGATTATGGCCATATCCTCCAGAGCGGGATCCGAGAAGATGATCCATGGCTGGAGCTTGAGCCGGCGCGAGAGGTCCTTCCGCAAATCCTTGAGCATCGCGAGCAGGGTCGGATCCCCGGCTCCTCCGGCCTTCATCGCAGCGGCCGCAGCGGCTGCTTCCTCGTCATCGTCATCATCTCCGGCGCCCTCCGGAACTTCCTGTTTCCTGTCGTCCACGAGCCTGATTTCCCAAGGATCCTCCAGAAATTCCCGGCCGCGGTCGGTCAGGTGGATCAGGCCGTAGGTCTCAATCTCCTTCTCGAGCAGGTACATCGTCAGGCCCTGATGGATCAGGGTGCTCCAGAATTTTTCGCTGTGGTCGTCTCCCGCTCCGAAGAAATCCAGCTCGTCATGCTTGTAGGAAGAAACCATCGTGTTCGTGTTGCCTACAAGGATATTGGCGAGATGGTCTATCTTGAAATGCTCCGGCAGGGAATCCACCAGTTCAAGGACCATCTTCATCTCCTTCCTCCCGTCGAAAGTGGGCTTCGGATGGAGACAGTTGTCGCAGCAGCCGCAGTTGTCCGGAGCATAACTCTCCCCGAAATAGTTCAGCAGCTGTTTGCGGCGGCACTGGCCGGATTCGGCATAGGCAACCACCTCGGAAAGCAGCTGCTTGCTGATTTCCTGCTCCGAAACGGGCTTGCTCTGCATGAACTTCTCGAGCTTCTGGATATCCTTGTAGCTGTAATAGGCTATGCAGTGGCCTTCCTGGCCGTCGCGCCCGGCACGTCCTGTCTCCTGATAGTAACTTTCCAGGCTCTTGGGAACGTCGTAATGGATGACGAAGCGCACGTCGGGCTTGTCTATGCCCATTCCGAAGGCTATGGTCGCAACGATCACGTCCACTTCCTCCATCAGGAACTTGTCCTGATTCTCGGCCCTGGTCTTCGCGTCCAGGCCGGCGTGGTACGGCAGAGCCTTTATTCCGTTGATATTGAACAGCTCCGCCATTTCCTCGACCTTCTTGCGGCTCAGGCAGTACACGATTCCGGACTTGCCGGAGTTCTGGCGTATATACTTGATTATGTCCTTCTCGGCGTCGACCTTCTCACGGATTTCGTACAGAAGGTTGGGGCGGTTGAAGGAAGACTTGAATATCTCCGCGCGGGCTATGCCCAGGTTCTTGATTATGTCGCTGCGTACTTTCGGGGTCGCCGTCGCCGTGAGCGCTATTATGGGCGCTCTGCCTATTTCATTGACAAGATAGCGTATCCTGCGGTATTCCGGTCTGAAGTCGTGGCCCCATTCCGAGATGCAGTGCGCCTCGTCGATGGCATAGAAGGATATCTTCACGCCCCTGAGCAGATCCACGTTCTCCTGCTTCGTGAGGGATTCCGGTGCGAGATAGAGGATTTTGGTCTTTCCGCTCAGAAGGTGCGAGCGGACCTCCTCGACCTGTTGCCGGCTCAGCGATGAATTCAGGAAATGCGCCGTACCTTCATCCCCCGCCTCGAAACCTCTGATGGCATCCACCTGATTCTTCATAAGGGCAATGAGGGGGGAAATCACTATCGCCGTGCCTTCCATCAGCAGCGCAGGCAGCTGATAGCACAGGGACTTCCCTCCTCCGGTAGGCATCAGTACAAAGGCGTCACCCCCTTCGATCAGATGGGTGATTATCTTTTCCTGATCTCCCTTGAAGTTGTCGTATCCGAAAAACTCCTTCAGGGTGCGGCGGATGAGTACGGGATCTGCTTTCATAATGTCAGTCTAAAGTGTGTATGGCGAGGCCCGAGCGCAGTTTCGGCTCGAACCAGGTTGTCTTCGGAGGCATTATGTTGCCGCTGTCGGCGATGTCCATGAGCTGCCTCATCGACACGGGGTAAAGGGCGAAAGCGACCTTCATCTCGCCGCTGTCAACCCTTCGGCTGAGTTCCCCGAGGCCCCTTATGCCTCCCACGAAATCGATTCTCGAGTCGGTGCGCAAATCCTTTATTCCGAGGATTGCGTCCAGCACGAGATTGGAAAGTATGGTCACGTCCAGAACCCCTATGGGATCGGAATCGTCGTAGCGTCCCTCCTTGGCAAGAAGGGAATACCATCTGCCGCCCAGATACATCGAAAACTCGTGGAGAGACGAGGGAGCATAGATTTCGGAGCCCTTGTCGAAGACCTCGAAATCCTTCGAGATGGCCTCGAGGAACTGCTTCTCGTCCAGACCGTTGAGATCTTTCACAACCCTGTTGTAGTCGAGGATCTTAAGCTGGCTTTCGGGGAAGCACACGGCCATGAACCAGTTGTACTCCTCCTGCCCGGTATGGGCGGGATTGTTCTTTGCCTTTTCAGCTCCGACGCGGGCCGCAGCGGCGCTTCTGTGGTGTCCGTCGGCTATGTAGAAAGCCTCGACAGAACCGTTGAAAAGCTCAGTTATGCGCGCGATCAGAGCGTCGTCGGAGATGGTCCAGAACTCGTGGTCGAAGCCGTTCTCGTCCGTGAAGCGGTACTCCGAGGGAGTCGCCACCGTCTGCGCAATTATCTCCTCGAGCCCCTCGTTGTGCTTGAAGGCGAAGAATACGGGCTCGATGTTGGCGTTCTGGATGCGGATATGGACCATACGGTCGTCTTCCTTGTCCTTGCGCGTCAGTTCATGCTTCTTGATCAGCCCCTGCTCATAGTCGGCGGAATGGGCGCAGAGCACGAAACCGTACTGAGTGCGGCTGCCCATAGTCTGCGAATAAACATAGTAGCAGGGCTTGGAGTCGCGTACCAGCCAACCCTTTTCCTGCCAGAGGCGGAAATTGCCGACCGCCTTGTCATAGACTCTGGGATCGCTGTCCGGGAGGATGGGGTCGAAGTCGATTTCGGGCTTGGTTATGTGCAGGAGCGACTTTTCCCCGGCCATCTGAGCGGCTTCCTCGGAATTCAGGACATCATACGGCGGAGCGGCCACTTCGGTCACGAGACCTTTCGCGGGCCGGATTGCAGCGAACGGTTTTACTCTGATCATACTCTATTTGTTGAGCTGGAACTTTCTGTTTCCTGTCTCGAAGAAATCCACTATCTGGCGCGCTGCGGCGAGTCCGGCGTTGATGTTCGCCTCGGAAGTCTGGGCGCCCATCTTTTTGGGTGTTGCAAACACCCTGAGACCGAAGCTCTCCTGGAGGGCGGCAAGGTTGTCGGGGGCCACATCGGCTATGTATTTGAGGTCGGGCCTCTCCTGAAGGGCCTTCATCAGGCCTGCTTCGTCGATCACCTCCTTGCGGGCGGTGTTGACGAGGGTCGCCCCCTTGGGCATCGAGGAGATAAGCTCATATCCTATGGAACCGATGGTCTGGGGAGTCGCGGGGATGTGGATGCTCACATAATCGCTGGTGGCATACAGATTCTCGAGACTGGAGGCGGGTTCGGCTCCGCCAGCCCTTATCGCGTCATCGCTGAGGAACGGGTCGATGGCCTTGACCTTCATTCCGAGGGCAGCAGCCTTGGCGCCCACGAGCCTTCCCACATTGCCGAAAGCCTGGATTCCGAGGGTCTTGCCCTGGACTTCGCTCCCGGTAGCGGGAGTGAACTGGGTGCGGGCCATGAAGATCATCATCGCAATCGCAAGTTCGGCAACGGCGTTGGAGTTCTGGCCGGGAGTGTTCATCGCGACCACACCGGCCTTCGTGCAGGCCTCGAGGTCGAGATTGTCGAATCCTGCGCCGGCGCGGACGACTATCTTGAGCTTCGGAGCGGCGGCAACCACCTCTGCGGTCACCTTGTCCGAACGTACAATCAGCGCATCCGCATCAGAAACTGCGGCCACGAGATCCTCTTGGGCGGCATATTTTTCGAGCAGAGCGAATTCATTGCCCGATTTTTCAACTATTTCCCTGATGCCCTGCACGGCCACTGCCGCGAAAGGCTTCTGCGTTGCAACCAGTATTTTCATGCGTGTATCTTTTCAAATTCCTTCATTGCCTCCACAAGAGCTTCGACGTCCTCGATCGAGCAGGCGTTGTAGAGCGACGCCCTGAAACCGCCGACGGACCTGTGGCCCTTGATTCCTATCATTCCGCGCTCCTTCGCGAATGCGAGGAAGTCAGCCTGAAGTTCCTCCTTGCCGGGAGCCATCACGAAGCAGACATTCATAATCGAACGGTCTTCCTTCTGGGCGGTGCCGACGAACATCGTGTTGCGGTCAATTTCGTCATAGAGGAGCTTCGCCTTTGCCTCGTTGAGCTTGTGGATGGCCTCCACGCCGCCCTGAGCCTTGATCCACTTGAGTGTCTCGTGCATCACGTAGATGGAGAATACGGGAGGGGTGTTGAACATCGAAAGCTTGTCGATGTGGGTGCGGTAGTCGAGCATCGTGGGGATATAGCGGCTTACCTTTCCGAGAGCGTCCTTCTTTATGATGGCGAACGTCACGCCGGCAGGGCCGACATTCTTCTGTGCACCGCCGTAGATGAGGACGTATTTGCTCACGTCGACAGGCCTGCTCATAATGTCGGAGGACATGTCGGCAATCAACGGGACGGGGCTGTCGATATCCTCCTTGATCTCGGTTCCGTAGATCGTGTTGTTGGTGGTGATATGGAGATAATCCGCATCTGCGGGGATTTCAAATCCCTTGGGGATGTAGTTATAGTTCTTGTCAGAGGAACTTGCAATCTCGACGGCATTGCCTATGCCCTTGGCTTCCTTGAAGGCTTTGTGGGCCCATACGCCGGTGTCGAGATAGGCGGCTTTCTTCTCAAGATAATTCATAGCGACATACAGGAAACCCAGACTGGCGCCTCCTCCCAGGAACACGACCTCGTAGTCGTCGGGAATGTTGAGAAGCTCCTTCCAGAGGTTTCTGGTCTCATCCATAATCGCATCCCACTCCTTCGTGCGGTGGGAGATTGAAAGAACCGATACACCCGTACCGGCGAAATCCTTGATGGCTTCTGCCGCACTTTCATAGACGTCCTGCGGCAGAAGGCAGGGTCCGGCATTGAATACATGAACTTTGCTCATAGCAATTAAATTATATTGAATTTAAAGTTAATCATTTTTTGCGAACGCTCCAAAAAATCCTCTTCGACATTCAGGCGCACCCTCACTTCCATCGAACATTCCTGCGCAAATGACTGGCCGCGCTGCGGCAACTGCAGGTCCTTTACCATTTTCATCACATCCGGCAGAAGCGAATAATCAAATTCCAGCCTGTACCAGTTCCCGGCTATTTTTTCCACCACTTCAGCCTTCGACAAGGCATCTGCCGTGGCTTCTCTGTATGCCCGGATCAGGCCCGGAACGCCCAGTTTGATACCACCGAAATAACGCACCACGGCAACCATCACATCGCTCAGATCTGCCGAGTCGATCTGTCCGAGTATCGGACGCCCGGCAGTCCCGGAAGGCTCCCCGTCATCGCTCGCGCGCCAGATCTCCCCCTTCAAACCAATGCGGAAAGCGCAGCAGCAATGGCGCGCATCGTGATACTCACGGCGAAGGGCGGCAAGTATCTCGCGCACCTGCTCCTCGCTCTCGACGGGATAGGCAAAAGAGAGAAAACGGCTCCCTTGATCCTTGTAAATACCCTCGGAAAGCCGGGAAATGCTTTTATATGTGTCCGTATTTGTCATTCTCGTATCCAAAATTAGTGAAATATTTCTATATTCGCGCCATGATTTTAACTTATCGTGTCACCCTCGAGGGTCTGAAAGGGTTTTTCCGCGTTTACAAGATAAATTCGGAGAACTCCCTCTACACATTCCACAAGCAACTTCGCTCGGATCTGGAATTCACCGTGGACCAGCCTATTCTGTTCAAAGCCTTCGACGCCGAAGGAGGTGTCGTTGCAAAATATGCCCTTATAGATCTGGGCTACGGCTCCGTCGATATGGTAAGAATGTCCGACACGCTGAAGGCCGGAGTCGTGAAATTCGTTTATTTCTATGACGTCGCTTCGAAAAAGAGTGTCAACATAACCCTTGAACTTCAAGAGCCCGGCACGATTCCCGCCCCTACAATAGTCGAAACCAAGGGGCCCCTTCCGATAGACTTCGAGAACGGTTATGTCGCCTTCGAAGACCTGCCCGAAGACCAGAAACCCAAACCGCACCGCTGCTCCGATCCCAACTGCGACGGAAGTTGCGAAGACTGCGATGAGGACGACGAGGACTTCGACGACGACGATGAGGAAGAAGACGACGAAGACCGCGAAGAAGAAGAGCTCATATACGACAACGAAGAATCCGCCTAGCGCGGATTTTTTTGATCGTGAGAATTCACTTCAAAAAAACTCGCCTTAGCCTTTAAATTCGAGTTTATCGAAGTCTTTCGTGCTTCGCACTTCAAGCCTTCGATACGCCTTCGGCGATCTTTCACCCCCAGTCAGCTTTCGCTGACAGCCCCCGGGGGCATGCCGATGTCGCTTTCGCGCCATCGGGCGCCTCCGTAGGTCGCATCGCTCCCGTCCTGCGGCGCGCGGCTCCTGCCGCAGACGGCCTTCGGCCTCTAACCCCAGTCTCAACAGCCCTCGCCGCTACGTTTCCCCACGAGCGGGATGCAAAAGTGGCGCAAGGACTTCTCGCTGACCGACTTGTCGAAAAAGCGTGAAGCGAACGAGCGGCAAGTGAGCGTCTCGCGA
>R20__coassemble_1084_pt1 | contig 16751 bp, 10 predicted proteins | sample R20__metabat2_low_PE_040 | metagenome-assembled genome bin R20 | reverse complement strand
AGCGTTAAGCGAGCAAACGGCAAGTGAGCGTCTCGCGACGGCGTGTGTTTGAGGAATGTTAGGCTTGCGAAGCAAGACTAAAAATGACGAGTTAGCCGTCGAGTGAACGTGAGTGCAGCGAGTAGCTTTTTCGATTCAGGAGGGAAGCAGAAGGCCTTGTGACACTGCACCCGCGAGCGGATTGGTCAGTTCGATAAACTCGAATTTGGTTTAACTGTCACGAATACATAAAATTGCTCAAAAGTTTGCAGTCGTGACAAGGGAAAGGGCGAAAACGGCGGTTTTGATGTCACGAGTGCAAGAAATCGGGCGAAAGTTTGCAGTCGTGACAGCAGAACGGTCCAAAACACCGGTTTTGATGTCACTCTTGATATGACTGGAGAGTCTTGACGGAATCCCGGGAGATCAGCTCGGTTGCCAGCTCGAGTTTCGTGCTGTAGGAGTTCTCGCTCTCGAGCAGCTCAAAAAGCATTTTTGTTGCAAATATCCCCATTTCCGTGGCCCGCTGGCCGATGCGGGTGATGGGCGGAGTCATATAGTCCAGACTGACGTTGTTGTCGAATGATATGACGGAAATGTCTTCCGGAATGTTCATCCCGGCGTCCCTGACGGCTTTCATCACGCCGAGCAGTATCGTGAAGCTCAAGGCGAAAATTGCCGTGGGCCTCTCTTTTCGGCCCAGCAGCAATTGGGCCTCCATATAGCCGTTCTGCTCGGAGAAGGAATCGCCCACTATTGTGGCCTGATCCTCAAGATTGTTTTTTTTCATCGCCTGCCTGAAACCGTTAACCCGCCGGAAATTCGGCAGCGAATCCGGATCTCCCTGGATGCAGGTTATCTTTTTGTGCCCGTTGCGTATCAGGAATTCGGTGGCCTCGAGGGCTCCCTTGTAGTTGTTCGAGGTGACGTAGGGGAGGGCGGTGCCGTCGAAATAGCGGTCCACCAGCACAACCGGAGTCATTGATTCGTTGATCTTTTCGAATATTGAAGAATCTGTCCCGCAGGGGGCGGCGATGATGCCGTCGACCTTTCGTGAAAGCAGGGTGGAGATGCAGGCATTCTGGATGTTCTCGTCTTCGGAGCAGTTCACCACTATGGTGGTGTAGCCTTTGGCGTTGGCGGCTTCTATGACGCTGTTGGCTATCTCGGCGAAGTAGGGGTTGGAGATGCTCGGAATGATGAGCCCGATACTGTTCGATTTGTTGCTGCGCAACAGATGCGCAATTCCTTCGAAGGGGTAGTTGCAGCGCCTCGCTTCGATGAGGACCTTCTCGGCGGTGTCCTTGTTAATTCTGTATTTTTCGGCCTTTCCGCTTAGTACACGCGATATTGTCGTGACAGAAACCCCGGTCGCGGAAGCTATTGTCTTGAGCGTTGTCTTCATAGAAAATCAGTAATGCACAAATATAGTGTGTTGTGCAACAAATCCAAAAATTGCGCAACTTTTTTGCAAAAAAATGTGGAGAGTAGATACCTTAATCATTACAAATGATTTTTTACTTGGATAAATTCGCGCTTTGAATGGCAAATTGTAATACTTAACATAACCAACCAATTTCATTTTAACCCTTTTATTTTATGGTAAAGCAACTTAGGCTTTTGGGCGTTTTCGCTTTTCTTGCGCTTGCCCTGGCAACTGTTCCGGCCGTTTCCGGTCTGTCGGTTGCGTCAGCTCAGCAGGCTAAATGCAGCGGAGTTGTAGTCGATGCCTCCGGTGTTTCAGTCATCGGTGCATCCGTCCTCATCAAAGGGACAGACAAGGGTACGATCACTGACCTTGACGGAAATTTCTCTTTCTCCGCCAACCCCGGTGATGTCCTTGTTGTCTCCTGTATGGGCTATGTGACCAAGGAAGTCGCCTTCGCAGGCGCTCCCCTCCGCGTAGTCCTGGACGAAGACGTGAATCTCCTCAACGAGATCGTCGTCATCGGTTATGGTACCCAGAAGAAGGTCAACCTGACCGGTTCTGTCTCCGCCATTGATTCCGAAGTTCTCGAGGATCGTCCCGTGAAAGACCTCAGCAATGCCCTCCAGGGTGTGATGCCCGGTCTCAACCTCACGGTAGGTGAGCTCGGTGGCTCCCTGGACAGCAAGCTTTCGATGAACGTCCGCGGTACCGGTACCATCGGCGACGGTTCCGCTTCCTCACCCCTCGTCCTGATCGACGGCATCGAGGGCGATCTGGACACCGTGAATCCTCTCGACGTCGAGTCCATCTCCGTCCTGAAGGATGCGGCCGCTTCTGCGGTTTACGGATCCAGGGCCGCCTTCGGCGTAATCCTCATCACTACCAAGAACGGTGAGGGTGTCAAGGGCAAGGCAAAGGTTACCTACAGCGGCAACGTGAAGTTCACCTCTGCCGTGAACGTCCCCGATTTCGTAGACGGTCTGACCTGGGAGAAGTACATCAATCTCGCCAACGCCAACGGCGGCGAGGCTGCCACTTTCTCCAATGAGACCATCGAGAGAACCGAGAAATGGATGAACGGAGAACTCGACAGCCCTGCGATATATAATGCTGCAGGTCAGATCAACCTTTACACCGGTGCGAATGCAAGCACGGACTGGTACGATCTCTTCTTCCGCGATGTGGCTCCTTCGCACGAGCACAACCTCAGCGTGACCGGAAGCGGCGAGAACGCAAACTACCGCGTCAGCTTCGGTTATATGAACCAGAACGGTCTGCTCAACAGGGAGATCGCCGAGGATGTCCTCAACCGCTACACCGTTGACGCCAAGCTCGGCATCAAGCTCACTCCTTGGGCAAAGCTCAACTACTACACCAAGTGGACCCTCTCGAAATATGACAGGCCTTCCCAGATGGGTTACCTGTTCTATCACGACGTGGTACGTGCGTGGTCCAATATGCCCGCTTACGACAAGTACGGCAACTACACCCAGCTCCCCGCAACCCTCCAGCAGGGCGGCGACTATACCGACAAGAACAGCACTCTGAGCCAGAAGGTTCAGTTCGTCTTCACTCCCACCAAGGACTGGAACATCACCGTTGAGGGCGGTCTTACCAACTATGCCCAGAGCATACACGGTGACGTGCAGCCCATCTACGTCTATGACGAGAACAACCAGCCCTATCTTGTGGCCGCGTATTCGAACGGATCTTACGGCACCGGCTCTGGCGTTACCTATGTAGAAGAGAGCCGTGCGGACCAGAAGCACTTCACCGCAAACATCTTCTCCGATTACAGCCTCCAGCTGGGGAACCACAACCTCAAGTTCATGGCCGGTTTCAACGGCGAGTTCGTGAACTATGACTATCTCTACACGAACGGCCAGGGTCTCTCCGACCCCACCAAGGCCATCGTCTCGATGACCACCACCAACCAGAACATCAAGAGCGACAAGTACGAGTATGCTGTAGCGGGCTTCTTCGGAAGAATCAACTACAACTACAAGGATAAGTATATGCTCGAGCTTGACGCCCGCTACGACGGCTCCTCCAGATTCGTGGGCCAGATGCAGTGGGGCTTCTTCCCTTCAATTTCCGCAGGTTGGAACATTGCGAAGGAAGATTTCGCCAGCAGTTGGGACGTTGTGGATATGCTCAAGATCCGCGGATCCTGGGGTACCCTCGGAAACACCAACACCACTTCCTACTATCCCACCTATCTTACGATGACCACAGGCACCAACAACGGAACCTGGCTCGTGAACGGAAGCAAGCCCAACACGGCTTATGTTCCCGGAATGGTAAGCTCCAGCCTTACCTGGGAGACAGTCGAGACCAGGAACATCGGTCTTGACTGGGGTCTGTTCAACAACCGCCTCACCGGTTCCCTGGACCTCTTCAACCGCTACACCTGGAATATGGTAGGACCCGCTCCCACCCTTCCTTCCGTGCTCGGTACGAGCGTTCCCAAGGTCAACAACACCAATATGGTATCCCGTGGATGGGAACTCGAGATCAGCTGGCGCGACCGCATCGGCGAAGTCAACTACGGCATCAAGGGAGTCCTCTCGGATGCAAGGCAGTATGTCCTGAGCTATCCCAACGACACCAAGGCTCTCAGCATCCTGTTCTGGAACGGCTATCAGTCCAACTACTATGAAGGAATGGAGCTCGGCGAAATCTGGGGTTACACCACCCACGGAATCGCCCAGACCCAGGAAGAAATGGACGCCTGGCTCGAGAACAACCGTCCCGACTGGGGCACCAACTGGGGTGCAGGTGACATCATGTATTGCGACCTCAACGGCGACGGAAAGGTCAACGGAGGCGAGAGCACCGTGGACAATCCCGGCGATATGAAGGTTATCGGAAACACCACTCCCCGCTACAACTTCGGTATCACTCTCGACGCATCCTGGAGAGGATTTGACGCTCAGCTCTTCTTCCAGGGAGTGGGCAAGAGGGATTTCTTCGCATATGGTTGCTATATGTGGGGTGCCGCAGGTTCCAAGTTCGGCGGTGTATGGCAGGCAAACTGCTTCACTTCCCATCTCGACTACTGGACCGAGGACAATCCGGACGCTTACTATCCGAAGCCTCTGCTTCTTACCGGTGCAAACGCACGTAACCAGTATGTCCAGACGCGATACCTTCTGAATGCCGCGTACATGCGTCTTAAGAATGCCCAGATCGGCTATTCTCTTCCCGAGCGCGTTCTTAGGAACACCAAGATCGAGAAGTGCCGCTTCTATCTCTCCGGAGACAACCTCTTCACCATCTCAAGCATGCCCAGCCAGTTCGATCCCGAGGCCCTTGGCAACGGTAATGGCAAATACACGACGGGCAAGACCTATCCTCTGTACATGACTTTATCGGCCGGTGTTACCATTACTTTCTAAATATCGACAGATCATGAACAAAAATATTGTAACAATCATAGCTGCTCTCAGTCTTGCCGCATTCGCGACGTCTTGTACGGATTTCCTCGACAGAGAGCCTCTCGCGCAGATTACTCCCGAGAGCTATTTCTCGAATGACACGCAGGTCGGCGCCTATCTCACCACTTACTATCCGACCTGGTTCTCCGAAGCCGTCACGGATCTTTTCAGCGCCGGTCCCGCTGTCATTGACTCCAGCACCGACGACGTCTGCCTGACAGACCCCGACTACACCCTCTTCGGCGAAAGAGGCCACTGGCTGGTTCCCGCAGCCCAGGCTCTTGATTTCACCAACATCCGCACGGTCAACTATTTCCTCGAGGCTGTGGAGCCCAAGTTCGAAGCGGGCAACATCTCCGGAAATTCCAACACCATCAAGCACTACATCGGTGAGGCCTATTTCATGAGGGCTTACGAGTACTTCAAGAAGCTCAAGACCTACGGCGATTTCCCCATCGTCACAAAGGTTCTCACCGACGACAAGGAGGCCCTACAGACCGCGAGCGAAAGAGCTCCCCGCAATGAGGTCGCAAGATTCATCATCTCCGATCTCGACAAGGCCCTGGAACTCCTTCAGAGCGGTTCCACCTTCAACAAGGTCCGCATCGGCAAGGAAGCCGCCCTGCTTCTCAAATCCAGAGTAGCCCTTTACGAGGCCACCTTCGAGAAGTATCACAACGGCACTCCCCGCGTCCCCGGTTCAACCGACTGGCCCGGTGCCAAGATGTCCTACAACTCCGGCAAGACTTTCAACATCGATTCTGAAATCAGCTATTTCCTCGGTGAAGCGATGTCCGCCGCCAAGGAAGTCATCGACCTGATGCCTCTTACCGAGAACAACCACGTGATCGTTCCCACTCCCGGAATCGTGAAGGATACCTGGAACGACTACAGCAATATGTTCAGCGCCGAGTCGATGAACGGCTACAGCGAGGTCATCTTCTGGAGAGACTACGACAGCGGCCAGAGCATATTCAACCGTTTCCGCGGATACCTGTACATCGGTTATGGCGCAGGACACACCAGAGGCTGCATCGATTCTTTCCTTATGGCCAACGGTCTTCCCATCTATGCCGCCGGTTCCAACTATAAGGGCGACACCAACCTCGTGGATCAGTTCGCCGGTCGCGACGAGCGTCTCAGGCTGTTCGTGTTCAACTAGGAGGATCCTATGAAGAACGCTGCCACAGAAGACGGTAAGGCTTCGGAATATTTCTATCCCAACCTTATCGACGTCCCTGCAGAGTGTGACATCACCGGTTTCCGCTGCCGCAAGTACTATACCCTCGAGACCAACAACCACGTTTCCAACTCCACGGACGGAACCAACGGTTATCTGCTGATGCGTGTTTCCGAGGCGTACCTGAACTACATCGAGGCATCTTACCTGAAGAATGGTTCCATCGACGGCACCGCCGCTTCTTACTGGAAGGCACTCCGCGAGAGGGCCGGCGTCAGCACCGACTACCAGGCAACCATTGCCGCCACCGACCTCTCCAAGGAAATGGACTGGGCGAAGTACTCCGGCTCCCAAATGGTTGACAAGACCCTCTACAACATCCGTCGCGAGAGGCGCAACGAGCTCTTCTCCGAAGGATTCCGCAAGGACGACCTGATTCGCTGGCGCTCATTCGACGCCATCTTCCCCGAGAATATGGGTCACTACATTCCCGAGGGCGCAAACTTCTGGGATGAACTCTACACCAGCGAGAATTATTATACGAAGAACGAAGACGGTACCCTGACCTGGGGTATCATCCCCGCTCCCGAAGACGGCGCGAACATGTCTGCCAAGAGTGACAGCAAGTATATCCGTCCTTATCGCAAGATTCAGGCGAGCAACGAGGTTTACGACGGCTACCGCTGGAACGAGGCTTACTACCTCTCACCTCTGGGCCACGAGGACATCACCGCCGCTTCCGCTGACGGAACCGCCGAGAATTCCCACACATACCAGAACCCTTATTGGCCTACGACCGGAGGCTCCCAGCCTACGACGGAAACCAAATAAGTCTGATTTGAATTTCTCCATATTCCGGCCGGATTTTTTCCGTCCGGCCGGAATATTTTTTATCTTTAAAGCATATAATATCTCGTAGAATGAAAAGAATCCTCATCTTCGCAGCCTCGCTGCTGCTCTGGGCTCTCTGCGGAGTATCCGCTGCCGCCCAGGACGAAAACCTCAAGATAAAATTCCTCGGCACCGGAGCCGCCGACTGGGTGAAACCCCGTCCGGACGGAGAGTTCCGCCGCAACGCGAGCATACTCGTGGATGATTCGGTTCTTGTGGATCTCACCTACAGCACCCTGGACATGATTCCCGAAGGCGTGCATCCCGAGGTGATATTCTATACTCATTCCCACGGCGACCATTTCCAGCCCGAGGCTGCCCTGAAACTGGGCATAAAGAAAGCCTATGTCGGCGCGACCTGGGTCGAGAGGGCCCGCAAGAATATCGAGGACGCGAGTCAGAAATTGGGGCTCCCGATGCCTCAGATCGTCCCGTTGAACCTTCAGGACAAGGCTACGGAATCAGGCATCACCTTCACCGCTCTTCCCGCCAACCACGGCACCCAGATGGGGAATGAGCAGTGTCTTATCTATCTTCTCGAAAAGAACGGTACGCGCGTCCTGTACGCGACCGACACCGGCGGCCTGATGGCGGATGCCGCCCAGCCCATAGGCATCGACATCCACAACTGGACCCCGAACCCCATCCACGGACTCATAATGGAATGCACCGTGGGCTGGGACGAAGAGGACTACCGCCTCTTCTGCCATTCCAACATACATACGGTCGTGAGGACCCACAACGTCCTCACGAAGACAAAGCGCTATCTCCCCGCGCCCGGCCAGCCCGTATATCTGACCCATATCGGCGAAGAACTCCACGGAAGCCAGGCCGAGATGGACGCATATCTCCCCTCATTCCTCAAGGCACCGGTTGACGGGGATGTGGTGGTGTTCAACCACAATCACGTGAAAAACAAATGAAAATGAACAAGATACTTTCTGCTTTCGCCGCGGCGTTGATCCTCGCGGGCTGCACGGCAGCCCCCAAGGCTCCCGCTCCCATAAAGATGATTTTCGAAACCGATCTTGGGAACGACGTCGACGATGCGGTCGCTCTTGACAACATATACAAACACATTGAGGACGGCAGGGTCGAGCTTCTCGCAATCTGCCTCAACAAGGAAGGCCGCAGGGCCCCCGAGTACGCCGACATCCTCAACACCTGGTACGGCTATCCCGACATCCCCATCGGAATCATCAAGGACGGCCCCTGGTGCGCATACAAGAACAATTACTCCCAGGGAGTCTATGATATGACCCTCGAGGACGGCACCCCTATGTTCCGCGGGGCGCACAGCGAGGAAGAGTGCGCGGCCTTCCCCGACGCCGTCACCCTCTACAGAAAGACACTTTCCGAGCAGGAGGACAATTCGGTGGTCATCGTTTCCGTGGGCTTCTTCACGAATCTTGCCCGTCTGCTGGACTCTCAGGGCGACGAATATTCCCCCCTGAGCGGCCGCGAACTGGTGGCCAGAAAGGTCAGACTCCTCTCTTGCATGGCCTGCTGCATCGACGGCATCTCCCAGCCCGACGGCGAGTGGAATGTGAAGATGGACAAAATGGCCGCGATCAAGGTCTACAACGAGTGGCCGGGGACCATAGTCTCCTCTCCCGCCGAGGTCAGCGAGGCCGTCCCCATTTCGCGCGAGATCATTGTGGACAGCCTTGCCTGGGCAGGCAACCATCCCGTCACGAAGTCTTTCGAGGCCTATTTCTTCAACGACATAGCTCCCTCAAGGCCTATGTTCGATCCCACTTCTGTGATTTTTGCGGTCGAAGGCCCGGAGATGTTCACCCTTTCCCCGTGCGGCAAGATGACTGTCGATTCGACCTCCGTTTCGACTTTCACCCCCTGCGAGGGCGGCAACCATTATTACTTCACCGTGACTCCTCAGCAGGCTGAGGTGGTGAAGGATTATATTTCTAATCTGACAAAGAGAATTCCTGAATCTCAAAAATAAAATTCAAACCTGATAATGAGCATTTTAGTGATAGGCAGTTCCAACACCGACCTGGTGGTGCGCTCCCCGAGGATGCCGAAGCCCGGCGAGACGATACTCGGCGGCGAGTTCTTCGTGAATCCCGGGGGAAAGGGCGCGAACCAGGCAGTCGGTGCTGCGAGAGTGGGTGCGGACGTGACTTTCTGCTGCAGGGTAGGAGACGATGACTATGGAAAATCGTCCAAAGCCCTGTTCGAGAAAGAGAAGATAAATACCGAGTATGTGTACAAAACAGAGGGATGCCCCTCCGGCGTAGCCGTGATTGTGGTGGATTCGAACGCCGAGAACAGCATCGTCGTCGCTTCCGGAGCAAATCTAAGACTTGCTCCGGACGACATCGACGCTGTTCGTGACTTCGGCTCCTTCGATGTCGCCCTGGCCCAGCTCGAGACTCCGCTGGAGACCATCGCCGCCGCAGCCCGCAGGTGCGGCGAGGAGGGCGTCAGATTCGTTCTGAACCCCGCTCCCGCGCAGAAGCTTCCCGCTTCCATCCTTTCGAAGGTGGACATTATCACTCCCAACGAGACTGAAACTGAAATCCTCACAGGAATCAAGGTCGAGGACGACAGCTCCGCCGCAAGGGCCGCGCAGGCTCTGTGCGATCTGGGGGTCAGGACGGTCATCATAACTCTCGGCTCCAAGGGCGCATACCTCTATCAGGACGGCAAGGGCGAGCTGATACCCGCCTTCAAGACGAAGCCCGTCGATACCACTGCCGCGGGCGATATCTTCAACGGTGCCCTGTGCGCCGCCATTTCGGAAGGCCGGAACATCCGCGAGGCCATCCTCTTCGCGCAGGCGGCATCTTCCATCTCCGTGACCCGTATGGGCGCCCAGAGCTCCGCTCCTTCACGCAGCGAGGTCGACTCTGTGATTGAAACAATAAAAAACTAAAACCATAACAACGTATGCTGATCGTCAACAGTTATCTTCTTGCAGTTGTCCTGTGTTTCGTGACAATGCTTTGCTGGGGTTCCTGGGGGAACACCCAGAAACTCGCCGCAAAGAGCTGGCGCTATGAACTGTTCTACTGGGACTACGTCATCGGAATGGTGATCTTCTCCCTTATCGTTGCCTTCACGGCCGGAAGCATCGGGACCGAAGGAAGGCCTTTCCTTCAGGATCTGGGCCAGGCAGGTTGGGGCAGCATAGGCTGGGTTCTGCTGGGAGCTCTGGTGTTCAACATCTCCAATATCCTTCTTTCCGCATCGACCTCGATTGCCGGTATGGCGGTGGCTTTCCCTCTGGGAGTGGGCCTCGCTCTGGTCGTGGGCGTGCTGAACAACCTCATTTTCCATCCCAATGCCAACACCAACGTGGCAATCCTGATTGCCGGAGTGGTTCTCGTGGTGGCCGCCATCGTCTGCAACGGCATCGCCTCCGGAAAGGTTGAGAACGAGCAGCGGGATCCCGCGCAGAACCGCAAGGGCATCATCCTCGCCGTGCTCGCAGGCCTCATTATGTCGTTCTTCTCCGCTCTGGTGTACAACGGAGTGGATATCAACAACTTCCAGAATCCCGCTCCCGGTATGCTCACTCCCTACACGGGAATGGTGATCTTCGCTCTCGGGGTGCTCGTCAGCAACGTAGTGATCAACACGATCGTGATGAAGAAGCCCTTCGTCGGCGAGAGCGTCAGCTACAAGCAGTATTTCTCCGGCAACGCCTCGACCCATCTGGTGGGTATGCTCGGAGGTTCGATATGGTGCCTGGGTACCGTACTCAACTATATCTGCGCCGGCACGGCCGGAGCAGCAGTCAGCTACGCCCTCGGACAGGGCGCTCCGATGGTCGCCGCGATCTGGGGAGTGTTCATCTGGAAGGAGTTCAAGGGCGCAAAGAAGGGCGTTTACGGCCTTCTTGCGGCAATGTTCCTGCTCTTTGTCGCGGGACTTGCCCTCATCATCGTTTCGGGTAATTGATGATTTGAAGTGAAAACGGTCCGGAATCACTGCCGATTCCGGACTTTTTTTTAATTTTGGGTATGAGAACGATTCTATCCATCCTTGCATTGATTCTGGCGGCATCCCCTCTGAATGCCGCAAGCCCTGTCTTCGGCTGGGGCGATACCGACGTGAAATACGCTCAGGACAAGAGGCCGCAGGACCTGAGCTCTGCCGTGAAGACCTATGATTATTCCGCCTGGAGAGGCGAGAGGATCAATATGGAGGCCGTCATCTGGGCGGAATCCGACCTTTCGGGCCTGACCCTTTCGGCGACCCCTCTTGTCTGCGGCAAGGCCGTCATTCCCGCATCTTCGCTCAAGGCTTCCTTCGTGGACTACGTCATCGGCGACAAGCTCGTGTACGAATACCATCAGTGCGGCTGCCGCGACACGGTGAATTTCCAGAGAATGACATCTCCGGACATCATCGGACGCTCCGATACGGTTTCGCTCGCCTCCGGGAAAGCCTGCCCGGTATGGCTCAGCGTGGATGTGCCTTTCGATGCCGCCGCCGGGACTTACAAGGGCAAAATCACCCTGTCGCAAGGCGGAAAGCCCCTCAAGACCCTTTCCTACAGGGTGAAGGTCATCGACAGGGTGCTCACCCCGGCCCGCTTCAGGCCCTTCCATCTGGACCTCTGGCAGAATCCCTACAGCGTGGCCCGCTACCACAATGTGCCTCTCTGGAGCAAGGAGCATTTCGACTGCCTGCGCCCCGTGATGGAAAATCTTGCGCGTGCGGGACAGAAGGTCGTGACGGCGACGATAATGGACCGCCCCTGGAACGGCCAGACCGAGGATCCGTTCTGCAGTATGGTCACGAAAATCCTCCGTTCCGACGGTTCCTGGGCCTATGACTACACCGCCTTCGACAAGTGGGTGGAGTTCATGGCGAGCGTCGGAATCAGCGAGCAGATAAACTGCTACACCCTGATTCCCTGGGCCCTGAAGTTCGATTATTTCGACCAGGCGACCGGCACGGTGAAGTATATCGAGGCCGCTCCCGGAAGCGATGAGTACAGCTGGTACTGGGCTCCTTTCATCCGCGATTTCGCCCGCCACCTGCGCGCGAAAGGCTGGTTCGAGAAGACCTGTATCGCGATGGACGAGCGCCCCGAAGATTCGATGAAGGCCGCCGAGGCCCTCGTGCACTCGGTGGAGCCGCAGATGAAGATATCTCTTGCCGGAAACTACCACGAGAGCGTGGCCGACCGGATTTACGACCTGTGCATCCCTATGTATTCGCAGTACCCCGAGGGCGCACTCGAACGCCGCAGGGCTGCAGGGCAGATAAGTACGATTTATCATTGCTGCTCGGAGAATTTCCCGAACATCTTCATCGACAGCCGTCCTGCAGAGGCTTGCTGGTGCGGCTGGATGGCCCTTGCGGCCGGGGCCGACGGCTTCCTTCGCTGGGCTGCGAACAGCTGGACCGTGGACCCTTTCAAGGATGCGCGCTTTCGCACCTGGGCTGCGGGCGACACGTATTGCCTGTACCCCGACGGAGTTTCGAGCGTGCGTTTCGAGCGTTTCTGCGAAGGTCTGCAGGACTACGAAAAAGCCCGTCTGCTGATTCAGGAATGGTCAGAGGACCCTGCCGCGAAAGACAAGCTCGAAAAGCTTCAGGGCGTGCTGTCCCGTTTCGGCGTTATGGAAATAGCCCAGAACGGTCCGGTACCGCTGCTCCGTGAAGCCAGGATGGCCCTCGAGGCAGCCGGAAACGCTCCTGTAGCGGAAAAGACCGCGTATGAACGGGAGAACATATGGCCCGCAGGGAAGATGCCCGATGCCCAGAGCCATCAGATCGCCGCTATGAGAGACGAGGCGGAGCAGAGCGGATTCAAGCCCGAAAAGCACACCCAGCCCTATCTGGAGTGGTATGAGGCTCCCGATGCGTCAACTGACAACGACTGCTGCATGATACTCATTTCCGGCGGTTCGTATGAGAATTGTTACGACGTGGATTTGATAGAAAACTGGCACAGGGACCTCACGGCCCTGGGCTTCCAGTGCGTGAATCTGGTTTATCGCACCCCGCGCCCCGTCGGTCTTCCCATCTACCAGTCCGCCTGGGAGGATGGCCAGAGGGCGGTGAGGATGGTTCGCAGCCAGGCCGCCCAGAGGGGCTTCGACCCGGAAAAGATAGGCATTATCTCGATGTCGGCCGGTTCGCATCTGGGCCTGTTGCTCGCCACGAGCTCCCAGACTCCCGCTTATCAGGGAGTCGATGCGCTCGACGAAGTGCCCTGCCATATCAACTGGGCCATAGTCAATGCCCCCGGCTACGGCACGACGGACTGCCTGACGGGGATGGCCGCCCGGCAGGGCTACGGGCCCGACGTGCAGCTCAGCGACGTGTTCAAATTCGACGAGAAGACCTGCCCTATGACCCTCCAGCACGGGGGGCTCGATCCTTACGGCCCCGCGGTTTCGCCTCTGGTGTACTGCAAACTGCGCCAGATGGGCATCCCTGCGGAGCTGCATCTTTATCCCGACAAAGGACACGGTGCCTTCGGCTTCGAGAGGACCGTGGAATTCATGCGCCAGATGGGCTTTATGGGAGAACTCGAGCCCGAGGTGGCCCTGATGGAAAGATACCCTTCCGACGAGGCGCGCGCCATTTATCAGAAAGAACCCGTATGGCCCGATGGGAAGATGCCTGATGCGCAGGAGCAGCAGTGCGAGCCTTATCTGGAGTGGCACATCCCTGCGGTCCTGAAGACGAACGCCATCCAGATAATCTATTCCGGAGGCTCGTATATGGGGAATGATCCCGACGGCTTCGAGGTCGCCCCGGCGCGGCGCTATCTCAACGCCCTCGGAATGACTGTCGTGACCCTGAGATACCGCTGCCCGCGTCCGAGCGCTGAAAGCGGTCTGGCGAAGCACACTTCGGCCTGGGAGGATCTGCAGAGAGCGATCCGCGTTGTGCGCAGCGAGGCTGCATCGAAGGGGCTCGACCCTGAGAGGATCGGGATAATGGGAAGTTCCGCAGGAGGGCATCTGACGCTTATGGGCGTGACTTCCTCCCGCCATCAGTCCTATCTTCCAATAGACGATATAGACAAACTGCCCTGCAATGTGCAGTGGGGCATAGCCATATACCCGGCCTATGCGCTCACCGACGGCCTGGACTGGAATCCCAAGACGGGAGGGAACCTGCTCGGCGGAAATGACGAGAGCGCTGTACTAGCCCCCGAATTCTCGTTCGACCTGGATACCTGTCCGGTCCTGTTCGTCCACGGCGACGCCGACGAGTGGGCAGCGATGAATTCCGTGAAAGCCTGGGAGAAGATGAGGGAAATCGGCGTGCAGTCCGAGCTCCACACCCTTGCGATGCGTCGTCATTGCTTCCAGCAGAACGCATCCCCCGGCACGGGAAGCTACACCTATCTTGAAAGAATTTCCGAATTCCTTGGCCACGAAGGCATACTTTAGCGAATGCCGCCCGCAGCGGCACTGCCAGCCCTTACCCTGATTCCGCCCGGAAAGTCCCGGGCCGGCGGTTGGACCCGGAAGGCGGAATGGATCTCCGAAGAGTCCAGCCGGAGCGGGACCCGGGTAGTTGAACTGTAACTGTAGAAGATATATTAACCGATTTCGAAAAAATCCTGAAAGTATGAAGAAATTGTTTTTGTCCCTGTCTGCGCTTCTTGGGCTGGCTTTCAGCCTTTGCGCCGATGGATATCACGTCGCTTTCAATTACGACGGACAGCCTTTCTCGGCGTCGCAGTGGGCCAGCGAGACTCAGACTGTCGATGATCTGACATCCTGTACCTCCTATACTTCCCCGGACGGGAGACTCTGCCTGAAGCTGACCACCCGCCGGTGGGCGGATTTCCCCGTAGTGGAACTGCGCCCCGTGCTCGAGTGCATCGGGGATGAGGCGAGTGGAATCGTGGAGGATTTCCGCTTCCTCGAATATTCCTCGCCATGCTCCCGTACCGGAGTGAAGGTCCGCAGGATCACCGGTTCGCTGAGCACCTACACCGACTTCACGCACCACGACGTACTCCTCCAGAACCGCTATGAGTGCGACAGGGTCACGATAAGCAACACGGCCGGCAGGGGGAACAACTGGCTTCCCTACATCGGTGTGGATTACGGTCCTCTGAGCGGAGTGGAGGTGGCCATAGGCTGGACCGGCAACTGGACAGCCGAGCTGTGCTGCCACGAATCCTTCAGCTTCTCCTCCTCCCTTTTCGGCACGATCCATTTCAGGATGCTCCCCGGCGAGAAGTTCCAGATGCCCTACACCGTCATTTACGAAAGGCAGGGAAAGACCGTCGAGGAAGGCCTGGTGGAATTCCACCGCTTCGTGATCGAGCACAAGACTCCGCGCGACTCCTCCGGCGAGATCTTCAAGCCCCTTCTTCCCCTTACCGCGAGCGGCGGCAACAAGACGGACGAGAATATGCTGATGGTCCTGGACAAAGCCACGAGGGCATTCCCGACCATTCCCTTCGACACCTTCTGGGTCGACGCCGGCTGGTACGGCACTCCCCACGAGGAGCCTCAGGAGTTCAACTGCGGGCCCAACTGGTACACCTATGCTGGCAACTGGCATATGAACCCGACGATACACCCTCAGGGGAACCTGAAAAGCGTTTCCGATGCGGCCGCACAGAAGGGGATGAAGTTCCTCCTGTGGTTCGAGCCCGAAAGGGCGACTTCCAAGGCCCCGATAGTTTCTGAGCATCCCGAGTATTTCATCCGCGTGAAGGAGAACCCTTCCGACGACCAGTACCTGCTGAATCTTGGGAACCCCGAAGCCCGTGCGTGGGTCACCGACGAGGTTTCCCGCAATATAGTCGAGAGCGCCGTGAAGATCTACCGCCAGGACTTCAATTACGATCCCACCCGTGCCTGGATCGACGCCGATACTCCTGACCGCCAGGGAGTTACGGAGATAAAGCATATCAACGGCCTGTACGCCTATTGGGACGAACTCCACAGAAGATTCCCCGATATGATGTTCGAGAACTGCGCCGGCGGAGGCACGAGAATGGACATCGAGATGATGTCCCGTTCGCACAGCTACTGCCGCGACGACGCCCATATGTTCGAGCATTCCGACGACCTTTGCCAGAACATTACCCTGAACTCCACCCCCTACATCCCGTTCACGGGAGGGGAGACCTTCACGGTACCGGTATTCGACACCTACGGCTGGCTGAGTCATATCGGCGCAGGCACGGTATTCACCCCGACCGATTTCCAGGGAATGTTCCTGAGCCGCGAGCCTTCCGGGGAAGAGATTTCCTGGTTCACCCGGATGCTTGAAGTATCCGACAGGGTGCGTCCTCTTTTCTTCGGGGATTTCTACGTTCTGGCGCGTCCGGAGTTCGACAACTCCGCCTGCTTCGCCGGCTATCAGCTCAATGACCCCGTGTCCGGGGAAGGATTCTTCATCGTTTTCCGCCGCGAGGATTGCGCACAGGATAGCATCTCCCTGACGCTTAGGGGTATAGATCCGAAGGCGAAATATGTTGTCGAGCAGTTCGAGGGTCCGGCAAGGACCATCAAGGGTTCCGCCCTTGCGGATCAGCTCCTTTCTTTCAGCGAGCCCAGAAGCTATAAACTTTTCTTCTACCGAAAGAAATAATTCATTACGTAAAATTTTTTTACGCCCCTTTCCTGCTGTTTTTGGCTTTCCCGCTGTCACGACTGCAAACTTTTCCGCAATTTTTTGCACTCGTGACACTGAAACTGCCGTTTCTGCCCTTTCCCCTGTCACGACTGCAAACTTTTGAGCTATTTCTTGTAGTCGTGACAGTTTAAACTAAATTCGAGTTTATCGAAGTCTTTGCCGCGCTCGCAGGTGATGTGCTGGAGGTGCAAGCGACCTCCCTCCTGAATCGAAAAAGCTACTCACGTCGCTCACGTTC
>R20__coassemble_1059_pt1 | contig 17032 bp, 14 predicted proteins | sample R20__metabat2_low_PE_040 | metagenome-assembled genome bin R20 | reverse complement strand
AAATTTTGCAACCTTTCGGCTCGCTGTCCGGTCTAACAGTTGAAACAAAATTTTACTGAAATGACAACTTTACTTGTGTCAACCGAGATTCTTGAGGACGTCCTCCTTCCTATTTCCATCTTTGTTGTTCTTCCTTGCCTGATAGTGTTCTTCGTGCAGTGGGCGCGCCGCAATGAAATGAACCGAAAGACCGAAGTCGCGCTCAAAGCCATCGAGAACGGAGCGCAGCTGGATCCGATTTTTTTCGCAAGCGAGAAAAAAGTCAAAACCTGCAAGGAGAAGATTTTCAAAAACTTGAAAAGAGGACTCGTATGTGCAGGCATCGGACTTGGGTCAATTATATACTCTTTCCTTTCAGTTGACCCCGAAGACTGCTCGTACTTCGACCCCGCCCTCCTTGGTATCGGTGCAATTTTTCTTCTGATCGGTGCTGCGCTTGTCGGCGTCTACTTCATAGGCCGCAAGCACTTCGCCGCTGAAATCAAGGCTGAAGAGGAGAAAATCGGCAAGGTTGAATAACTCTGCCGTGACCAAGGAACAGTTCATACTCGAAATCAAGCCCTTGCAGGAGCCCCTCAGACGGTTCCTGCTCGGTTTGTGCGGCGGAGATGCTTTCACGGCGGATGACATCGCCCAGGACGCCTGCGTCAAGGCGTGGATTGCTCTGGACTCTTTCCGCGGTGCTTCAAAGCTTTCCACCTGGCTGTTCAGGATTGCATACAACAGCTGGTGCAACCGTAAATATTCCAGCGCCGGGGTTGACATCGATGCTGCTCAACAGGTCGAGGATGGCTCCCGTTCCGACTTATCCTTTGAGTATCAGCCGCTCTATCAGGCAATTGCCTTGCTCAAACCTCAGGAGAAGGCCGCCATCCTGCTTTTCTATATGGAAGAGCGGAGCATCAAGGAAATATCCGCCATAATGGGTGTCCCTGCGGGGACCGTCAAGTCGCTTCTCTCCAGAGGCCGTAACAACCTTATAATAAAACTGCAATGAACGATACTCAGATAAAGGATTTTTTCAAGGCCAATCGCCCTCAGACTTCGGACGAGGGAACTTTCCTTGCTGGTCTGTCAGCACGGATGGATGCAGCGGCCGAAATCAAGCGCCTTCACGATGAGGCAATCAGAAGATACAGACTGACTGCGCTGATTACTCTGATTGCGGGCATTGTCATAGGAGGACTTGTGATAGCACTCATTCTCCTGCATCCCGTATCCGCTCCGCAGCTGCGTACTGAACTCTTCGCCCGCATCCTGGCCTTCGCCGCCGAGTGGAAATACGTCGGGTTCCTTCTCATCGCCTCAGCTGCAATTATCCTCGGCCTAAAACCCCTGTCTGATTCAGTCAATCGATGAAGTTTTGTCCGGGGAAAAGCCCTTTTGCCGGACAAATCTCAAATTGCAATCTTACACATTGCAGTTGGTGGTGCAACGGTGGTGCAAAAAGAAAAATAAAAATCGCTAACTACTGAAAAATCAGATAATTAGCGATTTTTTAAAGTGACTCCTACAGAAAGATTGCATTGGATTGCAAATTCATTGCATAGTATTGCAATCGTGCTCAAGGTGATGTTTGCGTCGGGAGTCAGCCTTCATAGAAACCTTTATCGCTCAAGGCTGACCATTTGAGGTACATTTCCTTGTAGTTGTCCTTGATGAAGTCGCGGATGACGCGCAGTTCTTTGTCCGTAAGGCGTCCGCGGTCTTTTATCTCGGTGTCTCCGTTTCCTTTTACGAACAATTTGGCTGAACCGGATTCCGTAAGTCTTCGGTCGCTTGCGTGCACGTGCATGGCTTCAATGACGCAGTGGGACGTGAAATACAGGTAATACCCACAAACCATGAAATCGTAGTACTTAGGCATACTGCTCCTCCATATATTTGCGATTCTTCTGCCAATATCCAAGCACTATGTCCAACTCCACGTCATCCATGGAGGTCTCCAGAACTTCGTCATCCCCGGATAATACAAGAGCGTGATACGGAGCATGCAGTTGCAAGACATGAATGTTTGCTCCGTCCATTCTGGTGAATGCATATCCACCTACAATCATCCCTGCGTTGGCGCCGACTTCTTTTATCTCGTCAAGACTCATAGTTGCCGATGATTACAGTCCGGATTCCTTGGAGGAATTTGTCGGAATCAATGTGAAGATTTTTCAGAATCGGGACAAGGTCTATGTACTCCTCTGTGATACCGATACCTTCGTAGTCGGCCATAACTACCAAATACCCTTTGTCCCACTCTTTTACCTGAACGTAACTTTTCAGAACAGGAGAAGTGCGAAAGCGTATGTTGTAGCCACCATATCTGAACGATGTCATACAATTTTGATTGGACAATACGGCTTGACTTTCCATATTCATAAAAACTTATCAGTGCAAATTTATGTATTTTTTGCGAGATTCAATCAACTTAGGAAATTCATCATTTCGGCCGGACCCATTTCTCGTTCCGGCGGTACTCCTTCGGGGACATTCCCATTGTTTTGGAGAAAAGGCGGGAGAAGTAGTAGGGGTCGGTGATTCCAACTTTGAGGCAGACTTGGTTGATCTTCATGGAGGTGACGTCCATCAGATGCGCGGCGGTCTGGATGCGCAGGGTCTGAAGGTATTGAACCGGGGACATTCCGGTGAACTGGCGGAACATTTCGCTGCAGTATGACTGGGAGCGGCCTATGTAGGCGCAGATGTCGGCAAGGGATATCTGCTTCTCGATGTTCTCGAGCATATAGTGGCGGCAGCGATCGATTATGTCCAGATTGCCTTCGTCCATCTTACCGGTGGCGCGGAATGCGTCGATATACTTGAAGGAGCCCAGAAGGTGGCCCAGAACCGAACAGGAATAATTCAATTGCGCCTCGCTATATCCGGATTCCAGTGATTTGTACAGTTCTTCGAACAGTTCAAGCCGGCTCGAGATTCTGGAATCCTCGGCTGAATTGATTTCGCAGACGTGGTCGAAACCGTCGCCGAAGGAGCCTGCCATCGTGCCGGTGAAATGAATCCAGTAGATGGTCCAAGGATCTGTTTCGTCCGCGCCGTAGGTATGTTCCCTGTATCGTGGTATTATGAAGAAACTGCCGCTCTGCAGGGTGTGCCTTGCTCCGTCGCACTCTATCCACCCTTTGCCGCCGGTACAATAAATAAGGATGTATTCCGCGGCGCCACCTCCTCTGTGTCTGTAATGATATCGGGCTTTCGGATAGTGCCCGATATCCGTGACATAGAGAAGGGACGTGTATGCGCCGGAGCGCAGTTCTTCCTTCACGGCGGCTGGAAGCACAATGCTCCTGCTGCCTTTAAATCCATCTTTTAACTTAACAGCCATTACTGAAAATCTAGTATGTTGCAAAGATATAAAATTTTACACCATAATGGATAAAATAATTTCGTCCATCAATTTAAATAATAAATTCATTTTTTTGTTGAATTTATATCCTCAATTTTGTACCGTAACACTAAAAGCGACGGGCTATGTACAAATTCAACAAGCCATTCATTTATTTCATCTGCATAGTTTCGGCTATGGGAGGCCTCCTTTTCGGCTATGACTGGGTAGTGATCGGAGGAGCAAAGATTTTCTATGAAGATTTCTTCGGAATCGGCGGCAACAATCTGCTGATAGGTCTCGCTACCAGCATTGCCCTTGCGGGCTGTATGGTCGGCGCCCTTTCCGTCGGCGCGCTTGCCGACAGATTCGGCCGCAAACCCCTGCTCATCCTCGCGGCATTCATATTCGTGGTTTCGTCCATCGGGACAGGCGCTTTCAGCAGTTTCGGCTGGTTCCTCGTCGCACGTTTCATAGGCGGCATCGCCATCGGCACGGCCAGCGGTCTGAGTCCTATGTACATCGCCGAAGTCGCGCCCACCTCCATCAGAGGCAAACTTGTGACCCTCAATCAGCTCACTATAGTTATAGGTATTCTGGCCGCACAAATCGTGAACTGGCGGATCGCGGGCACGCACGATGCGGTCTGGAATGTGGCAACAGGCTGGCGCTGGATGTTCTGGGCCACTGCATTCCCTGCCGCGGCGTTCCTCATTCTGGCGTTCTTCATTCCCGAAAGTCCTCGCTGGCTCTCTCTTGTCGGCAGAAATGAACCGGCCAAAGCCACCCTTGTAAAAATAGGCGGAGATGTCTACGCCGATGATGAAATGACGGCGTTCGGGCAAAGCAAAGCTGACGCTGCAAAAGAGGAGAAGGGCGGACTGAAGCTTCTTTTCAGCAAGCCTTTCCACAAAGTGCTCCTGCTGGGCTGCGTCGTGGCCTTCTTCCAGCAGTGGTGCGGCACCAACGTGATCTTCAACTATGCCCAGGAGATATTTCAGAGCGCCGGTTACGACGTGGACAATACCTTTATCAATATAGTCATCACCGGCATTGCCAATCTCGTATTCACCTTCGTAGCCCTCTTCACTGTGGAGAAACTCGGCCGCAGGGCTCTTATGCTGATGGGTGCAGGAGGCCTGGCCGGAATCTATCTGATACTCGGCGCCTGCTATTTCTTCCACGTGCAGGGTATCTTTATGGTCATCCTCTGCGTGATGGCAATCGCTTGCTACGCGATGACCCTAGGTCCCATCACCTGGGTGCTCATCTCCGAGATATTCCCCGGACGCGTGCGCGCTATTGCCGTTGCAACCGCTACTTCGGTACTGTGGATAGGCAGTTTTACCCTCACCCTGTCGTTCCCTCTTCTGAACGCGGCGCTCGGCACCAGCGGCACCTTCTGGATTTATACGGCAATCTGCGTGGCCGCTCTGCTGTACTTCATCAAGGCTCTGCCCGAGACCAAAGGCAAGTCTCTGGAACAACTTGAAAAAGAACTCATCAATGGTTAAGGCTTGGAAAGAAAAGGTGACAATCCCCACCTACGAAATAGGGAAACCTGAAAAGAACCCCATTTTTCTCGAAAAAAGAGTCTATCAGGGAAGCAGCGGAGTTGTGTATCCGTACCCGGTGATAGAGTCTATTGCAGACACGAAATCCGACCACGAGTATGAGGCGGTCTATCTGGAGAATGAGTATCTCAAGATAATGATTCTGCCCGAGCTCGGCGGACGCGTGCAGAGGGCTTACGACAAGATTGCCGGACGCGATTTCATCTATTACAATCAGGTGATAAAGCCCGCTCTCGTGGGCCTCGCCGGTCCCTGGATCAGCGGCGGCATCGAGTTCAACTGGCCGCAGCACCACCGTCCGAGCACCTTTATGCCCGCAGACTGCGCGATTGAGGAGAATGAGGACGGCAGTGTTACGGTATGGTGCTCCGAGCGCGAGCAGATGTTCCATCAGAAAGGGATGGCAGGCTTCACGCTTCGCCCCGGATGCGCGTACCTCGAGATAAAGGGCGTGCTGTACAATCCGACCGAGACCCCGCAGACCTTCCTTTGGTGGGCGAACCCTGCAGTGAAGGTGAACGATGAGTACCAGAGCGTGTTCCCGCCCGACGTGAACGCAGTGTTCGACCACGGCAAGCGCGCCGTCAGCACCTTCCCGATTGCCACCGGAGTCTATTACAAGATGGACTACAGCGCCGGCGTGGACATATCGAATTACAAGAATATCTACGTTCCCACTTCCTATATGGTGGCGAAATCTGAGTTTGATTTCGAGGGCGGTTATGAGAATGATACAAAAGCCGGAATGCTTCATGTGGCCGACCATCATTTCAGCCCCGGCAAGAAGCAGTGGACCTGGGGCAACGGCGACTTCGGCCGCGCCTGGGACCGCAACCTCACTGACGAGGACGGTCCGTACATCGAGTTGATGGCCGGAGTCTATACCGAGAACCAGCCGGATTTTACCTGGCTGATGCCCTACGAGGAGAAGTCGTTCGTGCAGTATTTCTTCCCGTACCGCGAGCTCGGCGTGGTGAAGCAGGCGAGCAAGGACATTGTCCTGAATATCGTCCCCGCAGAAGGCGGTGCGCGCATTATGGTTTATGTCACTTCGAAGCAGAAGTGCGACATAATCCTGCGCACGGCGGACGGGGAAAGAATTTTCGAAGAAGAAATAATACTTTCTCCGGAGGAAGTATACGACAGGACCGTGCCTGTGGGCGATGTTCTGTTCGAAAAACTGGAGTTGGTTGTAAATAGATTGGTTGGTAAAGCTTCTCAGGGGCAGGACGCGGAAATTCCTGCCCCCGCAGAGGCCGCGCTCACGCCTTCGCAGATCAAGACGGGCGAGCAGCTATACCTCACCGGCCTTCACCTCGAACAGTACCGCCACGCCACCTGGTGCGCTCTTGACTATTACGAGGAGGCGCTCAGACGCGATCCTCTGGACGTGCGCTGCAACAACGCCGTGGGTCTGTGGTATATCCGCCGCGGAAGGTTTTCCAAAGCAGAGCCGTACCTCCGCACGGCCGTGAAGGTGCTTCAGAAGAGAAATCTCAACCCGTACGACGGAGAACCTCTGTACAACCTTGCCCTGTGCCTGAAGTACGAAGGCAAGCTTGACGAGGCCTATGACTGGTTCTACAAGTCCACCTGGAATGCGGCCTGGCAGGATGCCGGGTACTTTGCCTGCGCTCAGATAAGCGCTTCAAAAGGAGAATGGGAAAAGGCGCTGTGGGAGGTGGAGCATTCTCTCAGCCGTAACTCTCACAACCATAAGGCACGTGCGCTCAAGGCTGCCGTTTTAAGGCATCTCGGTCGCGCGCAGGAGGCTCTGGAGCTTTGCGTGGAATCCTTGAAAATGGACAATTTCAACTACGGTTGCCGCTTCGAAGAGCTTCTGTGCGGTTCCGGGGACGAGAAGGCTTTCACGGAACTTATGCGCGGCTGCTGCCACAATTATGACGAGCTGGCTCTCGATTACAAGGCCGCTGGGCTTTGCAAAGAGGCCTCCAAGGTCTGGACCCTTGCGGAGAAAGAGGGCGCCACGAGCATAATGACATATTATTATTGGGGACGGTATGACAAGGCCGCCGCTACGGATCCCACGCTGAGTTTTCCCAACAGGCTCGAGGCCATATCGGCGTTGGAAGCGGCCCCGGACACAGATTCGAAGGCTCCGTATCTCCTCGGCAATCTTTATTACGACAAGCGTCAGTACGACCTTGCCACCGCCGCCTGGGAGAAATCGGTGGCCCTGAATCCGTCATTCCCCACCGTGTGGCGCAATCTCGCCCTTGCATACTATAACAAGCAGCACGATGCGGAAAAAGCCGTGGCTGCCATTGAAAAGGCTTTCAGTCTTGACGAGTCGGACAGCCGCATCCTGATGGAACTGGACCAGCTCTACAAGAAGCTCGGCTACCCGTATCAGCAGCGGCTTGACAATCTGCAGAAATATCCGGCCCTGATAGCAAACCGCGATGACCTTGTGCTTGAAGAAATTACCCTCTTGAACCAGCTCGGTCGCTGCGAAGAGGCCAAGAACAAACTCGATGCCCATATCTTCCACCCCTGGGAGGGAGGAGAAGGAAAGGTGCCGGCGCAGTATCAGTATGCCCGCGTCGAACTTGCTAAAAAGGCAATGTCGGAAAGCCGGCCGCTTGAAGCCGTAAAATTGCTTGAAGAGTGCCTCGTGTATCCGTATCACCTCGGCGAAGGTAAACTTTACGGAGCCCAGGAGCAGGATTTCTATTATTTCCTCGGCCTTGCCTGGGAGCAGGCAGGGAACGCTGCAAAGTCTCGCGAATGTCTTGAGAAGGCTGCGGAAGGTCACCTCAAGCCTGCTACAGCGCTCTATTACAACGATGCCAATCCGGAAAAGATTTATTATCAGGGACTTGCTCTCAAAAAATTGGGTCGTATAGAAGAGGCTGCCGAGCGATTCAATTCTCTTGTAGACTTCGGTCGTGAGCATCTGGAAGACCATATTGTAATGGACTATTTTGCCGTGTCCCTGCCGGATCTCGCCATCTGGGACGAGGATCTGGACAAGCGAAACCGCAGCAACTGCCTGCACCTTATTGAACTTGGACAAAAAGGACTTGAAATATGAAAAGAGTTATATTCCTGATTGCCTTGTGTGCAGTCTGCTGCTGCAAGAACGAAGACAAGGGCGGGACGACCCCCGAACCTGAGAAGAATGTACTCCTCAAGGGCGGTGACATCTCGATGCTCACACTCGTCGAGGACAATGGCGGAAAATATTATTGGAACGGAGTCGGGACCGACTGCGTGAAAGGCCTTGCCGCAAACGGCTTCGACATCGTGCGCCTGAGGCTCTACAACGACCCCGGCAATGCCGCATTCACGCCTTCCAACCGCCTCCCGAAAGGGTATCAAGACGAAGAAGATATCCTCAGGCTCGCAAAGCGCGCGAAAGATGCAGGGATGCAGATAGAACTTACCTTCCATTACAGCGATTACTGGTCCAACGGCGGAATGCAGACAAAGCCACATTCGTGGTCGAACCTGAGCTTTGACCAGCTCAAAAAGGCTGTCTATACTTATACCCGTGATTATCTGAAGCGTCTGGCGGTGCAGGGAACTCTTCCGGAATATGTGTCGCTGGGCAACGAGACTCAGGCCGGAATCCTCTATCCGGACGGTTCCGTGGACAATATGTCCAACCTCTGCGCCTTGTATAACGCAGGCGCCAAAGCCGTGCGCGAGGTCGCGCCCGATGCGAAAATCATCATCCACAGCGACGATGCCGGCAACTTCGACAAATACGACTGGCTTCACAGCGAGCTTGTGGCCGGCAAGGTTGATTATGACATTATCGGCGGCTCCTATTATCCTTATTGGACCGGACTTTACCCTTCTGCAATCATCGATTGGGCAAAGAAGATTTATGCTAAGTTCGGAAAAGACATCTTCATAATGGAGATAGGCTATGCCTGGAGCAAGAACAAGCACGACGGCTGGCCGGGGCAGCTCGAACACAATCATCCGTATCCCGATGAACTGATGACCTCCGAAGGGCAGAGGGCGTTTATGGATGAGATGTTCTCTGAGATAGCGTCCAATCCTGATGCCCATATCACCGGTCTTCTGTACTGGGACCCGATCTTCATCCCTGCCGGAGATACCGGTTGGGAGAAGGGAGGGGCCAACGTCGTGAGCAATACGACCCTCTTTGATTTTCAGGGCAATGCCCTTCCTGTATTTGAATCATTCAAAAAACAATACTAACCAAATTCATCATGAAAAGAACACTGAAATCATTCGTCCTGTTCTTAACAGCTGCGGCCGTTCTGGCTGCGTGCCAGAAGAGCTATGACGGAGTCGTTCCGGGCAACTGGATCGCCCGGAGCGAAATCGGCACATTCGCCGGTGATACCGTTCTTCTTTCCGGCCAGGTTTCCACTCCGGCCGGAATCGAGTCGCTGAGCCTGGAGTGTGAGGCCATAGGTCTGACAAAGACATATGACCTATCTGCAAACAAGCCTGCCGTGTACAATTATGAGTATAGCGTGCCTGTGCCCAAAACAACGACTCTGCCGCAGGAAATCACGGTTACTGTCTGCGCTGCCAACGGTGAGAAGAATGTCGGGAGCGTGGCTCTGAAGTTCACGCCGGACGTGACAAACCCAGTAATCACCACCTCGCTCCCCGCTCAGGTGGGCGTGGAACTCGATCCCAATACCGGTATCGGGGTGTGGATTTGCTCCATTGCGGCAAAGGATGAAAGGGAACTTGCGTCCATCACAGTGGAAATCCCCGGGATATCCTATTCCAAGACAATTGCCCAGAGCGGACGCATCGGCCTTTTTGAAGACGAGATCACCTTCACCGAAGTTGCCAATTATCCCGCCTCTATTACGGCAGTCGACGCGACCGGCAACAAAACCGTTCTCGAAATAGAACTCGTTGTCACTCCCGTCGAGGAGCAGGATCCTATTTCCGATTATGCCCAGATGTACATATTCGACGCGGAAGAGAATCCAGCCGACTACATCGACGGCCTCTTCCACTATATGTATCGTCAGGACGGAGGGTATGAGTACAAGGCCAATATCCGTACTTACAAGGCAGATACCAAGCTTTACATTTCGCCTGTGAAGAACGCTGACGGGGATATCTTCGGCGTGAGTCCGTACGTAAGCAGCAAGATTCTCAACAAGAGGGGTTACGCAGTGCCGATTGTCATCCCTGAGGCGGGATGTTATGAGTTCACCGTCAATATCCTCAGCCAAAGCTATTCATATACGGCCATCGAGCGTACGCCCATTGCAGGCCCGTTCTATATTTCAGGAGTCGGCTTTACCACATTTGCCGATTGGGGCACCACTGATGCGCTTACCGACCTGGGCAATGACATATACAGCGTAGTTGTCGGAATCGACGGTTCTGCAGCAACGCATCAGTACTATTTCTACACTGACGGCTGGGAGACGGTTTACCGCTGCGACGAGGAGGGGAACGAGTGGTGTATAGCGGCAGACGGAGCTTGTATAAAGTATTCAACGGAATATACGGGAGATGCCACGTTCTATCTGGATACCGCTCTTCCTTGGGGTTGGATAAAATATTAATGAAGCTATGAGAAAGATATTTTTGACAATTATGGCATCGCTGCTGCTCGCGGCAGCGGCATTCGCCCAGAATATAACAGTCAAGGGAGTGGTCCGGGACGCATCAGGCCAGCCCCTTATAGGCGCGAGCGTCATGGTGAGCGGAACGACCAAGGGTGTCGTGGTCGATTTCGACGGCAATTTCGAATTGTCCGATGTCCATTCGGACGCGGATCTGGTTGCTTCGTGCCTCGGATACACTGACGTGACAAAGAAGGTTTCAGCTAATATGGTGTTTGTCCTGGAGGAAGACACCCAGTTCCTCGATGAGGTGGTGGTTGTAGGTTATGGTTCCATCAAGAAGAGCAATCTGTCCGGAGCTGTGGCTTCCGTCAAGACAGATGAACTGCCTGTGGCAGGTGACGCCTCTGTGGGCTCGATGCTTCGCGGCCGCGCCGCAGGTATGAACATTACCAACAGCAATGCGGCTCCCGGCGCCGCCCTCGACATAAGCATCCGCGGCGGTCTTTCCGGCCAGAGCCCTCTCATCATCATAGACGGCGTGCCCCAGGTTGCCGCTAATTCAGTATCCTCCGGCACCGCCTACAGCGGAGCCTCTCATGACACCGGTCTTATCAATCTCAACCCTAACGATATCGAGAGCATCGATATCCTCAAGGACGCATCTGCTGCTGCAATCTACGGATCTGACGCATCCGGGGGCGTTATTCTCGTAACCACCAAGAGAGGAAAGGAGGGAAGGCCTCAGATCTCTTATTCCGGAAATGTCTCCGCCACTTGGATGAAGGATGCTCCCCAGTTCCTTAATGCCAAGGACTATATGACCGAGCAGAACAAGATTTTTGCCGAACTCGGAAGGGCCTCGGAGCAGAATTATACCCAGGAGCAGATAGACGCGTTCGTGGGCGACGGTACAAACTGGCTCAACGAAGTGACCCGTACGGGTATAGTGCACGAGCACAACCTTTCCGTCAATGCCGGAAGCGCTGATACACAGGTGCTCGGCTCCGTGAGCTACTATAACCATCAGGGCGTCGCGAAGAACAACGATATGGAACGTATAACCGGTCGCCTGAACGTTGACCAGAAATTCGGCAAAATCGTTACGGTCGGTGTCAACGCCACATTTGCGCAGATAAAATATAACGATGTGCCTCTCGGAGAGTCCCGTCACGACAATTCGCCGCTCATCTATTCTGCGATGACGTTCTCTCCCATCCTTCCTGTCTATCTCGAGGACGGCTCCTATTCCGGAAACCCGATTCGCGACATATATCCGAACCCCGTATCTCTGCTCGACGTGACAGACCAGACCAAAACGCGTGACTTGAACGTCAGCGGCTATGTGGAGGTGAAACCTTTCGACGGATTCAGCGTGAAGGCAACGGCCGGTGTGGATATGCGTGACGAACAGCACGACCAGTATATCCCCACGACCACCAAGAAGGGTGCCGCGCAGGACGGTCAGGCCAGCAAGCAAAACGGCAAGAGCCAGATAGGGCTTGTCAATGTCGTGGCACAATACTCCAACGTCTTTGCCGGCAGGCACGACTTCAGCGCCCTTGCGGGATGGGAGTTCAAAAAGAGCCAGTGGGAAGGTATGGGAATCGTTGCAAATCAATTCCCGTTCGATAACGCGACCTTCAACAATCTCGCCACAAGCGCGCAGGAGAAGCCTTCGATCAGCTCATACAAGAGTTCCAACGAGATGGCTTCGTTCTTCGGCCGCATCAATTATGCATTTGATGAAAAATACATCATTACCGCAAACGTTCGTGTGGACGGCTCTTCCAACTTCTCTCCCAAGCACCAGTGGGGCGTGTTCCCCGGCGTGTCTGCGGCCTGGAGAATCAACAAGGAAGACTGGATGCAGGGCGCTGCAGGGTGGCTCAGCAACCTCAAACTCCGCGCTGGTATCGGCCAGACCGGCAATGCCGGTTCGCTCACGGGTATCAACTCCTACTATGCGGTCTCAAGCAATGTATTCGCCCCCGGCGGAACCCTCGTGAACGGTGTGTCTCTATCCAATATCGGCAACTCCAACCTCAAGTGGGAGACCCTCACCGACATCAATGTCGGTCTCGATCTGGGATTCTTCAAGGATCGTATCAGCGCGACGGTGGATCTGTACCAGCGCACACGCTCCGACGTCATCCTTTCCAAGAGCCTGATGTCCTATCAGGAGATTCAGACCATTGACTACAACTCCGGTGACGTCTACAGAACACGCGGAATCGACCTCGGAATCCATTCCATCAACATTGATTGCGGCAAGTTCTTCTGGTCTACCGACCTCAATTTCTCCTTCTATCGCAACCACACGATCAAGCGCGACGCCGACTTCATCCCTGAAATCTATCAACCGACGGTCGAGGATTGGGGCAGCATCTACGGCTACAAGACTAACGGTCTCATCGCACAGGGCGATTCCTACGCGCATCTTCCCAATTCGCAGGCGGGATGTATCCTTTATCAGGACTTGAACGGTCACGCCACGGACGATGCAGGCAACTGGATAAAGGACCGCGAAGGCAGATATATTTATTCAAATGAAGCGGACGGCACGCTTGATGATGCCGACATGGTTCTCCTTTTCAACTCAACCCCTATACCGGTTTCGCTGAACAACACTTTCCGCTGGGGCAACTGGGATGCAAACATTTATATTTACGGATCTCTGAACGGTTATAAAATCAATGAGGTGAAGTATCAGTCCGTCTATGGTATGCAGGATATGACCGACGGACTCAACGCCCTGGTGGACGTGAAGAACCGCTGGAGTCCGGAGAATCCTACGGGAACTCAGCCTGGCGTATATGAAGCTAATTCCGGAATTGACCCGGCGAAGAGTGACTTCTTCTATGAGAAATCCTGGTATCTGCGTCTCGACAACGTTTCTCTCGGCTACACCTTTGCAGCAAAGAATCCCGCCTCAAAATTCAGGAGTCTGCGTCTTTATCTCTCCGGCCGCAACCTGTTTGTTCTCACTCCGTTCAAGGGCATGGACCCTGAAACAGGCAACGGGCACGGAGCATATCCCAACTACAGCAGCGTGTCTTTCGGTGTTGATTTCAAATTCTAAAATGACTGCAGTATGAAAAAATATATTTCAATCGCTTTGAGCGTTCTTCTTTGCGGAGCCTGCACCCTCGAAAGGGAAAATTTCAACGAGATTACTCCGGACTCCTTCTTCCAGACAGAGACTGATCTGGAACTTGCAGTCAACGCTCTCTACTATGATTTCCAGCCCGGGCTCTGGGCTTCCGACACTTTCCTCGGCGGAATGTACGAGGCAGATGACAAGGGCTATCAGATTTATTCTGACTGTACGACAGACTGCCTCTGGTGCAACTGGGGATGGGCTTGGGACACGATGTATTATCATCAGTGGACAAACAACGACGGAAGTCTTGACTCCCAGAACTGGTATTTCTTCTCCCGCTACAGCTATCTGTCAAAGGCGCGCAACGTCATCCGCAGAATCGAGGCTTCGCCTGTCGCCGAGAGTGTGAAATCCGCCTATATCGGAGAGGCAGAAGCTCTTCGCGGCTGGATGGCCCTAGGTCTGTACGACCTCTTCGGACCTGTTCCGGTGGCTTCAGACGAAGTCCTGGACGATCCCGAGACCTTTGCGTACCTGCCCCGCTTGAGCGATGAAGAGTATGACGAGATGATGGAGGGCGACCTTCTGGATGCAATCGAGCGCCTGCCCGAGATGCCGGCCCAGCGCGGCCGTATGGCAAAGGGCGCCGCCCGTATGGTCCTCCTGAAGTACTATATGATCCGTGGCCAGTTCGACAAGGCCGAGGAAATCGCACGCGACCTTTACGCGATGAATTACTCTCTGCAGAGCGATTATGCTTATGTATTCTCCAAGGAAGGCATCGGCAACTCCGAGATTATCCATTGCCTTCCCTGCAACTCCGGCGCAGAGTCCGCGACCAACTATCTCGTGGCGGAATACCTGCCGGGAGATTACCCTTGGGCCGAGAATGGCACAGGTTGGGGCGGATACATAATGCCCTGGGATTTCTACGATACATACGAGGCTGGCGACGCCCGCCTGAACACTCTGAAGGATTCTTATGTGAACAAGAGCGGCAAACAGATCGAGCGCAAGGACATGAACGGCGCAGTAATCCTCAAGTACGGTCTCGATCCCGATATGATGGACGGAAGGTGCTTTATCGACGTGGTCGTCTATCGCTACTCTGACGTTCTTCTCAGCCTTGCCGAATGCATCTGCCGCAACAGCGGCGGCCCTACGCCTGAAGCTGTGGCGCTTGTCAACCAGGTGCGCGCCCGCGTGAAACTTCCCGAACTCAGCGGCGCGGCCGTCTCTTCGAAGGACGGATTCCTCGAGGCTCTGCTCTCCGAGCGCGGCCACGAGTTCTATATGGAAGGTTTCCGCCGCCAGGACCTCATCCGCTTCGGCAAATACATTGAGTATGCCAATGCGCGCATCGCCAAGGCGAACGAAGCCGGCAAGGGTTACTTCACAGTTGATGACAGCCACAACAGGATGTACATTCCGAATTCCTTCATCAAGGAATCCAAGGACAATATCAAACAGAACACCGGTTATTAACAGTATATGATCATGAAAAAGATATTTTGTTTTCTTGCCGCATCACTCCTCGTGCTGGCGTCCTGCCAGAAGGAGAAACTGGAAGGAGCAGCCCCTACCGTCGCTTTTGATCAGGAATCTGTGGAGGCGATCATCGATGCCGACCTGACCATATCGGGAGTCATCACCGCCGAGAACGGCATCGCCGAGTTTTCGATAGTGAACGAGGCTTACGGCATTGACAGGCACGAATCCTACTCCGCCGGATATCAGCCTGCCGAATTCTCTTTCCAGACTGATTTCAGCGTCCCTGCAGCTCTCAAGACTGACCAGCAGATAGTCGTCACCGTAAAGGATGCAGCCGGACTCACGTGCAACGCTTCCATCGACGTGAAATTCCTTGTGGATTCGACGAATCCTACGGTTGAAATCGCCTCTTCCGCCCTCGTTTTCCCGGACGCGACATCGGGCAAGGTGGATTACAGTCTTGCGGCGACCATTTCCGACAATCAGGAACTGAACTGCATTACAATAGAGTGCGCTGCTTTGAACCTTAACCATCGCGAAACACTCTACGGGTCTTCTGCCGATTATGCTTATACAATTGAAGGCATCACGGACGGCGAGTACTCCATTGACGTGAAAGTCTATGACAAGACCGGCAACCATACCGACAACACCGTCGCTCTGAAGGCCGTCACGGATTCCGAAGACCCTGTGCTGACCCTTGAAAGCGGAAGCCCTGTAAGTGAAATCCTCGGAGACGGTGAAACTTACACCTATAAGTTCAAGGCGACAGTTTCAGATAATTTCCAACTGGGAGCTCTCAAGCTTATGCTCATCACTCCAGACTGGGCGACTACCTATGAAACCTATGATGTGGATCTTTCCGGAAAGGCGAGCGAGACCGTTGAACACGATTTTGTGATTTCATCGCGCGGCAGTTACCAGATTTATTATTATCTCAGCGACATTTCCACTTCCGTGCAGAGCTGGGGTAACGATATCGACGGTTATATCGACATAACCCTTTCGAGCGCCGACTCCGATGCTCCGTTCGCCGAGTGCCTCAGCCCTCTTTGCGTCGCCTTTGGCAGCTCCTATACTCTGGACCTGAAGTTTACTGATGAGTCGGGTATCGACGAAAACGCCTGGCCCAAGATTACTGTTTACAATGAAAATGGTACGCAGCCCACGGAAATCGTGGACAACTGGGGCGGCTGGTGGCCTTCGCTCACAGGTACGGAGTGCACGGTAAGTCAGCCTCTGACCTTTACCGAAGCCGGAACATACAAGGTCTGGGTCGACCCGCTCAAAGATCTGGTCGGGAACACTTCCGATGGTGCCGAATGGTTCGAAATTTATGTTCTGGAATCACCTGACGTTGTCGGCCCGAAGGTCCGAATGAACAACCCTGCAAAGGGTAAAGTAGGAGAAACCCTCACGCTTTCACTGACCGTCGGAGATGCCACAGGAATAGACGTGAACGTGTGGCCCAAGATTACGGTTTACAATGAAAACGGTACGCAACCCACGGAAATCGCAGACAACTGGGGCGGCTGGTGGCCTACTCTCGAAGGCACTGATTGCACGGTTACCTTCAATCTGACATTCACCGAGGCGGGTAGCTACAAGGTATGGATTGATGCCCTCAAGGACACCCTCGGCAACGAGACTCCAGGAGCGGAGTGGTTCACAATCACTGTTAATTGATTAACTTTACGCAATGAAGAAATTCTTTGTTCCTTTTATATTCTGCGCCGCCGCACTTTCAACAGCGGCGCAGAATGTTTATACCATAGAACTTCCTTCCGCCCCGATGGAAGTGAAAACAGGTCACCTTGAACTGGGCGGGCAGGCCCCGGACGGCGGCAGTATAGAAGTCAACAGTTTTTATCTGCTGCGCGACGGCAAGCCCTATGTCCCGGTGCTTGGAGAATTCCATTACAGCCGTTATCCGCGCGAACAGTGGGAAGAGCAACTCCTCAAGATGAAGGCAGGCGGAGTGAACACCGTGCCC
>R20__coassemble_1036_pt1 | contig 17353 bp, 27 predicted proteins | sample R20__metabat2_low_PE_040 | metagenome-assembled genome bin R20 | reverse complement strand
GGTCGACCCGATGCAATCGGCCGTCTCCGACAATTTCGCTGCCGGGCCACGCGAGATATTCTTCTTCTCCGCTCGCAGGTGCAGTGTCGTAAGGCCTTCTGCTTCCCTCCTGAATCGAAAAAGCTACTCGCTGCACTCACGTTCGCTCGACGGCTAACCCTTTTGACAGGGGCGCTGCCCCTGTAACATACCCTGCGGCTCCTTGCTCCCGTATGTTGCCTGCAGGCAACATACCCGCACCGCCGGGCGCTCTGAGGAGCGCCTTGTTAGTCCCCTGTTCCAGCAGAATGCCGTCGCGAGACGCTCACTTGCCGCTTGCTCGCTTCACGCTTTTTCGACAAGTCGTTCAGCAAGAAGTCCTTGCACCACTTTTGCATCCCGCTCGCGGGGAAACGTTGCGGCGAGGGCTGCTGAGACTGGGGTTAGAGGCCGAAGGCCGTCTGCGGCCGTGTGCCGCACGCCGCAGGATGGGAGCGATGTGACCTACGGAGGCGCCCGATGGCGCGAGAGCGACATCGGCATGCCCCCGGGGGCTGTCGGCGAAAGCTGACTGGGGGTGGGAAATAGTGGGTTTGAAGATGGATTTTGAGCGCGTGTCGAAAATGCGCGGAAATTTTTTTGAAGCGAGTTTGTAAATCGTTGAAAACACGAAAATTAAGTTGTGAAATTTTGTGTCGAAAATTCGTGAAAATCTTCAAAAAATTCTTTCGGATTCAGAATTTTTTACTATCTTTGCAGTCCCAAAATCGGCCCTGGAATGGCGTAGAATGCTGATTATCAGGCGATTAGAGAGAAATTATATATTTTAAAGTAATATTACAATGTTACAACCTAAAAGAACCAAATTCAGAAGGGAACAGAAGAACCGTATGAAGGGAATGGCCCAGAGGGGCAACCAGCTTGCATTCGGTTCCTTCGGTATCAAGACCCTTGAGAACTGCTGGCTCACAGCGCAGCAGATTGAGGCTGCCCGTCAGGCTATCTCCCGTCGTATGAATCGTGAGGGACAGATCTGGATCAGGGTATTCCCCGTGAAGCCTGTAACCAAGAAACCTCTCGACACCCGTATGGGTAAGGGTAAGGGCGATCCCTACGGATTCGTCGCTCCCATCACCCCGGGCCGCATCCTCTTCGAGGCTGAGGGCGTTTCTCTTGAGACTGCGAAAGAGGCCATGCGTCTCGCCGCAAACAAACTGCCCGTAGCGACGAAGTTCATCGTCCGCAGGGATTATGTAGAATAATTTAACGGAGAAAGACAATGAAAGCATCTGAAGCACGCGAAATGTCTGTAGCAGACCTGCGCGACCGCATCGAGATCGAGAAGACCAATCTCGACAACATGAAAATCAATCACGCCATTTCTCCGCTGGAAGACACTTCCAAGATTTGCAAGACCAGAAGGGATATCGCTCTTATGATCACTATCCTTGCTGAAAAAGAGAAACAAAACTAAAATCGTTTGACTTATGGAAAGAAATCTTCGTAAGGAAAGAGTGGGAGTAGTGGTCAGCAACAAGATGGACAAGACCATCATCGTTGCCGTTGAGATCAAAGAGAAACATCCTTTGTACGGCAAGTTCGTCAAGAAGACCACCAAGTTCGTTGCCCAGGACGAGAAGAACGAGTGCGCTGAGGGCGATACCGTCCGCATCATGGAGACCCGTCCCCTGAGCAAGACCAAGAACTGGAGATTAGTTGAAATCGTAGAAAAAGCCAAGTAGTATGATACAGCAGGAATCACGTTTACTGGTGGCCGACAACAGCGGTGCTAAGGAAGTCCTTTGCATCCGTGTGCTTGGCGGTACCCACCATCGTTATGCGACCGTAGGCGACCAGATCGTAGTCGCAATCAAGAGCGCCATCCCCGGCGGCGAGGTGAAGAAGGGCACAGTTTCCAGGGCTGTCGTCGTACGCACCAAGAAGGAGATCCGCCGTCAGGACGGTTCTTACATCCGTTTCGACGACAACGCTTGCGTACTTCTGAACAACGCAGGAGAGCTTCGCGGAACCCGTATCTTCGGCCCCGTGGCCAGAGAGCTCCGCGAGAACTATATGAAAATCGTTTCACTGGCACCGGAGGTCCTTTAATTGATCAGCATTATGAAAAAGATTCGTATTAAGAAAGGTGACACCGTGTATGTGAATGCCGGTAACGACAAGGGCAAGACCGGAAAGGTCCTGACCGTCATCCCCGATAAGGATCGTGCCATCGTTGAGGGAGTCAATCTCGTCAGCAAGCACACCAAACCCAACTCAAAGCAGCCTCAGGGCGGAATCATCAAGCAGGAGGCTTCCATTCATATCTCCAACCTCAATCTCATCGACCCCAAGAGCGGCAAGGCCACTCGCGTAGGTTACAAGATGGATGGAGACAAGAAGATTCGTTACGCTAAAAAATCCGGAGAGGAGATCAAGTAATTATGGCAAAGAAAAATGTAGCAGCCGTAGCTCAGGCACTGCCTGCAGGCTATGTTCCTTCCCTCAAGAAGGTTTATAAGGAGCAGATCGTCGACGCCCTTACAAAGCAGTTCGGTTACACTACCGTAATGCGCGTTCCCCGTCTCACCAAGATAACGATCAACGAAGGTGTCGGCGCCGGTACCCAGGACAAGAAGATTGTCGAGGAAGCCGCCGCAGAACTCGGTCTTATCACTGGCCAGAAGGCCATCATCACCTACTCCCGCAAGGACATTTCGAACTTCAAGCTCCGTAAGGGCATGCCCGTCGGAACCAAGGTCACCCTTCGCGGCGTGAAGATGTATGAGTTCCTCGAGAAGCTCATCCGTGTGACTCTCCCCCGTATCCGTGACTTCAACGGTATCGCCGAGAACATGGACGGCCGCGGAAACTTCACCCTCGGACTCAAGGAGCAGATCATCTTCCCTGAGATCGACATCGACAAGAACCCCCGTATCCACGGTCTTGAGATCACATTCGTAACAACGGCCCGCAATGACGAGGAGTGCCACGCCCTTCTCGCAGCATTCGGTCTGCCTTTCAAGAAACATAACAAATAGTACATCATGGCAAAAGAATCAATGAAAGCCCGCGAAGTAAAGCGCGCGAAACTCGTTGCTAAGTACGCTGAGAAGAGAAAGGCTCTGAAAGAGGCCGGTGACTGGGCAGCTCTCGACAAGCTCCCCAAGAATGCTTCTCCCGTACGCCTCCACAACCGCTGCTCTCTGACCGGTCGTCCGAAGGGATATATGAGGGAGTTCGGCATCAGCCGTATCCAGTTCCGTGAGATGGCCTCCAACGGTCTCATCCCGGGAGTGAAGAAGGCAAGTTGGTAGTAATAATATAAAAGGTATAAGATATGACTGATCCCATCGCAGATTATCTCACCAGGATTCGCAACGGTTACATGGCCGGAAAGAAAGTGGTTGAGGTCCCCTCTTCAAAGATGAAGGTGGCCATCACCCAGATCCTCTGTGAGAAGGGTTACATTCTCAGCTACAAGGTGGTTGAGGGAACCCCGTTCAATACTATTAAGATCGCTCTGAAGTACCATCCTCAGACCAAGACTGCCGCCATCAAGAAGATCGAGCGCGTCAGCACCCCCGGTCTGCGCCAGTACACCAGCGCCGAGGATATGCCCCGCGTCCTGAACGGACTCGGAATCGCGATTCTCTCCACCTCCAAGGGAGTGATCACTGACAAGGAAGCCAAGGAACTCGGTGTCGGCGGCGAAGTTGTCTGCTACGTATATTAATTTTTAACAGTAATAATAAATGTCACGAATTGGTAAATTGCCTGTAAACCTTCCGGCCGGAGTGAGCGCAGAGCTTCTCGACGGCAACGTTGTGAAGGTTAAAGGACCTCAGGGTGAGCTTTGTCAGAAGATTGATTCCGACATCAAGGTCACCATTGAGGACAATCAGATCAAGTTTGAACGTCCTACGGACCAGCCCCGCCATCGTTCGATGCACGGTCTCTACCGCGCACTCGTCAACAATATGGTGGTAGGCTGCCACGAGGGCTTCACCATCAAGCAGGAGCTTGTCGGCGTCGGCTACAGGGTAGCGGTGCAGGGCCAGCTTCTCATCTTCTCTCTCGGATACTCGCACGAGATCCAGCTCATGCTTCCTTCCGAAGTGAAGGCTGACGTTCCCGCCGTGAAGAAGGGAGAGAATCCTTTGCTCGTCCTGACCAGCTGCGACAAGCAGCTCGTGGGCCAGGTGGCCGCAAAGATCCGTTCATTCCGCAAGCCTGAACCTTACAAGGGCAAGGGTATTAAGTTCGTAGGTGAGCAGCTCCGCCGCAAGGCAGGCAAGACTGCGGCCGCCAAATAATTAGGAGGACAGAATTATGGCATTAAGCAGAATTGAAAGAAGAAGAAGGATCCATTATCGTATCCGTAAGCACGTCAATGGTACTGCCGAGCGTCCTCGTATGGTCGTTTTCCGCAGCAACAAGCAGATCTACGTGCAGGTCATCGACGATCAGCAGGGCAAGACTCTTGCCGCCGCCGCGTCCAATGACAAGCAGCTTGCAGCAGAGTGCAAGGGCAAGACTGGAATCGAGGCCGCTGCAATAGTCGGCAAGGCTATCGCAGAGCGCGCTCTCTCGAAGGGTATCACCGCCATCGCTTTCGACCGCGGAGGATATCTTTTCCACGGTAGAGTCAAGAGTTTGGCAGACGCTGCCCGTGAAGGCGGCCTCAACTTCTAACAGATTAAGACTATGGCAAATACAAATGTTAAAAGAGTAAAGACATCTGACCTCGAACTGAAGGACAGACTTGTTGCCATCCAGAGAGTCACCAAGGTGACTAAGGGTGGTCGTCACTTCCGCTTCGCTGCAATTGTAGTCGTAGGTGACGAGAATGGCGTTGTAGGTTATGGTCTTGGAAAGGCTAACGAAGTTACCGCCGCCATCGCGAAGGGAGTGGAGGATGCGAAGAAGAATCTCGTGAAGATTCCCATCATCAACACCACCATCCCTCACGAGCAGGAGGCCAAGTTCGGTGGCTCGAAAGTGTTCATGAAGCCTGCAGCTCCCGGTACCGGTGTGAAGGCAGGTGGTGCCATGCGTGCCGTATTCGAGTCGGCCGGCATCCAGAATGTCCTCGCCAAGTCCAAGGGCTCTTCCAACCCTCACAACCTCGTGAAGGCTACCGTTACCGCCCTTACCGAAATGAGGGACGCCTATACTGTTGCCGGACTCCGCGGTGTACCTATGAGTAAAGTTTTTAACGGCTAGGAGGATCGCATTATGGCAAAGTACAGAATTACACAGATCATCAGCAAGAACGGTGAGACCAAGCGTCAGATCGCAACTCTGCGCTGCCTCGGAATCCGTAAGATGCATCAGACAGTGGAGATCGAGAAGAACCCCGTATCTGCAGGTCAGGTAGCCAAGGTGGCCCATCTTCTCAAAGTTGAAGAAATAGACTAAGGAGGACCAGGATTATGAAACTTGAAAATTTAACACCTGCAAAAGGTTCTGTAAAGACAAGCAAGAGACTTGGTCGCGGTCAGGGTTCCGGCAAGGGCGGCACTTCCACCCGTGGTACAAAGGGTGCCCAGGCACGTGCCGGTTACGAGCACAAGATCGGTTTTGAAGGTGGCCAGATGCCTCTTCAGCGCCGTGTCCCCAAGTTCGGTTTCAAGAACCCCACAAGAGTCGAGTATCAGGCTGTCAACGTATCCACAATCCAGAAGATCGCCGAGGTCTATGGCCTCAATGAGATCGACGTCAACGCGATAAAGAGCGCGGGCTTCGCTTCCAAGACCGACCTTGTCAAGGTCCTCGGAAACGGTGAGATCAGCGCCGCCGTTACCGTGAAGGCCGACGCGTTCTCCGCTTCTGCAATCAAGAAAATCGAAGCTGCCGGCGGAAAGGCAGTCGTAAGCGAGTAGTCATATGAAGAAGTTCATAGAGACAATCAAAAACATCTTCAAGATCGAGGAGCTCCGCAAGAGGCTCGCGTACACGTTCATCCTCATTCTGGTCTACAGATTGGGATGTTTCGTGGTGCTTCCCGGCATTGACGCGACTCTTCTGGCGAACCTCCAGAGTAACACTCAGGAAGGCCTCGTCGGCCTGCTGAACATGTTCTCCGGCGGTGCGTTCGGTAACGCTTCGATCTTTGCGCTGGGTGTGATGCCCTACATTTCGGCATCCATCGTCATCCAGCTGCTGGGTGTTTTCGTCCCCTACTTCCGCAAACTCCAGATGGAGGGCGAGAGCGGACGAAAGAAGATGAACCAGATGACGAGAACCCTCACCATCCTGATCATCTGCATCCAGGGCCCCGCCTATATGGCCGCTCTTCACAATCAGATCCCCGGACAGGCTTTCCTGGCCGTCAATCAGCTCGGTTGGAGCAACTTCATGTACAACCTCGTGTCCACCCTCATCCTGATGGCGGGATCGATGTTCGTGATGTGGCTCGGTGAAAGAATCACCGACCGCGGAATCGGCAACGGTATCTCCCTGATCATCATGATCGGTATCGTGGCACGTCTGCCTTACGCCCTCGTGGCTGAAGCCGGCGCGAAGCTCTCCACCACCAACGGAGGTCTCCTTCTTCTGATCGTCGAGCTCGTTATCTGGTTCTTCGTGATCATTGCGGCAATCGCACTCGTGCAGGCTGTCCGCAGGGTTCCCGTACAGTATGCGAAGAGGGTTGTGGGCAACCGCCAGTTCGGCGGCGTGCGCCAGTACATCCCCCTGAAGATCAACGCCGCGGGCGTTATGCCTATCATCTTCGCCCAGGCTCTGATGCTCTTCCCTCTGATTTTCTCCCGCTGGGATGCGACCAGAGGACTCGCTGCAACTCTCGGAAATTATACCGGTTTCTGGTATAACTTCATATTCTTCATTCTCGTTGTTATCTTCACGTACTTCTATACTGCCGTGACCGTGAATCCCACGATGATGGCCGAAGACATGAAGAAGAACGGTGGATTCATCCCTGGAGTAAAGCCCGGAAAGAAGACCGTGGATTACCTCGACGGCGTAATGTCCAGAGTAACCCTCCCCGGTTCCATTTTCCTCGGCATCATCTCGATCCTTCCCGCCATCGCGATCATCTGCGGTGTGAACAACCAGTTCGGAAGCTTCTACGGAGGCACCTCCCTGCTGATTCTCGTGGGTGTGGTTCTTGACACTCTCCAGCAGATTGAAAGTTATCTGCTCATGCGCCACTACGACGGCCTCATGAAGACCGGTCGTCTGAGCGGCCGCTCGGGTATGTAAGTTCTTTGAATAATTGATAAGGTAGATGATAATCCCGAAAACAGAGGAAGAGATCGCTCTGATGCGCGAAAACGCCATCATAGTTTCGAAAGCTCTGGCAGAAGTCGGTAAGGCGGTCGCCCCTGGTGTGACAACTAAAGAGTTGAATAGGGTGGCCGAGACTTTCATCCGCGACAACGGCGCGGTCCCCTCATTCCTCGGTTATGACGGATTTCCCGCAGCTATCTGCGCATCTGTGAACGACGTCGTGGTCCACGGTTTCCCGTCGGACTATGTCCTGAAGGACGGCGACATCTTCACCGCAGATATAGGCACATTCTACAAAGGCTGGAACGGCGACTCCGCATACACTTTCCCCGTCGGGGAAGTGGATGCGAAAACCCGTCAGCTTCTGGATGTGACGAAGGCCTCCCTGTACAAGGGAATCGAGGCCGCTGTGGCAGGCGCGCGCGTGGGCGATATCGGATACGCGGTGCAATCATACGTCGAGTCATTCGGGTTTTCCGTGGTCCGCGAACTTGAAGGACACGGAATCGGCAGGAAGATGCACGAAAATCCGGGTGTGCCGAACTACGGCCGCCCCGGAAGAGGCACCCACCTCGTCGACGGGATGACTATCTGTATTGAACCGATGGTCAATGCGGGAGGCAAGAACGTGTACCTCGCCAGAAACGGCTGGGCTGTGCACACTTCCGACCACAGCAAATCGGCTCACTACGAACTGACGGTTGTTGTCCGTAAAGGCCATGCGGAGCAGTTGTCGACCTTTGATTTTATCGAGAAAGATGGCAATATCAATTTTTAAAGAGTCATTTTAATGTCAAAACAAGTAGCTATAGAACAAGATGGAAAGGTGATCGAGACCCTTCCCAACGCGATGTTCAAAGTCGAGCTTGAGAACGGTCACGTCCTGCTCTGCAACATTTCGGGCAAGATGCGAATGAACTTCATCCATATTCTTCTGGGCGACAGGGTACGCGTTGAAATCTCCCCTTATGATTTGACCAAAGGCCGTATATCTTTCAGATACAAATAAAAATTTACCGATATGAAAGTCAAAACATCCATCAAGAAGCGCAGCGAAGATTGCAAGATCGTTCGTCGTAAAGGTCGTCTTTACGTGATCTGCAAGAAGAACCCCAAGTTCAAGATGCGTCAGGGATAATATTCAGTAATCAAATTAAGTAAAGTATAATTATGGCAAGAATAGCCGGTGTTGATCTACCCAACAACAAACATGGAGAAATAGGTCTGACCTATATCTTCGGTATCGGCCGCTCATCTGCAAGGAAAATCCTTGACAAGTGCGGTATCGATCGTGATATCAAGGTTGGAGACTGGAACGATGACCAGATTGCCAAGATCCGTACCGAAATCAACGAGCAGTACAAGATCGAAGGTGAGCTCCGTTCCTCTGTCCAGATGGATATCAAGCGTCTCATGGATATCGGTTGCTATCGCGGAATCCGCCATCGTGCAGGACTCCCCGTACGCGGCCAGAGTACCAAGAACAATGCGCGTACCCGCAAGGGTCGCAAGAAGACCGTTGCCAACAAGAAGAAGGCGACCAAGTAAAATTGATGAATTATGGCAAAGAAAACTACAACATCCAAGAGAGTTGTCAAGGTTGAAGCTTATGGCGAGGCTCATATTTCATCAACCTTCAACAACGTCATCGTTTCCCTTACCAATGCCCAGGGCCAGGTTATCAGCTGGGGTTCTGCAGGCAAGTGCGGATTCAGAGGTTCCAAGAAGAACACTCCGTACGCTGCCCAGATGGCCGCTGAAGACGCCGCCAAGACAGCTTATGATGCAGGTCTGCGCAGGGTGAAGTGCTACGTGAAGGGTCCCGGTCAGGGCCGCGAGTCCGCAATCAGGACCATCAACAATGCAGGCATCATCGTGACCGAGATCATCGACGTCACTCCCATGCCTCACAATGGTTGCCGCCCCAAGGGACGTCGTAAAGTTTAATCCTCTAAAAGTCAAGAATTATGGCAAGATATACAGGTCCCAGTACCAAGATCGCACGCAAGTTCGGCGAGCCTATTTTCGGAGCTGACAAGGATTTCGAGAAGAGAAACTACCCTCCGGGACAGCACGGTCTCGCTGCGAAGCGCAAGAAGCAGAAGGATTACGGCATCCAGCTCAAGGAGAAGCAGAAGGTCAAGTATATGTACGGTGTGCTCGAGCGTCAGTTCCACAACACCTACAACAAGGCCGCCCGCATGGCAGGACAGAAGGGTGAGAACCTCGTCCTCCTCCTTGAATCCAGACTCGACAACGTCGTTTACCGTATGGGTATCGCTCCCTCAAGGGCAGCCGCACGTCAGCTCGTGTCCCATCACCACATCACTCTCAACGGTGAGATCTGCAGCATCCCCTCCGCTCAGGTCAAGCCCGGCGACTCTGTTGCTGTAAGAGAGAGATCGAAGAGTCTCGAGGTCATCCAGGCCAGCGTCGCTTCCGTGACGAAGTATTCCTGGATCGAGTTCGACCAGAAGACCCTCGTCGGCAAGTTCCTGAACCTCCCCGCACGCGAGGAAGTTCCCGAGAACATCAACGAGCAGCTTATCGTCGACCTCTACTCCAAGTAACATTTAACACCCAAAAAGAAAATTTATGGCAATCTTAGCATTTCAAAAACCGGAAAAGGTTATCATGCTCGAAAGTAGCGAGACCTTGGGACGTTTCGAATTCAGGCCTCTTGAGCCCGGATACGGACAGACCATAGGAAACGCTCTTCGCCGCATTCTTCTGGCTTCTTTGGAAGGTTTTGCGATCAGCCAGATCAAGATTTCCGGAGTGGATCACGAGTTCGCGACCATCCCCGGAGTGATCGAGGGCATGCAGGACATCATTCTCAACCTCAAGCAGGTGAGATTCCGCCGCATGGTGGAGACTGTCGAGAGCGAGACCGCAACGATTGTCGTCAGCGGCAAGCAGAAGTTTACCGCCGAGGACATTTCCAAAGGATTGTCTTCTTTCAAGGTGTTGAATCCTGAACAGCATATCTGCTCCCTGGAGCCTTCCGTAAAGCTCGAGATCACTCTCTGTATCACGAAGGGCCGCGGTTTCGTTCCCGCTGAGGAAAGCCGCGACGAGAACACGCCCATCGGGACCATCCCCGTGGACGCCATCTACACTCCCATCCGCAAGGTGAACTGGAGCGTGGAGCCCTGGCGTGTAGAGCAGAAGACCGACTACGAGAAGCTCAATCTCGAGATCGTGACCGACGGTTCCGTATCTCCTGACGAGGCTCTCCAGGAAGCCGCAAACATTCTGATTTATCACTTCAAGCTTTTCACTGACGACAACAAGGTGTCTCTCGAGAGTATCGTCGAGTCCGACGTCAACGAGCTCGGCAAGGAGGAACTCCATATGAAGCATCTCCTTCTGACCAAGCTTTCCGACATGGGACTCTCCGTACGCGCGTTCAACTGTCTCAAGGCCGCTGAAATCGACACCTTCGCCGATCTTGTGTCTTACTCCAGAAGTGAGCTCATGAAGTTCCGCAACTTCGGCCGCAAGTCTCTCAACGAGATTGACGTGCTTGTCGAGAAGATGAACCTCAGCTTCGGAATGGATGTTACAAAGTACAATATTGAACCCAAGAAAAAGAACGTTTAAAGATGAGACACAATAAAGCTATCAATCATCTTGGTCGTCAGAGCGGACACCGCAAGGCTCTCCTCGCCAACCTCGCTTCTTCCCTGATTCTCCAGAAGAGGATCACCACGACAGTAGCAAAGGCTAAGGCCCTGAAGAGCTATGTTGAGCCCCTCATCACCAAGTCGAAAGAGGATACAACCCACTCTCGCCGTATCGTCTTCAGCTATCTCAAGAACAAGGAGGCCGTTTCCGAGCTCTTCCGCACAGTTGCTCCCAAGATCGCTGACCGTCCCGGTGGATACACCCGCGTACTGCACGTAGGTTTCCGTCAGGGAGATGCCGCCGAGATGGCTCTCATTGAGCTCGTGGACTTCAACGAGGCCGCTCTCGCTTCCGCCCCCAAGGCAGCGAAGAAGAGCACCCGCCGCAGCGCCAAGAAGGCCGCTCCCGCAGCCGAGGCTCCCGTAGCAGAAGCCCCCGCAGCAGAAGCCCCCGCCCAGGAGGCAAAGGCAGAGTAAGGGATATTCTCTTATAAAAAAAGAAAGGCTGACCCTCCGGGGCCGGCCTTTTTGCTGTGAACCATTTCAATGCAGCTTCCTTAAAAAAGTGAAGGATCCATCAGAGCGTCCGCCTCGTCGTTCTCGAAACTCTTTTCGGTTGTGCGGACCGTCTCGTCGATCAGGATGTCGTATCCTGTAAGGGCGGCGAAAGGGGCGAACTGCGCGGCGCGGTCGTGCAGGCTCATTCTCGGCCTGGAATTTTTGCGCGGGTATTCCGTCAGGATTATGTCGTCATATTTCCCTTTCATGCCTTGTGCCCTCCTATCTGGCCGTTGCGCTCGATTGCGGTGGCCCCTTCCTCGAAGTTCATACCTTTCAGGATGGAGTTCTTCCCGTATTTTTTCTTTATCTGGAGAATGGACTCCTGTATTTTCCTTTCCCTGGCATCATCCGTGCCTCCGGCAAAAAGTGTCGGCTGAGCTTCCATGGCGGCTTTTTCGTCGGGCAGTATGTGGTTTGCCGTGACGTTCAGCCTGCGCACAAGAAGATTCCTGTCCACAATCCTGTCATAAAGTCCCATCACGGCCTCCAGAATATGGGATGTGGAGGAGGAGTAGCGGCCCAGGTTCACGGAGCCGTGGGAGGGTTTCGGGACGGTGCGTCCGTACCAGTCTCTCACTAGCTCTCCTGTGCAGTTTTCCACGCTCGCCGTATCATATGCCACGGCAAGGACTATCTGGTCTGTTTTGACCTTCTTTGAAACAAGGTCGAGAGAAAGGGAGTCGGTCATCTCCTGCACCACGGTGCGCGCCTTCTCGAAGGAATAAGGCTCCTTGAGGACCTGGCCGGAGCTGATGCTGTTGGTCTGGGGGCGGTAGGCCTTGATGTCCTGCATCCTGCAGGGCTCATAGCCCCAGGCGTGGTCGATTATAAGTTCGGCATTGATTCCGAATTGCTTGTACATCCAGTTCTCCCACCCTTCGTCCAGGGAGCATCGTGCGAGATCTCCCATCGTGCGGATACCGACTGATGCGAGTCTTGCGGCGGTGCCGTGTCCCACTCTCCAGAAATCCGTCAGGGGTTCGTGACCCCACATCTCCCGCCTGAACGACATCTCATCGAGTTCGGCGATTCTCACCCCGTCAGCATCGGCCTGCTGATGCTTCGCCTTTATGTCCATAGCCACTTTTGCGAGGAAAAGGTTGGTGCCTATGCCGGCGGTTGCGGTGATCCCTGTCGTGTGGAGCACGTCCCGTATCATTCTCATCGCAAGTTCATGGGCGGTGCATCCGTATGTTCCGAGATAGTCGGTCACGTCTGCGAAAATTTCATCGCAGGAGTACACCAGTATGTCTTCCGCCGAAACGTATTTGAGATAGATGGCGAAGACTTTGCTGCTCATCTCCATATATCGGGACATCCTGGGCGGGGCGACGATATAGTCCAGGGCGGTTGAAGGGTCGGCCTGAACGGTCGGATTGTCGGTGCTTTTGGAGAGGAGCCTGCGCCCGGGGGCGTTTCGTCGCCGCAGGTCGTTCACGGCCTTGACTTGCCGTACGACCTCGAAAAGCCGGGCCCGTCCGGATATTCCGTAACTTTTCAGGGAAGGGGAGACTGCAAGGCAGATCGTCTTGTCCGTACGGGTGGAATCGGCGACCACGAGATTTGTCGTGAGAGGATCCAGATGCCGGTCAACACATTCGACTGATGCGTAGAACGATTTCAAGTCAATCGCTATGTAAGTTCTCTGTTTCATGGTGCCCGTATGCAAAATTAACTACAAATACTGGAAAAATTGATATATTTGTGCCTGTACTAAACCTTTAATAATGGAACGAAAAGAAATTTTTCGTGCAATCAAGTTCACGCTGTTCTCGGCCAGCGCGGGACTGATTGAGATGGGCAGCTTCGCGCTGCTCAATGAGTTGTGCGGATGGAGATACTGGCCCTGCTATCTGATTGCGCTTCTGCTTTCAATCCTCTGGAATTTCACCCTGAACCGTCAGTTCACGTTCAAGAGCACGGCCAACGTGCCTGTCGCGATGATGAAGGTGCTCTTGTACTATGCCGTTTTCACCCCGCTCTCGACCTGGCTGGGAAGCTATCTGGTGGAGACGCTGGCGTGGAACGAGTATCTGGTGACTTTCCTGAATATGGTGCTGAACCTCATCACGGAGTACCTGTTCCAGAGATATGTCGTATATCGCGATAAAATTGACGAGAAATGAAGAAACTGTATCTGGCAGCACTGCTTGCGGTATTCGCGGCCTTCGCTTCCGCTCCCTCCCTGGCTCAGGGCGACAATGAGGAAATCATCAAGGATGGCTGGAATTTCGGCCCTCTGCCATGCGTGGGTTTCAACAGCGACCTTGGATTCCAGTACGGCATCTGCGCCGACATCTTCAACTACAAGGGTGTGTTCCCGGATTATCGGCAGCGTTTCTATGTCGAGGCATCGCGCTATACAAAGGGGCAGACCCTGCTCCACGCGCAGATGGACACGAAATACCTGATTCCCGGCGTGAGGACCACTTTCTCCGCATCGTATCAGTACGATCCGATGTTCCTTTTCTACGGTCTGAACGGTCTCGAGGATTACGACAAGGCTTTCGACTGCAACAAAGACACCCGCGCGGCCCGCTACAACTACAAGCGCTCTATGGTCCGGGTGCTGGCGGATTTCCAGAAGCCCATGGCGGAGAATCTCGAGGCCATAGCCGGACTTGCGTACTGGTATTATAAGCTGGACGACATCGAGAGCGAAGATTATGACGCATCCTCTACGCTTTTCCATCAGATGAAGGCCTGCGGCGTATTCTCAGGCTCAGAAGCTTCAGGTGGCCATCGCGTGGAGATCAAGGCCGGAGTGCATTATGACACCCGCGAGAACGAATCCGACCCTTCGAGGGGAATCAATGCCGAGGTATATCTCAACGGCTCGCCGGATTTATTCGGTGACGGCTACTCGTATCTGCGCCTTGTCGCACACTGGCGCCAGTACCTCACCCTCGCTCCGGACAGACTCGTCCTGGCCTATCACCTCGGATATCAGGGGACCGTGGCCGGAAACGCCCCGTTCTACACCCAGCAGAATATCTGCACCTATTACCTCCGCCAGACCAACACTGACGGCCTCGGAGGTATCAATTCGGTGCGCGGACTGCTTTCGCAGAGGCTCGTGGGCAGCGACTATGCCTGGACCAATGTGGAGCTGCGCCTGAGGCTTTTCTCGTTCAATTTCATAAACCAGAGCTGGTACGTCGCCACCAATCCTTTCTTCGACGCCGGAATGGTCACAAGCCTGTACAAGGCCGAGCAGCTCAGCGCCTTTTATTCCGGCAGGAGTGTCGATGATCTGCGCAAGGCCGCCATCCGACCGCACTGCAGCGCCGGCCTGGGTCTGAAGCTTGCGATGAACCGCAACTTCATCGTCTCCATCGAGGACGGCATCCCGTTCAACAAGACGGACGGCGAGAACACCCTCTACATTGCACTTAACTACATATTCTGAAAGAGAGGGTGACTTTTTGGCCACCCTCTCTTTCATTCAAGTTAGGAATATCCGCTATTCGGCTGCGGCTTCCACTTCTGCTGCCGGGGCTTCCTCTGCGGGGACATTCTCTGCAACCGTTTCCGTCTGTGCGGGAGCCTTTGCTTTGCGCTCGATGCCCATCCACTTGAGGTTGTTGGTGAGGAACATCACTCCGAAGGCCAGGATGACAAGGACGATGACCCACCTGAGCACCTTCTTCCAGAGAGGAGTTTCCTTTACGTACGGGTCCTTGCCCTTTACAAGAGGATATTTCGCTATGCTCGTGAGGGTACCTCCGAAGATGATGTTCACCAGAACGTTGGAGTTGATGGCCCAGCCGTTTGCATTCAGAACGGGACCGAGGTTGCGCTTGCGCAGCTTGCCCCAGGCGATGAAGCAGGAAGGTCCGGAGATGCAGAGCATTATGACGACGATGCATATCACGAGGCCCAGAGGGTTGGCCGTCGCGCCCTTTGCCAGGGTGGTCAGGAACGAGCCGATGTAGCCCAATGCCATGCCGATGGCGGCGAAGATACCGGCGAACTTGGCGATGTCGAAACTCTGTGCCTTCTTTGCGGTGGCGTTTTTCGCTTCGTCCAGACTTGCCGGTGTGGCGTCGGCCTTGGCCTGCATGTCGGCCATCACCTTGCCCTCTTTTTCACTGGCGGACTTGTTGATTTTATCGCTGACGAAGTTCGCGAACTTGATGTAGGGGCTCCAGAAGGCCTGCTTGATGCTGATGGGGTTATCGACTATCTTGGTCACGGTGGCGTCCCAGTCGCCACCGTCGCGGTCATAGAATATCGCGTTCAGGCCGGGTCTGAGGTTGCGGGTGCCGCCGTCGGTCATCACGGCCACGATGTCCATTGTAGCGTTCCTGGTCTTCGACGTGCAGGTGCAGTAGATGAGGAACATTCCGCTCAGGCCTGCCATGTCGCCGTGCTTGCCCATATCGTCCACCTTGATGCAGAGCTTGCAGCAACGCTGGTCGATATAGAGTTCGCCGGCCTGGAAAATCGCTTTGCAGTCGGGGTCGTACAGGTCGGAGAAGGTTATGTAGTTCCTGAGGAACACATAGAAATCGCGGTAAAGGTGGAGGAATTTGTCCACGTCGTCAATGGCTTCGGATTCGGCCTTGAGGGCTTCGTCTTTCGCTATGAGTTCCGCTATCGCCGCTTTTTCGTCAGCCTTCAGGATTTCATTGATTTTGTCCAGTCCGAGTGCGGCCACTTCGCATCCTGCTGCTTCGGAAAGCCACTTTGAGTAGGCTTCGAATTTCCCGAGCACTGCCGTCCACTGCTGCTCGTCGATACCATCGGCTTCGGCGTATTCCTTGTCGAGAACGAGGCTGCGGAGTTTTGCGAAGGCGTTCTGCCAGGCGGGATTGATCGCTGAATATTTGAGAATTCCGTCCTTGCCGGGCTTCGCGAGAGGGTAGTCCGCAATCTGTGCGGTACAGTCAGCAAGATTCTTGTCGGCGATGTTGCCTATCTTTTCTGCCGAAACGTCCACTGCACCGGTGCAGACCTCGTTGTAGTTCACGAGCTTGCAGCGCATATAGAAGTCAGCGATTTTCGCTTTCAGCGCATTGCAGGCGTCGAGTGCGGCGGCGGTGTCGTCGCCGTAGGGCAGGATGTTGTCCTTGCCGTCAGCGGCGGCCTGCTGCCAGGCGGAGTATTTCGCGCAGGCGTCATAGAATTTACCGAGTATGTCGGCATTGATTCCGGCCTCGCCGTTGCGGTCCTGCACGCTTCCGACAGTGTCGATGGCTGCCTTTATCGTTGCCTGAGTACCTTCTGCTTCGGCTGATGCGGGGGTGATGATGCCGTCGCCGTTGAATACGGTGTTCTTGAAGATTGCGATGCTGTCGGCGGTGTCTGCAATTGAGATGCTGTCCCTTTCCGCGCCGAGATTCTTCAGGATGTGGAGGGCGGAGTCATGGAGTTTGCTCCCCAGTTCGTCATCGGTGTTGAATGCGTCCAGGGCAATTGTGCTCTCGCCTTTCAGGATGAGATCCTTGTTCTTCACTGCGCGGGTGAGCCACTGCGCGGCGTTCACGACCTCGTTGACTTTGATCTTTCCGTCCGCGTCGCTGTCGATGTAGGAGAGGGTCTTGGAATCGAATTCAAGCCCTTTGACGGGGCAGCTCAGCACAGTCCAGAGTTTCTGGTCCAGTTCACCGATGTGGGCGATGTCTTCGCCGCTGCCCAGAACGACTCTCGTTACTCCTCCGATGGAGCAGTAAGTCCAATTGTATTTCACGTTTTCTTCCATATTTGATGATTTTTGGTATCAGTTTTCGGGCCGCTTTCCTAAGCCCCGGCCGGGGCAATGCGAAAGATAAGCAAAATATTCCAAATTGCCGCCCCCACCTGTCACGACTGCTCCCTTTTGCCCAATTTCTTGCACTCGTGACAGCTGAACCAAATTCGAGTTTATTGAATTGGTTCGCCGCGCCCGGCAGCTATGCTCCGCGGCCGTTGCATGGGCACTCCGTCCATTCTCG
>R20__coassemble_1020_pt1 | contig 17617 bp, 14 predicted proteins | sample R20__metabat2_low_PE_040 | metagenome-assembled genome bin R20 | reverse complement strand
CCGAAAAGATCATCAGTCTGAATCTGGATATCAACAACTGGGAACTTCTGGGTTATCCGACCGAAGGCACTGTAATGCCCTCTATCGAGACCGCATCTCTGGAAGCCGACGTGCTCGGAAAGATGCAGTTGAAGGGAAACTGCTCCTTCGACCGCCTCATAGCCAACATCAATGACGCCTACGAAGACTACAATAACGAGGCAGGTTTCAAGCAGCATGTCGAGGAAGCCAACAAGAATCTCGACGTGAAAATCTATTTCGGCGATTCCACGGAGCAGGCCAGCATAAAACTTGACTCCTTCAGCAATAACGGGTACTGGAGCTTCATGCCCACCCTGTGCTTCCAGGACGGTTCGTCCTACGCTTTCGGCGACTATTTCACCGAAGCCAGCTTCAAGAAGCTTCTCTCCAAGCTTTCCGAACTCATAGAAGACCTGCAGAACATTGTATCTGTCGAGTAGTTCCATACTCGCACTGGCGGCCTGCCTGCTTTTGCAGCAGCCCCCGCAGGACAGCATAGCATTGCGCATCGACAGCACGAAAGTGGAAGCGGTGCGCAATGCTTCTCATATCAAAGGATCTTCCGCCGACAAGATTGAATGGGACCTGCAGCAGATGGAACTGCTCCCGAAGATACTGGGAAGCGCGGATCCTGTGCGCTACGCAAGCCTGCTCCCGGGGGTACAGACCAGTTCCGAACTGGACGGGGGCGTGCACATACTGGGCTCGGAAGGCTCGCAGAACTCGATTTCCATCGACGGGGTGCCGGTGTTCACCCCATACCATATGTTCGGCCTCTTTTCCGCCTTCAACAGTTCCCATTTTCCGAAAATGGAGTTCTCCACCGTTTCAGCCGATGACCAGAGACTGGGAGGGGAACTGAAAATGAAGATGCCGGACAGGCTCGTGGAAGGCCTCGAAGCGGATCTGGAAACCGGACTTATCTCATCCTCGGCGACGCTGCGCCTTCAGACCGGAAAAAGGTCATCCCTTTACGTTTCCGCGCGCGGATCCTACATAAACCTGCTTTACGGCAAGCTGCTTGTCTTCGACGGCGACCCGATGCGCTACGGTTTCCGGGACGGCAACATCACCTGGGTCTGCCGGCCCACGGAGCGGGACAAGATATGGCTGAACGCATATGCCGGAGGCGACACGGGCAGCATTCAGGAGAACGCGTTGTGCTCGGACATAGACCTTCAATGGGGGAACGCCCTCGCCTCGGCGAAATGGCAGCACGATTTCGGTGCTTCATCCCTGGACCAGACTCTGTATTACTCAGGTTACGGCTTCGACGGAGGGATCGACACGGAGAACCTGAAATTCAGGCTGCCTTCTAGCCTGGGAAGCATCGGATACAGGGGAAAATGGACTTCCGGAAGGCTCAAGGCCTCGCTGGACGCAATGTGGTACCGCTGCAGTCCCCAGACGCCCAATGTCGATGGCGGCTACGTCACGCAAGCCCCCGAAGAACTCCAGAAAGCCCTTGAAATCATCCCGGGAGCGTCTCTGCGCATAGAGGCGGGGCCGGACGTCACGATAGACGCCGCTCTCCAGACGCCCCTGTACCTGAATCCGGAAAGAGAACTGTCGGCATACCTTTCACCCGTCCTGGACGCCTTCTGGAATCTCTACCGCCTCGGAAAAGTCGGGATACACTACAGCTACAAGCGCCAGAATCTTTTCCGCACCGGTTTTTCCGACATGGGCATGCCGATGGAATTCTGGTTCCTCGCGGGGAAGCACAGCAGCCCCCAGAGCGCGCATACCCTCAGCCTGAGTTACGACAAGGAGTTCGGGGGAGGGGCCTTCGCCCTGTCGGCGCAGGCGTATCTCAAAAAATTGCAAAACCAGATTGAATACAGCGGATCGCTCTATGACTTCATGAACAGCTCCTACGAACTCGACAACGTGCTCGTCAAGGGCGACGGCAGGAATTTCGGGGCGAACCTTATGTTCTCGAAACTTTCCGGGAATCTTACCGGATGGATAAGTTTCTCCTGGAGCCGCGCGCTGCGGCATTTCGATTCCATTTCTTCAGGAAAAGAGTTCCCGGCACGGCACGAGCGCATCCTCGAACTGGACGCCATCGCCAACTGGAAAAAGGGAATCTGGGATTTCGGAGCAATCTTCATCGCAGCCTCCGGCACCCCCTACACCCCGATAGAGAGCTTCTGGCTCGCCTCGGGCCAGATCGTGGCCAACTTCGGGGAATACAATTCCGCAGTCCTCGAGCCCTACCTGCGGCTGGACCTTTGTGCAAACTGCAATTTCATCCATACCCGGAGAGGAGAAGGAGGAATCAATCTTTCCATATACAACGCCTTCGGCAATCCGAACTACCTGTATTATCGCCACCATAAGGAAACCGACGGCATCCTGTATTACCAGAAAATGGCCTCCCCGCTGCGCTTCCTGCCATCGGTCAGCATCTATTACAAGTTCCGATGAAACGTCTTCCGCTCATATCGTTCGCGGCAGCCCTGCTGCTTTCCTGCACCGCCACGCAGCCCGAAGCGGCGGACACCGTCCTTGTCATAGACGGCTGGATAGACGACGGCGGCTTCCCGGTCGTGATGGTCACCAGTTCGGCGAGCGTGACTCCGGAAGGGCTTTCGGCCGAAGATATGGACAGCCACGTGATGCGCTTCGCCAAGGTCACGGTAGACGACGGGCAGAACAGCGTCATCTTGACCGGGATGCCGGACAAAAGATATTATCCCCCCTACATCTACACCACCGGCCACCTGCGCGGCGAAGCCGGAAAGACTTACAATCTGAGCGTCAGCTGCAAAGGCATGGAGGTCCACGCAACGACCACAATTCCCGAAAAAGTCGCCCTGGAAAGCGTGGAAGCCGTCCGCTCGGAAACTTCCGACACCCTCTACAGCCTCGCTCTGCGCTTCACGGACGACCGCACGCAGAGACGTTACTACCAGAATTTCGTGAAGACGGAAGGACAGGACAGCTGCTACAGGCCGGCGCTCATGGGCGTTCTGGACAATGCTGAATTCCCCCCCGGGCAAACCGTCCTGAACATCTACCCCGAGCAGAAATACACCATCGAAGGCTTCTCGCTGTATTTCCCGAAAGGCCGGAGAGTGTACCTGAAATTCTGCACTACCGACGAAGCGGTGCATTCGTACTGGGAAAGTTTCCAGAACTCGATGTCCTTCACGAGGCTGCCCCTGTTCCCGGTAAGGAGCAACATAAAATCGAACATTGAGGGAGGATACGGCCTTTGGGCCGGCTACGGGGCGAGCTTCTACGAAATAGTTCCCGGAGACTGAGCGTTCTGCTGACTGCAGTGCTCAATCCACTGCATCGGAGTCATTCCCGTGGCTTCCTGGAAATCCTTTATGAACACGGCGCAGAAGCAGTAGCCGAAGCGGTTGCACATCTGCTCGTGGTCGGAATTCGCCGCATCTTCGGGTTTGAATGTAGAGAGTTCCTTCTTCGCGCACTCTATGCGCAGCTGACGTATGTAGCTGTTGAAGGACATGTCGAACAGGAAGTTCAGCATCTTGCTCAAGTACACCCTGTTCACGCCCATCGATTCGGCAAGCGAGACTATGGTGAGGTTCGGGTCGAGATAAACCTTGTCCTCGTTGATGGCCTTGAGAAGCTTGGCAGTCGCATCGTTTAGCTTCGCAATTTCCTGAGGGATCACGCTATAGGATGATGCGGGGGCATCCTGCGCTTTCTCTTCCTCAGCGTCAGATTCCGAAGAAGACAGGCTCTTGAGATCCATGGCGGTGAATTCTATCTTCGCACCGTAAAAACCTGCAAACGCGATTATAATGGCCATTATAATGAGCACTATGCTCATCAGCTTCACGTTAGCCTTGCAAGGAGGCCAGGCCGTCAGAAGCAGCCAGCACGGGATGAAGCCGCAGGAGAAATGATACACCAGCGCACGAGGTGACTGGATTTTTTCGGACGCGCGGGATATATAACTCTCCAGGAGAGCCTGGAACTTGTTGATACGCACGATGCTGGCATATATCGTAAGACACATCAGCGTAGCCATCATAAGGCGGAAGACCCCACAGCCGATTATGTTCATCAAGCGGGCGGCCTTGGAAGGGTACTCGGTGAAAGGCTCGCCTCCGATTATACAGCGGGAATAGAACTCGAAATCCGCAGGGGTCATGATCACAAGCAGAACCAGATATATCGCAATGTAGAGCAGACTCGCGGAGAAGAACACCCAACCGTGCGCGAACTTCATCTTGGGATAGGTCAACGAGGAGATGAAAAGGCAGTAGCAGGGCGGCACCAGGGTTATCAGGATGAAATAAACCGGAGCGAAATACTGCCTTGCGACCCAGTCCGGGTTGAAGAACTGCGCGCAGGCGATCTGGGCGAGGCCGAACAGTATCAGAGTTATTCCGAGAAGCGTCTTCACGCGGTTCTGCCTGGGGGCGATGAAAAGCCACAGCGCCGCGAAGAACGCCGTTATGCCGGGTATGCTGTAAACAACGATGGGACTCATAGCGAAATACACAAGCCCTCAAAATTAGGAAATTAAAATCATACGACAAACTTCAGCGGCGGATTTTTTTTGAAAACAAGAGTTCCGCATCCCGGACGCCCCACTTCGGTGCATATTTTGAAGCAGGAGCGCTGGATTTATTCGAAAATTAGGAGTATATTTGTAGGATGCTCTTATTGAGCCCCGGAAGATAATATCAAAAACAAAGGAATATGCTTTTCAACTTACTTCAGGCAGACATCGCGGAGGCTGTACCGGTACAGCAGGAGATGTCCTATTCGCTCATCGACATGGCCGTCAAGGGAGGATGGCTGATGCTCGTGCTGCTGGCTCTCTCGATCGTGGCAATCTACATCTTCGGCAAGAAATGGTGGATGATAAGCCAGGCCAGCAAGGTAGACAAAAACTTCATGATGGATATCCGCGACTATATCCACGACGGCAAGATCAAGTCCGCCGCCACTCTCTGCACAAAGTATGACAACCCGGTGGCGAGGATGACCGAAGCCGGAATCCACAGGATAGGCAAGCCCCTCTCCGACATCCAGACGGCCATAGAGAACACCGGAAACGTGGAGGTGGCCCGTCTCGAGAAGGGTCTGCCGTATCTCGCCACAATCGCCGGAGGCGCCCCGATGATCGGTTTCCTCGGAACCGTGATGGGTATGATCCAGGCCTTCTTCAACATGGCCAATGCAGGCAACAACATAGACATCACCCTCCTTTCCAGCGGCATCTACACCGCCATGGTCACGACGGTGGGCGGTCTCATCGTCGGCATCCTGGCCTACTTCGGCTACAACTTCCTGACGGCGAAGATCACCTCCGTCGTATTCAAGATGGAAAGCAGCACCATCGAATTCATGGATATGCTCAGCAGTCCCTCTGACGAAAAACCCATCGAACTGTAATGGCACTCAAGAGAATAACGAAGGCGGATCCGAACATGTCGATGTCGTCGATGACCGACATCGTGTTCCTTCTGCTCATCTTCTTCCTGGTGACCTCGACCCTGGTCAACCCCAACGCCCTGAAGCTCCTGCTCCCCAAGAGCACGGGCCAGGTGGGCGCGAAGGCTACGGTCAGCGTGTCGATCAAGGACTGGGGCGAAGACAAATACACCTTCCACATCAACGGCGACCAGACCCCCCAGACACTTGAAGGAGTCGAGAACGGCCTCGTTGAACTGCTCCAGACCGAGGAGGATCCCACCTTCTCCATCTATTCGGACGAGAGCGTGCCGATCAGGGAGATAGTCCAGGTGATGAACATAGCGAAGCGCAACCACTACAAAGTGATTCTGGCGACCCAGCCCGAATAAGGCGATGAAAGAATATCTCAGGGAAAGGAAACAGCGGGAGATCAACGCGAACGCGGCAGGAGTCATACTGACTCTCGCCCTGCACATCTGCGCCATCCTCGTCGTGTCCTTCTCCGGGCTCAAGTACATCTACCCTCCCCCCGAGGAAACGTCGATGCTGATAGACTTCGAGGATGAGCCCGAAATTGTACAGGAGATAGTGCGCGGACGCGCCCCACGCTCGGAAGACGTGGACAGGGAGAAGCCTGTCGAGCTGATCCAGCGCAGCGAATCGCCCGTCAACCTGACCGCTCAAAACCTCACTCCCCAGACGAAGCAGGATGATTTCGGCGACGTCGAGACCCCCGCTCAGGAGCCCGAGGAAGAGCCCAGACTCGACCCCAGGGCCGCCTTCCCCGGAATGGCGAAAAAAGACACGACCATCACAGCCGAGCATTCCGCAATCGACCAGAACGCGACCTACAAGGCCGGACAGCCCACAGGAAACACGAGCAAGGGGAATGCGGACGGACGCCCCAACGCCCATCTGGAAGGCCGCAGCGTGGACAAGTCCGGGCTCAAGAGGCCGTCGTACAGCATACAGGAGAGCGGCACAGTGGTCGTGAGCATATGGGTGGACCAGTACGGAAATGTCCAGAAGGCGGTCCCCGGAGCATCAGGAACGACCGTAAACAACTCCACGCTCTGGAATGCGGCGCGCAAGGCCGCGATGGAGACCCATTTCACCCAGAGCGCCGACGCACCCGCCCTGCAGGAGGGCACGATAACGTATATTTTCAATTTGAAATAGTGTATTACAATGGAAGAGTTCAGCAAAAACGGGCGTAAACTCAGGCCCAGAAAGAGCACCGCAGGGACTGCGACGCGCTCCGAAAAAGTTGAGTACAGAAGTTCAGAGAACCGTTCATACGGAAACTCCGAGCACAAAAGTTACGGCAGCGGCGAGAAGCGCAGCTATGGCAACGGAGAACGCAAAAGCTACAGGAACAGCGAACACCGTTCCTACGGCAACGGCAGTTCCGAAGGCAGAAGCTACTCCAAGAGCAGCTACGGCAGCAATGACGGCGAGCATCGCCGCAGCTACAATTCCGGCAATTCCGAGGGCAGAAGCTACTCCAAGAGCAGCTACGGCAGTTCCTCCGGGGAGCGCAGGTCCTACGGCAACGGAGAGCGCAAAAGCTACGGGAGCGGCGAGCGCCGTTCTTATGGCAGCACGGGCGAGCGCCGCAGTTACAATTCCGGAAATTCCGAAGGCGGAAGCTACTCCAAGAGCAGATACGGGGCGAAGAAAAACTTCCGTTCCAAGAGCGACTTCAGCAAGGCTTCCGAAGAGGGAATCAACAAGATGATAAGCCGCCGTCCCAGAGTGGATGAAAGCTACGGCAACGAGCAGTTCGCAGGCCCGGCGTTCCAGGAGGAGATCCGCCTCAACAAGTTCATCGCGAACTCGGGCGTATGCTCCCGCAGGGAGGCCGACACGATGATCCAGGCCGGCGTCGTGACCGTGAACGGCGAAGTCGTGACCGAACTCGGCACGAAGGTCAACGTCAACACCGACGTCGTGAAGTTCAACGGAGAAACCCTGAAGGGCGAGGAAAAGGTCTATATCGTGATGAACAAGCCCAAGGGCTACGTCACCACCGCGAGCGACCCCCACGCCGAAAAGACCGTGATGGAACTTCTTAAGGGCTGCAGCACCAGAGTTTATCCGGTGGGCCGCCTCGACAAGGCCACGACCGGAGTCCTGATGTTCACAAACGACGGCGAAATCGCAGAAAGGCTGACCCACCCTTCCTACAACAAGAAAAAGATATACCAGGTGTCCATCGACCACGAGCTCAGGGATGAGGACAGGGAGAAGATCCTGTCCGGAATCACCCTCAGCGACGGCGAAGTGAACGCCGACGAGCTGGAATACATCGACGAGGCCGACCACCGCAAGCTCGGAATCGAGATTCATTCCGGCAAAAACCGCATCGTACGCCGCATTTTCGAGTCGCTCGGCTACAACGTGAAGGCACTCGACAGGGTTTACTTTGCCGGTCTGACAAAGAAGGGCCTGAAGAAAGGCGAATGGAGATACCTTTCCGAGGGTGAAGTCAACATTCTCAAGATGGGGGCGTACGCATAATGGCTCACCGCAGCGGATTCGTCAACATAATAGGCAACCCCAACGTAGGCAAGTCCACGCTGATGAACGCGATGGTCGGGGAGAAGCTGTCGATAGTGACGGCGAAGGCCCAGACCACGCGCCATCGCATAATGGGGATAGTCAACGGTGAGGACTGGCAGATCGTCTATTCCGACACCCCGGGCATCCTGAAACCCTCCTACAGGCTCCAGGAGAACATGATGAACTTCGTGGACGCCGCGATCGGCGACGCCGACATCATACTCTACGTCACCGACACGAAGGAGACCTCCGACAAGAACTCCGAATACGTCCGCAAGCTCGCTGAACTGACCTGCCCGGTGATAATCGTGATCAACAAGATCGACATCAGCACCCAGGAAAGGGTCGTCGAACTGATGGAATGGTGGAAGGAGCAGGTGAGCGGAGCCCTTGTGCTCCCCGCCAGCGCACAGGAGAAGTTCAACCTCGACACGATCCTCGAGGCCGTCGTGGAGAGACTCCCCGAATGCCCGCCCTGGTTCGACAAGGACGCCTTCACCGACAAGAACCTGCGTTTCTTCGCCTCCGAGATAATCCGCGAGAAGATACTGCTGAACTACAAGGAGGAAATCCCCTACTGCTGCGAAGTGGGCATCGAGAGTTTCAAGGAAGGCTCTGAACGTTACGACATCGGTGCAGTTATCTATGTCTCCCGCGAGTCCCAGAAGGGAATCATAATCGGGAAAAAGGGCTCGGCCCTGAAGCGCACGGGCACCCAGGCCCGCATCGAGATGGAAGACTTCTTCCAGAAGAAGGTCTTCCTGCAGATATACGTGAAAGTCGACCCGGACTGGAGGGAAAGCCGGAAGGAATTGAGAAAATTCGGATACGAAGAATAAACCATGAGTGAAGAATACGAAGAAATTGTCAATCAGGAAGAGGTTGAGGAACAGGAGATAATCGCAGACGAAAACGCCGCCCCTTCGGGGAAATTCAGCCGTCTGCTCGAAAGCGACTCCCGCAAATTCAAGCTCTCGGGGATGTTCAAGGACTGGTTCCTGGACTATTCCTCATATGTGATACTCCAGCGCGCCGTTCCGCACATCGTGGACGGCCTCAAGCCGGTGCAGCGCCGTGTTCTTCACGCAATGTACAGGATGGACGACGGGGCCTACACCAAGGTCGCGAACATAGTCGGCCAGGCGATGCAGTACCACCCGCACGGCGACCAGTCCATTCTGGGAGCGCTCGTGCAGCTGGGTCAGAAAGGCTATACCGTGGACTGCCAGGGAAACTGGGGAAACATCCTCACCGGCGACAGCAACGCCGCCCCGCGTTACATCGAGGCCAGGCTCAGCAAGTTCGCGAAAGAAGTCATCTTCGACCCCAAGATCACCAACTGGATGAACAGCTACGACGGGCGCAACCAGGAACCCACCGAGCTCCCGGTGCGCTTTCCCCTGCTGCTCGCCCAGGGCACGGAGGGTATCGCCGTCGGAATGGCCTCGAAGATACTCCCGCACAACTTCAATGAACTGCTGGATGCATCCGTGGCGATTCTTGAAAACAAGCCCTACGAAATCTATCCCGATTTCCCTACTGGAGGCTTCGCAGACTGCTCCAAGTACATGCAGGGCCACCGCGGAGGCAGCGTGAAGGTACGCGCCCGCATCGAAAAGATCGACAAGAACACCATCTCCATAACGGAAATCCCCTACGGCAAGACCACTGACGTCCTGAAGGACTCGATAATCAAGGCCAAGGAGAAGGGCAAGATAAAGATCAAGAAGATCGAGGACATGACCACGGACAAGGTCGAGATCCTGATCCACCTCCCCAACGACGTCTCCCCCGACAAGACCATCGACGCCCTCTACGCGTTCACGGACTGCGAGTGCAACATCGCCCCGAACGCCTGCGTCATCAGGGACAACAAGCCCGTGTTCCTCACCGTCAACGAGATTCTGGAATACGATACCTTCCACACCCGCGACCTCCTGGAGCAGCAACTGCGCATCCGACTCGCCGAACTCGAGAACGACTGGCATTACAATTCCCTTGAGAAGATCTTCTTCGAGAACAAGGTTTACAAGGTGCTCGAACAGGACCAGAAGACCTGGGAAGACCAGATAGACGACGTCTTCAGCACGATGAAGACCTACCAGCACACCCTGAGGCGCGAAATCACGATGGACGACATCCTTAAGCTCGTGGAGAAGCCCGTGCGCAAGATTTCCAAGTTCGACGCGAAGGCCATCGACGAAAAGATAGCCTCGATTGAGGCTGCGATGAAGGACGTGCAGGACAACATCGACCACATCGTCCGCTACACCATCGACTGGTTCAAGTCCCTGAAGAAGAAATACGGGAAAGACTTCCCCAGGCTCACCGAACTCACCGGTTTCGAGACCATCGCGGCGACCAAGGTCGTGAACAACAACGCAAAACTGCAGGCCAATCTCGCGGAAGGCTTCGTGGGAATCGGTCTCAAGAACTCCGACGGCGGCGAATACGTCTGCGACTGCTCCGACCTTTCGGAAATAATAGTGATAGGACGTGACGGGCGTTACCGCATCGCGAAGGTGGAGGACAAGGCCTTCTTCGGCAAGGACCTCATCTACGCCGGAGTCTTCAACAGAGGCGACGAGCGCACCATATACAATATCATATACCGCGACGGCAAGACCTCCATCTACTATGCCAAGCGCTGCGCCATCACCTCCGTCACCCGCGACAAGGACTATGACCTGACGATCGGGACCCCGGGTTCGCAGATAGTCTGGTTCAGCGTCAACCACAACGGTGAAGCCGAGACGGTGAGGATCCAGCTCCGGGCGAAAGCAAAGCTCAAGAAGACTTCCTTCGAGTACGATTTCTCGACCTTGGCCATCAAGGGCAAGACCTCGAGAGGCAATCTCGTCACGAAAAACGTCATCAGCAGAATCACCCTTCGAAGCAAGGGCGTCAGCACCATTTCCGGCAAGGACATCTGGTACGACGCCGACATCCAGAAACTCAACGAAGACGGCCGCGGACAGTATCTGGGGCAGTTCGAGGGCGACGACAAGGTGCTCGCAGTGTTCCGCAACGGCACCTTCTACACGACCTCGTTCGATCTGGTCAACAAATATCAGGGGGACGTGCTGCTGATCGAGAAATTCGACCCCGAAAAGACCTTCACGGCCCTCTACTATGACGGAGAGGCCAAAACCTTCTACGTGAAGAGATTCTCCTTCATCGCCAGCGACAACAACCCTCTTGGCTTCATCTCCGACGCTCCCAAGTCCTGTCTTGTCGAGCTTTCAGGAGACAAATACCCGCAGTTCTGCGTGACCTACGGCGGCAAGACCGAAAAGGAGCCCGACAACGTGGACGCCGAACAGTGGATAGGAAAGAAGGGGTACACGGCGAAAGGCAAGAAATGCGCGGAGAGGGGCGAAGTGAAGAGCGTCCGTTTCATCGAGCCTCTGATAAAGGAAGAGGAAGTTCCCGAAGAACCCGTAGAGGACGACCTCCCGGATCTGCCGAAAGTGGACCTCCCCGAAGATGCGATAGTGATCGACCTCGATCCCTCTCCCATCGACATAGCCGACATTCCCGAAATCGAAGAACCCACTCTGTTCTAGCACGACAGTTATGGTAGTCGCACTCACCGGATTCATGGGAAGCGGGAAAAGCAGCGCCGGGGAGCTGCTTGCAGGCCTTCTTGGCTGGCGCTTCACCGACCTGGACGCCTATATCGTCCACAAGGCCGGGAAGGACATCCCCGCGATTTTCACCGAAGGCGAGGAGCGTTTTCGCGCCCTGGAGGCCGAAGCGGTGCGCGACGTGGTCATAATGAGCGAGATAGAAGGCTTCGACGTGGTCCTGGCCCTCGGCGGCGGCTCCCTGATGAATCCCGAGACACGCAAACTGATCGCCTCGCACAGCCGCTGCTTCTATCTCGAGACATCCCTTGAAATCCTCAAGGAAAGGCTCTCAGACACCGACGGAAGGCCCGCCCTTGAAGGCAGCAGCCTCGAGGAACTGTTCGAGCGCCGGCGCCCCGGCTACGAAACCGCCCGCTTCAAGGTATTTACCGACCCGCTGACTCCCGAGCAGACCGCTCAGGAAATATTCAGACAGTTATGAAAGTTGCAATCATAGGCGGAGGCCACATAGGAGGCGCATGCGCCCTCGGGCTCTGCGACAAGGTACAGGTTACGGTAACAGCCCGCACCGAAGCAACCCTGGCGAAATATGCCGGGACTTCGGTCCTCACGACCCTGGACAACGCCGGGGCGGCGGGCGATGCCGACATCGTGATTTTCAGCGTCAAGACGGCGCAGATGGCCGACGCCGTGGATTCTGTCGCCGGGCTTCTGGAAGGGAAGATTGTCGTTTCGATGGCCGCGCAGGTAAATCCCGCCGCGATGCAGGAGATGCTCGGACCCGGAATCGAGCTGGCCTATGCCATTCCAAATACTGCCGCCGCCCTGAAACAGAGCATGACCTTCCTGTCGAACGTCAGCGCCACTGAAGAATCAATGCAGACCCTGCGCCGGCTTTTTGAGCTGCTCGGAAAAGTCTGCGTCGTGCCGATGGATATGCTCCCCGCGGGCATTTCGCTGGCATCCTGCGGTATCGGATACGCCCTCAAATATATAAGTGCGGCAAGCGAAGGAGGAGCCGCCCTGGGATTCAGTCGCGAAGATGCGGTCGGAATCGTCACCCAGACGGTTCTCGGGGCAGCATGCGTGCAGAACGCCTCTGCTGACTCTCCGGAAGACGAGGTGCGCAAGGTCGCGACCCCCGGAGGTCTCACCGAAAAAGGCGTGCGCGCAATGGATGAGGCGGGTTTCACAAAAGCTGTAATTGCAGGATTATGTCCAGAATCGTAGTAAAGGTGGGCAGCAATCTGCTCACGAGAAAGGACGGCACGCCGGACGTGACGGTCATGTCGTCGACAGTGGACCAGATAGTGGATCTCAGGGCCCTCGGGCACGAGGTCATTCTCGTCACTTCAGGAGCCGTGGCATGCGGCAGAGTGCTGCTTGAAAATGCCTCTGTCGGGAACGAAGTGGACAAGCGGCAGCTTTATTCGGCAATGGGCCAGGTTCGGCTTATCGGCCTGTATTTCAACCTATTCCGCGACCACGGAGTGCCGATGGGCCAGGTCCTCACGATGAAGGAGCACTTCCGGGAAGGCAAGGAACTTGAGAACCAGCGGAATTGTATGGAGGTGATGCTGCGCAACGGCGTCGTGCCGGTCGTGAACGAAAACGACACGGTCTGCATCACGGAACTCATGTTCACGGACAACGACGAACTCTCCGGACTGATAGCCACGAGCATGGACGCGGACCGGCTCATAATCCTCACGAACGTTGACGGCATCTACGATTCCGATCCTTCCGAACCCGGTGCGGCCGTTATCAGAAAGATAAAGGCTTCCGACAAGGTGGAGGACTGCATTTCAGAAAAGGGAAGCAGTCTGGGGAGGGGCGGAATGCAGAGCAAATGCGCCACGGCAAGACGCGTCGCCTCCCTGGGAATCCCCGTGATGATAGCCTGCGGGCGCAGGGAAAATGTGCTCATTGACCTCGTGAACCGCCCCGACGAAGTGGTCCACACAGAATTCGAAGCCATATGAATCCCTGCTTCCCTGCCGCGAAGGCGGCATCGCGCGAGGTGGCACGTCTGGATGACGGCCGCCGCAACGAAATACTCCTGGCAATATCTTCCAGAATAGAATGCAGAATGGGCAGCATGATCGAGGCCAACGCATCCGACCTGGCCCGTATGGACAAAGAGAACCCTCTGTACGACAGGCTCATGCTGACGGAGAAGCGCATCGCCGACATAGCTTCGGACATGCGCAAGGTCGCTTCCCTCCCCTGCCCTCTCGGCCGGGTCACACTCGACGACATCCTTCCCAACGGCCTGCATCTGAGGCGCATAAGCGTGCCCTTCGGAGTAATAGGAGTCATCTATGAAGCACGTCCCAACGTGACGTTCGACGTGTTCTCCCTCTGTTTCAAGGCCGGCAGCGCCTGCATCCTTAAAGGAGGAAAGGACGCCGATGCCTCGAATTCCGCCGCCGTCGCCCTCATCCGCAGTGTCCTTGCAGAGCACGGAGTCAATCCCGATGCCATCACCCTGCTTCCCTCCACCCACGAGGCCGCCGCAGAACTTCTCGGAGCCACCGGGCATGTGGATCTGGTCATCCCCCGCGGAGGCCGGAGACTGATAGATTTCGTCCGCGACAATTCCTCCGTTCCCTGCATAGAAACCGGAGCAGGAGTGGTCGACGCCTATTTCGACGCGGCCGGATCACTGGAGATCGGAAAGGCGACTGTCTGCAACGCGAAGACCAGAAGGGTATCGGTCTGCAATGCTCTGGACTGCCTTCTGGTCCATTCCTCGAGGCTCGCTGACCTGCCGGAACTCGTAGCCCCGCTTGCAGAAGCGAAAACGGCCGTCGAGATATTCGCGGACCAGCGCGCATACGATGTCCTGGAAGGTTGTTATCCAAGACTGAGCCACGCCGACGAAGACTCCTTCGGGACCGAGTTCATGGACTGGAAGATGGCTCTGCGCACAGTGGACAGCATTGAGGAAGCCCTGGAGCACATAGCGCGCCATGGCTCCGGCCACAGCGAATCCATCATCACGGACGACCCCGTCGCGGCTGAGCTTTTTCGCTCGGAAGTGGACGCGGCGTGCGTGTACGTGAACGCCCCGACGAGCTTCACGGACGGCGCCCAGTTCGGCTTCGGCGCGGAGATAGGAATCAGCACGCAGAAACTCGGCGCACGCGGTCCAATGGGCCTGGAGCAGATCTGTACATACAAATATCTTATTGACGGACACGGCCAGACGAGGCTCTGAGCAGTTCGGCATTTCGCCGAAGGATTATTCAAATCAGATAATTTCCTCCTCCCTTTCGCGAAGGTCCTTGACGCGGAGCTGGATCGTGGAATTCCCGCGATAGTAGTTCTCTACCACGGAATAGCAGACGTCCAGAGGATTTCCTGACTTTATGTAGTCGAAATACTCGGACATGTTGAATGCTATCGCGGCGATCTGGTGGTAGGGCTGCGACTCCTGGATGAGGTCCAGCTTCATATGCACCCCGCCTGCACCCACCTTGCGGCCGTTTCCGGCGTCATATACGTTCTCGGTCATGAACACGGGATTGCTGTTCCCGGGTCCGAAGGGCTGGAACTGCTTGAGGATGCGGAAGAACTTCGGGGTGATCTGCGCAAAATCCAGTTTCGCGTCCATCTCCACCACCGGAGTGAGCATCTCCGCAGTTATCTTCCCCTTTATGAAATTGTCGATCCTGCGGCTGAATTCCTCAAGATTCTCCTCTCTGAGAGTGAGACCCGCGGCATACACGTGGCCGCCGAAATTCTCCAGAAGGTCGGCGCAGCTCTCGATCGCTTCATACAGGTCGAATCCGCCGACGCTGCGCGCCGACCCTGTTATGAACCCGTTCGAGCGGGTCAGGACTATCGTGGGTTTGTAGAAGGCTTCCACGAGGCGCGAGGCCACGATTCCGACCACACCCTTGTTCCATTTGGGATTGTACACCACCGTCGCATTCTCGTGGGCGAGGCAGTTGCCGCTTTCGACCATTTCGAGCGCTTCGCGGGTTATTTCGCGGTCGATGTTCTTGCGGTCGTTGTTGTTCTCGTTGATTTTCTCCCCTATCGCCATCGCCGTGCGGGTCTCGGTCGCGGTCAGCAGCTCCACCGCCAGACGGCCCGATTCCATACGCCCGGCCGCGTTGATGCGCGGGCCTATCTTGAAGACTATGTCGTCTATTGAAAGATGCCCGGGCTCGATGTTGGATAGGTTTATCATCGCCAACAGGCCGCAACGGGGCGACTCATTGAGCTGTTTGAGGCCGTAATGCGCCAGCGTGCGGTTCTCTCCCACCATAGTCACGAGGTCGGACGAAATGCTGACCACAAGAAGGTCCAGCAGGGGCACCAGGGTATCGAAGGGGATCCCGTACTTCGCGCAGTAAGCCTGGACGAGTTTAAATCCAACGCCGCAACCCGAAAGGTCATCGAATGGATAGTGGCAGTCCTCCCGCTTCGGATCCAGCACGGCCACGGCCGCCGGCAGTTCGTTCTCCGGGAGGTGGTGGTCGCAGATTATCATGTCGATTCCGAGCGAGGCCGCATGCGCTGCCTTGTCGATGGCCTTGATGCCGCAGTCGAGTGTTATGATCAGCGAGAAGCCGTTCTGGGCCGCCCAGTCAATTCCCTTTATCGACACCCCGTAGCCTTCGTCATAACGGTCGGGGATGTAAAATTCGATTTTCGAGGTGAATCTTTTCAGAAAAGAGAACACGAGCGCCACGGCAGTCGTGCCGTCCACGTCGTAGTCGCCGTACACGAGTATTTTTTCACCTCCCGTGACAGCCTTGTAGAGCCTTTCCACGGCCTTGTCCATATCCTTCATCAGGAAGGGGTCGTGAAGATCCTCGAGTTTGGGGCGGAAAAAGGCTCTGGCCTGCTCGAAGGTCTCCACCCCTCTGTTCACCAGAAGGGCGGCGAGCACCCTGTCGATGCCCACCTCGGTCGCAAGCCGCTCAACCTTCGAGGGATCGGCCTGCTCCTTCAGTATCCATTTGCACTCTTTCGCCATATTCGTACAAAATTAGCAAATCTTTTGCCATTTTCCAATACATATGGACTGTAAAACTATATACTTTCCGCCGCCTTACAAATGCGTCCTGAGGCGGAATGGCAATAGAAAGTATACAACCTTACAGCCGGGCCGACACCATTCTGACAAGGAAAGATGAAAAACAAATTGGCGAGGATTGACTGAATACATTTTGGTTATGACTATCTTTGTGTATGAAACTGATTCTGATATTGTCGGCGATACTCGCCGTTGGAAGCCCCGAAAACTTGTCGGCACTCAGGTGGCAGGACTGCAGGGACATGCAAAGGAAGGTGGATTCGATTCTGGCCGGAATGACTTTGGAACAGAAGACCTGCCAGCTGGCGACCCTTTACGGCTACGGAAGAGTCCTCAGCGATTCCCTGCCCGTACCGCGCTGGGATACGGAGATCTGGAAGGATGGCATAGCAAACATAGACGAACAACTGAATGGAGTGGGCCGCGGCTACAGGACGGCCCGCAACCTCATTATCCCGTTCAGCAAACACGTCGAGGCCCTGCATATGACCCAACGCTGGTTCATCGACCACTGCGGCATTCCTGTGGAGTTCACCAACGAGGGTATCCACGGACTGAATCACACCCTTGCCACTCCTCTTCCCGCGCCCATCGCGATGGGAAGCACCTGGGACCGGGCCCTCGTGCGCGAGGCCGGAGAGATAGCCGGGCGCGAGGCCAGACTTCTGGGCTACCACAGCGTATATGCCCCCATTCTTGACGTGGCCCGCGACCAGCGCTGGGGACGCACTCTGGAATGTTATGGCGAAGATCCTTTTGTCGTTGCCGAACTCGGAGTCCAGATGTGCCTCGGGATCCAGAGCGAAGGCACGGTTTCCTGCCTGAAGCATTACACCGCATATGGAGTCCCGAAAGGCGGGCGGGATGCCGACTGCCGCACGGACCCCCATATCACCCCTCGCGAATTGCAGGAGCTATTTCTCTATCCCTTCCGCCGCGTCGTGCAGGAGGCACATCCTCTCGAGGTGATGGCAAGTTACAACGATTG
>R20__coassemble_999_pt1 | contig 18081 bp, 16 predicted proteins | sample R20__metabat2_low_PE_040 | metagenome-assembled genome bin R20 | reverse complement strand
TGCCGCGGCCTCACAATCTTACACCTCTGTTGCACTGTTCACTTGAATCGGGGACTAAAATAAAATAGCAATGAAGAAACTTTTCATCCTTCTCGCTGCGGCCCTCGTGTCATTCAACGCTCTCGGCCAGGTAAGAATTGCCGGTGCAGCCTCTATCGGCGGCTACGACAAAATGAACGACATCAGTTCTGAGGTCGGCGGTGCCGCGCGCATCTTCTACGATTACAACATCGGAACCATCGGCAGCGGCGAGCAGTACGCAATCAGCGTCGGCGCGGGCTATCTGATGAACAACATAAGCACCAAGGGCACCGCGTACGAGGGCAAGATGAACACAAGCTGGCTCCAGATTCCCGTGGCTCTCACTTCCTTCTACCCCATCGGCTCGGGCGACCTCTACGCGTCTGTAGGCGTTTATTATGCTTATGGAATCTCCGGAAAGATCGAGGCCAGCTCGGGAAGCGTGGGCGCGAGTATCGACATTCTCCACAATGAGACCAGCTCCGTCAACATCCTCAAGGCCCACGACTTCGGATTCATCGGCCAGGCAGGTTACTGCTTCCCCTTCAATGTCGGCATCTATGTAGGCTACAACAGAGGTCTGCTCAACATCGCCGCACAGAGCGACAGCGAGGCTAAGAACGAGCTGATCGAGGCCGGTATCTTCTACAGGTTCTAAAAACTTGAGTTGCAGTTTCAGTATAATTTAGTATATTTGCAACCCCAAAGCCACTTTAGCTCAGTCGGTAGAGCATCGCATTCGTAACGCGAAGGTCGTCAGTCCGAGCCTGACAAGTGGCTCAAAAAAAAGGTCGGTTTACCCGGCCTTTTTTCATTTAAACAGCATCTTCCGCAGCAAGCAAGACTCAGATTCTGACGGACATTACGGTGATGTCGTCGTTCTGGTCGTTGCCACCCGTGAAATCGCGGATCGAATCGAAGAGGCCTGCGATGAAATCCTCGGAAGATTCATCCAGAGGGCGAGATTCGGCATATTGCAACAGACGGTCCTCGCCGTACTGGTCCTTCGTGGCAGTTTCCGCCTCAGTCACACCGTCAGTGTAGATGACTATGCGCGAGCCTTTCTCAAGATTCAGCGACTCTCCCTGATACGGAAAACCCGGGAAAAGACCGGCGGCGATGTTGGGCTTGGCTTTGACGTAGGAAGCCTTGCCGTCGGGACTCACGACCAGTATGGGGTTGTGTCCGGCATTACAGAATTCCATCTGAAGGGTATCCAGATGCAGTTTTGCGCAGAAAAGGGTCACGAACATTCCAGTCTCGTTGCCGTCGCAGAATGCATCGTTGATGCGCGAAACGGTGCCGGCTGTGCCGAGGCTCATCCCGCTAATGAAACGGAAAGAAGACCTCGTGATCGCCATAAACAGGGCTGCGGGCACTCCCTTGCCCGAAACGTCGCCGACCGCGAAATAGAGAATGTCATCGCGGCGCACGAAATCATAGAGGTCGCCGCCGACTTCCTTCGCAGGATTCAACTTCGCGAAGAGATCGACCCGGTCGTCGCACGGGAAATCCTTGGGAAGCATCGACATCTGGATGCCGCTCGCGATGTTCAGTTCGCTCTCGAAACGCTCCTTGGTCGCTGTTGTGGTTTTCAGTTCTGAAATATAGCGGTTGACGGAGCGCTGGAGATAATCCATGGAGTCGTGGAGCTTGCGGAGCTCGTCGAGGGACTTCACCTCCGGAATCTTCGCATTGAAATTGCCCTTGGACATATTCATCGCCGAGTAGGTCAGTTCAGTGATCGGCTCGGAGTAGATGTTGATTATCTTACGGATTATGTAGAACATCAGCAGCATGTCAAGGAGAGCTATCAGAAGGAGCCTCAGGCTCATCCTTCTCACACCGGAGAACACCTCGCTGTAGGGGCATATCATGGCCGCAGACCAACCATTCTCCAGAGGCGCATAAGAAGCAATGTTACGCTGATGTCTGATGCCCTTGAAACTCCTGCAGCCGCTCTTTCCCGCAATCATATCCTTTCCGATCTGCATCAGGTCGTCGCTCCCCAGCGATTCGGCGATGCTGAAGATTGTAGCGCTTTTGCGGATATACTCGTCGGGATAGGCAATGAACGAACCGGAAGAACCCAGAAGTACCGTAAAGGAATTTCTGTACGGGAGATTGTCCTCCATCCTGTTCGTGATGTCGGCAAGACTCACGTCAGCTGTCAGGATGGCGTAGACATCCCCGTCATCCCCCCATATCGGCACGGAATAAGTCGTCATCAGCATAGGCTCGCCAAGATCATCAAAATAAGGCTCGCTCCACTGGTTCGAGGCAAGCAGTTTGGGAATCTGATACCACTCGAGGGTCAGATAATCATAGTCGTTGCCTCCGATTCTCCCGGTCACATAACTGCCGTCGGGGTCCTGACTGGAGTACAGACCGAAATATTCCCCTTTTTCGGGATAATAGTACGGTTCGAAGGCTATCGCGCTGCCGACTATATACTTGTTGTATTCCACTATGCCGGAAGTGATTTCAGGCAGTTTTTCAGGAGTCGCGACGTACTCCTTCACGGAGCGGATATTGTTGACCGCGGCCGACTCGACTGAAGACAGGGCTGTTTCTATGTCGGAAACGACGGTGTTCAAGGATGATATCGCATTCTTCTCGGATTCCTCCTTCATCGTCTTGTAGGAATAATACTGGATTCCCACGATGGCAAACAGCAGCAGCCCCGCAGTCGCGAGGATTATAGAAAGACTGAGCCTTGAGGCAAAAGAACGGTTTAATTTCATTTCCGGAAGATATTGTCATATTGGATTTCACCCATCAAAACGCCGCAGTTGCGGGCTTTGGAGACCATATCGTCGAAGACTTCACGGCTGATGGGGCTGAATGTCTGCGTGCCTTTCTGAGAATCGCACTGGAGGCGTATCACCTCGTCCAACATCTTTTTCTGGAGGGAACGGCTGGTGGAGATGTTGTTCTGCGAGACCATCTTCATCACCATATCCAGCGCCTCTTCCCTGTGCGCGGATGCATAGAGCCATCCCTTTATCGAGGCACGGCAGAATTTTTCGACAGTGTCGCGATTATTCTTGAGATATTTTCCGGTTACGTACAGGCCGTCCTCCGGATAGTTGTAGCCCAGGTCGGCAAACCTCAGAATATTGTCCGGGTTCAGTTCACCGGTCGCATAATAGAGTTGGATGAGTTCATTGTAGGAATAAGTCAGGATGGCATCGACAGCGTGCTTGACGAAAAGGTTGATGCCGCTGATGTAAGGTACCCATTCAATCGAAATCTTATATTCCTCCGCGGCGATTCTGGCTATTTCGTTGAAGCCGCTCTTCCAGGTCCCGATCCTGAGACCGTCGAGGGCCTGCAAGTCGGAAACGGGCTTGCTCGAGACACAGCAAAGCCCGCTATTCTGGCTTGTCTGAAGCACGTTCACGATGTCGGAGCCGCCGTCCACGACGGCCATCGCCTGAAATGGCTGGGCCATGGTTATGTCCACATCGCCGGACTTCAGATGCGAGAGAGCGTTCTTTCGGGTCGTGGCGCTGAGATGCACGATTTCCACATCGAGACCCTCATCGGCGTAGAACCCCTTCTCAAGGGCGACATAATAGCCGGCAAACTGGGCCTGGGGGGTCCACTGGGGCATGAAGCGGACTTTCTGCGCAAACAAAGGGCAGGAAAGCAGCAACAGAATCAGGACTTGGACAAATCTTCTCATTTCGCGTCAGTCGTCTGGTTTTCAAGAGGGGGAAGACGCAGTTCCACTGCCTTCTCCACAATGTCTATTTCAAAATGCTTGGATATGTACATTTCCCCGTCCAGGCAGGCATAGAACAGGTATCTGGAGGAGATTTCCATATGGCGGCCGCGCCGGAAGATCATCCTCGAGAGGCAGAAATCATCCTGCAGATGGCGCCCTGCCTCATACTTGGGAAGAATCAGAAGGAAGGAAAGAAGGGAGCAGGCCTTCACCCTGAGCACTTCGAACATCCCGTCATCCACAACGGATTTCGGGGAACAAAGATACTTCCCGCCGCAATATTTCCCGTTTGCGGCAAAGCACAGCAAGGTGCGGCCGCCGCTTATTTTCTCCCCGTCGACGGATATGTCGAATTTATTGAACCGGCTGCCTATCATCGCTTTCAGGACACCACGGACATAGGGCTTGGACAGGCCCTCGGATATGCAGATTCCGGCTTCACAACCCGCCACGGCGTCGAAGCCGAAATTGATTACGTTGAACGCATAGTCTTCGTTGCACTTGAGGGCATCTATCCTGACGGGTTCCGCATTCAGCAGGTCCCTGACTGAAGTGAAATTACGGCCCGGGTAGCATTTTATGAAATCGTTGGTGGTTCCAAACGCCAGAAAGGCCACGCTCGTCCCCTTGCGGGCCCCTACCAGGGCCGTCGCGACCTCATTGAAGGTGCCGCTGCCGCCGCAGGCGACAAAACAGGTGTCTTCCTTTTCGCGGAATTCGCAGTACAGTCTCACGTGACGCGTGGCGTCGCCCTCGCCGCCCGTAACGTAAGTGCTGCAGGAAATGTCGAGACCTTCGAGCTGGGCATTCAGTTCATCGAGAATGAAAGCTTTGTCGCTTCGGCCGTTGACAACGAAATGATAATGCATAAACTTTGGTTTGACGCTCAATTTACGAATAAAAAAATCTGAATCAAACAGGGTCCACGTCCACTATGAGATCGGGCGGGCAGGAATTCAGAATTTCCTGCTTGCGCTTATTCAGATCGGGACCCTTTTCGAGAAAGAATCTGCGCACCGGTTCCCGGACCTCGTCGGGCTTGCGGTACTCGACCAGACGCGTGTAGGGAGGCAGTTTGAATTCAGCGCGTTCAGAAAGCAGACGCTCCGGATCGGCTCCCTGCGCGAACAGCGGATGATCCGCACTTTTTGTCTGTACGATCAGGCGACCGCGGCAGCGATGGCAAAGCTCTTCCAGAAGTTGCGAAGCCCTCTCGTCGGCCCGGAAATCGTTACGGGACAGCAGATATTCCGCCCCCATCAGCGCCACGAGGCTGTATTTTTCGATTTTTCCTCCGAGAGCCTTTGTCAGTTCCCACGAATTTATTTCAAGATATTTCTTCGCCGGAACTTCCGAAATGGCTTCCAGAAGTATGCGGCTGCGCTCCCCCACCATACCGTTCTTGCGCAGCTCCGCCAAGGTGTCGACCACCTCCGGGACCACTTTGGAGGCCTGAGGAAGCGTAAGGCTGCAATATTTTCCGGTTTTGACGTTGTACAGCGATTCCAGCGAGGGAGTTCCGCTGCCGAGGATAATCTCTGCGCCGTGTATTCGCGCAAGAAAGACGGCGGCGTCGCGAGCATTGTAGCGGGGTGAAAGATTCCTCTTGTAGAAGGGAGAATGCTCGTCATCGACTATGACCAGTCCAAGTTTTGTGAAGGGCAGGAAAAGACAGGAACGGCTGCCTTCCACTAGCACGGGGGAATCGCCCCGCACCAGTTTGGCAAGTTCCCGCTGGGTGGCGAAACTCTCCTGCCGGGCTCCCGGACGCAGCAAAAGCACGTCCCGGCCGGACTGAAGCGCACGCGATATATGCTTCTCGTATTCAGCGTCCCTGTTCCACCCGTTGACAAGAAGGGGCTTGCCGGGCTTGCCGAAATCCAGCATGGGCAAAACCTCCTGAGTCGTGCGGACAGAAAGTTTCTTTATGGCTTTCCGGGATTCGACTGCGGTCTTCTGCGCGGGATAAACCATCTTGTAGACGTCTCCGACCGTACAGAGATAATACTCCGCGATGAAGCGCCAGAATGCGATTTCAGACGGAAGAATGTCCTCCAGCCCTTCTTCAGGACCGATTATCGGACGGACTTTTGAGGGGTCGAGAGGGGGCTGCCCTCCGCACGAGCTGACGACGCCTACATACGTCCTCTGAGCCATTCTGACCCTGACTCGTTGCCCGAAACGCAACTCTTCGGAGGCATAATACCAAGGCTCCCACTCCAGATGGAGTGGGAGTATGACCTGGATATAATGCTTCTGAACGGGCACTGTTTAGTTGAGAGTGCCGGCCTCGGCAGCCTTCACCATATTCTCGTCGGCGGTGATGTAAATCTCCACACGGCGGTTCTGGGCCTTGCCCTCTGCAGTTGCGTTGTCGGCAACGGGCATATTGTAGGATTTGCCTTCGGAGGTGATGCGGTCCTGAGCGATTCCATTGGCGGTGAGAACCTTTGCAACGGCGTCAGCCCTCTGCTTGGAGATGCGCTCGTTCACGGCGGCGGTACCGGTATTGTCGGTGTGGCCCCAAACGGTGATGTCGGTATCCTCCAGATCCTTCATCTTGGCTGCGAACTCCTCGATGTTGGCCTTCGCGTCAGAACTGAGAGTCGAGCTGTTGGTGTTGAAGAGGATTCCGCTGTCGAAAGTGACCTTGATGCAAGGAAGGCCGTTCACGTCAGTGAGTTCCTCGACCTGTGCGTTCTCGATTTCAGCAAGTTCGGCGGCCTTCTTGTCCATCTTGTTGCCGATCAGGGCACCTGCTCCACCGCCCACTGCAGTACCGATGGCGGCACCGATGGCGGCACCTTTGCCGTCCTGGCCGATGAGAGCACCGGCGATCGCACCGACGGCGGCTCCCGCTCCGGAACCGATGAGGGATCCCTTTGCAAGATTGGACATAGTAGAGCATCCGGGGAGGATGAGAATGCAGCACATAGCTGCCGCGATAAGAGTCTTTTTCATTTTTATATTAATTAAAGTCAATAATTTCCCTTTCGGGCTAATCCACACAAATATATAAAATATTTCAGGAAAGCACATAAAAAAAGCCAGTCTTGCGACTGGCCTTTGTAGTGGGTAGGAGAATCGAACTCCTATTGCGAGATTGAGAATCTCGAGTACTAACCGTTATACGAACCCACCATTTGCGTTTGGGAATGCAAATATAGGCAAAAATCTTTTACCTGCAAATTTTTTCATTTTATTCTGTACGGAGCGTCGTCATAAAGCAGGAAACGCTTCGCCTTCCGTATCCATTTCTGCTCCTCTATCTTCACGTGCTCCTGCACGACGTCGAAGGAGATACCGCCCTTCAGATATTCCGCAATCACGGGATCAGCAACCTTCACCAGAAGTTCCGGCGTCACCTCGAACTCCTCGTAGTTGTCCGCGAACCAGCGCATCAGCTGAAGCGTGTGGAGCAGGGAATGGTACTGCGCCTCAGGCTCGAGGATAATCTGATAGCCGAAGCAGCGGCGGCCCTCATATCGGCCTGCGGCCGGGGTGAAGGAGCACTGGCGGAGCATCGCCCCCTCGGCCCGGGGGAGTTGCGAAGCGTTCACAGGCTTCACATAAGGGGCTCCGAAGTACTCGTAGGGCCGCGCCGTCCCGATGGCCGGAGTTATTGACGTGTTGTTCCAGAGACCTCCACCGCTGTACAGGTAGCAGGTGAACATTCCGGGGATGTCCGACGACGGAGCTATGACCCAGGGCAGAAGCTGATGGCTCGAATGGGCGAATGCGGATATTATGTGCAGCGGAAAACGGGCTCCAAGCTCGTTGTAGTACAGATTGCAGAGTTCGCCCAGGGTCAGGCCGTGACGATGCGCGACCTTCGGGGTCCAGATGTCGCTCTGGATTGCGGGAATCGAGCCCTCCACCACCCTGCCGGCGGGATTGAGATGGTCCACGATATAAATGGAAGGGCCTTCCTCCATTCTCGCGCGCCAGCTAAGCAACTGCATCACGTCGCGGGTATAATTGAAATAGCGGGACCCGACGTCCTGGATCTCCACGACCACCGCGTCGAGGTTCTCAAGAGCCTCCTGGGTGAATTCGATATGATTGGTCAGAGGAGTGAGCTCGGTGTCGCGCGGGTTGAAGACAGTCTCGAGATTGCCCCTGCGGGCAAAAAGCTCGTACATATAGCCGCCGGTCTGCGGGTCCCAGCAGTTCTGGGTGCAGAAACAGCCGACCTTCCCTTCGAGAAGGCCCTTGTCGAGCTGCTCGCCCAGGGGCGTAGTCCTGAAACTGAACATATCAGATTCCGGCTATGTCTTTCGCGATTGCAATCACCTCCTGAGCCACCTGAGCGGCAAGTTCCTCGGTCGGAGCCTCGGCATAGATGCGGATTATCGGCTCGGTGTTGGACTTGCGGAGCTGGACCCATTTTCGCTCGGCTTCGAAATCGATGCGGACCCCGTCCAGAGTGTTGACTTTCTCGTTCTTGAAGCGCTCCTTCATAGTCTCGAGGATGCGGTCGATGACAGCCGGGTCCGAAAGTTCGATGCGGTTCTTGGTTATATAATACTGGGGGAGGGTCGCCTTGTAGGCGCTCGCACTCAACTTCTTATGCGCCAGATGACTGAGTATCAGAGCAATGCCCACCATCGCGTCGCGTCCGCAATGGCTGGCGGGATAAATTACGCCGCCGTTGCCTTCTCCTCCTATCAGCGCGTTCACTTCGTGCATTTTCGTGGTCACGTTCACCTCGCCCACCGCCGCGGCGTGATACGTGCCGCCGTGAGCCTCGGTGACATCCCTGAGGGCGCGAGAGCTGCAGAGATTGGATACAGTATCCAGTTTGGCCGATCCTTCCCGGACGGCAAGATCCAGCAGATAATCGGCGACCGCCACCAGTGTGTATTCCTCGACGAAAGGCTCACCGGTCTCGCAGATCAGGGCCAGACGGTCCACGTCGGGATCCACACTGATTCCAAGGTCAGCCTTCTCGGAGACCACTGCGTTGCTGAGGTCCACCAGATTTGCCGGCAGGGGTTCGGGATTGTGGGCGAAATGGCCCGTGGGCTCGCAATTCAGCTTCACGCACTCGACGCCCAGTTTCTCGAGCAGGCGGGGCATTATTATGCCGCCGACGCTGTTCACGGCGTCCAGAACGACCTTGAAATGCGCGTCCCTGATCGCCGGCACGTCCACTGAAGGAAGGGCCAGGACTGAATCTATATGTCTGTCGGTCAGATCGTCGCACTCGATCAGCTTTCCAAGCTCCTCGACCGGGGCGAAATCGAAATCACCTTTCTCGGCGCAGTCCAGGACGGCCTGGCCCTCGGCGGCGGTCAGAAACTCACCGTTCTCGTTCAGGAGTTTCAGCGCGTTCCACTGCTTGGGGTTGTGGCTTGCCGTCAGGATGATTCCTCCGTCGGCATTCTCGAAACAGACTCCGAGTTCTGTCGTGGGGGTGCTGATCAGACCTCCGTCCACCACGTCCACTCCGCAGGCCATCAGCGTGCCGCAGACGAGCTGCTGGACCATTTTGCCGGAAAGACGGGCGTCGCGGCCCACAACTATCTTGTACTTCTCAGCATTGGGCCGGGGCTTGCGCTGGGGAAGAGTTTCACAATAAGCATAAACGAATTTCACTATGTCGACGGGGCTGAGGCCTCCGCCTGCCGGCCCGCCTATGGTGCCGCGGATGCCGGAAATTGATTTGATGAGTGTCATAACTTACAAATGTAAGAATTATTGCTAAATTTGCATCCCGAAAAAAATGATAAATATGCAGGGATTCTGGACAGTAGTACTTCTGATCTTTTCGAACATCTTCATGACCTTCGCCTGGTACGGGCAGCTCAAGCTTTCGGAAATGCACATATCCGACGGATGGCCCCTGATTGTCATCATCCTGCTTAGCTGGGGAATCGCCCTTCTGGAATATTTCTTCATGGTTCCGGCCAACCGCATCGGCTCCGACATCAACGGCGGCCCCTTCAATCTGATGCAGCTGAAAATTATCCAGGAAGTCATTTCTCTGACTGTCTTCACTGTAATATGCGCGGCCGTATTCAAGAGCCAGCCCATCCAGTGGAACCATATTGCGGCTTTCGGCTGTATGATTGCCGCGGTATTTTTTGCGTTCTTGAAATAATTTTCTATCTTTGCGCCCGATTCAAAAACACTAGTGTAAAATGAAAAAAGGAATCCATCCCGAAACCTACCGTCTTGTAGCTTTCAAGGATATGTCAAACGAAGATGTATTCATCACCCGCAGTTGCGCCACCACCAAGGAGACGATAACCATCGAGGGCGTTGAATATCCTCTCGTGAAGGTCGAGATTTCCAACACTTCTCACCCCTTCTACACCGGCAAGATGAAGATCGTCGATACCGCCGGCCGTGTTGACCAGTTCTATCAGAGGTACAAGTCCCGCAAGAAGTAATCGCTTGCGACGGTATAAGAAAAAGCGGAGCTCAAGGAGTTCCGCTTTCTTTTTTATACCCGGGGGATTATTCTTCCGTGGCCACAATGGGGATGGTGGTGGCAGGATCGGCATCCGTAACGGACACAATCTCGTCGACTATGTATTTTTCCATTCCCCTCCAGGGGAGCATTCCGTTGTATTCCTTGTAGTGAAGCTCGACCTGACGGCCTGTACAACGCATCAGGGAATCCGCCACAGCCTCGTCCACGACGGAGAAATCGAACTCGTTGGACTGGATGGATCCGCCGCCCTTGGCGCCCTTGAAACCGGTCTGGATGATGCAGCCCTCATAGGTCTTCCATACCCAGCCCTTGTAAACCACACGGTTCAGCTGGCCGGCTTTCACGCCTTCGCCGAACACGAAATAGAACTTGAAATAGATGAATCCCGCAAGAGCGAGAATTATGATGGCCGTTCCCCAGCCGATTATTTTACCTTTTACTGACATAGCGCCACAAATATAAAAAAAAGGATGACTCGAAACAAGTCATCCTTTGTGGTGCTGGTAGGAGTTGAACCGACGACACATGGATTTTCAGTCCATTGCTCTACCACCTGAGCTACAGCACCGTTTGGGACTGCAAAGATAGACAAAAATCCTGAAGTCCCAAATTATTTTTCTACTTGATTACGCCAAGTTCACGACCGACCTTGATGAAGGCCGAAATCGCGGCGTCGAGATGCTCCTTTTTATGCGCGGCAGAGAGCTGAACCCTGATTCTGGCCTGTCCCTTGGGGACCACGGGATAATAGAACCCGGTCACGAAAATGCCTTCTTCGGCCATCGCGGCGGCGAATTTCTGACTCAGCGGGGCGTCATAAAGCATCACTGCGCAGATGGCGGACTGGGTCGGCTTGATGTCGAAACCGGCATCGATCATACGGGTGCGGAAATACTCCACATTCTGAACGAGCCTGTCGTGAAGTTCGTCGGATTCGTCCAGAATCTTGAAAAGCTCTGTTCCGGCCGCGGCAATCATGGGAGGCAGGGAATTAGAGAAGAGGTACGGGCGGGAACGCTGGCGGAGCATATCGATTATCTCCTGACGTCCGGTCGTGAAGCCGCCCACGGCACCGCCGAAGGCCTTTCCGAGAGTGCCGGTGTGGATGTCAATGCGTCCGTAGCAGCCAAATTGCTCGGCAACTCCCCTGCCCCTCTTTCCGACGACTCCGGCAGAATGGCTTTCGTCAACCATCACGAGGGCGTCATACTTTTCGGCAAGATCGCAGATTCTGTCGAGAGGAGCGACGTTTCCGTCCATCGAGAAGACGCCGTCGGTCACGATTATGCGGAACCTCTGCGCCTGAGCCTCCTTGAGACAGCGCTCCAGATCCTCCATGTCGGCGTTCGCATAACGATATCGCACGGCCTTGCAGAGACGCACGCCGTCGATGATTGAGGCGTGGTTCAGAGAATCCGAGATTATCGCATCCTCAGCAGTCAGAAGGGGTTCGAACACTCCCCCGTTCGCATCGAAGCAGGATGCGTAAAGAATCGTGTCGTCAGTGTGGAAGAAAGACGCGATGGCCTTCTCCAGCTCGCGATGCAGGTCCTGCTGGCCGCAGATGAAGCGGACCGAACTCATTCCGTAGCCACGGCTGTCCATAGCCGTCTTCGCCGCCTCGACGAGGCGGGGACTGTCTGCGAGGCCAAGATAGTTATTGGCGCAGAAGTTCAGTGCCCTGCTGCCGTCGGCAAGCGTGATTTCGGCGCTCTGAGGGGCGCAGATCATTCTCTCCCTTTTGTAGAGACCGGCCTCGTCGATGGCTTTCAGCTCATCCTTGAGGTATTGCTGGAATTTTCCGTACATTGTTTATAAAAGTTTCTCCCGCAGATGGCTGAGCATGTCGCGGGTCATTGTATCGAGATCATAGCTTGGAGCCCAGCCCCATTCCTTGCGGGCACAGGTGTCATCCATCTTGTTGGGCCAGGAATCGGCGATATGCTGGCGCACCGGATCCACCTCGTAGCGCATCCTGAAATCCGGCACATATTTGCGGATTGAAGCGGCGACTTCCTCGGGATCGAAGCTCATCGCCGCGATGTTGAAGGAGTTGCGATGTTTCAGATAACGGGGCTTCGCCTTCATTATGTTCACCGCGGCCTGGAGCGCGTCGGGCATATACATCATATCCATATATGTCCCGGGCGCTATCGGGCAGACGAATTCCTCACCCTTTACGGCGGCATAATAGATTTCCACCGCATAGTCGGTCGTTCCGCCGCCGGGCAGGGTCGTGTAGGAAATCAGGCCCGGGAAACGGACGGAACGGGTGTCCACGCCGTATTTGTGGAAATAATAGTCGCTCAGCAATTCCGTGGCAACTTTCGTCACTCCGTACATCGAAGTCGGCCTCTGGATGGTATCCTGAGGAGTGTTGTCCCTTGGGGTCTCGGGGCCGAAAGAGCCGATGGAGGAAGGGGTGAATACCGCGCAATGCTTCTCCCGCGCGATTTCCAGGACATTCAGAAGACCGTTCATCTGAATGTCCCAGGCCTTCAGCGGAAGCCTCTCGGCGGTGGCGGAAAGCAGTGCCGCGAGATTGTAAATGGTATCGATGTCATATTTGTCGACGATGTCGGCTATCTGCTTTGCATTGCACACGTTCGCTTCCTCAGCGGGACCGCTTTCCATCAGGCGGCCCTTGGGCTCGGCGCCGGGAATGTATCCGGCCACGGTCACTCCTCCGGGAAGGTCGCGGCGGAGTTTCATAGTAAGTTCAGAACCGATCTGTCCGGTCGATCCTATGACAAGGATGTTTTTCATCAATTGAGTTCGCGGAATTTCTCGGAAGAAATCCGCTTGGCTTTTATGGTTATGTCTTCCTTGAGCTTGGTCAGAACCTTCTGATCCTCGACCTGCTCCTCGATGTTTGCGAACTGCTTGCGGTCGGCGAGCACTCCCCTCGCGGCCTCTTCAATCATCTCCTGAGGCACGTTGCCGATGCCGTACATTGCGTACTGGTATGCCACGTAGGCCTTCGCAGCCTCCTCAAGATCCTCTTTCTGGACCGTGAAGCCGTATTTCTTCATAAGGTAGCCTCTGACGAGCTGCCACTTGAAGTCCTCGGCGAAACCGGGGAAGTCCTTCTCGACATCCTCGGCGCTCACCTTTCCGTCATTGGCTGCAACAAGCCACCTCTTCAGGAAATCCTCGGGAAGAGATATCGCGGCCTTCTCCACGAAATAGTTCCTGATGTCCTTGGAGAGCCTCCACTCCGCCTCCTGCCTGTGCTGTTCGGACAGACGCTCGGAGACTTCCTTCTCGATATCCTCATCACTCTTCTCTTCCTTCTTCTCCTCGTAATACTTCTTGAGGTTTTCGATCATGGGTTCCTTGTCCTTCTGGGAGACAGTGATGGAATACCTGTTCACGGTATCCTCCTTCACGACGTCGAAATTGATCTCGGGAGAGAGCCCCAGATCGAACACGAAGGTGAAGTCATTGCCGTCCACCCAGTCCACTTCGGGCTGGTTGGCGCTGCCGAGAGGCTCGCCGAGCACATTGAGGGAGTTGGACTTGATATATTCGTCCAGACCCTTGTTGATCTGCTCGTTGACGGACTCCACGAGAATCTGGGGGCCATAAACCTTGCGGACCAGGGATTCGGGAACGTTGCCCTTGCGGAAGCCCTTGAAGTCGGCGGTCCTGCGGGCCTGGGCGATTTTCTTTCTTACGGTTTCTGAATAATCCTCCTTTTCCACGAGGATTGTGAGCTCAAGATTGAGAGCGTCGATTTTTTTGTCTGTGAGTTTCATATGCTATTTTGTACTTTTTTTCGGATAAGCTATTCTTTCGTGATATATCTGGGCGAGATAACTCTTTATCACCGACTTCACCACTGCAAGTTCACGGAGCGAGATTTCCGCCTGCTCGAACTGACCCTGGGCCATCTTGGAGGAAACTATCTGCTCGACGAACTTGTCGTAAGTTTCGGCATCGTATTTCTTCAGCGTGCGGGAGGCCGCCTCGATGGAGTCGCAGATCATGACGACCACCTGCTCCTTCGTGCGCGGCGCAAAGCCCTTGTACTCGAATTCCGAAGAGCGTGAAGGGTCTCCGCCCTGGGAAAGGTACTTGTCATAGAAGAACGAAGCCCTGGTCGTCCCGTGATGCGAGAGGATGAAATCCGTCACCACCTGCGGCAGCTTCTCGCGGCGCGCTATCGCTTCACCGTCGGACACGTGCCGGATGATGTCCAGGGCGCTCTGAAGCGGAGGGAGGTTTTCGTGATACTTGCTCTTGTCGTCGAGGGCCACAAGGGACTCGTTTTCCACGAAGCACTGGGGGTTCTCGGTCTTGCCAATGTCGTGGTACAGGGCTCCGGCCCTTGCAAGCGCCACGTCGCCTCTGATGGCGCGGACTGCGGAAACCGACATGTTCATCACCTGCAGCGAATGCTGGAAAGTGCCCGGCGCGAGCAGTTCGAGCTTGCGCAGCAGAGGGTTGTTTGTGTTGCTCAACTCATCCAGACGGGAAGTTGAAACGAGGTCGAATATCTTCTCGAAAAGGTACACGAGAGGATAACCGGCCACGGTCAGCATCGAGCCGATGAAGAGGAACGCCGACATCCTTACAAGGTTCCCGGAGAACATTCCGAGCATCCTGAATCCGAGGCTGGTCAGCATCAGCACCGCAAAAGTTATGAGCGCCAGGATGAACTGCTTCCATCCCTTGCCGAAATACTTGAAAAGCCAGGTCGAGACCATACCCGCAAGCAAGTACATCACATACATCGGAAGACCCGAACGGGTGAAGACAAGCAGCGGAAGAAGGCAGACGGCATAAACCGGAAGAATGACCTTCGGCTTGAAGAAAGCCTGCAGGAAAAGGGCGAATACCGTGAACGGAACCAGCAGAAGGAAGGTATTGTCCTCCTTCCCCACGAAGAACGCGAGGGCCGAAGCCATCAGGAAGAGCAGAAGCATATAGAAGAACGCGCTGCTTCCGAGATTCTTCTTCTGAGGCAGATAAACGGCGAAGAAAAACATTGCGACGAGCGCGAGCGCTATCAGCAGATTCCCGAGCCAGTAAAGCAGCTTGGGGCCGTCATAGCCTATATTGGAATCATATTCCTTCTTGTAGGAATCGAGCATCTGGGCAATTTCGGCAGTCACTATCTCGCCGTTGGAGACTATCAGCTGGCCTGCGCTCACGTAGCCCATGGTCGGGGAAATCGCCCGGTCTGACTCGAAATGCACAAGATCAGTCGACACCTTGTCATATTTGAGGTTCGGCAAGAGCAGATCATACACTCCGGTCGCGGTAAGAATCGAATCAAGCCTGGCAGATCCGCTGTCCGAGAGCACTGCGGAACGCAGTTCCCTGCGGGCTGCGGTCAGTGTGTAGACTTCGGACACCGGGGTTTTCTCCGCCCGCTTGTCCTTCTGGACATAAAGTATTTCGGAAGTTGCCTGACCGAGCTGGACCACCCCTTCGTCGGGCAGGACACCCTTCTCGTAGATGGATTTCATCGCTCCGGCGATGCCGGGCTTGAATTTTGCGCAATCCCCCAGATCAGAACCGTTGAGCGCTGAAAGGGATGCGTTCACCACGTCGGAAGAATAAACATAGTACGGAATCAGGCTCAGGTCCGCGTTCTCCCGCTCCTGAAGCATCTGTTCCTCGGTCTTCAGGATGGGGAAGTCGAATTTGGAAATGAGCGTCTCGTGATTCCATACCCGACCCTTCCTGTAGTCATAGCCGAACTTCACGCTCCTGGGCATGGCCAGAACGAGAAGGACGACTGCAAGCAGCAGGGACCCGGTTACTCTGACTGGCTGGGAAAGTTTCTGCATTATGCGTCTATGTTGGCGTAGTGGGCGTTCTCCTCAATGAACTGGCGGCGGGGCGGGACATCGTCTCCCATAAGCATCGAGAAGGTCCTCTCGGCCTGCGCGGCGTTGTCGATGGTGATCTGGCGCAGACGCCTCTTCGCGGGATTCATTGTGGTCTCCCAGAGCTGTTCGTCGCTCATCTCGCCGAGACCCTTGTAGCGCTGTACGGTATAGCCCTTGTCGGAGCCCTTGCCAAGACGCAGCGCGGCTTCCTCTCTCTGGTCGTCAGTCCAGCAGTAAACCTCTTCTTTGCCCTTCTTCACGAGGTAGAGGGGAGGAGTCGCGAGATAGACATAACCGTTCTTGATGAGGTCGAACATATATCTGAAGAAGAAAGTCAGGATGAGGCAGGCGATGTGCGATCCGTCCACATCGGCATCGGTCATAATCACGACCTTGTGGTAGCGGAGCTTGCTGAGGTCCATATGCTTCTCTCCGGTCTCGTCTTCCTGGGCCACTGAAACGCCGAGGGCCGTGTAGATATTGCGGATTTCCTCGGAATCGAAGGCTCTGTCGCCGGAGGCCTTCTCCACGTTGAGAATCTTTCCTCGCAACGGAAGGATGGCCTGGGTGCGGCGGTCGCGGCCCTGCTTTGCGGTACCGCCCGCGGAATCTCCCTCGACGAGGAAGAGTTCGCACTTCTCGGGATCCCTTTCGGAACAGTCGGCGAGCTTGCCGGGCATTCCGCCTCCGCTCATCGGGCTCTTGCGCTGAACCATCTCACGGGCCTTGCGCGCGGCGTTGCGGGCAGTCGCGGCAAGGACTATCTTCTCGATTATGAGCTTGCCCTCCTTGGGATGTTCCTCGAGGAACTGGTCCATTGCGGCCGCCGTGGCCTGCGAGACAGCGGAAGTGACCTCGGTGTTGCCGAGCTTGGTCTTGGTCTGGCCTTCGAACTGGGGCTCCGCGACCTTCACGGAGATGACGGCGGTAAGGCCCTCGCGGAAGTCCTCCGGAGCAAGGTCGCCCTTGTATTTCTCGAGGAGCTTGTTGGCCTCCGCATAGTTCTTGAGCGAACGGCTCAGGCCCATCTTGAAGCCCTGGAGGTGCGTACCGCCCTCGATTGTGTTGATATTGTTGACGTACGAATAAATCTTCTCGGAATAGCCGTTGTTGTACTGAAGGGCTATGTCGATGGGGATGATCTTGTCGGAGTTGACGCAGACCGGCTCGGGGATGAGCTTCTGGGCACCGGCGTCGAGATAGTCGATGAACTCGCTCAGGCCGTTCTCGGAGTAGAACACCTCGCTGCGGTAAATCTGACGGCCGGTCGACTTGGACTCGCCGCTCTCGGGATCCTTGACAAACTCGTCAACCTTTTCGCGAAGGTCGGTGAGCTCGATTCTGATGCCCTTGTTCAGATACGCCAGCTCACGCAGACGTGCGGCGAGAGTGTCGTATTTGTAAACTATGCTCTGGGTGAAAATCGTCGAATCGGGATGGAACGTGATGATGGTCCCGGTATCCTCGCAGGTTCCGGTCACCTTCACGGGTCCGAGGGGCTTGCCCTTGGAGTATTCCTGCCTGAATATCTGACCTTCCCTGTGCACCTCGGCGACCAGGAGGTCGGAAAGCGCGTTCACGCAGGAAACGCCGACTCCGTGCAGACCTCCGGACACCTTGTAGCTGTCCTTGGAGAACTTTCCTCCGGCGTGGAGCACGGTCAGGACGACCTCCAGCGCGGAACGGTGCTCCTTGGGGTGCATGCCCGTCGGGATGCCTCGTCCGTTGTCGGAAACCCTTATGGAATTGTCTTCGAGTATGGCCACGGTTATATTGTTGCAGAAACCGGCCATCGCTTCGTCTATGCTGTTGTCCACCACCTCGTACACGAGATGGTGCAGTCCGCGGTCGGAAACGTCTCCGATATACATCGAAGGCCTTTTGCGGACGGCCTCAAGCCCTTCAAGCACCTGTATGCTGCCTGCGGAATACTGTTCTTCCGCCTTGAGCATTTCGTCTTTTTCTATCATCACAGATATGTTTTTCTTAAATCTTACAATCATTGCTGTCCACTAAAAGTTGTGGACGAAGTTAAAAGTTAAAAATCAAAC
>R20__coassemble_976_pt1 | contig 18418 bp, 13 predicted proteins | sample R20__metabat2_low_PE_040 | metagenome-assembled genome bin R20 | reverse complement strand
CCTATTTACGCACTATGTATAAAATTTATCCACGGATGTTTGGCATTGAGCCGATAAATCCCCTCGATCTTCCCCTTAATTTCGAATTCAGTGAAGACATTCTCTACAAGTATGACGATGAGATCGACTGGCACGAGAGCATTGAAACGAAGGCTCTGGCGGAACTTCTGAACGCAGGCGCCATATTCGCGTCCATATTCCAGATCGGGTGGGGCATAACCCACGATGCCAACGAAAATTTCTACGAAAGGCTCGACCAGATCGGGAAAATGGTCGACACCCTTACCGGAGAGGTGGACAAGATAAACGAAAAAATAGACAATCTGGCCTCTCAGCTCAATACGGTCATCGACCATCTCGAAAAGATAGAGGCCCAGCTGACGGAGCTTGAGAGGAAGCTGGACGCTGCCGAATACAAGAAGAAGGCGAGTGCATTCAAATATCGCAGAAAGGAAATCAGTTTTTACTACAAGCAGACGCGTCTCTATTTCCAGGCCCTTGGAAAGTGTGGCAACGATGACGCCAAAATCGCTAACATCGCGTCGCTCTGGGCGGAATCTCCGGTGGATGGCTCGGATTACCTGAGCTACACGGAAAAGCTCCTGAGCGAGTTCAGGAACTACAACGGAGACTCCTATCTCAATGAGGCCTTCTATCTCGCGAGCAGCTGCTACCCCTGGGAGCACCAGTCCTACAACTTCATTTATCAGGCGCTCTCAGAGTACTATTCTGCGCTCATCCCCGGCGTCATGCTGAGCTTCATCCATTATTCCATCGATCCCAAATACGAGATAATAAGGGAGGCCAAGATAGCCCAGCTCCGGGAAGATTTCACCTACCTTGCCGCAACGTACAAAGCCGCGTGCGCCGTAATCAATCAAAGGGATGCACAGGTAAGGCATTTCAACCTTTTCAAGAACATCTCCTTCAGTCGGGAGAGTTACGTGATTCCCCACACCGAGGGCTTCAACTTCTGGCTTGCTTTCAATTCGGCAAAATTCCCTTTCTCGTACCCGGACGAAGAGATGACCAGTTACAAAGCGATGTTGAAAGGAGTCGGACTTGGGGGAATGGATTATATAACGAATGCCGAGGTCAAGACCATCCTCGATTTTTACGACAGCGCAAAGAAGAAAATAACGACCGCGGAGATATTCCACGGCGAAAAGTACTGCGACTTCGATTTCGATCCCGACTATATAGTCCTTTTCGGCAAGAGTGACGACAAGTTCAAGAAACTCTCCAAACACGATTATGCTTACGGCCTTCTTACGATAGGAAACGATCGGACCAGTCTGGGAATCAATACGGCATTCGTCTCCAGCGCTTCCCATCCATCCAAATGGTACGGCAGCATGGATACGGAATGGATGTTCAAGTCGATCGTGGTTTCCGCGTCGAACGGGAATGTCTCCCTTCCCAAGTACAGGATGGTGGACCCCGAACTGGACAGGAACTACAACTGGGGCACGATAAAAAAATTCAGCGACAAGGGTTTTGTCGCATCTGTCGAGGAGATGATACCGACAATAACTTTTTAAGATGTCAGACATGGAACTTGAATATATTTCGCCGGAAATCCGTACGGTTGTGCTCCTGACAAAGAGCAGGATACTTGACGTTTCACCTGTCGATCCCTATAAAGGAGAAAGTTGGGATGATTAGCATAAGGAAAAAAATTCTTGCAGCCCTTGCCGTCGCGCTCAGTGCCGTATCCTGCACTCAGGTGCTTGAACCTGCAGGGGAATCGGAGCCCTCAGTCGGCTCCCCGGAGCCGGTGTTCACTATCACCGCGACCATAGGAGACCGGGGGACCAAAGTCTCATACGAAGAGGAGTTGAACGGGGAAACGTCGAAATACGACCTCTACCCCTCCTGGGAGGTGGGAGACCGTGTCGTAGGCTTTGACGACTCGGACGGGACTTACGGCTTTGAGGTGAGTGAAATTTCCGGGGATGGCAAGGCAACGCTGGTCCTTCTTACCGCCGGCACGGGTGCAGGCTCGGTTGTTTCCGCCCCCGCCGACGGGACAAATCTCCATCTGATTTATGCTCCCGGTAAAACCCCGTCCGACATAGACGGCAGGAGTCTTTCCGTGTCGATAGCCTCACAGAGCAAGAACGTTGTCCCGGCATTGATGATGGCCGAGGGAACGGTCGCTGACGGTGAGCTTTCGATTGCATTCCATAACAAGACCGTGATCATTGCCCTGAAGAACCCTGCGATGGCTTCCAAGGGGCATAAATACAGTTCGATCGCCCTTTCTTCTCCGGGAGATCTCAACACGGAAGTTCTTTTCAGCCTTGACTCTGACGGGAGCATAAAGGCCGAATACGGGACTCCGGGGACAATAACCAAGGAGGTTTCCTTCACTTCCGATTCCTCGACGGGCAAAGGCCCGGAAATCACCTACATCGTCGCCTGTCCGGTTGAAACTCCTTCCAATCTTCTCTTCACGGTGCCTGAGACCGGGGAGCGTTTCGGAAAATCCGGAAGGACTATGGCGGGAGGACGTTACTACTATATGACTCCGACATTCGCCGCCGTCCCCGATTACCTGTGCTTCACGGCAAGGGAGGACAATGTCTCGATAAAGCTCCAAAAAAATTCAAACGTGGCTTGCGACAAACTCGAGTACAGCACTGACGGCGTGTTCTGGGAGGATCTTGATGTCAGCGCAATGAGCTCCGGCGAGTACCGCACATTAGCCACACTGTCCAAGGCCTCCGAGCGGCTCTACGTAAGGGCGAAGGAGGCCCGAACGGCCGGCCAGACGAGCGATGCGTATATCCGTTTTGCATCCACCGGCGGTTTTGACGTAAGCGGCAATGTGACTTATCTCATAGACCCCACGGGTTCTTCCACGACGCTCTCCCAGGGCTGTGAGTTCAGCCATCTTTTCATGGACTGCACCGCTCTTGTGGATGCCTCGGGGCTTTCACTCCCGGCTACAACACTCTCGAAAGGGTGTTACTATGGCCTTTTCAGAAGATGTACGGGTTTGAGCGCAGCTCCGGCCCTGAGGGCAAGGGCTACGGCGGACTGGTGCTATTCCTATATGTTCTATGGTTGCTCCAATATTTCCAGAATAGAATGTATGGCAAGTTCATTGGACGGTGTCAATAAATTATATTGCTGGGCAGAAGGAGTTGCGTCTTCCGGAGTCTTTATATGCGCTGCCGGCGTGGACTGGCCTGTCGGCAGAAGCGGCATCCCTTTGGAATGGGCCAAAAATACAGTCCTTCCCGAACCTTTCAGCGTCAGTGCCACGAAGCAGGTCTATTTCTCCGGCGGCAATCTGAGGGCCACTTATACGGATTCCGGATATACATGGGGATTTGCACCTGCCCAATATGAGATTGTCGGGGGCAGAATAATGAACAGCGATGGGGAGGACACGTCAAAGGCCCTGACCGGCAACAACACCATCGATTCCCAGACCGAAGGGGCTGTGGTCGATCTTTTCGGATGGTCCACCGACGAGGAGGGCAGCAACTGGGGAATAAGGACTTCCACAGAGAACGCGGATTATTCAGGCAGTTTCAAGGACTGGGGTACTGTTGTGCCTCCCTACAACTGGCGCACTCTCTCAAGCTCCGAGTGGTCCTATCTGGTGGGCGGGCGCGGCAGCTCCGACAAGTTCGTCAGAAGCGGCGTCAGCGTTGCCGGGATCGGGAACTGCTTTGTCATCGCTCCAGACGGAAACGAAACGTCGATTTCCGCCTCATACAGCGAGTATGAGTGGGCCGAAGCCGAAAAGGCCGGCTTCCTCTGCCTTCCCGCAGCCTGCTACCGCTATGGGAATTATCTCTATGCGGACAATTTCCTCTCCGAAAACGGCAATTACTGGTCTTCCACAAAATATTCCGTGGGCTCATCCAACAGGGCGTGGTGTTTCAAATTCCCTTCGATGAATTTCCTTGGCTGCGACAAGGGCCTCTCCGTTCGTCTTGTGATAGATGCAGACCAGCGCTGATTCCAAATTCCGTCTGCCGAATATCGCTGCCGTGCTGTCACGGAAATGAATATTTCATTTTTTAAGGGGGGGGTAATACTTTCTAAAAAATATAAGTATATTAGCGGTACCAAAACTTTTTATTATTAACTACAATCTAATTTATGAAAAAATTACTGACTGTCTCTTTGCTGTTGCTGGGAGGCGTTTTTGCTTTTGCCCAGCAGCCGGTTAAAGGTGTTGTGACAGACGCCAAGGGAGAGCCGCTCGCAGGCATCGTCGTTGTCGAGCAGGGATCCCAGAACGGAGTCACCACGGACATCGACGGAAAGTACGGGATCTCCGTCAAGGGCGGAGCCGTTCTCGAATTTTCATCGCTTGGCTACAAGACCGTGATCGAAAAGGTTGCCGGCCGTGCGATTGTCGACGTCCAAATGGAAGAAGATGCACTGATGCTCGACGCAGTTGTCGCCATCGGTTACGGTACCGCCAGAAAGCGTGACCTGACCACGGCGGTGTCCGTCGTGAGCACGGATGACGTTAAGCTGCGCCCCGTCACCGAGGTTTCCGGCTTCATCCAGGGTAAGGTTGCGGGCGTCACCGTCCAGCAGGCTTCCGGTCAGCCCGGAAGCGGACTTACCGTACGCGTGCGCGGTACATCTTCCATTGCATCCTCCAACGATCCTCTCTATGTTGTGGACGGAGTGCCCGTAGGTGAAGGCTCCTACGCCATCGCCTATCTTTCTCCGAACGACATCGAGAGCATGCAGATCCTCAAGGATGCGTCCTCGGCCGCCATCTATGGTTCGCGTGCCGCCAACGGCGTCGTGCTGATCACCACCAAGCAGGGCAAGGTGAGCGCAGGTCCCCAGATCTCCTTCAGCGCTTATGCCGGTATCACCAACGTGACCCGCACCTATGAGGTTCTGAACGTCGAAGAGTACAAGGAACTCCTTCGCGACGAGGGTTATACCTCGATTGCCAATTCGCTCGACGAAGCAGGGGTGAAGGACGAGACTGACTGGTTCTCCAGCACCTACCGCAAGGGTGTAACCCAGAACTACCAGATCTCCGTTTCAAACGCCACTGACAAGACCCGCTACTATCTTGGAGGCGGTTATACCAATGAAAAGGGTATAATCAACACCGCAACGGCCGACCGCTACAACGTGAAGGCCAGCGTGGAGTCCGACCTCTTCAAGTGGATCACCGTCGGGACCAATCTCGCCTACTCCTCATACAGGACACAGGGAGGCATCATCTCCTCGACCGGAGCCAACCGCGCCGGCGTTGTCCTTTCGGTAATCAACACTCCGACCTACGCCAAGGCGATGAGCGAGGAGAACCCCGACTGGTATTGGGACAAGTTCTACGGCCTCAGCGGAATCACCACCCCCGCCGAGAACACCGCCCGCACCAAGGATAACTTCACCCAGACCGACAGAATGCTCCTCACGGGCTTCATCAGACTGAACATCACGAAGAACCTCAACTTCAAGACAACCGTCTCGATGGACCGCCGCTGGGTACATTCCTATTCCTTCCTCGATCCTATCTCCATCTCCTACGGCCGTACGCAGCACGGAAGCGTTTCCGACACCCGCAGCGACGACAAGAGAATGGTCTATGACAACATCCTGACCTACAACAACTGCTGGAACGGCAAGCACAACCTCGAGGCCATGGCCGGAACTTCCGCCACCACCTCCGACTGGCAGCAGCTTTCAGGATCCCGCAGCTATCTCTCCAGCGAATACAACAACGCCATCTTCGGTCTGAACGCCGGTAACAAGGGCGGTCTCCGCGGCCAGAGCCAGAGCTGGACCCAGTGGGCGATAATGTCTTATCTGGGACGTGTCAGCTACAACTACGACAGCAAGTACTATGCTACCGTGAATTTCCGTGCTGACGGTTCCAGCAAGCTCGCCCCCGGCCACAAGTGGGGCTACTTCCCTTCAGCTTCAGTGGCATGGAGAATCTCCAGCGAGGAATTCATGGAGGACATCTCCTGGATCGACGACCTGAAGATCCGTGCAGGCTGGGGCCAGCAGGGCAACCAGGCCGGTCTGGGCGACTACGCCTGGGTTCAGACCTACAACACCAATTACTATGACTGGACCGACGCCACATATTCCGAGGCCACTCCCACTCTTGGAAGCGCTTCCAACATGGGCAACAAGGAACTGACCTGGGAGACCACCACGCAGACCAACGTCGGAATCGATCTCGTCGCTCTGAACCATCGTCTGGAAGTGACTCTGGACGCTTACTACAAGTACACGAAGAACCTTCTGATGGACGTTCCCCTGCCTTCGACAGCTTCCGCTTCGAGCATCACCCGCAACGAGGGCGAAATGAGCAACTGGGGTCTTGAAATGGCCATTTCTTCGCGCAACATCCAGACATCCGACTTCCTCTGGACGACGGATTTCAACATCTCGATGAACCGCAACAAGCTTGAGAAGCTCTCGCTTCAGCCCGTTTACTACTATGCGACGACCTCCGAAAGCCAGAACGAGAACATAATCCGTATGGAAGCGGGTTATCCTCTTTCCAGCTTCTACGGTTACAAGGCCCTCGGAGTGGATTCCGAGACCGGTATGATGATCTACGAGGATGTCAATGGCGACGGCCAGATCAACACTTCAGACAAGCAGTACATCGGCTGCGCGGCTCCCAAGTTCACCTGGGGCATGACCAACAACCTCAGCTACAAGGGCTTCAACCTCAGCTTCCTGCTGACCAGTTCGGTAGGCAACAGCATCTATAATGCTTCCCGCATCGAGATGGAGGGCATGACCAGCGGCTACAACCAGATCAAGTCCGTAGTGACCCGCTGGAGGGTTCCCGGAAACGAGACTTCGATGCCCAAGGCAAACGAGTCCTACAACATCAAGGCTTCTTCCCGCTTCATCGAGGACGGAACATACGTGAAGGTGAAGAACATCACCCTCTCCTATGACTTCTCCGGCGGCATCCTGAACAAACTCAATGTTTCGAAGATTCAGCCCTACCTGACCCTTGACAACTTCTTCACGCTCACTTCCTACAGCGGCTACGACCCTGAAATGAGCTATTCCGCAGACGCCCGCTATTCCGGCATCGACTGGGGTACCTACCCTTGCGTAAAGACCGTGATCCTGGGTGTGAACATCGATTTCGGATATGCTGGAAAGAGAAAATAGAACAGTTATGAAAAGGATATTCAACATACTTGCAGCGGCTCTGCTGCTCACACTGACTTCCTGCGTGCTCGACCTCTATCCCATTACCGGATACAGCGAAGGTAACGTGACCGTGGAAGAAACTTCCGGCGAGTCCCAGTACACCACCCGCGCCGACATGGAAGGTCTCCGCTCTTCAATGTACAACAGCTGGATCAAGGACATCCAGGAGAAGGGCTACAACGACTGGCTCATCATCACGGAGTGCCGTTCCGACAACGCATACTGCGGAACCAGCACCGTCGAGATCATGAACATCGAGGCCAACAAGTGCGATGCCGACAACTCCAACAACGCCCGTGACTGGAACTGGTATCTCGGGCAGGTCAGCAACGCCAACAATATCATCTGCAACATCGACCGCATCCACGAGAGCGATCCCACCCTGACCGAGACCGAGTGCAACCAGTGGAAGGCTGAAGCCATGATCTGGCGCGCGTTCAACTGGCTGCGTCTGGCCCAGTGCTGGGGTAACGTCCCCCTGGTTACGACCATCCCTCCCGCCATCACCGCCGAGAATGTCGAGGAAGTTTATTCCGAGTACTATCCCGCGGCCAGCAGCGCCGAGGCTGTATATGCCAAGGTCATCGAGGATCTCGACTTCGCCTGCAAGAACGCTCCCAACGTGGACGGCGGCGACAAGTCCCTTCTTTCCAAGGCTGTTGCCCACGGACTTCTGGCCCGTCTGTATGCCGAGGACACTCCGGTACGCGACTGGGGCAAGGTTGTAAGCAACTGCGAGGCCATCGAGTCGATGGGCTTTGCCCTGGAAGGCAAGTACGGCGACCTCTGGTACTATGACGACGAAGGTGCGAAGCAGAACTCCACCGAGGCCATCTGGGAAATCCACTGGACCAAGTCCAGCGGCCAGTGGTACTGGATGATGTTCCATCGCAACGCCTACAGCCCCGAATCCAGCTATTCCTGGGCAAAGTGGGTCACCCCTTCCCGCAACATCATCGCCGCTTATGACGCCGCAGGCGACACAGAGCGCAAGAACGCCTCGATTATCTACGACGAGTGCACATGGTCGAATTACTATCCTTCAAACGAGTATGCCTTCATGCACAAGGTTCCCTGCAACGCCACCAGCAACCTGCTGATGCGCCTCGGAGAAATCTACCTTCTGCACGCCGAGGGACTCTGCGGAAAGAACGACCTGAGCGGGGCCACCGCCTATGTCAACAAAGTACGCTCAAGGGCCGGACTGAAGGATATTTCGGTTCCCGGTTCCCAGGACGCGATGGTTGACGCCATCCTCGACGAGCGCCGTCTCGAGCTTGCGTTCGAGGGATTCCGCTTCTATGACCTCGTCCGTTACGGCAAGGCCGCGGAAGTTCACGACGCCATGCCTCTGGAGGATTCCTACTGGCAGCAGCGCCGTCCTCTCACCAAGGAGACCATCATATTCCCCATTCCTCAGACCCAGATAGACAACAACCCCAATCTCGTACAGAATCCGGGTTATTAACAGAGAATGACTATGAACAGAACAATAAAGTTATTTGCAGTTGCGGCCCTGTCCCTTCTGGCGCTGGGCTGCGTCAAGGAAACTCCTTCCTTTGACTATGCTGACAAGGGCCCTGTCATCAGCGGCCTCGACTGCTCGCAGAGCGCTTATATGGGAGAAGTATGGCACTACTCGATCAATGTGACAGACGCTTCCTACAAGCTCTCGACGATGACCGTGCAGATTCTCTTCGACGAAACAGTCGTCGCAGAGGACGTGGTGCGCACCAAGGAGCAGGGCAATTATAAGGGGACCATCCAGATTCCTCTTCTTGCGAAGATTCCCGACGGTGATGCCACCGTGAAGTTTACCGCCCAGAACGTAGGTCTCGCAAAGACCACCTTCGAGCAGACAATCAGCGTAAAGCGCCCTGATTTTGCCACCATCACCCTGATCAATGACGGCAAGGAGTACACCATGACGAAGGAAAGCGGCTACAAGTACAGCGTTACCGCCGCCTTCCCTCAGAGCCTCAAAGCCCTCGTGAAGACCCCTGCAGTCAATGCTGCGGGCGATGTGATCACCATCGGCTGGAGCGGCTCCGCCCTGAGCGCGACTTCCACCAACGACATTCCCATCTACAACGGTTCGGCAGGCATATATACCGCCACCATCGACCTCTATGAACTCTCCGCAGGTCCGTTCGGAACCACTTCCGTGGCCTTCAGCGAGGCGAATCCCGACGTCACGATGCAGCTTTGCCAGAACACCAAGATGCTTATCAGCGGCCTGGAAGGCTGGAACCACGACGTGGACTGGTTCGACGTTGACGGAACCACGATTGTCTTCAAGGGTATGAGCGGCAACTACAAGCTTGCGGCCGACTACTCCAACAAGTTCCTCCGCGTGGATCCCGTCGATGACGAAGGCAACTACTACGGCTCCTACAATGCTGACGAAGGTCTGAAGGCCATCTACTGCATAGGTGCTGGAATGGGTAAGAAGGGCATCCAGTACAGCTGGAACACCACCGCCGGAGCCTGGCCTATGGTTCAGACCGAGGAAGGCATATACAAGATCACCTTCAAGGCCGGCCGCGACATCGCCGAGGGCTCCAACTTCAAGTTCTTCTTCCAGAGGGGCTGGGGCGGTGAGTTCAAGAAGGCCAACTATGCTTCCATCGAGCTCGGTTCCTGGTTCGCGATTCCCGGTGACGACGGCAACCTCAACTGCAACAAGGTTTCTCTCGGAAAGGGTTATGAGATCACGATCGACGTGACCGCCGGGACCGACGCAGCGAAGATTTCCGCCGCCGAGGTTGAACTTCCTGCGGAAGGCCTGCAGATCGACATAAACGGAGCGGCCGCTTCGATGATCGACGACGTGCATTACTGCGTTGCCAGCGTCAAGCTCGGCAAGGGCGACGCCGTCAACGTGAACGGTGTGGACATCTCCACCTGGTGGCCGGATCCCGACTATCTGTACATCGACGGAGGCCTGAAGTTCGGCGCTATGGAAGGCTACTATATGGTTGACCTCTATCTCGACAAGGGTTACGCAACCTTCAAGCGTCTGACCGGCGAGAACGGCAGTAAGGCCACCACCACGGACGGCCACGCCTGCTGGCTTATGGCCTGGGGTCTTGCCAACTGGAAGTACAGCAACGACGGCGTTGCCGACAGCGATGACAACCAGCTTGCGTTCAATCCCGGTTCATCCTACTGTATGGCCGAGGTCGAGAACAACGTTTACCAGTTCTCAGGCTATGCCGTTGAGAATACCGACACCGAGACCCTCGGCGGCCGCTTCCGCTACGACTATATGAGCGCGAAGTACTTCGGCCAGGATTCCTGGGGCAACGAGAAGGGCAAGATCATGGGCTCCGAAAATACCGTCGAGTACACTGCCCGCGCCCTCGAACTCCTTGCCGAGAAGACAGGCGGAGACAACCTCGAACTCGCGAGTGGCGTTACTCTGGAACTCGGAGCATTCTACGTGCTGACCTTCGACTTCTCGCAGAGCGGAAAGGAAATCATTGACTTCTACAAGAAATAATGAAGTCTTTCCGCATACTCTTTACCGTGCTGATGCTCGCCGCAGGCTGGTCCTGCGGCGGCGCGCAGCCGGATCCCGCACCTTCTCCGAATCCGGATCCCGTACCCGAACCCGAACCTGAAAAAGTGGAAGGTGCCAAAGGCTGGATCACGAGTGCTGACAAGACCTGTCTTTTCAAGGAATCCGACATCAGTTTCGGCAAGGCGGCCAGTATGTCGCCGTATCTGGTGAATCTGGATCCTTCCGTGAAATACCAGACCATCGACGGCTTCGGCGCCGCGATGACCTGGGCTTCCTGCTACAATCTCCTGAAGATGGACCCAGAGGACAGGGCGGCGCTCCTGAAGGATCTGTTCGACCCCGAAACCGGCCTCGGAATAGGCCTGATAAGGGTTTCGATAGGTGCTTCGGACTTCAACTACGAGGAGTACACCTGGTGCGACAAGAGCGGAATCGAGAATTTCGCGGTGGACTCCAGAGACCGCAGCACGGTTTTCCCCATCCTGAAGGAAATCTATGCAATCAATCCCGACATCAACATAATCGCCTCGCCCTGGTCGGTTCCGAAGTGGATGAAGATGAAGGTTAACGGCACCGGGACCTATGATTCCTGGACCAGCGGAAGGCTGAACCCTGATTATTACGAGGCTTATGCCGAGTATCTGGTGCGCTGGATCGAGGTCATGGAGGAAGAAGGCTTCCGGATCGAAGCCATAACGCTCCAGAACGAGCCTCTGAACCACGGCAACTCGATGAGTACCTATATGCCGTGGGAAGACCAGAGGGACTTCATCAAGAAGGCCATGGGCAAGGCTCTCGCCGAGGCTCAGCTGGACACCAAGATTCTGGTGTTCGACCACAACTACAATTACGACAACAATTCGGGCCAGGAGCAGTATCCCTTACATATCTACAACGATTCCGAGGCTTCGAAGTACGTGGCCGGTTCCGCCTGGCACAACTACGGCGGCAGCGTTACGGAACTCAAGAAAATCCACGAAGCAGCTCCTGACAAGGAAATCTATTTCACGGAGGCCTCCATCGGCACGTGGAACTATGATTTTGCCTCGTGCCTGGTGAATGACTTCAAGTCCATTTTCCTCCAGACCCTCGAGTATTACAACAAGGGTGTAACTCTCTGGAATTTCGTCCTGGACGACAAAAAGGGCCCCTACAGCCCTCAGAGCGGCAGTTGCAAGACCTGCTATGGAGTGGTGGAGGTGTCTTCGAGCGACTATAAACTGACAGACCGAAAGACCCATTACTACAACATAGCCCACGCTTCAGTGGCGGCAAGGCCGGGCGCCGTGCGCATCGGTACGAGCGGCTACACCGCGAACGGCATAACCTATCAGGCTTTCAGCAATCCCGACGGCGGCTATGGGGTGATGATACTCAACGAGACCTCCTCCGAGCAGCAGCTGGTCTTCGCCGATTCCGAACATTCCGTGAAAATCAGCGTTCCCGGCAAGTCGATAGCGTCGCTGCGCTGGTAGTCCTACATAACGCAGGCGAGGGTGGCGACGGAGATCCGCAGCTGCGGCCCGAATGCTTCCCGAAGAGCCCTGTGGCATTCGCCCATAGTGGATCCGCTCGTGAATACATCGTCGATGAGCAGCACGTGCTGCGCCTGCAAACCTTTGTGCAAGATTTTCCGGGGGACCTTGAAGGCTCCCCGGACGTTTTTTGCCTTCTGCTCCGCGGTCAGTTTTGTCTGGGTCCCGGTGCGGCGGGAACGCTTCAGAATATCCGTGCGCATAGGCGTTCCCAGGGCCTCCGCAACCTTCGAGGCTATGACTTCCGCCTGATTGTAGCCTCTTTTCCAGCGGCGGGCGAAATGCAGGGGCACCGGGATCACGGCATCCACGTCATTCATATAAGAACACTGAGCGAGCTTTTCCGCGAGCATCGCCGCAAACTGACGCCCGACTCTGAAATTACGCTCATATTTGAGGGCCTGGGGGATATTGGAGTATCCGGCAAGGGAGTCATAGAAAAACAGGGCGCAGGCATAGCTGTAGGGCTCGTAGGACTCGCAATGCCCCTGTATGGCGGCGTTCAGCCTGTCTGCCATCGGATTGCGCTCTCGCAGCCAGTGGTAAGTCAGCGGCAGTTCCTCCAGGCAGGGAAGGCAGATATTCTTTTCCTGCAGCAGCAGTTCCCTCCCGCATACAACGCAGACTCTCGGCATCGCCAGATCCGACAAAGCCGAGAGTGCAGTTTTCAGTTTAAGTTTCCGGATTTGAAGTTTCATTTTCAGCAGTCCATCGCGCCGCAGCAGTTTATCACCTGTCCGCTTACGTAGGATGAGAGGTCGCTTGCGAGGAACAGGGCGACTTTCGCCACCTCCTCGCTCGTTCCTGCTCTTCGCAGAGGGATGGTCTTTATCCAGGCCTGACGGATTTCTTCGCTCAGGGCCGCGGTCATATCGGAAATGATGAAGCCCGGGGCGATGCAGTTGGCGCGTATCCCGCGGGGCCCCATCTCCTTGGCCGTCGTCTGCGCGAGGGCGATGAGTCCGGCCTTCGAGGCGGAATAATTCGCCTGCCCGGCATTTCCGTGCTTTCCGACCACGGAGGACATGTTTATGATGCTTCCACAGCGCTGCCGCGCCATTATAGGAACCACCTCGTGGGTGAAGTTGAATGCGGATTTCAGGTTCACTCTCAGAACTGCGTCCCACTGCTGCTCGTCCATCCTCATCAGGAGGCCGTCGCGCGTGATTCCGGCGTTGTTCACAAGGATGTCGATGCGGCCGAAATCCTCGAACACTTTCTGTACGGTAGCGGATGTCTGCGCGAAATCCGATGCGTCGGATTCGTAGGCTCTGACCTTCGTGCCGAGTGCTTCGAGTTCGCCGACGGTGTCCTGGTTGATGACAAGGTCCGTGAACGCGATGTCCGCCCCCTGGGCCGCGAATTCAAGGGCAATGGCCTTGCCTATGCCTCTCGAAGCGCCTGTTATAAGAGCTGTTTTCCCGTCCAGAAGTCCCATATCACATCCTGTCTTCGGCCATTGCCTGTTCCACTTCGTCGGCGCTCGCCGGCAGACGCTTTCCTCCCAGTCTGCGCGCTCCGTCCGCAGTCACGAGCACGTCGTCCTCGATGCGGATGCCGCCGAAATCGTAATATTCCTTCAATTTGTCGTAATTGACAAAGCCCTTGCCGGTGCCTTCCGCCTTCCATTGCTCGATGAGGTCCGGGATGAAATAGATTCCCGGTTCGTCCGTGACCACATTGCCTTCAACGAGGCTGCGGGCCATTCTGAGGCTGCCCAGTCCGAGCTGCGTCGAACGCCGCTGTCCGGGGCCGTAGCCCACCAGATTCTCTCCGAAATCCTCCATGTCGTGTACGTCCAGACCCATATTGTGGCCCAGTCCGTGGGGCATGAAGAGTCCCGCCACGCCGGTTTCCATCATACTGTCGATGCTGCCCCGGACGAGCCCGATTTGCGAGAGGTTCTCAAGCATCTTCCTTGCGGCGGCGAGATGTACGTCGCGGTATTCCACTCCGGGGGCTGTCATCGCGAAGGCCAGTTCGTGGCATTCATAAACAGTGGTGTAGATGTCTCTCTGCCTTGGACTGAACTTTCCGGAGGTGGGGTAGGTCCGGGTGAAATCCGATGCGTAATGGTCGTTGCTTTCGACTCCCGCATCGACAACCATGAGTTTTCCGGGGACAACCGGGCACTGGTGCGAATGGCAGTGGAAAATCTCTCCGTGCTGCGTCAGGATGGTGGGGAAGGATATTCCCCAGCCCTTGCTCAGGGCGACGCTTTCCATTTCTGCTACGATTTCCTGCTCGAGCCTTCCGGGAATGATGCCCTTGCGGGCAACGGTATGCATTTCCTGGCCCAGAACGGCCGCTTTGTCCAGCAGTTCGATCTCTTCGCTGCTCTTCACGAGCCTCATGCTGATAACGGCCTCAACCATGGCGCGGGAGGCTTTCGCGCAGCCTTTCTTGCCCTCGCTGAAGGTCTCGAAGGGGTCGATGCCGAGCAGGGCCCCCATCACGATGGCGTTATAGTGGCGCGTGCAGGGCAAAAAATGGATTTTCCGGCCTTTTGCGCGGGCTTCGGCGACGGTGGTTTTAAGGTCGTCATAGCGTGCGGTATTCCCGACCCCTGCGCTTTCGGCGAGCGAGGCCACGCTCGGCATCGGCCCCATCCAGATGATGTCGTCGACCTCGAAGTCGTCGGCATAGACCGTCTCGCGGCCGCTTTCAAGATCGATCGTGGCGGCGAAGCGCGGCTCGTCTATACCGAAGAAATACAGCCAGTTGCTGTCCTGGCGCCATTTGTAGGCATTGTCCCTGTACTGCGCAGGAGCCTCGACATTGCCCAGAAAAACGGCGATGCCGCTTTCGCCCCGCATTTTCCCGACGAGGGTTTTGCGGCGGCTTGAGTAGATTTCCTTTGAAAACATTTCTTAAGACAGTTTTTCTATCGCTGCGATTGTCTTGTCGTATTCGGCGAGAAGATTCTCCAAAAGCTCGGGATCAGCCGGCTCGAGCTTTGTGCGGAGTTGCTCCGTGAGCTTCCAGACCGCGTTGTAGAGTTTTGTGAAAGCAAGATTGCCCGTCACGCCCTTGAGGGTGTGCACGGCACGGAATGACGCGTCGATGTCGCCGTCCTCGACGGCCGCGCACAGGTCGCGTACGCAGGTGTCTGAAGGGAATTTCTTCACGAAACGGGTGACCATCTCTTCCTTGAGCATCCTTTTGCAGGCTTCTTCAAAATCGCCTTGAATCTCCTGATAAAAATCTTTGATATCCATTATGCGTTCTCCTTTTCAATCGGAATTATAAGTACGAAACGTGCACCGCCCGTATAGGACGTGTCGAGGGAAACTTTGCCTCCGAGCCTCTGGGAGAGGTCTCTGCAGATGTCCAGACCGAGTCCGTGGCTTGAGGCGTTGCTGTCGAGTGAGGAGAATCTGTGGAAAATCTCATCAGCCTTTTCCTTGGGGATGCCGCAGCCGGTGTCGGTCACGGAGAATGTTACATAGCCCGGGGTCTCGCTTCCGGAACAGTGAAGGTGTATCTCGCCTTGCTCGGTGTGCTTGCAGGCGTTGGAAAGCAGGTTCACGAGAATCTGCTGGATTCGCTTGGGGTCGGAATACAGCATATAGTCGAAATCCAGGTCGGAAGTATGGTAGAGATTCACTCCGGCCATGACCCTCATGTTCGAGCATCCTATGGCCTTGCGGCAGATTTCGCTGCAGCGGGAATTTTTCTTCTCTATCTTGAGCATTCCGTGCTCGACGTCGGACATGTTAAGCACGTCGTCCACGAGCATCGTCAGCATGTCGGCGCTGTCGTTGACGTATTCGGCGAATTCCTCCCTCTCTTCGTCGCTGATGTAGTCACCGGGCATCGAAAGCAGGTTGGAGAAGCCCACGATTGCGTTCAGAGGGGTGCGGATGTCGTGGCTGATGTTCTGCACGAATTCGCTCTTGAGCCTGCTGGCCTCCCTTGCGGTGGCCGCTTCTGCCAATGCGGCGATTCTCTCTTTCTCGCGGGTTATCTTCTCGATCTGCTCCTTCGTCGCGTTGCTTGTGGCTATTACTATTTGTGCCGGGACTCCGTTATGTTTGTCAGTCACGTAAGCTACGCATTTGATCCAACTCTGTTCACCCTTGAAAGTATAGGAATAGGTGAATTCTATCCTCCTTTCCTTTGCGAGGGCCTCCCGAAAATTTTCAATGGAGAAGAATTGTTCAGCCGCTTTCCTGTACCGCTCGTCCACATTCGGAAGAAGTCTCCGTACACTGCCGCTGAAACTTCCGTGGTTCTCCTGCAGGACTGTTCCTACGTTTCTAGGCTGCTTTATCAGCGTAACCTTGTCATCTTCCAGGTTGCAGTGGAAGGCGGCGTTGAGATCGTTCAGAAGAACGCTGGAAACGGCTTTGTTGAGGAAGTCCAGATTTTTGTCGGTGAAACTGATGATGGCAGTGTTATGTTCCAGTCTCGACACCACCAGAGTGTACCAGTGATAGCCTTCGTCTGTCAGTTTGCGGTAATTTGCCGAGAAGGATTCCTCCCTGCCAAGTCTTTTGCGTATGTTCTCTATTTTCAGCGTGTCGGCTATTCTTGCCTGATCGGTTTCCGCAACGAGCGTGTCGACATATTCTGATATGCAGGCATTGAAATCTTTGTTAGTCGCCTTTTGTCTGGCGACGGGGGAATCCTTTCCAATCTTCAGCCAGGTTACGTCTTCGGAGATCAGATTCAGGATGAACGCCGCGTCGGAATTTTTTATGAAATAATTTATCAGGTCATTTGTACGGGACTGCTCCTGCTCGTCGAAATGCAGGATGCTTGAAACGTTCTGGTGAGTTCCCTCGATTCTGACACCCTTCGTGTATGCCGGATTGCGCACGCCTCCGCAGCGCACGACCATGATGTGGCCGTCGGGATGATGCCAGGGATACTGCACTTCCGCATGTTCTCCGTTCACCATCTTTTCCACGGATTCGGCGACGAGCCCATACGAGGCATCGTCGATATTGTCATACCAGGCGTGGTAGGTTTCTTCCGGGGAAATCTGCTCCGTGAGACCTATGAGCCCCAGCATTGTGTCGTCCACATACATCCTTGGAGCCAGACCTTCGTCAAGCTCGAATGCCCAGAGGCCGATGTTGGCCTTTGCGAGAATGTCGTTCGACAGCTGTATTGATCCGAGAGATTGTTCCATTTGCTGAAAACTTCCTAAATTATTGATAGAGAGCAATTTACCCCCCCCTTATCCTGAAGGGGGGAAATGTTGTCGGTATGAAATCCGTTTTCCTGCAAACCGCTGCTCGATGTTTGTTTTTATGGTCAGTTCAAATATAGCGTTTTTAAGCCGCCAATTCAAATTTTATCAATTGTTCAGATAATAGGTCACGTAGGTGACTACCCTGATCCTTTTGAGTTCCGGAGTGTTGGAATCCCTGTCTTCGATGCTGAAGGTGCCCTGCGAGGCTTTCTTGATCTTTCCAAGCCTGCTTCCGGAATCCTTGGCGAATTTCTGCGCCGCTTCGCGCGCTCCGGCGGTGGCTTCCTCGATCATCTCCGGCTTGATGTCGTTCAGCCCCTCGAACTTGAATTCGGTGCGGTTCTCCCAGTTTTCGGCGAGGGCGATGCCCTGCTTCTGGAGGTCCGTCTGCGATGCGCGCAGCTTCAGCACAGCGTCCACGTCGGAAGTGCAGACGGTCACCACGTTGGTAAGGAGATAGCGGTAAATGCGGTCGTTGTTGCCGTATTCGCTGGCGAACTTGTCGCTTATCTGGGGAGCGGAAACACTTATTTGCGAGGCGTCTATGCCGCCCTTTTTGAGGAATTCGATGATCGCTCCGTTGTCCTTTTCCGTCTCGGCGAGCACCGCTGAAAGTTCGTTTCCAACCACCTTGTAGCATAATGGCCAAATCACCTTGTCAGCCTTCATCTCCCTCTCGCACAGGCCTTTCACATCGACTGTACGATCATAGGATTTGAGTTTTGACACCGAGACAGGCAGCATGGCTCCCGCGATTATGATTGCGGCGGCAGTTATCAAAGTTTTTTTCATTAAAAGCACATTTGCACTAAAGTAGTGACTTTATTTCATTTTTGCAAAAAACAAGCGGGAATCAGTCATACTGGCGTGTGGAATCACCCGGGCAAATGCCTTGCATGCGCGCCTGAGTCCGATTCCGGTCCGGCCCGCCGCCTCACCTTGAACCCCCTCCGGCACATCGACCCAATTGGTTCCATC
>R20__coassemble_942_pt1 | contig 18885 bp, 16 predicted proteins | sample R20__metabat2_low_PE_040 | metagenome-assembled genome bin R20 | reverse complement strand
CCGGGCGCGGCGTGCGGTTTCGAAAGCGCGACAGGCAGGGATTTGCGAAAAAACATGCCACCCTCGGCATGTAAGAGGGGGGACCACGCAGCGAAGCGAAGTGGTGGGGCCGAACGGCAGTGAGGCGTTTTTCCAAACCCTGCCTGCAAGCCGAAACGTGCGACGCGGGCGACGCAGGGGAACCAATTCGATAAACTCGAATTTGGTTTAGACTGTCACGAGTGCAGGATAAAGTGTGGAAATTTGCAGCCGTTACAGGGGAGAGCCGGACAGGACGGGGTGCGGCCGGCCATTAAAGTCGGAGGTAAGGACTGACGGAAGGCAAAACGGAAGGCAAAACGGAAGGCAAAACGGAAGGTAAAACGGAAGGTAAAACGGAAAGTCTGGCGGAAAGTCTGGCGGAAAGTGGAACGGAATGCGGGGAACAGGAAAACCGGTTTGCAGAAGGTGAGGAAAATTATTACTTTTGTGGTTCGTTTGAAATATGTTATGATTATGACCTCAAAAGAGATTAGACAGAAGTTCCTGGACTTTTTCGCGTCCAAGGGACACGCCATCGTCCCTTCGGCCCCGATGGTAGTCAAGAATGACCCTACACTGATGTTCACCAACGCGGGTATGAACCAGTTCAAGGATATATTTCTGGGCAACACCAAATCCAAGTTCTATCGCGCCGCGGACTCCCAGAAGTGCCTCAGGGTGAGCGGAAAGCACAATGATCTCGAGGAGGTCGGCCACGACACCTACCACCACACGATGTTCGAGATGCTCGGCAACTGGAGCTTCGGCGACTATTTCAAGAACGAGGCCATCGACTGGGCGTGGGAACTCCTGACGGAGGTCTACGGCATCGACAAGAGCATACTTTACGCGACCATTTTCGAAGGTTCCGACGAGTGCCCCGTCGACGAGGAAGCGCGCCAGGCCTGGCTCAGGCATCTTCCCGAAGACCATATAGTCCTGGGCAACAAGCACGACAATTTCTGGGAGATGGGCGACACCGGCCCCTGCGGCCCCTGCTCCGAAATCCATATCGACATCCGCACTCCCGAGGAGAAGAAATCCGGCATCGCCGGACGCGACCTCGTGAACCAGTCGGATCCCCACGTTATCGAGATCTGGAACCTCGTGTTCATGCAGTTCGAGCGCAAGGCCGACGGTCATCTTGAGAATCTTCCCGCGAAGAACATCGACACCGGAATGGGCTTCGAGCGCCTCTGCTCGGTCCTTCAGGGCAAGAATTCCAACTACGACAGCGACGTCTTCACGGGAATGCTCTCGAAAATAGGCGAGCTCTCCGGCCACAAATACGGCGAATCGGCCCAGACCGACGTGGCGATGAGGGTGATCGCGGACCATATCCGCGCCATCAGTTTCTCCATCGCCGACGGCCAGCTGCCCGGCAACGTGAAGGCGGGATACGTGATCCGCAGAATCCTGCGTCGCGCCGTGCGCTACGGCTACACCTTCCTCGGTCTGAGCGAGCCTTTCCTGTGCCTTCTGGTCCAGCAGCTCGTGGACGACATGGGCGATGCTTATCCCGAGCTCAAGAGTCAGCAGAAACTCATCGAGAACGTCATCCGCGAGGAGGAAATGGCCTTCCTGCGCACTCTGGACAGGGGAATCAAGTTCCTCGACGAGTATATGTCGGCGCACAAGAATGACGCTGAAAAAACCATACAGGGCATCAACGCGTTCACCCTCTATGACACTTACGGCTTCCCGATCGACCTGACGCAGCTCATAGCTTCCGAGAACGGCTTCACCGTGGACATGGACGGCTTCAACGTGGAGCTCGGCAAGCAGAAGGAGAGGGCCCGCAACGCCACCGCGAACGAGTTCGGCGACTGGACCGAATATGCCCCCGGCGAGTGCGAGTTCGTGGGCTATGACCATACCAGGATGCGCGGCGCACGGCTTCTCAAGCAGCGTACCGTGGTCCAGAAGAACAAGAAGATGCTCCAGCTGGTCTTCGACCTGACTCCCTTCTACGGCGAGATGGGCGGCGAGGTCGGCGACACGGGCTACATCCTCAGCGCCGACGGCGAGAAGATAGCCATCCTGAACACCGTCAAGGAGAACAACCTGACAATCCATATTGCGGAGAAACTCCCCGAAAACTGCACCGGACCCTTCGATCTGTATGTCGATGCCGCCAGAAGGGCCAGGATCCAGGCCAACCACAGCTGCACCCACCTTCTGGACACCGCACTGCGCGAGATTCTGGGCACCCACGTCGAGCAGAAGGGTTCCTACGTCAGCGACACTGCCCTGCGCTTCGACTTCTCCCATTTCGAGAAGCTTTCCGACGAGCAGCTCGCGGCCGTCGAGGCCAGGGTCAACGAACTGATCCGCAGCAACTATCCTCTCGAGGAGGAGCGCCACGCGACTATGCAGGAAGCCCGTGAGATGGGGGCCATAGCCCTCTTCGGCGAAAAGTACGGCGAGAGGGTCAGGGTCGTGAAGTTCGGCCCCAGCGTCGAGCTCTGCGGCGGCTGCCACGCCTCTGCGACCGGCAATATCGGCCTCTTCAAGATAATTTCCGAATCGGCAATCGCCGCGGGCATCCGCAGGATCGAGGCCGTCACTGGAATCTCCGCTCTCGAATATGTCTCTTCGCTCGAGACTCTCATCAAGGAATCAAAGGCTCTGTTCGGCACTCCCCAGAGCCTTACCGGAGCGATTGAGAAACTCATCGCCGAGAACACCGCCTACAAGAAGCAGGCTCAGGAGGACGAGGCCAAGAGGGCAAGGCATATCGCGGACGAGCTCATAGCGGGCGCGGTTCAGTGCGGCGGAGTGAAACTCATATGCTACACCGACGGCCACAGGAATCCCGCTCTCGTGCGTTCGATCGTGACCCTCATCCAGAAGACCGAACAGAACACTGCATTCCTCGGAGCCTTCGAATTCGAGGGCAAGCCCAATCTCATACTGATGTACAGCCAGGACCTCGTGCAGCAGGGACGCAACGCCGCCTCTGACATCCGCGAGGCCGCGAAGTTCATCCAGGGAGGCGGAGGCGGCCAGAACGGCTTCGCCACCGCGGGCGGCAAGAATGTTGCAGGACTCGGCGAGGCTCTCGAAACCCTTAAGGCAAAGTTCTGAATTTGAAAAAGCTCGACAGATTCATACTCAAGGCGTTCATAGGTCCCTTCATAGGGATTCTGGCCGTCGTCGTGTTCGTGCTGATGATGCAGTTCCTGTGGCTGTACATCGACGAGCTCGTCGGCAAGGGCCTGAGCCTGGGTGTGGTTCTCGAGTTCATGATGTGGGGCGGCTGCACCATCCTGCCGTTGTCCCTGCCTCTGGCTTCGCTGCTCGCCTCGATGATGACCCTGGGGCAGATGGGTGAGAACAACGAACTGATGGCCATGAAGGCCGCAGGAGTCGGAATCTGGAGGGTGATGACCCCGATAATGGTCGCATCCATATTCATCAGCATCGGAGCTTTCTTCGTGGGCAACGACCTCGTGCCCAAGGCCTACAACGAGATCTTCACCCTGCGCGACGACATCAGCAAGACCAAGAACGAGATAAAGATTCCGGCCGGAGTCTTCTATGACGGCATCGACGGATACATCCTGCGTGTGGACGGCTATTCCGAGACAGGGATGATGCAGGACGTCATGGTCTATGACCATACGGCGAACAAGGGCAACAACGCCGTCACGGTGGCCGATTCCGCATCGATGGTCATGTCCTCAAGGAAGGATTATCTGGTCTTCACGATGTACAACGGCTACAACTATCAGGAGACAACCACCCTGGCTTCCCGGGACACGGTCCTGGATCTCCAGAAGGTGAATTTCGCAAGGCAGCAGCTGGTGATTCCGCTGAAGAACTACAGCTTCGAGAAATCTGACTCCAGCCGATTCGGCGACCAGGCCAAGTCGATGAGACTGAACCAACTGGGCTACCAGAGCGATTCCCTGCGCACGAACCTGCTTGCAGGTCAGAGCGAACATTACACCGGCCTGGCTCGCTCCATAGCCCTCGTGCAGCACAACCAGCTCGACACCGCCTTCGACCGCTCCTCAAAGCAGCTTTTCAAGGATGAGATGTACCGCAAGTGGACTTCGCTGGATCAGCAGGAGTCGGCCTACAGGCTCGCCGGCGAAAGCGTCGACAGGGCGATTTCGACCCTGACGACCTACGAGCAGGACGACTACAGCATAAATTACTATCTGAGGCGCACGGACATCGAGTTGCTGAAGAAATTCGCGCAGGCGCTGGCCTGTTTCATCCTCTTCTTCGTGGGGGCGCCTCTCGGGGCGCTGATCCGCAAAGGCGGTCTCGGAACGAGCGCCATAGTTTCCGTGCTCTTCTTTGTGTTGTATTGGGTCATTGACATTTCCGGCACGAAGCTCGCCCGTGACGGAGCTGTCGGAGCGCCTTTCGGGGTATTCATCTCCGCGGCGATACTGTTGCCGATAGGCATCTATATGACCAACAGGGCGATGCACGATTCGGACATTTTCAATATGGATTCCCTGAAATCGAAATGGAGGCTGGTGCGCTCCAAGGTCGCAGGTTTCTTCCGCAAGACCAGAATAGTCTATATGGGTACTCCCGAATTCGCCGTGGCGCCCCTCGACGCTCTCATCAAGAGCAGGCACAAGATCGTGGGAGTGGTCACTGTCGCGGACAAGCCCAGCGGGCGCGGCCTCAAGGTGAACGAGAGCGCAGTGAAGCAATATGCCGTCGCCCACGGAATCCCCGTTCTGCAGCCCGTCAAGCTCAAGGACCCCGAGTTCCTCAAACAGCTTGCCTCCCTCAAGGCCGACCTGTTCGTGGTGGTTGCATTCAGGATGCTGCCTTCCGAAGTCTGGTCGATGCCGAAGATGGGAACCTTCAACCTGCATGCCGCGCTGCTGCCCCAGTACAGGGGAGCCGCCCCTATCAACTGGGCCGTGATCAACGGCGAGAGGATGACCGGCGTGACCACCTTTATGATTGACAAGGACATCGACACCGGCGGCATCATCCTCCGTGAAGAATACAGAATCGCGCCCGACGCGACCGCCGGAGACGTCCACGACGCCCTTATGGAACTCGGCTCCGAACTGGTGGTGCGCACCGTCGAGGGTATCGAGCGCAAGGAGGTGGAGACCAGGGTACAGCGCAGCTTCATCCAGGGCTCCGAAGTCCTGCGCAGCGCTCCCAAGCTCACGCGCGAGCTCTGCCACATCGACTGGAACGCCCCAACTTCCTCGATATACAATCTCATCCGCGGTCTGAGCCCGTATCCGACTGCGTTCACGGAGCTCGTAAAAGACGGCTCCCAGCCTCTCCAGCTTAAGATTTTCAAGGCTGAGAAGATGGAGGCCTCCGCGCCCGCCGGGACTGTTCTTTCGGACGGCAGGAGCTATCTCGCGATAGCGACCGCAGACGGGGCGATAAGCATCACCGAACTTCAGATAAGCGGCAAGAAGCGCATGGACGTGCGTGCCTTCCTCCTGGGATTCCGCGAGCCCCAGAGCTGGAGCACAACCCCCGGGACTTCCTCGGCGGAAATAGCCAAAACGAAATGACGGCGGTGATAATTGCCAACGGACAGTACCCCCGGAAGGCTTTCCCGAGATACCTTGTCGCCTCGGCGGACGTGGTGGTCTGCTGCGACGGTGCGCTTTCCTCCCTCGAAAAACAGGGGATAATCCCTGCTGCGGTGATAGGGGATATGGATTCCGTGTGCTCCAAGGCGCTTGAAAGATTCTCCGGGAAGGTCGTAAGAGTCGCCGAACAGGATACGAACGACCTTACGAAGGCGTTCAATTTCGTGCGCGCAGAGTATCCTGAGGTGGACACGGTCCATTTCATCGGGACAACCGGACGCAGCGAAGCGCATACCATTGCAAACATGTCCCTTCTGATGGAATACCAGAAGGAGTGTCCCGGGATCCGCATGGATATGGTTTCGGACCATTCGAGCATTCTGGCGCTCTGCGACAGCGACGAGATACACGTCGGAAAGGGGCGCAGGATTTCGATTTTCACCCCGGACAACACTTTGAGAATCAAGTCGGAAGGCCTTGTCTGGCCCTTGGACGGGGTGGTCTTCGACAACTGGTGGAAAGGTTCCCTGAACCTGGCATCCGCTGACGCGGTGTCCCTGACGCTGAATCATAAGTCTATGGTTCTCATAGTGTTGGATTAGTTCATCTAAATTAGTATCTTTGCGCCCCGATGCCTATATTCCGCAAATACAAGCTCAACCGCGACACCCTGATGTATGAAAATCAGGAGCCGCGCAAGTGGGAGATCCATATGAAGCGCATATTCAGCGCGCTTCTGATTGTGGGTCTTGCGGTGTTGTATTGCTGGCTGTACGTCTCGGTGTTGAAGTTCGAGCTTCCGAAAACGGCGTTTCTGAAGAAACGCAACGCACAGTACCAGGAGCAGTTGCTCCTGTTAAGTCGCCAGATGGACCTGTGCGAGTCTTCGCTTTCCGAAATCGAGGACAGGGATGACGGGGTGTACAGAGCCGTGTTCGGCATGAATAAAATCCCGTATGAACAGAGAATGGCAGGCTTCGAGGGGGAGAACCGTTATGCGTATCTTGACGATCAGGGCGCAAGTCCCTCGCTGAAGCGGGCGGTGAAGAGAATGGACACCCTTATGGTCAGGATTTCCGTCGAGAGCGCCTCGCTGACCCAGATGGAACTTCTTTCCTCGCAGGCCGGAGACATGGCTTCCTGCCTTCCTGCCGTGCCTCCGATACTTCCCGAAAAAGGTTCTTACAGGATATCCAGTTCTTTCGGAGGACGTCAGGACCCTGTTTACGGTGGCTGGCGCTTCCACGAGGGCATAGACCTGGCCGGCAAGAAGGGCATGCCCATATATGCGACCGGCGACGGCGTGGTGGAGAAGGCAAGCTTCCATTTCTATGGCTATGGAAATGAAATCGTGATTGACCACGGTTATGGCTATAAGACGCGTTACGCGCATCTCAACACCATCCTCGTGGCCCAGGGGGCGAAGGTGCACAGAGGAGAGCAGATCGGCGAACTTGGAAATTCCGGCAAGTCGACCGGCCCGCACCTGCATTACGAGGTGATCTACAAGGGCGCCCGCGTGAACCCCTACAATTATTTCGACCTGACAATGCCCGTCGAGGAATACCGGGCTATGATACAGAGACAGCAAGACGAGTCCGAGGCGGGGAAGAGAACCTCCACCGGAGACCTCGTCCGCAGAGTGACGCAGTGATATGGCAAGGAATTACGAATTCGACCTGAAGAGTTTCAGCTTCAAGAAGACGGGGATCCACGTGACGAGTCTCCTTCTGGGCCTCTTGAAGTTCGCGCTCATATCTCTGGCGCTCGTGGTGGTGGTTTATTTTCTTGTGGCCCAGGTGGTCAGCACCGACGTGGACAAGAAACTGCGCCGCGAAAACAAGATGTACGAAAAGATTCTGGCCGAACTGCAGACGAACGTCGGGATGTCAACGGACGCCGTGGCCGGCCTGCAAGTGCGCGATGACCGCATTTACGACGCCGTATTCCACATGGAACCTCCGGGAATCGACCCGTTTTCTTCTTCCGCAATCCTGACCGATGTGGATTCCCTGTCCTACAAGAAGATACTTTATCTTTCCGAGGAAAAGGCCGATTCGTTGCTCAGCATTGCCTCTGACATCGAAGAAGCCTTCCTTTCAGTCTATCGGGACCTCGCCCGCCAGGGCTTCTGCATCCCTCCGATGAGCCTGCCGCTTCAAGACGTGTCCTTCCCGCAGATCGGAGCGTCTGTCGGGGAGAAGGTCAGTCCCTTCCTCAAGACTTACGCATCGCACAGCGGTCTCGACTTCATTGCATCGCTCGAGGATCCGGTTTTTGCGGCCGCTGACGGTACCGTCGTGAAGGTCGAGCGTACGCGCAAATCTCACGGAAATACAATAGAAATAGCGCATGAAGGCGGCTATGTGACCCGTTATTGCCATCTTTCTGAAACAAAGGTGAACACCGGTCAGAGGGTGCGCTGCGGCCAGAAGATCGGCACGGTCGGGATGTCCGGCAACTCCTTCGCGCCGCACCTGCATTACGAAGTCCTGAAGGACGGGATTCCGGTGGATCCGATGAACCACATATTCGCCTCGGTCGACCCCGAGGATTATGCAAATATGCTGTTTATGGCCGTTAACACAGACAAATCAATGGATTGACATATGGAAAAACTGTTTTACTCCATCGGCGAGGTGTCCGAGCTGCTGGGCATCCCCGTCTCAAAGATCAGATTCTGGACCAATTCCTTTTCCAAACAACTGAATCCCAGGCGCACGGCCAAGGGCAACCGGCAGTACACGGCGGCGGACATCGAGATGCTCCGGAAGATAAACTTCCTGACCTCCGAAAAGGGACTTACCCTCGAAGGAGTGCACAGGCAGCTCAAGGAGGACGGCTCCTCTGTGGACAAGACCGTAAAGGCGCTCGAATCCCTGAAGAACATACGCGAGCAGCTCACGGAAATCCGCAAAAGCCTGTAACACTTTTTTATGTGAATTATTACGGAAATATTTCCTAACTTTGCAATTCGCGCAAGCGCGCGGCCAATCCGGAAAATAAAATCAGAAAAATATGGCAACTACCAAGAATTCAGTCAAGCTTGAAACTCCAATCGACAGGCATGAAACCTTCGTCTCCCTGCAGAAGAACTTTGCGGAAGGCGAATCCGGCGTGCAGGAAAAGCTTAAAACTCTCTATGAACTTCAGATAGCGGACAACGCGATCGACAAGCTCGTCCAGCTTCGCGGAGAACTTCCCGCCGAGGTTGCCGGGCTCGAAGGCGACCTTGCCGCCCTGAATGCGAAACTCGACCGCGTGAAGGCTCTCATCGACGGCTACAACCAGACCATCGAAGGCTGCAAGCAGCAGATAATCGATCTGGACGCCGAAATCACCAAGTACCAGAGCCAGCTCGAGAACATCTCCAACAGCCGCGAGTACGACTCCATCAACAAGGAGCTTGAAAACCTCGGTCTGCTGCGCCAGATTGCCGAAAAGAATATCGGTGAGGCCCATTATTCGATCGAGAACAAGAAGGGTGACATCGAGGTCATCGAGCAGAAGATTTCTGTCTGCGAGGAGGATCTTGCGGCGAAGAATGAGGAACTCGCCGGCATCGTCGAGTCCACTTCCAGGGAGGAAGAGGTCCTGAAGGCCAAGAGAGACGAGTGCGCCGCGAAGATCGACGCCCGTACGATGAGCGCCTATGACCGCATCCGTGGCAGCGTGCACAACCATCTTGCCGTGGTTTCCGTGTACAACGGCGACAGCTGCGGCGGCTGTTTCAGTACCATCACCCCCCAGAGACTCGTGGAGATAGCTTCCGGCAGGAAACTCATAATCTGCGAGCACTGCGGCCGTATAATCGTAAATCCCGAAGCATAAGCGGTGCCTCCTGCAAAGAAAAAAGAAAGCGCTCCCTCTCTGGAAAATCTGGGGCTTGAGATCGGCAACAAGCCGCCTCAGGCTCTTGACGTTGAAGAGGCTGTCCTCGGGGCGATGCTCCTCGAGCCTTCCTGCGTGGACGAGGCTATGGGCGAGCTGACCGCCAGGTGTTTCTATGACCCGAAGCACAGGATGGTCTTCGAGGCGATGTCGGATCTGGTGAACAACCATTTCTCCATCGACATCATCACCGTCAGCACCAAGCTCAAGGAACAGGGGAACCTGGAAGCCGTGGGCGGTGCCGTGGCGCTTGCCGACCTTTCCGAAAAGGTGGGCTCGGCCGCGCACATCGAGTATTATCTCAAGATTCTCAAGCAGAAAACCATCCAACGCGATCTGATTTCCGCATCCTACGACATTCTCCGCGAGTCCTTCGACGATTCCGTGAATGTGGACGACCTGATCGACAAGGCCCAGACCAAGGTCTTTGACGCGATCCAGAGCAACACCCGCAAGGAAATCCAGGAGATCGGCTCCGTAATCAACGAGGCCATACGCGGGATGGAGGACATGCAGGACAAGTCCGGTCTGAGCGGAGTCCCTTCGGGCTTCGTGAGCATAGACCAGACCACAATGGGCTGGCAGCCCTCGGACCTGATAATTCTCGCCGCACGTCCTTCCGTCGGCAAGACAGCCTTTGCGCTGAACCTTGCGCGCAACGCCGCCGTGGAACATCATATGGGAGTGGCCTTCTTCTCCCTGGAAATGTCTTCGATCCAGCTGGCCAAGCGTCTGATGGTGTCGGAGTCGGGCCTGAGCGCCGACAAGATAAAGGGCGGCGTAAGGCTGGAACCCTATGAGTGGCAGCAGCTCGAGACAAGGCTCAAGAACCTCACCAAGGCTCCCCTGTACATCGACGACACTCCCGGCATCCAGGTGATGGAGTTCCGCACGAAGGTGAAGAATCTCGTGAAGAACAAACACGTCCGCCTTATCATAGTGGACTATCTCCAGCTGATGCAGGGTCCTGCGGAACTGCGCGGCCTGCGCGAGCAGGAAGTTGCGGCCATATCCCGTACCCTGAAGGCAACGGCGAAGGAACTCAACGTCCCGATAATAGCCCTTTCCCAGCTTTCCCGCCAGACGGTACAGAGGCAGGGCAGCGGCGGCAAGCCCATCCTCAGCGACCTTCGCGAGTCCGGTTCGATCGAGCAGGACGCCGACATGGTCATCTTCATCCACCGCCCCGACTACATCGGCTTGTCCGAGAATCCCGGCGACAAGGAGAAGACCCAGATAATCATCGCCAAGCACCGCAACGGCGAGACGAAGGACATCGACATGCTCTTCAAGAGCGAGCAGGTGCGTTTCGTGGAGCTCAATGACGCTCTCGACGCCCAGGCTTCGATGCCCATAGAATCCAGACTGAACTCAATGGACGATTTCGGCGAAGGTGCGAGATCGGAATTCTAAAAAACTATGGAAGAGATATCCCATTCGGGCAGAATCATTGAAATGACCCCGCAGTACATCGATGTGGAGATTATTTCGGAATCGGCCTGCAGCGCCTGCCACGCCGCGTCCCTGTGCTCCCTTTCGGAATCCAAGTCCAAGATCGTGAGAGTCCCGCTGGACTTCCGCGACTGGGCGGTTGGAGAGGAGGTTGAGGTCTGCCTCAAGAAGACGATGGGCTACAAGGCCGTGTGGATATCGTACGTAGCTCCCCTGATTCTGCTTTTCGCCGTCCTGATGGGGACGAAGCACTTCGGAATGGAAGAACTTTTCAGCGGCCTGAGCGCAATCGGCGCCGTGGCCCTGTACTATTTCGTGATATGGCTCCTGAGGGAGCGTCTGCGCAACGAATATACATTTTACATCAATAAGAAATGACAGAAATTATCATCTGGACCGTCGTCGTGCTTGCCGGACTGGGACTTCTTCTCGCCCTGGTCCTGTATTTTGTCGCGGCGAAGTTCAAGGTTGAAGAGGATCCCCGCATCGATGAAATCGAGAAGCTGATGCCGGGGGCGAACTGCGGCGGCTGCGGTTACGCGGGCTGCCGCGCATTTGCGGACGCCGCCGTGAAGGACACCACTCTCGAGGGGCACTACTGCCCCGTGGGAGGCAATGACGTGATGGCCGCCGTGGCCGGGATCCTGGGCTACGAGGTCGAGGCGAAAGCCCCTCAGGTTGCGGTCGTACGCTGCAACGGAAGCTGCGCGAACCGCCCGAAGGTGAACGAGTATGACGGCGCTCCTCTCTGCCGCGTGAAGGCCGCCCTGTACAGCGGCGACACCCTTTGTCCGTTCGGCTGTCTGGGTTGCGGCGACTGTGTGGATGCCTGCCAGTTCGGCGCAATCTCGATGGACCCCGAGACCGGGCTCCCCGTGGTGGATCAGGACAAGTGCACCGCCTGCGGGGCCTGTGCGAAGGCCTGCCCCAAGCACATAATCGAGATCCGCAACAAGGGACCGCGCTCGATGAGGGTGTTCGTTTCCTGCGTGAACAAGGACAAGGGCGCCTTGGCCCGCAAGGCCTGCTCGGCCGCGTGCATAGGCTGCGGCAAATGCGCGAAGGTCTGCGCCCACGACGCAATAACCGTTGCGGACAATGTCGCATATATTGATTTCACGAAGTGCAAGCTTTGCAAGAAATGCGTGGCTGAATGCCCTACCGGAGCGATTCACGCCGTGAATTTCCCTATACTTCCCCCAAAGAAGAAGGAGGCCTCAAATGAGTAAGATAACTTTCCCGATGGGTGGCGTACACCCCGATGACAGCAAGCTGGCGCGCGAGTGCGCCATCGAAGTTCTGCCCCTTCCCTCCGTGGTTTACGTGTCGATGGCCCAGCATCTCGGAGCCCCGGCGAAACCTGTTGTTACGGTCGGTGAATTCGTGAAGGCCGGGCAGGTGATCGCCGAACCCGGCGGATTCATCTCCGCTTTCGTACATTCCCCGGTTTCCGGAACCGTGAAGGCCATAGCTCCCCGCAAGGACCTCTCCGGCAACCCTGTCCTGCACGTCGAGATTGCGGTCGAGGGCGACGTCTGGGCCGACGGAATCGACTTGAGCGGCGACCTTGTGACGGAAATTCCCGATGACCGCGAGGCGATTCTTAAAAAGATCCAGCAATGCGGAGTCGTGGGACTCGGCGGAGCGACCTTCCCGACCCACGTGAAGCTCAATCCGGCCCCTGGCAAGATTGCGGAGTGCTTGATAATCAACGGCGCGGAGTGCGAGCCCTACCTCACGAGCGACTACCGCATAATGCTCGAGCGCAGCAAGGAAATCGTCGTCGGAGCCGCAATAATGCAGAAGGTTCTGGGCGGCTGCAGCTGCGTGATCGCCATAGAGGAGAACAAGCCCGAAGCCATCGAAGCGATGGACAGGGCTGTGCGGGAACTGGGCTTTCCTTCGATGAAGGTCACAGTCCTCAAGAAGAAATATCCGCAGGGTGGCGAGAAGCAGCTCATAGACGCCGTGATGCACCGTCAGGTGCCCTCCGGACGCCTGCCCATCGACGTGGGCGCCGTCGTGCAGAACGTGGCCACAGCCCTCGCCGTGTATGAGGCTGTCCAGAAGAACAAGCCCCTCGTGACCAATGTCCTGACCGTGACCGGCGACGACATCCCCGAGTCGATGCAGCACAACTACCTCTTCCGTATCGGTATGCCCCTTTCCTACATTATGGAGAAGGCCGGCGGAATACCCGAATATGCCTCAAAGATGATCAGCGGAGGCCCTATGATGGGCAAGGCCATAGCCAATCCCGACGCCGCGACCGTCAAGGGTTCGTCATCGGTTTTGTTCCTTTCCGCTGAGGCCACCCGCCGCCACGCCCGGGGCAACTGCATCCGCTGCGGCCGCTGCGCCGATGCCTGCCCGATGGGTCTGGAGCCCTTCCTGCTTCTGCGCCTGTGCAAGGCCGCCGATATGGATGCTCTCGAGAAAAATGCCGTGCAGGACTGCATAGAATGCGGTTGCTGCCTTTACAGTTGTCCTTCCTACATCCCCCTGCTCGACTACATCCGCCAGGGCAAGGGTCAGGTGATGGGTATCATCAAATCGCGTAACATAAAGAAATAATATGGATAAATTCCTGGTTTCACCGAGCCCGCACATCCACGCGCCGAGATCGACTTCCCGCATTATGACGGACGTCTGCATAGCGCTGCTGCCGGCGATAGTGGTTTCCGTTCTCTTCTACGGCTGGGCCGAGCTTCTCGTGCTCGCGGTCAGCACGCTTTCCTGCGTGGCCATAGAATGGGCGATCACAAAATTCCTGTTCCACTCAAAGGAGCGTTTCTGCGGGAGCGCGGCCGCCGTGACCGGCCTTCTTCTCGCGATGAACCTGCCCGTCACGACTCCCTGGTGGGTTGTCTTCATAGGAGCCCTCTTCGCGATAGGAGTCGTGAAGATGTCCTTCGGAGGCCTCGGCCAGAACGTGTTCAACCCTGCAATCGCGGCGCGAGTTTTCCTTCTCGTGTCTTTCCCGACCTATATGACCGACTGGACCGTGACCCCCGGCTTCATCCATTCCACTGACGCCGTTTCGGGCGCGACCCTTCTGGGAAGGTACGCCGAGGGCGGCATCGACGCGGTGGCCGGCACCGATTATCTGCGCACGCTCTTCCTGAACATAGGAGGTTCTGCGGGCGAGATTTCGGCTGTAGCCCTTCTCGCAGGCTTCGTGTTCCTGCTCTGCCGCAAGGTCGTGAAGCCCTGGATCACGCTGAGCATCTTCGCTACGGTGGCCGTCGTTTCCGGAATCTTCTGGACCATCGACCCTGCGACCTATACCGACCCTCTCTTCAACCTGCTGTCCGGCGGTCTGATACTCGGTGCCTGCTTCATGGCGACGGATTACGTGACCTCCCCGATGAGCAGCTGGGGCGGAGTGATCTACGGCGTCGGAATCGGCCTTCTGGTGATGCTTATCCGCTATTTCGGAGCCTATCCGGAGGGCGTCAGCTTCGCCATTCTCCTTATGAACATCACGGTTCCCCTGATCGACAGGGCGTTCCATCAGCGTAAATTCGGGAGGGCATAGACATGGCGGCAAAATCAACACTCAAGAATATGGTTCTGTGCCTCTTCGGCGTGTGCCTTGTATGCGCGGCAATTCTCGGAGTCGTCTACAGCGTGACCGAGGAGCCCATAAAGGAGGCTTCCCGCAAGGCTCTTGAACTTTCCATCGGCCAGGTTCTTCCCGAAGGCGGCCAGATAAGCGGGGCGCAGGCAGCGGATGGTTTCGAATATTACGAAAGCCTCGTGGACGGATCGGTTGCGGCCTATGCCGTGAAATCCACTTCCATCGGCTTCGGCGGTCCTCTGACCATAATGGTCGGCATCCTCCCCGACGGCACGGTTTACAACACTTCCGTCCTTTCGCACAGCGAGACTCCTGGTCTCGGCGCGAAGTGCGCGACTGACGAGAAATTCATCTCACAGTGGAAGGGCTTCAATGGCAATCTCGCGGTCCGCAAGGATGGCGGCGACGTCGATGCGATAACCGCTTCCACCATCACGTCGAGGGCCTACACCGTGGCAGTGGCCCAGGCGGTCAATTTCGTAAAATCTCTGGGCGGCGCTTCTGTCGAGGCAGTCAGCGGCGCTTCAGCAAATCAGAAGGAGGAATAAGCTATGGCAAACAAACTGTCCCTCATAACCAAGGGTTTCATCAAAGACAACCCGACCTTCGTTCTGGTGCTCGGAATGTGTCCGACCCTCGCGACCACGACCTCCGCGATGAACGGTCTGGAGATGGGCCTGGCGACGCTTTTCGTGCTCGTGCTTTCGAACATGGCCATTTCAGCCATCGCCCCGATAGTCCCCGACAAGGTGCACATCCCCGTGTATATAGTCGTGATAGCCACCTTCGTGACGGTGCTCCAGCTCCTGATGCAGGCCTATGTGCCCGCAATCTATTCGACCCTCGGCCTGTTTATCCCGTTGATTGTCGTGAACTGCATAGTCCTTGGACGCGCCGAGGCTTATGCCAACAAGAACACCGTGGTGGATTCGGCTCTTGACGGCCTTGGCATCGGCATCGGCTTCACCCTCTCGCTCACCGTCATCGGTATGGTCCGCGAGATCCTGGGAAGCGGCTCCATCTTCGGCTGGAAGTTCATTGCAGGCGATGGCATCCTTGCCTTCGTGATGGCTCCCGGAGCCTTCCTTGTGCTCGGCTACCTGATGGTCCTGTTCAACAAATTCCTCAAAAAATAGCAGTGCCCTATGGAATATTTTCTCATAATAATCTCGGCGATATTCGTCAACAATATCCTCCTGGCCCAGTTCCTCGGCATCTGCCCGTTCCTCGGGGTTTCTAACAAGCTCTCCACGGCGACCGGAATGTCCGGAGCGGTGTGCTTCGTCATCACCCTCGCCACGGTCGTGACCTATCTTATAAATCAGTATCTGCTGGTCCCCTTCGGGCTTGAGTTCCTTCAGACCATAGCCTTCATACTCGTGATAGCCGCCCTCGTGCAGATGGTCGAGATAGTCCTCAAGAAGATCTCTCCCTCGCTGTATCAGGCTCTCGGAATCTTCCTCCCCCTGATCACCACGAACTGCGCCGTTCTGGGCGTGGCCATTACCGTGGTCACGAAGGAATTCACCTTCGGCGGCGAGGCCCATATGCTGAATCTCGCCCAAGCGACGGTCTATGCCCTCGCCACTTCGATAGGTTATGGTATCGCGATGATCCTGTTCGCCGGCCTTCGCGAGCATCTGGCCGGCAACGACGTCCCCAAAGCCTTCAGGGGCCTGCCCATCGCGCTGATTACGGTCAGCATAATGGCAATGGCCTTCCTCGGCTTCTCCGGAATGGTTTAATTCACGTTTATCCGGACCTGCTTTCCGGCAGTGAGCAACACGACGGGCCCTTCCTCAAGGAAGAGCTCGCCGTTTTTGTTGATGTAGCCAAGGTCCTTCAGGGGATCGATCTCGAAGGTGAAGGTGCGGGTCTGCCCGGCGGGGATGAGGGCTTTTTCGAAATGGCGGAGCTCCTTGCAGGGGCGGGTCACGACGCTGCAGGCAGGGTCGGAAACGTACCAGAAGACGGTCTCCATCCCGTCGCGGGAGCTCGTGTTCGTGACATCCACGCAGGCGGTCAGATGCCCGTTCTTTTCGACGCTGTCCGCCGAGAGGCGTATGTCGGAGTACTCGAAGGTGCTGTAGCTAAGGCCGTAACCGAACTCGTAAAGGGGTTCGACAGACAGGTCCTGATAGTATCCAAGTCCGTCGAAACGGGAGGGATTGCGGCGGTTGTAGTAGATGGGAATCTGCATTACGGACCGGGGGAAGGTGGCGGCGAGCCTGCCGGAAGGGTTTATTCTGCCGGAGACCACTCCCGCCGCGGGTTTGCCTCCAGCGATGCCCGGCTGCCACATGTCGACTATCGCGTCCACGTAGTCCAGGACAGGCGTGAGCTCCATCGGACGGCCGTTCACGAGAAGCAGCACGACGGGTTTTCCGGCCTTGTGCAGTTCTTCGAGAAGCTTCTGCTGGACGCCCTGGAGCTGGATGCTGGCGCGGCTCGCATTTTCGCCGGACCATTTTCTGGATTCGCCAAGGCAGGCCACCACGACATCTGCCTCTGCGGCGATGTGTAGCGCCTCGGGAAAGCCGCTGTCGTCAGCGGGCCCCAGAAGATTGCAGCCTTTCGCGTAGGTGATTTCGGCCTTGCCGTCGAATTCAGCCTTGAAGGCATCGAGAATCCCGACCACGTCCGAGGTCTCGCCCTTGCACCACCAGCTGCCGAGCAGATTCTCGTTTTCGGTCGCCAGGGGGCCTACAACGGCGATTTTCTTTATTTCAGGGCCGAAAGGCAGCACCCCGTCGTTCTTGAGAAGGACCATAGTCTGCTCGGCTGCTTTTTCGGAAAGTGCTACATCCTCGGACCTGAGGACTACGGGCTCGTTTTCCGGCGCGGCAGGAGCATAGGGATTCTCGAAGAGTCCGAGTTCGAACTTCACTCTGAGCACCCTGCGCACGGCCTCGTCGATGATGTCCATACTGAGCCTTCCGTCATCCACAAGTTTCTGCAGGGTCCTGGGATACAGTCCGTCGATCATGTCCATATCGACTCCGGCGGTGAGGGCTTTCAGGGAAGCGTCCTCTCCGTCGGAGGCGTAATTCTGGTTGCAGAGTTGGATCACCGCCTCCCAGTCCGCCACCACGAATCCGTTGAAGCCCCATTTGTCGCGAAGAACCTCGGTCAGGGTATAATGATTGGCGGTCGCGGGGATGCCGCTGATATTGTTGAATGCGCTCATAAGCGTGCGCGCTCCGGCGTCCACTCCGGCCCAGTAGGGAGGGAGATAAGTGTCCCAGAGGGTCTGGTCTGAAATCTCGGTATATACATAGTCGCGGCCTCCTTCCGAAGCACCGTATCCCACGAAGTGCTTCAGGCAGGCGGCAACGTGGTCGGGGCTCTTGAGATCATCTCCCTGATAGCCTTCGACCGCCGTACGTGCGAACACTGCAGTTGTGTAGGGGTCTTCGCCGTAGCCTTCCGCGATACGTCCCCAGCGGGGGTCGCGCGCGATGTCTATCATTGGTGAAAAAGTCCAGTCCACGCCGTTGTAGCGGGCCTCGCGGGCTGCCATTGCGCAGCAGGCCCTGACCATTTCGGGGTTGAAGGAGCAGGCCGCACCGATGGGCATCGGATAGATCGTCCGGTAGCCGTGAATGACGTCGAAGCCGAAAATTACCGGTATTCCGAGACGGGTGCCCTCGACGGCCGCTTTCTGCAGGGCGTCCCTCTGTGCAGTCCCGTGGGCGAAATAGATGACGCTCCCGAGCGTGGGGTCAATGCCTGTGGTCGCTCCGTCCGAGGTCACGATGTTGTTCACGTTGTCATTGTCTCCGAGCATCCCCTGGGTGAGCTGCATCGCCTTTTCCTGAAGGGTCATCCGGGAAAGGAGGTCTTCCACCCTCTGCTCGATCGGCGCATCTGCCTTCTTGTAAAGGGGAACGTCATTCTTTCTGGCCTCCACGGGCAGTGCCGCAATTGCGAGAAGCGCGGCGAACACGAATTGTTTCATATCTGTTTCATCTGCTTTTCCTGCAAATATAACTTTTTCCCCGTCACATTCCACCTGCCGCGGCTGCTCCCTTTTCGACCTTCCCGCTGTCACGACGACAAACTTTCCGCTGATTTTTTGCACTCGTGACACCGAAACCGCCTTTTCCGCCCTTTCCCCTGTCACGACTGCAAACTTTCCGCTGATTTCTTGCACTCGTGACATCGGAACCGCCGTTTCACCCCTTCCCGCTGTCACGACTGCAAACTTTTCCGCAATTTCTTGCACTCGTGACAGCCTAAACCAAATTCGAGTTTATCGAATTGCCCGCCGCCGCGTCGTGCGTTTCGGCTTGCAGGCAGGGTTTGGAAAAACGTTTCGCAAATCCCTGCCTGTCGCGCTTTCGAAACCGCATGCCGCGCCCGGCAGCTATGCTCCGCGGCCGCCAGCATGGGCACTCCGTCCATTCT
>R20__coassemble_930_pt1 | contig 19115 bp, 17 predicted proteins | sample R20__metabat2_low_PE_040 | metagenome-assembled genome bin R20 | reverse complement strand
CCCCGCGATTCCAACCACGAGATCAGCAAGTACCTCGATATGGGTTGGGAAGACCTCTACGAAGTCCGCGTGACAAGGGTGACACCAGACGCTCATCCCGAGTCTCAAGTTGAAGTCGTTGTGCACATCAAGCGCAACATTCAGAAATAATCACTAATTTTGATGGACTGACACACTCGAATATGAACACTATCATTCTTTTCTGGAACCCGGACATCTCGTCCTATGATATCGACAGGCACCACGACCTTCTCGCAGGCGATGCTGTAGAATATGGAACATTCAACTGGAGCATCTGGGAACACCAGAGAGCGCACGAAGGAGACCGCTTCTTTATGGTCCGCTGCAAGAACAAACCCGTACCCGGTCAGTTGAACAAGTGGGGCAAACAGGTGTGGGAGCCGGTCATCGATGACACTACCGGCATCTGTATGGCAGGTGTATTCACCTCGGAACCATATCGTGACGAAGACTGGTCAGGCAAGGGCCGCGAGACGTTCTATATGGATATGGACATTCAGCAGGCATCAGACCCTGATAAGTTCGTCATCCTCAAATCCGCCGACCTGATGGCGGCAATCCCGGATTTCGACTGGAAGGGAGGTCATTCAGGGCGCCTTCTGGACGAGGCTGCCGCCGCGAAATTGGAGAAACTCTTCGAGGAATCCAAAGCGGCCAACGCCGACAAGATTTGGGAGCCCAAGAACAAGGTGTTCATAGACTAAAATTCAGATTATGAGTAAAATCAGCGTAGTCGGGCGCGGCAGCATCCACGTCGTGCCCGATGTAACTCGCATAGAAGTTACCGTGTCGGGCGTATTCGACACTTATGAGGAAGCCTACCACAAAGCAAAGGAAAGCAGCAGTTGGATGGTCAAGATTTTGGAATACAACAAACTGTCCGGCAAACTCTGCAAGACGGTCAGAATGGACATCTCCGACCATCTGATAGACAATTACGATGATGAAGACCATTACATCGGCAAAATCAAAGAAGGATATGACCTTGTTATGCGGATGAAGATAGATATCGGCATCGACAATGTGATGGTCAACAATCTTGTACGCGGAGTCGGCAAGTTCATTTCCGGCGCCCAGATCAATATCGGATACACCATCCAAGACCCTCGTCCTACGCAGTTGAAGATGCTTGAACGTGCGGTGAAGGATGCCACAGAGAAGGCAGGAATTATGGCCAAAGCGGCAGGATGCAAACTCGGAGCAGTGTCTGCGATTGATTACGGCCGTCAGGAGATTCACGTCTACTCCCAGGCCCGCAACATCCATTCAAACGAAGAAGCCAAAGCCAGCACTGCCGACAGCTTTGACATCACCCCCGAGGACCTGGTCTTCAGCGACGATGTGAGCGTATCCTGGGAATTGCTGGAAGCATAGGGTATGATCGGAGTCATATATGGAGACTACTGACTTCCCTCTTCTGAGTCTCTTTCACCTGCATCTTCTTTTTAAGTTCCTTTGTGACAGGATAGTTGCTTTCCAGGATTTCATACATTTCCGGGGTGATTGAGATTTATTGCAATGCCGGACATGATAATATCGAACTATTTGTATTTTTGCGGTGTGAAACAGATAAATCTTACAGACTGGACCCAGATAGGGGAAGGGGGATCGGGGAAGGTGTACAGGAATAACGCCGACCCTGCAAAGATGCTCAAACTCAGCAAGTCCGCCGATAAAAAGGAAGATATGCTCGAGGAGTATGAACTGTCGAGGTATGCGATGGAGGTGGGACTGCCCACGCCGGAGGTTTACGACTTTGTGACCGATGGCTCCCATTATGGCTACACCGGCGAGCTGATCAAAGGCAAGAAGTCGCTCTGCAGAGTGATTGCCGACAATCCGGAAAGGCTCGCTGAGATGGCGCACCTCTTCACGCAGAAAGTGCGCGAGCTGCATTCCATAAAGGCTGACCCCGCCAAGGTGAGAAGCCGGATGGAGCTCAATATCGGGAACCTGCGTAAAATCAAATACCTGAAGAGAGAGACGCTGGAAGGCATCATCGCTGAGCTCCGGCAGATCCCCGAAACCGGCACTCTGCTGCACGGCGACCTGCATCTGGGCAACCTCATAACAACGGGGGAGCGGCAGTACTGGATCGATTTGGGCCGCCTGCGCTACGGCAACCCCATCGTGGACATCTCGCAGTTCCACTTCACCTTTACCTACATCCCGGTCATATGCAAGAACATCTTCCACATCAGCGCAAAGCAGGTGGAGGCCTTCTACAATGCATTCGTGACGGAATACTACGGCCTGGACGACCCGGCGAAGCGTGAAGAGTACGAGACTCTGCTGCACCGCGCCCAGCTCATCCAGCTCACCGGTATTCTGCTCAATGCCCCGCTGGCCGTCTGGTTCATTCCCAAGCTCCAGCGCCATCTGGGTCTGAGGCCCGCCACGCGTTTGAGCATCATCTTCAAGCTCCTCTGCGGGCATAAGGAGATATTCTGAGAAAAAAGTGATGCCGCCCTCTGCTGAGCAGCTGCCGGGGTTGGTGATCGGTCAAGGCCGACGGTAGCCTTTGGAAGCATCGTCTATCACCAGGATCCAGTCGAGTTCCTCTCCGGGGTCCGGGGAGATGAAGCTGACGGCCTCGCCACGTTCGATTTTGCGGATTTTCCTTGATTTCCCGTTGCGCGGATTGTACCACCAGCCGCGCAGCTTCTTGCCCTTGATGAGCGTTGTGTTGACGAGGAAGCGGCGTCCTACGGGAGCGTAGACCATAAGAAAGGTCCCGTCTGTGTCCATCGTGGCTGCAAAACGACAGATGCCCTGTCCGGGCCAGGCTGTCTGAATGTCGTACGGAGCCGGAAGCGCCTTGTCCGTAGCCGGTATTCGTGTCAGACAGGGGCGGCTCAGCATCAGGCGCTTGCCGTACTGCATCTGGGCGGCTCCACTCTGTTCCAGGGCTTCCCGCCAGGGCATCAGGGGATTGTTGACGGGACGGCGGTTTTTCCCGGGATCCCACATCTGCCAGACGGAATGATGCCCGTAGCTGTGCCCGCAGGCGCCGTTGAAGAGGTCCCAATAGAGGGCTCTGCGGCAGTCGGCGGCTGTGGAATGCCCGCGCCGGGAAGCGTCGAAGGCTATCGGATGGTCCTCGTATATGGGTTCTGCATCCAGGACCGGACGCGCCGCCTCCCTGAGGTAATCTTCAAGGGTCTTGCCATAGAGTTCGTAGCGGTTGTCGTGTCCGTTCTGCCGCATATTCAGGTCCAGCCAGTCCTCGCAGTGGAAAAATTCCGCGCTTCCCCGCGCGCCTCCGGGGTGAAAACTGATCAGGTGGCTGTGCCCGTCCCCTTCCCGAAGGCCCTCGGCCATTGAGCGGATGGTCGCGCGTTGGGATTCGTTTTCCGGGTTGCGGTCGCCCCCCAATATCCATATGATATGCTCGTCGCGATAGCGCGTGGCAAGCCATTTCCCATAGATCCGCGCATTCTCCGGATTGAAAACGGGGCTGTCGCCGTCGTGCCAGTAGCGTCCCCAGGTGGGCAGCATGGCGATGTACAGCCCCAGTTCGCCGGCGCGGCGCACGATGTAGTCGACGTGGTCCCAGTAGTCGTCATCCTTGCCCTCGGAAATTGCCGGGCGGGCGGGATCCCCGTCCATGAACGGAAGATGCCCATAGGCGTTGGGGGTGCTGATTCCATCCATCTCCGCGATTGCGACGGCCTGGATGACCGTGAAGCCCTTGCCGGCCCTGTCGCGAAGGTAGAGGTCCGCCTCTTCGCGGTCCAGACGGTGGAAGAGTTCCCAGGCTGTGTCGGCCAGATAGAAGAAGGGATTCCCTTTTTCGTCAACAAGGAATCTACGGTTCTCGGAAAAGGAAATCCGATCCGGAATATTTCCCGCCTGCGCGCAGATTCCGGCCAGCAGGAATATGGCTGCAATAAGATGGCTGTGTTTCATAAGTACAAATGTATCATTATTTTGCCATAAAGATGCGGGGATTTTTGTATATTTCGGAAATCAAGGAAGGATTATGATATGAGAAAACTCGTTTTATTTCTGGCCTTTCTGCTTTTTGTCCCGTTCGCGGCGCCTGCCCAGGACGAGACGTCGGCTGCGGGAAGGTCGCCTGAATCGGCCGTTGCCGCCCCCGCTCCCCAGATAATGAACGCCTCGCAGCGCCGGAACACGGACCTGAGCGGCACGTGGAAGGCTATAGTCGACCAGATGGACAACGGTTATTACAACTATCGCTGGAAGATCAAGAACGACGGCGACACTTTCTTTGCCGACAAGAGCTATTTTTCCGACAGGACAACCCTCACCGAATACGACTTCGACGTGGCTGACGAGTTGCGTGTTCCCGGGGACTGGAACACCCAGAAGCCCGAATTCCTCTATTATGAAGGCACGATATGGTACCGTACGACCTTCAGCGCGACTCCCCGGGAAGGAAAACGCTATTTCCTATGGTTCGGAGCCGCAAACTATGAGGCCGTCGTCGGTCTGAACGGAAAGGTGACGGGTCGGCACGTCGGAGGCTTCACCCCTTTCAACTTCGAGGTCACCGACCGGCTCAGAGAGGGGCGGAATTCGCTCGTCGTGAAGGTCAACAACGCCCGCAGTCAGGACAATGTCCCCACCCTCAACTGCGACTGGTGGAACTATGGCGGCATCACGCGTGAGGTCCGCCTTCTCGAAGTTCCTTCAACATTCATACGCGAGCATTCCGTGGCGCTTTCCGCCGACGGCAGGTCCATCGAGGGATGGATCAGGCTCGACGGGCAGGCTGCCGGAGGGCAGAAGATAACCGTGAGCATTCCGGAACTCGGGTTCAGCGTCGAGGCCGTGACGGACAAGGAAGGTCTCGCAAGCTTCTCCCGCAAGGCGAAACCTTCCCTCTGGAGCCCTTCAAACCCGAAACTATACGACGTATCCATATCCTCCTCCGAGGACAATGTACATGACAGAATAGGCTTCAGGACCATCAAGGCCGAGGGCCGCAAACTTCTCCTGAACGGAAATGAGATATTCTGCAAAGGAATTTCCATCCACGAGGAGCAGATAGGGACGCTCGGCAGGGCTTGGAGCGAAGCCCAGGCAAGGGAACTGCTCTGCGCGGCGAAGGAACTGGGCTGCAATTTCGTGCGTCTTGCCCATTACCCCCACAATGAGTATATGACCAGGCTCGCGGATGAGATGGGAATTATGGTCTGGAGCGAAGTCCCGGTCTATTGGACCATCAGTTGGACCAACCCCGACACTTACGAAAACGCCTGCAGCCAGGTGGCGGATATGATAAAGCGCGACCGCAACCGCGCCAGCATCATAATCTGGTCGGTGGCGAACGAGACCCCGCGCAGTCCCGAAAGGCTGAAATTTCTCTCGGGCCTGATCGACCTCGCCCATTCTCTCGACGCGACAAGACTCGTTTCCGCCGCGATGGAGAAGCGCGAGAGGGCGGACGGGGTGCTCACCGTGGATGACGAGCTCCTGTCCAAGGCCGACCTCATAAGTTTTAACGAGTATGTGGGCTGGTACGACGGCGACATTGAAAAATGCCGCAGGGTGAAATGGGATTTCCCCGTAGAAAAGCCCGTGATTATCACGGAACTGGGTGCGGGAGTGAAAGCCGGATACCACGGCGCTCCCGATGAACGGTTCACCGAAGAATACGGTGTGGAACTCTACAGGGCCCAGATTGAAATGCTCGAGGCTCTGCCCTGGCTCAACGGACTCTCTCCCTGGATATTGAAGGATTTTCGCTCTCCGCGCCGCCAGCTTTCCATAATACAGGGAGTCTATAACAGGAAAGGGCTCTTGAGCGAAACCGGCAGGAAGAAGGATTGCTGGTACGTCCTTCGCGACTGGTACGAGAGCAGGGATTGACGGTTTTTCAGCCTTTGCGCAACTCCCAGAAGGCCACGGCCGCCGCGGCAGCGACGTTCAGCGAGTCCACGCCGTGCTTCATCGGGATGTTTACCACATAATCCGCCTCGGCGATTGCCTCGCGCGACAGTCCGTCGCCCTCCGTGCCCATGACGAGGGCCAGGCGGTCTATGGTTTTCAGAACCGGGTCGTCAAGGGTGATACTGTCTTCGACAAGGGCCATCGCCGCTGTCTTGAATCCGTATTCGTGCAGGGAACTCAGAGGAGCGTCAAGCCAGGTCCAGGGGACCATGAACACGGTCCCCATCGAAACCCTTACAGCCCTGCGGTTCAGAGGGTCGCCGGTCGTGCGTGTCAGCAGAACGGCATCCGCTCCGAGCGCCGCGGCCGAGCGGAAAACCGCTCCCGTGTTGGTAGTGTTTGCAAGACCGTCGACAATCACGACGAGACGGGCGTCCCGAAGCACCTCGGCAAGAGTCGGAAGTGGTTTTCTGCGCATCGCGCAAAGGATGCACCGGGCGAAATGGAAGCCCGTCAGAGAGCTCAAAAGCTCGTTGCTGCCCACATAGACAGGAATGTCCCCGACCCGTTCCAAAACCTGCGTGGCGACTCCATCCATATGCTTTTCCGCGGTCAGCAGTGCCACGGGCTCATATCCGGCGTCCATGGCTGTATTTATCACTTTTCCGCTCTCGGCGATGAAAAGCCCGTCTTCGGAGAGCCTTTTGTCGCACAATTGAGCCTCCGTCAGCGAAGAGAATATCTGAACGCCCGGATGGGAAAGTGAATCTATGTGAATCGTGGCCAAAAGTAATCAGATATCAAGGTCGGCTCCGGCCAGGAACTTTTCGAAACTCTTTCTGATTTTCTTGTGCGGAACGCTTTCGAGAATGCTTTCCAACTGGACGTTGCTATGCAGGTCGGTCGCCACGAAACTGTACATCCCCTCGTCGAGAAGATGCGAGAGAATCTTTATCGACTCCGGTCCGTATTTTCCCGACACGGAAGCGAAATTCATCTGGAAACGGCATCCTGTATCCTGGAACTTCTCAAAATCCCGAAGGCTGCCTGCCATGTAGAGATATCTCTCCGGATGCGCAAGAATGGGGTTCAGTCCGGCCATATTCAACTCAAACAGCGTCTGCTCCAGATTCCCGCTGCGGAAAAAATAGGACATTTCGACCAGAATGCCGCCGTCCGGGAAAGTCAGCAGTTCTTCCGGATGTTCGGCCCTTTCTTCGAATCCGTTCACGACCATATACTCGGCCGCCAGATGTGTCCGGATGCCCAGTTCGGGGGGAATCTGCGGCACAAAGGAGGCATAAACCTCCCTGAAATGCGCCTCGGACTCCTCCGGATACACGTCCGGATTCATATGAGGAGTGAACACTATCTCCCTGCAGCCGCAAGAAGCCATGCGGGAGATGGCCTTCAGCGAACTTTCCGCGTTCTGGAAACCGTCATCCACCCCCGGGAGGAGGTGGTTATGGATGTCACGCCTCAGGAGTTTCATCGTGCTTTTCCAGTTTTTCCTTCAGGTCCTTCAACGTATCCTTCACTTTTGCGGCGGCTTTCTGCTTTTTGGACAGGTTCTCGCTTTCGTTGCCATAACCATAGCCATAACCATAACCGTATCCGTGCCCGTAGCCATAACCGTATCCGTATCCGGCGCCATAGCCGTAGCGGTACTTGGAGGCGACGACGTCGAGGTCATTGAGCACTATCTGGGGATTCTTCATCGGATGGACGGTCGAAGTGAGGGCCTCGTTGATGTCCGTGAGCATCTTCAGGTCGGTATAGTTAGCGCGAACCGTGTAAAGCGTCACGTCAACGTACTGGTTGATGATTTGCGAGTCGGAAACGGGCAGATAGGGCGCGGAGTCGATGATCACGTAATCATACTTGTCCTTGAAGTAGTTGATTATCTCCGCTTCCTTGCCCTGGGATAGAAGATCCGTGGGGTTGGGAGGTACGGGACCTGCGAAAATCAGGTCGAGATGCGAGCTCACTCCGCTTTCCGTTACCAGGGAATCAAGGTCGGTGCACTTGCCGATCAGGTATCCCACTACGGTATTGTTCTTATTGGAAATGGTAGTTTTGAAGATCTTGCTGAACACGGGCTTGCGGATGTCCATACCAATCAGGAGGACTTTCTTGCCCACGTGGGCTATGCTGACGGCAAGATTCGAGGAAATGTAGGATTTTCCTTCGCCGGGGGTCGAAGAAGTTATCTGTATCACCTTGCAATCGGGCAGGTACTGAAGGTTGGAACGCAGCATTCTGAAGGATTCGGAGGTCGTGTCTCGTCCGTTCTTCTGGATAAAGCCGGTGAAATCGTCCGGAGCCTTGGGAAGCACTGCAAGCACGGGGGCGGACACTTTTGCCGCGATGTCGGCCTTGGTCTCGACTTTGGTCTTCAGCTGAATTCTGAGCCATACCAGTGCAGGAGGTATGCAGAAACCGAGCACAAGCGCAATGAGGATGATCTGCATCGTCTTGGGGCTGACGGGATTGCCCGGGCCGAAGGCAGCCTCGATCACGCGGAAGTTGTCGGACTGAGAGTACATGGTGATTTGGGCCTCTTCCCTCTTTTCCTGAAGCATCAGGTACAGAGGCTCGATGATGTTGATCTTGCGGCTTAACTGCTGCACCTCGAACTGCTGCTGGGGAATGGACGCCATCTTGGACTTGCTGTCGCTGAGCGTCTTGACCAGGTCTTTTTCGCGCAGTTTGTAAACGTTCACGAGGTTGGCGATGGAAATGTCGATGCTCTTGCGGCCGTCGTTGAGCTCGGAGTTCAGACTTATGACGCGGGGGTTGGATTCCGAGGAGTTGGCCACCATCCTGTTGCGTTCTGCCACCATCTCATTGTAACTGGATATGATGGAGTTGAGGCCCACGTCCGAAATTCCTATGTTGGTGGGGATGACGCGGTACTCGCCTTCGGGAGTTTCGTTCAGATAGTTGGTGATCATGTCCAGGACCTTGAGCTGCAGACGCACGTCCACGAGCTGGTTCTGGTAGGTCATGTCCGAAGTCATCGCCATCTGCGACTGCGATTCCAGGTTGAGGACTATGTTGTTGGACTGATAACGCTTGTAGTCGCTTTCTGCGTTGCCCAGTTCCATTGCCAGTTCCGACAGACGGGTGTCGATGAACTTGACGGTGTTCACGGAGGCCATATTGGCGTAGTCGCGGGCTTCCTGATTGGTCTCAAACACCAGGCCGTTGAGGACGTCTTCAGCCCTTCTGGATATGGCGTCGGTTATCTTGAGCGTCACGACATCGGTCTGATTGTAAGACTTTCCGTTGGAGAGCACTTCCAGATTTTTGATAAAGCCTTTTGCGCAACTGAAGGGTTGGGAGTAGGTGAAGAGGTAGCGGTCCCTGTCGTCGGACATCGCCTCGGCGTCAGTTACGGTGAAGTAAACCTTCACCTTGCCCAGATCGACAGGCTCGCCGTAGCGGTATCTTGTCTTTTCAAGATCAAGCTTCTTTCCGCCCACCGTCACTTTCCTTATCGTGAAGTCCACAGCCTTGCGGTTTTTGAACTCGATGGAGAACGAGGGGATGGAAACATTATGCTCCAGGGCGAGGGAATCCTGCTCGAGCGTGGCCAGGAAGGGACTGTCCCTGTAGAATTCTCTGGCCTTGAAGTCCATCAGCCTGCGGACCAGGGAAAATCTGTTGGCCACGGGGGCTCCGTACTGGTAATAGCGCTTGTTGAGTTCATATTTCTCGACGACCTTGCGCATCAGCGAGGGGCTCTTCAGGATGAAGATCTCATTGTCGACCTTCTTCTGCACGGTGCGGCCCGACATAGTCGCCAGAAGGGCGAGATCCGCATTCGAACCGTCGTTCTTGTTGAGCATTATCCAGCTCTCGCGCTCGTATGCCGGGGTCTGGGATCTTGCAAAGAAAAAGCCTATAAGTCCGGCGGCTATCATCGCGCCGACAATCCACCACTTGAGTCTCCAGAGGAATTCAAAAATTTCCCTTGGGGAAATCTGGCTGTTGTTTTCTTGATCCATGTTCTTGTCAGGATTTTATGTTGTTATCTTAACCAGGAAATGACCGCAATGAGGGTTGTCACAGAAGACAGAATGGTGCTCCAGATTCCGGTGGCGGTGGTCGCGGTGGCGACTCTCGTGGCGCTGGGCGGCACGACTATCACGTCGTTCTGCTTGAGGTAAAAATAAGGGGATTCGAGGATGTCGCTGTTGCGGAGGTCTATCGTGTAGTGCTTCTGGACGCCGTTTTCTTCGCGAAGCAGGAGGATGCCGTCCCTCTGCGCCGTCAGCTGGAGATCTCCGGCCCTTCCCAGAACCTGCAGGATATTGATTTTCTCGTTTTCGAAGGTGTAGGTGCCCGGGCTGCGGACTTCACCCAGGACGGTGATCTTGTAGTTCGTGAAGGAAACGTATATGATGGGGTTTTTCACGTCCTTCTTTATCTCATTGCCCAGATAGTCCACAAGCTGTTTTCTGGTCATTCCTTCCACGTGGATTATGCCCAGGATGGGGAACTCGATGTTTCCATCGGAATCCACAAGATATGAAAGGGTCGCCTTGGAAGGGTCGGACGAATTGTAGCCGCTGGAGCTCATTTCTCCGAGGGTGAGGTTGTACGGAGCCGTCACGGTCTTGTCCGGGCCGCTGACCACGATGGAGAGCCTGTCGTCCTTCTGGATCACCGCCTCATACTCGTTCGTCAGTGCGGCGAGGTCCCGTTCGTTTATATCCTGAAAATAGGCAATGTCCCTGTATGCCGAGCAGGCTGACAATGCACAAAGGGCAAGCGCCGCAACCAGCAAACTGAAAGTCTTTCTCATAAATACAATTTTTGCAATCTAATTTAAACTCACGAAATTACTCCAATTATTTCATAATTCAAAATAGCGGTCCGTTCCCCGATTTGGCAAATCCACGCGTTTTTCTTAATTTGCGACAGAAATTCAAAAAATTAAATGAGACATAAGTTATTTCTTGCGATTGTTCTGTCGGCGCTCTGCCTGACAGTTTCGGCCCAGCCTTCCGGACGCATTTCCTGGAATGAGGGCTGGACCTTTTCAAAAGACGGCGTGAGCCGGGTACTGGATCTTCCTCACGACTGGGGCGTGGAAGGGGAGTTCTGCCAGGAATATCCCGCCGAGACCGGAAAACTCGCCTGGTGGGGGTGCGCTGCCTACAGCAAGGATCTGGAAGTGAGTGCGGAACAGCTCGAGGGCAGAATATCGCTTGAAGTGGGCGGAGCCTTCTCCAATTCAGAGATTTATGTGAACTCTCGGAAAGTGGGGGAATGGCCTTATGGTTATGCGTCCTGGTCGGTTGACCTGACGGCCGCCCTGCACGAGGGGACCAACAGGGTGGAGGTGCGTCTGGACAACAAGCCGGAAAGTTCCCGTTGGTATCCAGGCGGCGGCATATACCGCAATGTGTGGCTGCGCTATGCGGCCCCGACCTCTGTCTCGCACTGGGGTACCTTCGTCACCTGCTCCCTTCAGGACGATGGAAGTGCGGCGGTGCGGGAGAACATAACCGTAAGCACCCGCAAGGGCGGTGCCGCTCGGATAACGACGCAGATTTATTTCGCGGATGAGTTGGTCGCCGAGGCTTCGGAAGTGGAGCAGATCTACGATGGCCGCACCCTGACGCAGGAATTTGAAATATCGGACCCGGTCCTGTGGAGCCCTGACAATCCTCAACTTTATAGCGCCAGAACGGTCATCGAGGCGCCGGATGCGGACGACGAGGTTTACGAGACCCCTTTCGGAATCCGTGAAGCGAAGTTCCTCTCCGACGGTTTCTACCTGAACGGCGAAAAGACCTTCCTGAAGGGAGTCTGCCTGCACCACGATGCCGGAGCGTTGGGCGCCGTATGGAACGACGATGCCTGGATCCGCCGCTTCAGGATGCTGAAAAACATGGGCTGCAACGCCATCCGCTGCAGCCACAATCCTCCCGCACCGGAGTTCCTCGACCTCTGCGACAGGATGGGTTTTCTGGTGCTGGATGAACTTACCGACACCTGGACCTATCCCAAAAAGGAGAACGGCTATGCGACGCTGTTCGATTCCTGGGTGGAGAAGGATCTGGTCGCCATGATCCACCGCGACCGCAACCATCCTTCGGTTATACTCTGGAGCGTGGGCAACGAGTGCGGCGAGCAGGGCGACAGCACGCGCTGGTGGATTCCTCAGATGCTCACCGACATCTGTCACCGCGAGGATCCCACGCGTCTTACCACTGCGGGGAACGACAACCCTTGGGCTTCGGGGCAGGCATATTCCGGGACCATCGACGTGTATGGTTTCAACTACAAGCCGCACCTGTACCTTGAGTTCGTGGAGAATCATCCGGGGCAACCCGTATTCGGCTCGGAAACCGCTTCCTGCGTATCCTCAAGGGGCTATTACCGCTTCCCTGTGGAGCAGGAAAAGGGCAAAGGCTGGGCTATGGAGGCTCCTTTCCAGGTAAGTTCCTACGACCTTTACGCTCCCGGCTGGGCCTCAAAACCGGATTATGAGTGGCAGTATGAGGATGCAGTCCCGGAGTGCGCGGGAGAGTTCGTCTGGACGGGTTATGATTATCTGGGCGAACCCACTCCTTTCAATATGGATCCTTCAGTGTTCACGAATTTCCATACCGAGGAGGAAAAGGAGGCTTATCGCAAATTTTGCGCAAGTTGGGGACAGGTGATAAGCGACGTTCCGCTTCCTTCCAGAAGCAGCTATTTCGGAATCATCGACCTTGCCGGCTTCCCGAAGGACCGCTACTGGCTCTATCAGGCTCGCTGGCGGGAGGACCTTCCGATGGCCCATATCCTTCCGCACTGGACCTGGCCCGGACGCGAAGGGGAGATTACCCCGGTGCACGTCTATACCTCCGGAGACGAGGCCGAACTTTTCGTGAACGGGAAGTCGCAGGGCCGCAAGGCCAGGCAGGGCTACCGTATCGTCTGGGATGAGGTGAAATACGAAAAAGGCAGCGTTGAGGTCATTGCCTACAAGGATGGCCGCGAATGGGCACGCGACGCCGTGCGCACCGCCGCCAAGCCCGCCAGAACCGCTCTGAGCCTGGATTATAAGGGAGACGACCTTATATATGTCGCGGCTGACATTCTCGACAGGGCGGGGATTCTTGTTCCCGAAGCCAGCAATGAGCTGGAATTCAGCGTGAAAGGGCCCGCGGAAATTCTTGCCACGGATGCCGGCGACCCGACTTCGCACGTCGCCTTCCGGAGCCACACCCTCCCCGCCTTCAACGGCAAGGCCTCTGTGATAATCAGGCGTACCGCCCCGGGCCCCGTCTTTGTTTACGCGAAGTCCAAGGGCCTTGGGAAAGCTTCATTGAAGGTTGATTAGAACAGTTTGAGATTGTCCCTTGAAGAGGTGAGCCCGCCGTCCTCGATGCGGTGGATGATCTCCACGACCTTGTCATTGACGGGTGTGGGGCAGCCGAACCTGCGGCCGCACTCGCATACGGAGCCGTTGATGGAATCCACTTCGGTCTTCTTCCCCTTTTCGATATCCTGCAACATACTGGCTTTCAGGAGCTTGTGCTTTTTTATGGCAAAGGGGAGAAGCAGCAGCGAGACGGCCTTCTTCAGGGGGTTGCCATAATTGAAGAGCTTGACTATGTCCTTGCCCTGGACGGGTTCTATGCGGATCCCGCCTTTCTCGCACACGTCCATACATTCCTTCATCAGGGCCTGAACGACCTTGCGCTCGGGCATCTTCTCGACGGTCTCGCCGAAGGTGCAGCCCAGAACTGCGCTCATCCCGGAAAAAGCGGCGTTGATAAGGAGTTTGCTCCATCTCGTGCCGACGAAATTTTCTTCAGTCTCGACGGGCCCCATCATCTCCAGCAGCGCCTTCACTTCGGGCAGTTTCGGGCTGGCTTTTTCCGAAATCGAGCCCAGCGAGAAGGTCAGGCTGTCGGGTTCACTCGTGAGTTCGCAGACTCCCGGCGAGAGCATGGTGGCTCCCCAGGCCACGGTGCATCCCAGAACCCTGTCTTCGCCGATTATGGAGCCGATCAGCATTTCGGGAAGGCCGTTCTGCAGGGTCACGATGACTCCGTCCTCCTCGAGATAATCCTGCAGGAAACGGACCGTGGCCTCGTTGTCCTGCTGCTTTGTCATCAGGAAGATGCAGTCATACCGGCCGCTCATCTCGTCCACGCAGAGGGCATTGACTTTCTGGTTGAAATTCACGGTTCCGGTCACCGTCGCGCCCTTTTCCTTGAGTGCAGCGACGTGCGCCCTGTTGCGGTTGACGAGGTCGATCTGTCCTCCGTTTTTCGTGATGTATGCGCCCAGGATGGTTCCAAGCGAGCCTGCTCCGTAAATTGCTGATTTCATAGGATTTCCGTTCTGTCTCGCGAATTTAGGCAATCTTGACAACAATTATGCAATCTTTTAAAAACTTTTACAGAATCAGGTCGTCGAGCGCAATTTTCGGAACGACGTGCGTGCCGTCGTCGGTGCGGTAGTAGTCCAGCGGGTCTCCGTCCCTTACCGTCAGGATCCGGATGTTCTCCGTGCTGCGCCCTACGGCTATTATTGTAAGGGGAGTCAGGGGACGTCCGAGGCGGTCGCAGCCGATTTCCAGCGACTCTTTTATTCTTTCCGGAATGAAGTTCTTGATAATAAGGCAGTTAAGGCCGAGTTCCACGGCTTTCAGACACATCGATTGTGCGGCTGCCCCCTCGTCGAAGCCAAGATGCGGGGCTTGTGGGTTGTTCGTGCAGATGACGATGAAGGCTTCCGGTTCGGTGCCCGGGAAAGGCAGATTGAGCTGCGGCAAGGCGCGGCCCATGTGGATGTGCGGCAGCACCTTGGAAGCCTCGTCCGGCCCCACAAGCCTGAGGCGCAGCACCTGTTGGTTGCGGGCAGTCGGGACCTTGTCCATAACTGCGGCGATTGCGCGCAGCTGCAGCGGGTGAACCTTGTATGATTTGTCGAAGCCGCGCGTGCTGCGGTTCTTCCTCAGAAGCGAGTCCAGGCTCTTTCCGGAAGCCGCCGGAGCGATGCCGGCCCTGCCTCGGGGAACGTTACGGAGTTCCTCCTCCCGTTTTTCAAGATAATTGTCTGCCATAGACGGCAAACATAGCAATTTGCAGGGAAATTCCGCTCTTAAAATTTATCTTTGCAGACAATGTTCACTTATCCTTTTGCATACACCCCCTCGCCGGAAGTCATCAGGCAGGCCCGTCTGCTCGAAGAACGCATCGACGCGGACGAGGCCCTGCGTTCCGTTTTCGCTCCCGGCAAGATGCTCGGGGTGCTGCTTACTTCGGGCGGAGTCCTTCACGCCTTTTCCGGGAAAGGCTCCCTGGAAGGATTTGCGCCCCCTCTGCTCGATACAGGAGGCGTGTGCGGATTCTCCCCCGAAGAATCGGCGAGACTGCAGATGGATATTTTCGAACGCACGAAGGTTCTCAATGCCTGCGGGCAGGAGCGGAGCATCGCCGACATCTTCGCCGGGCGAAACCAGGTCCCGCCTTCAGGCACCGGCGACTGCGCCGCCCCTAAACTTCTTCAGGAAGCCTACAGGAGGGGTCTGAAGCCCATTGCCATGGGGGAATTCTGGTATGGCGCGAGCCCTTCGGGAGGAGAGGTCCGCGAGCACGGGCGTTTCTATCCCAGCTGCATCGGCAAATGCGGCCCTCTTCTTACTTATATGCTGCAGGGTCTGGATGTGGAGCCCAATCCGCTGCGCGTCAGGATTCCGTCCGAGGAGGTAGGAATTATCTATGAAGACGATGCCATGATTGTTGCGCTCAAGCCCTCGGGAATGCTTTGCGTGCCCGGAAAGACAGGGGAGAAATCCCTTATGGAACTGCTCCCGGGACCGGTTTACGAGGTCCACAGGCTGGATATGGACACGTCCGGTCTCATAGTTTATGCGAAGACTCCGCAGGCACAGGTTGCCCTCAGGCAGCAGTTCGCCTCGCGCGAAGTGAGCAAAATTTACAATGCGCGTCTCGCCCCCGGCCGGAAGCGCTGGGATGAAGGCTTCAGCGGGACCATAGCCCTTCCACTGGGCCCGGACTGGTATGACAGGCCGCGGCAGATGGTGGACAGACTCAACGGGAAGCAGGCGATAACCCGTTTCACGATTCTCAAGGTGTTTCCCGACACTTCGATGGACGTGCGTTTCGAGCCTCTGACCGGCAGAACCCATCAGCTTCGGGTCCATGCGGCAAGCACGGAGGGCCTGGGGCACCCCATCCAGGGCGACCGCCTGTACGGAGCGCCAGACTCGGGCCGCCTGATGCTGCACGCCGCGGCCCTTGGCTTCAACCATCCGCTGACCGGCCTTCCGCTTCGCTTCGAAGATTGAATGGTGAGAATGGTATTTATTTTGCTATCTTTGCTTGAAATCATAAACAACCGCATATGAAACACAATCTTTTCATTTTCGCCCTTGCGGCTCTTGTATGCTCGGCTTGCTATCCGACCAGAATAGTGACCTATTCTCCGGCGCCCTATTCCACATACTACAGCACGACCGTGACTCCGGTCCGTACACATACCACCACGACGATAGCGCAGGCATATTCGACCAATGAGGACATTTCGTTGCATCTGGATCTCCAGGCAGTCGGCGCCCTGTTCGCACAGGCTTCGACCGTGCAGGAGTTCGAGCAGCTGCTCAACAGCAGCAACTATCCCGTCACGAACCTCGACCTGAACGGCGACGGCTACATCGACTATCTCCGCGTGCTGGAGACCGTCGACGGCCACAACCACGTGTTCCTCATCCAGGCCTGCCTGGGACAGGACATCTATCAGGACGTAGCCACCCTTGTGGCTGAGGTCCCTTCTCTTACGAACTATACCGTCGAAATCATCGGAGCGCCTTTTATCTATGGCCCTTCATATTATGTAAGGCCGGTTTTCGTCGCGCGTCCCCTCATTTTCGACTGCTTCCTGAAATCTCTGTATTCTCCCTGGCATTCTCCCTGGTACTGGGATCATTTCCCCAGCCATTACAGGCATCCCGCTCCCGTGTTCCTGAACCATTATCAGGCATACATCAACACATTTATGAGCGGCCATCGTTTCTGTCACGAGGTTTCTTACCCCAAGGAGCCGCATTTCAACGGTTATGACCGCATGACAGTCTCCAACCAGCGCAATGATTTCGCAAAGCAGAATCCCGAGAAGGCCTTCACCGTGCGCAATGCGAACACCGTCAAGGCCAATTCCCGCAGCGAGAAAGTCGTGAACGCGTACGACGTGCGCCAGAACAGCGAAGCATCGAAGGTGACCACCGTCAGCTCCCGTTCCGCATCTTCTTCCACGACAAGCAAGACAGGAAGGGGCTCCGGTCAGACATCCACGACATCCACCCGTTCGGCCACGACCTATACTCCTTCGACTTCGAGCAGCCGCAGCACTTCTTCCAGCCAGGTCGGCACGACATCTGCCCGCAGCACTTCCTCCTCGTCCGTCTCGACAGGCAGCAGCTCTTCGAGAAGCGGTTCCACTTCGGCTCGCAGCACTTCCTCTTCGACTGTTTCGTCTGGAAGCAGCCGCAGTTCTTCAAGCTCTTCCGCCCGCAGCGGCAGTTCTTCTTCGTCGCGCAGCTCGTCGACCGGCAGCACTGTCGTCAACAGCCGCGTAAGTTCTTCCGGTTCTTCGACGACCAGTGTCCGTTCCAGCGGATCCTCTTCATCATCCTCATCCTCATCCAAGAGCCGCAGCGGTTCCTCTTCCTCCAGCTCCCGTTCGCGCAGATAAAATATTTTTGAAATGAATACAAAAACACTGATATCAGCCATCGCGGCGTTTTCCTTGATCTTCGTATCCTGCAAGAAGGAGTCTCCCGTGTACATAACCGAGTGCAACTGCTCGACGGAAGCGGTAATCCTTAATGTCAATGCTTCTGACTGGGCATATTCGGATCTGCGCGACAACAACTATTTCTATGCGGAGTTCGACATGCCCGAAATCACGAGCACCGTTTTCGAAACAGGCCTCGTGAAGATGTACAGAGTGTATGATTTTGAATCCGCTGATGCCGTTCAGATGGAGATGCCCTTCTCGCGCTATTACGAGGAGGAAGCCGAAGACGGATGGATTTTCTACACGGAAAGCCTTGACTATGAGTTTGGAATAGGAAAAGTGACGATATTCTATACCCTGAGCGATTTCTTCTATGAGGATGATCTCAGCTTGATTCCCGACAAGATGCAGTTCCGCTGCGTGATAATGCAATGACGCTCCATAAGATTGCGGGGTTTTTCTATTTTGCGGCGCTTTCCCTGAGCTGCCTCAAATATCCCGAGACGACCTCCCGCATCGAGGTCAACGGGCAGAATCTTTTGTATGCCGTGCGCGGCCCCGAGGATGGTTATCCCGTGGTGCTGTTGCACGGCAACGGGGGTTCCCACAAGAGCCTCTGGACGCAGGCCAAGCAACTTGCCAAGGCTGGTTACAGGGTGTACAGTCCCGATTCCAGGGGGCAGGGAGCCAACTATCCGCTAGACGAGTACCACTATGCCGATATGGCCGAGGACAGCTATCAGTTCATTCGTGCCCTCGGGCTTGAAAAGCCCGTCGTTTATGGTTGGAGCGACGGCGGTATACTTGCCCTGATGCTTGAAATGGCGCATCCGGGGACCTGCTCGGCGATAGCCGTCAGCGGGGCGAATCTCAAACCCGACTGCGGGCCGGATTTCGAGGAATTCAAGAAGTGGATTCTGGAGCAGGGCACGCCTCTGGCGATGATGATGCTTAACGAACCGGACATAGACCCGCAGGAGCTTAAGGCCATTGAATGCCCGACTCTCGTGACCGCCGGCAGCCGCGACCTGATCAGCGAGGAACATACCGCACTTATCGCCGACAGTATTCCGGATTCGGAACTCGTGATCGTAAAGGGAGCGACGCACAGCAGTTTTATCAAGAAGGACCCCCGTATGGGTCGCCTTCTGCTCGATTTCCTCTCCCGCAGGCTCCCGACCGTGGAAGCCCTGTGACGATTCTGCCGTTTTCTTCCATATAATACGGCTTGCCCCTGTCACGACTGCAGACTTTCACCCGATTTCTTGCACTCGTGACACTGAAACCAAATTCGGAGTTTATCGAACTGCTTCCTCTACGTCGCTCGCGTCGTGCGTTTCGGCCCCGCTCGCAGGTGCAGTGTCACAAGGCCTTCTGCTTCCCTCCTGAATCGAAAAAGCTACTCGCCGCACTCACGTTCACTCGACGGCTAACTCGTCATTTTTAGTCTTGCTTCGCAAGCC
>R20__coassemble_920_pt1 | contig 19269 bp, 13 predicted proteins | sample R20__metabat2_low_PE_040 | metagenome-assembled genome bin R20 | reverse complement strand
CTGCCGGGCGCGGCGTGCGGTTTCGAAAGCGCGACAGGCAGGGATTTGCGAAAAAACATGCCACCCTCGGCATGTAAGAGGGGGGACCACGCAGCGAAGCGGAGTGGTGGGGCCGAACGCTAGTGAGGCGTTTTTCCAAACCCTGCCTGCAAGCCGAAACGCACGATGCGAGCGGGGAAGGGAAGCAGTTCGATAAACTCGAAATTAATTTTTTAATCGGGAGGGAGGATAAGTTGAGCGGAAAAGGAATAAATTTGCAGGGACAAAAACTATGGATTATGCATAATAGAAATATCGGACTGTTCTGCGACTGCTTTCCGCCGGTGATGGACGGAGTGTCGGTATGCATGTATAATTACGCGTACTGGATGCAGAAGAAGGTCGGCGGGGTGTCGGTGATCACGCCGAACGTGCCTGGTACAGACTACTCCAGCCACGAATTCGAAGTAATGGACTACTTCTCGGTACCTGTCCCCTTCCGCCACCCTTACGTCACGGGAATCGCCGAAATCGACCCCGCATTCATCAACAAAGTCGTGACGCGCCGCTTCAAGCTCGTCCACGCGCACTGCCCTTTCGGCTCAGGCATGGCCGCCCAGCACATCGCCAGGCTCCAGGGCATCCCCTGCGTAGCGACCTTCCATTCGAAATACAGGGACGATTTCTCGCGTGTGCTCTCCTCCAAATTGATGGTAGACAGGATAGTCAAACAGATAATATCCTTCTACGAGCGCGCCGACGAGGTCTGGGTGCCGCAGGAATCGGTCCGGGAAGTGATACGCGAATACGGCTACAAGGGTCCGGTGGAGGTCGTGGACAACGGGAGCGACCTGTGCGAGGAATATCCCGAGAAATATTTCGTGGACTCACGCAGCGAACTGGGAATCGCTCCGGACGAGTTCGTGATGCTTTTCGTGGGCCAGCACATATGGGAAAAGAACGTGCGCTTCATAATTGACGCACTGGATTCCGTCAAGGACCAGAAATTCAGGATGTTCTTCGTGGGCACGGGATACGCCGCCGACGCGATGAAAGAACTGGTCGCCGAGAAGGGCCTTGACAGGCAGGTGACCTTCGTCGGATGCCTCACGGGACGCGAAGAGATAAAGAAATACTATGCCGCCGCTGACCTGTTCCTGTTCCCTTCTCTGTATGACAACGCCCCTCTGGTGGTAAGAGAAGCCGCGGCGCTCGGCACACCTTCGCTTATGGTCAGGGGCGCGACCGCGTCCAGCATACTTTCAGACGGAGAAAACGGCTTTCTGATCGACAATGACATCAAGGATTTCGAGCGGATGCTTCGCGAACTCCTTGCCGACAGAGCAAGGGTCCACCGCGCAGGAGTCCAGGCCTCCCGGAGCATAGTCAGAAGCTGGGAGGATGTTGTTGACGAGGTCCTCGACCGCTACAACTCCCTCATCGGCCGCCGCACTCTGATCTCCCGGCTTTAAGTTTTTCTGAATTAAACTTTTAATGCTTTGGAGGCGCCTGAATGTTTGATATGAAATGCAAATTACATAATCTTGTAAAATGTAAATAATCATTATGAGTTTAAAAAAAGGGGATACTTCGTTCATATTAATTTTAACAGTTCTAACATTTAATATCTGTTGTTCAGCTTGCAATAAAGAATTGGTGTCATATCGTCAAGTTGAACAAAAGACATTGGGCGTCTGCTCGTATCCTTATGACTTAAATCTTACAAAATTTGAGGAGTGTAAAGTCTTATCTGATGCTTATGCCGACTTCTTCATATCCATTGAAGAAAAACTTTCAAATGGAAATATCTTAAATGATAAAGAGTTGGAGGAGATTGTTTTTAATAGTTTCAAAAACATTGATTTTACTACAAAAACCTTATTCCCCACCGATTCAAGTCTATGGTCAATAAATAAAGAACAGAATAAGGCTCTGGCCCAAATACGCGATTATTTTGCGTTCTGCAACGGCAATATAGCGGAGGCATGTATGATTTCATCTTCATTGATATGCTGTTTTAACGAAAATGAACAATATCCTCTCTGTCTGTTTGTGTCCATTGCATCGGCTGTCAATGACATTTTTGATTCTTATATCACAAAAACAGCATGGGAGGATTTCTGGTTCAACCTCACCACCAGTCTTCCTGCTCAAATATGGGGGACTGCAATTGGAGCTGCAATTGGAGGATTAGGCGGAGCGGCGGCAGGATTCGCGTTGGGATCGATTGCAGGAGCTGCCACCGGAGCTATAATTATGTCACACGGCGGTGCCAAAATGATAATCTCAGGAATTGTTGTTGATGAAAACGGAGGAGGGCTTCCAGGGGCTTCCGTCCGACAAGTAGCGACAAACAACTGTACGGTTACCGGAGCCGATGGACTGTTTACAATTGAAGTATCTACTGGCAGCACATTGGAAATAAGTCTATTAGGCTACAAAACCGCAACTATCAATACATCAGATGTCGCGGTCGTAAATATGATACTTGAGGAAGACGATTGCTTATGAAAAAAACAGCTTTTATCAACTTGCTGATATCCGTTATCTTTGCAATCAGTACTGTCAGTCTGGCAACTGCTCATCAAGCCAATCACTCCGTTGCCGTATCTCTGGCGGCCTCATACACCGGCAGTGCTATTCTACTGACACTTTTCGTGCTTACGGGAATCTTCAATGACAAAAAGAGACACATATCTTTGCGAATCAAGAAAATATCCCTTTTTATATACTACCTGCTTCCTTTGTCAGTTCAACTGGCTGCAGTAAAAGAGTTTTTTAGGAACAGTATTCTTCTCGGCTCCATAATACTGTCCCTCAACGGATTATTTCTTCTATTTCTTATACTGTATCTGGAAAAGAAATCTGTCTGAAGGTCAGGGAATCTGCTCCCGACTTTAAGTATTCATCAATATTCGTCCCAGGCCTTTATTTTCAGGTCATCCTCGCCCAGGCGGCAGAACGCCTTTATGTAGGCGCTGGCAAGACGGCTGTTCGTAATCAGGGGGATATTGAAGTCGATAGCCGCGCGCCTCAGGCGGTAGCCGTTCGTGAGCTCGCCGTGCGAGAAATTCTTCGGGATGTTGACAACAAGCTCCACTTTACCCTCGCGGATCAGGTCTATGGTCGAAGGGCAGTCGGAACCGCTCTCGTCGGGCCAGAGGGCCTTCATGCAGCGCACTGAATTCTCGCTTAGGAACTTATACGTTCCTGATGTCGCGTAGATGTCATATCCCGCATCGGAAAGTATGCGGCAAGCGGCAAGCATGTCCACCTTCTGGACCAGGTCTCCGGAAGACACGAGGATGGACTTCTTCGGCACACGGTGCCCCACGGAAAGCATGGATTTGAGCAGGGCCTCGTCGAAGTTGTCTCCCAGACATCCCACTTCTCCGGTCGAAGCCATATCCACTCCGAGAACGGGATCCGCAAGGCCCAGCCTCGAGAAAGAGAACTGGGAGGCCTTCACGCCCACATACTCAAGCTCGAAGGCGTCCGTGAGCACAGGCTCCGGATGCTCCCCGAGCATGCAGCGGGTGGCCAGTTCTATGAGGTTTGTCTTCAGGACCTTGGAGACAAAGGGGAAACTTCTGGATGCACGCAGGTTGCACTCTATGACCTTTATGAAGCCGGAGCCCACAAGAAACTGGATGTTGAAAGGTCCGGTGATTTCCAGCTCGCCTGCTATCTTCGAGGCTATCTTGCGGATACGGGCGGCCGTGACGCCGTAGAGTTTCTGGGGAGGGAACTGGATCGTGGCATCGCCGGAATGGACTCCCGCGAACTCGACGTGCTCGGAAATGGCATAGGCCAGCAGGCGCCCGCCGTCGGCCACGGCGTCGAATTCAATTTCCTTGCAGCGCTGCATGAAGGAGCTGATCACGACGGGATGCTCCTTGGACACTTCCGCGGCCATGTCGAGGAATTCCCAGAGATGGTCCGAACTGTAACATACGTTCATCGCCGCGCCCGAAAGCACGTACGAGGGGCGTACAAGCACGGGGAAACCCACCTCAGAAACAAAACGGTCCACGTCGTCCTTGGTCGTCAGCTCGCTCCAGCGGGGCTGGTCGATGCCCAAGGCGTCCACTATCGAGGAGAACTTATTGCGGTCTTCGGCCTTGTCGATGGACTCGGCGCTGGTTCCGAGGATATGTATGCCCGCCTTGGAAAGAGGCAGCGCCAGATTGTTCGGAATCTGCCCGCCGACACTCACGACAACGCCCTCCGGATGCTCCAGAGCGCATATTTCCATAACGGTTTCGAAGCTCAGTTCGTCGAAATAGAGCCTGTCGCAGACGTCATAGTCGGTGGAAACCGTCTCGGGATTGTAGTTTATCATTATGGCCTTCAGGCCGCGGGAACGAAGGGTGTTCAGGGTGTTCACGCTGCACCAGTCGAACTCCACGCTGCTTCCGATGCGGTACGCACCGGATCCCAGAACCACGGCCGTCTTGTCGCCGCTCTCGAAGGAAATGTCATCCCCCTTGGAGCCATAAGTCATATACAGATAATTGCTCGGCTTTCCGTTCTCGAGAGTCTTTATCCTCTTCACGGCGGGCCGCAGGCCGAGTCCGGCACGCATACGGCGGATTTCCTCGGCGCTGCAGTTCAGCACGCGGCTTATCTGGATGTCCGAAAAACCCTGCTTCTTCGCCTTCTGAAGAAGTTCCGGCCCCAACGAATCCAGGGAGCCGAGGGCCTCGAGCTCACGGTAGGTGTTCTCGATGTTCGAGAGCTTGCCGAGGAACCAGGGATCGATGCAGGTCAGTTCCGCTATCCTTTCCGCGCTGTAGCCGGCCTCGAAGGCGGCCGCAATCGCGAAGATGCGCGTATCGGTGGGGTGTGAAAGGGCGAAATCGAGGTCCTCTGTCCTATAGGGCTTGTTGCATACGAAGCCGTTCGCTCCCTGCCCTATCATACGAAGCCCCTTCTGGATGGTCTCCTCGAAGGATTTTCCTATCGCCATCACCTCTCCGACGCTCTTCATCGTGGTGCCGATCTCGCGGGAGACGCCCCTGAATTTCGCAAGGTCCCAGCGGGGCAGCTTGCAGACTACATAGTCCACATCGGGAGCCTTGGCGGCGTTCCCGATCTGGTCCAGGGTGTAGCCAAGGGCTATCTTCGAAGCCACGAAGGCCAGAGGATAGCCGGTCGCCTTGGAGGCAAGGGCCGAGGAACGGCTCAGACGCGCGTTCACCTCGATGACCCTGTAGTCCATGCTGCCGTCGGGAGCGAAGGCGAACTGGATGTTGCATTCTCCGATTATGCCCAGATGGCGTACGATCTTTATCGAGAGTTCGTGCAGATAATCAATCTCGGCCTGCGAAAGCGACTGGGTCGGGGCCACGACGACGCTCTCCCCGGTATGGATGCCCAGAGGGTCGAAATTCTCCATGTCGCATATCGTCAGACAGCGGTCGGAAGCGTCCCTCACGACCTCGAATTCTATCTCCTTCCAACCCTTCAGGGACTTCTCCACGAGGAGCTGGGGAGAGAACTTGAAGGAACTCTGGGCTGTGCGGCGGAGCTCCTCGTCGTTGTCGCAGAAGCCTGAACCCAGTCCGCCGAGGGCGAAGGCCGCGCGCAGAATCACGGGATAGCCGATATTGTTCGCAGCCTCGAGAGCCTCCTCGAGCGAGGAAGCCGCGTGGGAACGGATGGTCTTGACGTCGATCTCGTCGAGCCTCTCGACGAAAAGCTCGCGGTCCTCGGTGTCGATGATAGTCTGTACCGGGGTCCCGAGCACCTGTACGCCGTATTTTTCCAGCACACCACTGCGGTACAGTTCGATGCCGCAGTTCAGGGCCGTCTGGCCGCCGAACGAGAGAAGGATGCCGTCGGGGCGCTCCTTGGCGATCACCTTCTCGACATAGTCGGGAGTCACCGGCAGGAAATATATCTTGTCAGCAACCCCTTCCGAGGTCTGGACTGTGGCGATGTTCGAATTTACGAGAACGGTGGAGATTCCCTCCTCCCTCATTGCCTTGAGCGCCTGTGCGCCGCTGTAGTCGAATTCTCCGGCCTGCCCTATCTTGAGGGCTCCGGAACCCAGTACGATGACTTTCCTTATTGCCATTTTGATGCTGATTTCATAAGTTCGGCGACCTTGTCGTTGCAAAGGTTGCCGATGCTTCCGATATGTGTGTGATTCAATTTTCCTTCATAATGGAAGGTCCCGCCGTTGACCTCGAGGCCGACCTGCCTGTATGCATCGCGGAACGGAACTCCGCCCAGGACCCTGCGGTTCACCTCTTCGACAGTGAAAAGGTAGTCGTAAATCGGGGAATCTAGGATGTTGCGGTTCACCTCGATGTAGTCCAGCATATAAGAGGTCATTCCAAGGCAGTCGTGCATCAGCTCGAGAGAGGGGAACAGCACGTCCTTCAGGAGCTGATAGTCGCGGTGGTAACCGTGAGGCATGTTGCTGCACATTATCGCAATCTCATTCTCGACGGCGAGTATCCTGTTGCACTTGCCGCGCACCATCTCCCAAACGTCGGGATTCTTCTTGTGGGGCATTATGCTGGAGCCGGTCGTGAGGTTGTCGGGAAAATGTATGAAGCCGAAATTCGGGCACATATACTGGCAGCAGTCGGACGCGAACTTATTCAGGGTCAGCGCGATGCTTCCCATAGCCGAGGCCACGCTGCGCTCCGCCTTGCCGCGGCTGAGCTGCGCCGCCACGCTGTTGTAATCGGGCGAGGCGAAACCCAGAAGGCGCGTCGTCATCTCCCTGTCCAGAGGAAAGGAGTTGCCATAGCCGGCGGCGGAACCCAGAGGATTGCGGTTGACCACCTTGTATGCCCCTTCCAGCATATACATGTCATTCACGAGAGCTTCGGCATAGGCCCCGAACCAGAGCCCGAACGACGAAGGCATCGCGACCTGCGCGTGGGTATAGCCCGGCAGGAGCACGTCCTTGTAGCGTTCGCTGAGCTGCTGGAGCTTTTCGAAAAGGACAAGAATCTCGTCCCTGAAGAGGAGGACCTCGTCGCGCAGGAAGAGCTTCACGTCCACGAGGACCTGGTCGTTGCGCGAGCGCCCGGAATGTATCTTCTTGCCGACATCGCCGAGCTTGCGGGTCAGCAGCAGTTCCACCTGCGAATGGATGTCCTCCACGTCGGGCTCAAGAACAAAAGAGCCGTCCCCGATAGAGGCGGCAATTTCGTCGAGAGCGGCGTCAAGAGAAAAAAGTTCATCCTTGGAAAGAAGTCCAACTGATTGAAGCATAGCGATGTGGGCTTTCGATCCCATAACATCGTATTTTGCAAGCTTGAGATCCAGGATTCTGTCGTTGCCGACGGTGAAGGCCTCCACGGGAGAAGTACAAGCCGTGCCTTTATTCCAGAGTGTCGCCATAAAACGTTTTTATGTAGCAAATATAATCATCAATTGCGGTTTCCACCTCATTTATTTTCACAAATTCGTCCGCATGGTGGGAGCGGGACGAATCGCCGGGTCCCATCTTGATGGCATCCCGGTGCGTACGCATCCAGTTCGAAGTGGTGGGTGAGGAGAAAGTCCCGATGCCCAGTTTCAGTGCCGTGCGCAGAAGCGGGGAATCCGGGAAAGTCGCCGATGAGCAGTTCTTCAGATTCCTCGGAGTCAGGGTGCTGCGGCACAGGGCACCGAGTTCCTCGACGATTTCGGTATTCGTGTACTGCTCGGTGGGACGGATGTCCACGACAAAAGAGCAATTGTCGGGAATCACGTTGTGCGCGTGCCCCGCCTGAATCTGCGTCACGTTCAGCCGGACCTCACCCATGACAGGAGATATTTTCGTGAATTTATGGGCTCTCAGGGCACATATGTCCTCGAGGGCTATGTACAGGGCGTTCACACCTTCACCGCGGGCCGCGTGACCGCTGACGCCCTTTGCCAGGCCGTCCAGCACGAGCAATCCCCTCTCGCTTGTCGCGGCTCTCATTCCCGTAGGCTCGCCGATTATGACCCATCTGGAATCCCGCGTCTCCTCGGGGCCGTCCGGGCCATAGAGCATCGACGCCCCGTCGGGGCCGGACCGCTCCTCCTCGCAGCTCAGCGCGAGCACGAGATTTATGGGCATATCCTCGTTGTAAAGGACCCTGAAGGCTCCAGCCATAGCGACTACGCTGGCCCCGTCGTCATTCGACCCGAGACCTCGCACAAGCTCCGGATTGCTGCCCGCATCATAAGGATCGAGGGTGTAATCCGCCGCCGGCTCCACCGTGTCGATGTGGGCATCGAGCACCAGAGTAGGCTTAGCATGGTCGTAGAAAGCGTTCCGCGCCACGATGTTGCGGCCTATGACCCTGTGCTCCAGTCCCCAGCGGGAAAGTTCCGAATCCAGAAGCGCGACCACGGCCTCCTCCTTGAAAGAGGGGGAAGGCACCGCAACCATCCTGCGCAGCAGTTCCAGGGAGTCCTTGCAGATGGGCGTCATATCATTATCTTTGTGCCCGAATCGGTGTCCAAACCTTTTGCGGAGCGGATTTCGGCGCTTTCGGCCCCGTTTCTCAGGGCCGAAAGGCAGTTTTCTATCTTGGGTATCATTCCGTCCCGTATCACCCCGCACGCCTTGAGCCGGGAATACTCGGAAAGATTAACCGTGGGAAGAACGCTGGAAGGCTCGTCGGGATCCAGCATCACCCCGGGAAGTTCGAAACAGCAGACCAGCGAAGCCCCGAGGCTCGCCGCCACGCAAGAAGCCATCGTGTCGGCGTTGGTATTAAGAAGCCGACCCTTTCCGTCGTGGTTTATGGCGCTCAGAACAGGCGTCAAACCCATCTGCAGGAAAGATTTGAGCAGTGCGGCGTTCACGGAAGAGGGCATCACGTCACCCACGAAACCATAGTCCACCACGGTCACCCCGTCTTCCAGCACCCTGGGCGGGCGTATCGCAGCCTTGATGACGGAACCGTCGCAGCCCGAAAGTCCGAGGGCATTGCAGCCACAGGCCTGAAGCAGGGCGCAGATGTGTTTGTTGCACCATCCTGCGTAGGTCATCGTGACCACCTTGAGGGCAGCCTCGTCAGTGACCCTGCGGCCTTCGATCTTGAGCGGTTTCTGCCCGAGGGCCTCCTGCATCTTCGAGGCCATCACACCGCCGCCATGGATCAGGACCTTTGGGCCCTGCAGAGCCGCAAATTCCTTGCAGAAAGCCTTCAGAGCCTTTTCGTCCTCGACTACGTTGCCGCCTATCTTGTAAACTTTTATCATAAGGATTCGAGCATTCTCTTCATCACCACCTGGGCCGAGACCACCCTGTTCGCGGCCTCGGGGATCACAAGGCTCGTGGGGGCGTCGATCACCTCGTCGGACACTATCATATTGCGTCTGACGGGCAGGCAGTGCATGAAATACGCGTCGTTCGTCACGGCCATATGCGCCTTGTCCACGGTCCAGCCCATATCCTGACTCAGGATTTTCCCGTAATCGGCGGGATTCTTCACTCCGGGGCAGCTCCAGTTCTTCGCATACACGAAATCCGCTCCCTCGAGGGCCTTCATCTGGTCATATTCAACCTTGGCGTTGCCGACAAATTCCGGATCCAGTTCATAACCCTCGGGCTGTGCGATCACGAAATCCACGTCAGCCGCGTTCATCCACTGGGCAAAGGAATTGGGCACCGCTTGAGGCAGGGCCCTGGGATGAGGCGCCCAGGTCATGACGACCTTGGGACGGCGCGTCTTGCGGTATTCCTCTATCGTTATCAGGTCGGCGAAGGCCTGACAGGGATGCACCGTGGCCGATTCGAGGCTGATCACGGGCTTGCCGCCGTACTCGATGAACTGGTTCAGGACAGTCTCGTTGTAGTCATACTCCCTGTCCTTGAGACCCGCGAAACTGCGGATTCCGATGATGTCGCAGTAACTGGTCATCACGGGGATGGCCTCCCTGAGATGCTCGCTCTTGTCGCCGTCCATCACGACTCCCATCTGAGTTTCAAGCTTCCAGCTGTCCTGCCCGATGTTCAGAACGATCGGGTTCATTCCGAGGTTCAGGGCCGCCTTCTGGCTGCTAAGGCGCGTGCGCAGGCTGCTGTTGAAGAACACCAGCATTATGGTCCGGTTCTCGCCGAGTTTCTTCCAGGCGAAGGGATTGGCCTTGACCTGCTTCGCCTCCTCGAGGGCGGCGCGAAGGTCTCCTATGTCCTGTACGTTGAAAAATTTTCTCATAACACGGATTTGAAAGCTTCAAGGAACTCGTCCGCCTCAGCCTTCGTCAGGCAGAGCGGCGCAAGCAGACGTATCATATTCTTGCCGGCGACGCCGGTGAAGATGTGCTTGTCGTACAGAAGGGCCTTTCGGATCGGGGCGACATCCTCGTTGAACTCGATGCCGAGCATCAGGCCGCGGCCGCGCACCTCCTTGATGCGGGGGCTGACGGGAATCCTCTCCTTTATGTACTCACCGACCTCAAGGGCGTTCTGCACGAGATTTTCCTTCTTTATTATGTCCAGCACAGCCAGCGCACCGGCCATCGCGAGGTAGTTGCCTCCGAAAGTGGTTCCGAGCATGCCCTTCACGGCCTTGAACTGTGGCGAGATCAGGATTCCGCCGCAGGGAAAGCCGTTCGCGATGCCCTTGCCCATCGTTATTATGCCGGGCCTGATTCCTGCCCACTGGTGCGCAAAGAACTTGCCGCTGCGTCCGTAGCCGCTCTGGACCTCGTCGAGGATCAACACGGCACCGTACCGCTCGCAGAGACGCTCCAGATCCTGCAGGAACTCCGCCGTCGGGAGATTGATGCCTCCGCAGCCCTGGATTCCCTCGATTATCACGCCGGCGACATCCCCTTTCGCGAGTTCGGCCTCGACGGCGGCCGCATCGTTCAGGCAGCAGAACGAGACCTTGTGGTTCGCGTTGAAGGGAGAAACTATAGAAGGATTGTCGGTCATGGCCACAGCTCCGGAAGTGCGGCCGTGGAAACTCTTGCGGAAAGCCACGATCCTGTCCTTGCCGGTGTGGAAGGAGGCGAGCTTCGCGGCGTTCTCGTTGGATTCCGCGCCGGAATTGTCCAGGAAAAGAGAATAGTCCGGATATCCGCTCGCCTCGCCCAGTTCGCGGGCCAGACGCTCCTGCAGGGGGTTGCGGACACTGTTTGAGTAAAAGCCTATCTTTCCGAGCTGGTCGGAGAGGGCCTTCACGTAATCCGGATGGGAATGTCCCACGGATATCACGGCGTGACCGCCGTAGAGATCGAGATATTCCTGACCCTTGTCATCCCACACCCTGCATCCGCGGGCGCGTACCGGGGTGACGTCGAAAAGAGAGTAAACGTCGAAAAGTTCCATATCAGAATGCGGAGGCCTTGAGCCTCAGACCGCAGTCCTCGGGAAGGCCGAAAATAAGGTTCATGTTCTGGACGGCCTGGCCGCTCGCCCCCTTCAGGAGGTTGTCTATGACAGACGTGACGACCAGCTTGCCGCCGTGTTTTTCGAGGTGCAGCACGCACTTGTTGGTGTTCACCACATCCTTCAGGTCCACGGGCGCGTCCTTCACAAAGGTGAATGTGGCGTCTTGGTACCAGTCTTTGTAGAGCTTGACGGCGGCTTCCAGACTCATGTCGCAGTTCAAGACTGCGGTGGCGAAGATGCCGCGGGCGAAATCACCCCTTACGGGGATGAAGTTCACTACCGGCTCAGGACCGATTTTGCCGCTTACGGACTTGAGGTTGCGGCGGATTTCCAGAAGGTGCTGGTGCTCGAACACCTTGTAGGTGGAAATATTGTTGTTGCGCCAGCTGAAGTGGGTGGTGGCTCCGGGTTTCACACCGGCTCCGGTGCTACCGGTGATGGCAGTTACATCCGCTTCGTTGCCAACCAGATATCCATAAGCTGCGAGCGGCAGCAGGGCAAGCTGGATGGCGGTGGCGAAGCAGCCGGGGTTGGCCACCTTGCCGGCAGTCTGAATCTTGGCTTTCTGCCACTCGGGAAGGCCGTACACATAACCGTCGTGTTCGTCGCGGAAATCCTGGGCCAGGTCTATCACCTTCAGGCCCTCGGGGCGCTTGTTCTCCTCCCAGAAAGCCGCGCTCTTGCCATGGCCGGAGCACAGAAACACCACGTCCACGCTGCTCAGATCCACATTTTCGCAGAATACCAGATCCGTGTCGCCTTCGAGTCCCTGATGGACGGCGGTGACGGGATTCCCGGCGTTGCTCGAAGACTGCGCCCAGGCAATGCGCACCTCGGGATGGTTCACCAGGATGCGTATAAGTTCGCCTGCCGTATAGCCGGCGGCCCCTATGATTCCTGCCCTAATCATTGCCGAGTTCTTCGGGATGAGACAGATAATATGCCCTCAGGGGCGTGGAAGTGACTTTGATGAAGCCCTTGGCATCGTCGGAAGTCCAGCCCTTCGCGCCCTCGCCGTACTCTCCGAGCTTGTTGTGCACAAGATCGTTCGGGGAATCGACTCCCACGGTCTCGAAGCAGTAGGGACGGAGTTTCAGGGTGACTTTTCCAGTGACGTTGCGCTGGCTGCTCAGAAGCATGGCCTCGATGTCGCGCATCACGGGCTCAAGGTACTGACTCTCGTGCAGGAACATACCGTACCAGTTGCCCACCTGGTCCTTCCAGTACTGCTGCCATTTGCTCAGGGTGAACTTCTCCAGGAGCTTGTGCGCGGCGATTATCATCATAGGGGCGGCGGCCTCGAAGCCCACGCGGCCCTTGATGCCGATGATCGTGTCGCCCACGTGTATGTCGCGTCCCACTCCCCAGGCGGCGCCGATGCTCTCGACAGCCTGGATGGCCTCTATCTTGTCGTCATAATCCACTCCGTTCACGCTGCACAGCTCGCCCTCGTTGAAACCCAGCTCCACGATTTCCTCGCCGTCCTTGAGGGGATGCTTGAGAAAAGCGCTCTCCGGAAGGCCCTGACGGCTGTCCAGAATCTCGCCTCCGCAGATGGAGGTACCCCAGAGGCCGACGTTGTAGGAATATTTGAGTTTCGTGAAATCGGCGAAATAACCGTTGGCGTTAAGGTAATCCACCTCTTCCTTGCGGCTGAGGTTACGGTCGCGGGTAAGGGTTATGATCTCCATTTCGGGGCACATCACCAAGAAGGTCATGTCGAAGCGGACCTGGTCGTTGCCGGCTCCGGTACTGCCGTGGGCGATGGCGCCGGCGCCTATCTCCTTCGCGTAGCGGGCTATCGCAATGCCCTGGAAAATGCGCTCCGAGGACACTGAAATGGGATATGTACCGTTCCTGAGGACATTTCCGAAGACCATATATTTGAGGCTCTTCTCGTAGTATTCCCTCGTCACGTCAAGGGTGACGTACTTCACGGCGCCCAGCTTGTAGGCGTTCTCCTCGTTCGCCTTGAGCTGCTCGGGACTGAAACCTCCCGTGTTCGCGCAGGCGGCGTAAACCTCATAGCCCATCTCCTTCGAGAGGTACATTACGGTATAGGACGTATCCAGCCCTCCGCTGAAGGCGACGACAACTTTTTTCTTGCTCATATCTATTTTTCGTTAGGATCGTAAAGAAGTCCGGTGCAGATGCACATCTTGTAATCGTGGCTCTTGAGGATGTCGAAATGGCGGCAGCCCTCGCAGCCCTTCCAGAATTCGGGATCGTCGGTGAGTTCAGTGAACGGCACGGGGCGGAAGCCGAACTGGTAGTTCATCTTCATCACGGCGGCGCCGGTGGTGATGGAGAATATCTTTGCCTCGGGGAACAGCGTGCGGGACAACAGGAAGGTCTGCTCCTTTATCCTCTTCGCGATGCCCAAGCCCCTGTATTTGTGCGCGACGATGAGTCCGGAGTTCGCGACATAGGTCTTGCCTCCCCAGGACTCGATGTAGGAGAAGCCGGCGAATTCACCTTCGGAGGAAAGCGCGATCACGGCCTTGCCGGCAAGAATCTTCTCACAGATATACTCCGGAGTGCGGCGCGCGATTCCTGTGCGGCGCTCCTGGGAGGATATATAGATCTCCTCGACTATCTCTTCGGCATACCGGGTGTCGGAAGGTTTCGCGACGCGCACGATGACGTCGGAAATGTTGAACATCCCCTTGAAAACCCTGGAAATGAAGTTCGTGTCGGCATCCTCGCGGAGCATCACCAGCACCGTGTCGTCGCCGGCGATGGAACCCATGACGCCTTCGATGTGCGCCCCGTCCACGACGGAAGCTATCGCCGAAGCGAAGCCCGGCTGGGCATGCAGCACGCATATTTGGCCGGAGACGTCTATCGAATCCACGTTCAGGTGGGTCCGCACGAAATTTGACTGCGGAATCTTGTAATACATACCGTTTTCGGAATCCGAGACCTTTATCGCCCCTATTTCCTTCAAATCTCTTGAGAGAGTCGCCTGAGTCACCGTAAAGCCCTTTTCCTCAAGAGCTTTCACCAATTCTTCCTGCGTGTGTATCCTGCCCGAATTTATTATTCCGGTAAGAACCTTCTTGCGATTGACTTTATCTACCATGATATTCAGAAATTATGCAAATATACGAATAAATATTCAAGCTACATAATATTTCTTAAAATTCTTTATTTGCGCTATATTTGCCAACCTATGAGCAAGATTATACTTACAGGCGACCGTCCTACCGGCAGACTTCATCTCGGACATTTCGTGGGCTCCCTCAGAAGAAGGGTTGAACTTCAGAACAGCGGGGCATTCGACAAGATATTCATAATGATAGCCGACGCGCAGGCCCTGACCGACAACGCCGACAATCCCGACAAGGTCCGCCAGAACATCATACAGGTGGCCCTGGATTATCTTTCCTGCGGCCTTGATCCCGCGAAGAGCACAATTTTCATCCAGTCGATGGTGCCCGAACTGACCGAACTGAGCTTCTACTATATGAACCTCGTGACGGTACAGAGACTTCAGCGCAATCCCACCGTGAAGCAGGAGATCAAACTGCGCGGCTACAGCGACGACGATTCCGACAACAAGAAGGGAACCCCCGTGGGCTTCTTCTGCTACCCCATCAGCCAGGCTTCCGACATAACCGCCTTCCGCGCCACCACCGTGCCCGTGGGCGAGGATCAGGAGCCTATGATCGAGCAGTGCCGCGAAATCGTCCGCAAGTTCAACTCGACTTACGGAGAGACTCTCGTGGAGCCCGAAATACTGCTCCCCGAAAACGCCGCCTGCCTGCGTCTTCCGGGCACCGACGGCAAAGCCAAGATGAGCAAATCCCTGGGCAACTGCATCTACCTTTCCGACAGCCGTGAGGAAGTGACCGCCAAAGTAAGGAGTATGTACACCGACCCCGAACATCTGCAGGTCAGCGATCCCGGGCACGTCGAAGGCAATACCGTTTTCACTTATCTCGACGCCTTCTGCAAACCGGAGCATTTCGAGAAATACGCTTCCTGCTTCGTGGGACGCAAGGCCAGCTTCAGCTTCTCAAGCCTCGACGAGGTCAAGGCACAGTACCGTGCCGGAGGCCTGGGCGACGTAATGATCAAGAACTTCCTTAACGAGGTGCTCAACGAGACTCTCGAGCCCATCAGGCAGCGCCGCGCCGAGCTCGAAAAGGACATCCCCGCCATCTACGAGATGCTGCAAAAGGGCTGCGAGGCCGCCCGCGAGGAAGCCTCGAAGACTCTCGCCGATGTTCGTAGAGCAATGAAGATCAATTACTTCGAAGACGGGAAGTGCACTCTTTAAAGCAGTCCTTTACTGCGCCGAAGAGTTCAGCACCAGAGGCTTTTTCCAACCCGGAACGCTTACCGTGATGACGCCGCTCATCCCCTCGAGGCTGCGCAGAATCACCTGCGCCCTGCCGAAGAAGGGCTTGACCGTCATCGACTTTGCACCGGGAGTCCTCTCGATATCCTTGAATCCCGGATTTCCGTTGCCCCAGCCAAGAATCTCCACGGGGCCCTGACAGTTAAGCAGGAAATCACCGGTACCTGTCTTGAAATCCAGGACTATTACATCCTGCCCGTCGGAGGTCATAGTGGTCTTGGAAGCGCTCACTTCGGGGAGTTTCGGCACGTCGGGATAGACGCTCGTCGCAATCTGGCGGCCGCGCACATAGCCGCGCGCGGTAAGTTTCTTGAAGCCGGCGGGCAACGTCCAGCTGACATAATCCCCTTCCTTTACGCTCTTTTTCCCGAGGCTCCTGCCGTCGGCGAGAAGGTCCACGGTTTCACAGTTCGTGTAAACCCAGACTTCATTTCCGACCACCTGGCACAGGTGCAGGACAGTATGATTGGTCGCCTGGGCCTCGAGATAGAAGGCCTCGTCCTTGGGGAAGCCGCAGTAGTCGAGGATACCGAACTGCGAGCCTGTCGCCGGCCAGGCCATCGGATTGGGCTCGCCGCGATAGTCAAAGCCGGTCCAATAGAAAAGGCCGCCGACGAATTTGTTGGCCATATAATAGTTCCATCCGCGTCCAATGACGTTAAGCACCTTGCCCTCGGAATTCTTGTGCATCAGGGCATCCGACCCGTTCCTCGTGTCAGCCGCCACCCCGGAGCGGTTCAGCGAAAGCATCCAGCCCTCCTCGGGGACTGTCGCGCTCACTCCCCTCGTGCCGCAGCCTGAAGTTTCCTCCGTGGCGATGGACTTCCAATAGGGATGGTTCTGGTGGTCAGCCGTTATATTATTCTGCACCAGATAGTTGTAGCCATTCACGTCGGTCGCTCCCAGCGGGGAGTTGCCGCCCGAGTTCGCATAGATGGTGCTGCGTGTCGGGTCCATCGTCTTCGCCTGCAGCGACATTATATGGAAAATGTCGTAACCCTTGGGGTCGCTCTCGACATACCATTCCTCGTTTCCGAGGCTCCAGAGCATCACGCAGGGATGGTTTATGTCCCTTTCGATCATCCTGCGCAGAAGGTCCGTCTGCTCGGGATTGATTCCTCCGAGCCTGTTCTCGTCTATCACAAGCATACCCATCTCGTCGCAGACATCCAACATCGCAGGACTCGCAGGATTGTGCGAGCAGCGCACGGCATTGACGCCCATCGCGCGCAGTTTCTGCATCCTGTAGCGCCAAAGTTCCTTCGGAATGGCGCTTCCGACTCCTGCCGCATCCTGATGGAGGTTCACGCCCACCAGTTCGACCCTGCGATTGTTCAGCACGAAACCCCTGTTGCGGTCGAAGACGAAGTCGCGGATACCGAAACGAGTGGTCTGGCTGTCGATGACGTCCGACCCGTCGGAAACATAAGTGCGCAACCTGTACATATACGGATCGTCCAGATCCCACATATGCGGAACGTCGAGTTTCAGATTCGCACTGACTTCGGCGTCCGTGTATGGAGCCATGGTCAGGACCTGACGGTCGGAAGTCGCGACGAGGTTGCCGTTCGGATCGAAGATGTCGAACCAGACGCTGACTATCCTTTCCTTGTCCGTGCGGAAGTCGCGGTTGGCGATTTTCGCAGTGACGTCCACGTTTCCCCAGTTCGAGAGCACTTTTACCCCAAACTGCGGCACGAAAATGTCGGAAGTCTTCACAAGGGTCACGTCCCTGTAGATTCCGGCGCCCTCATAGAACCAACCCTCTTCGAGAGAAGCGTCGGCCCTTACGACGAGGACATTCTCGTCGCCGAAGTTGGCATACGGAGTCAGGTCATAGACGCTCGAGGCGTAGCCGCTTCGCTCGTGGCCCAGATAAATGCCGTTGAAGAACACCTCGCTGTCGCGGAAAATTCCGTCGAAACGCACTTCGATATGCCTTCCGCGGTCAGTGTCGGGCAGGAGAAACGAGTGTCTGTACCAGCCCACTGAATTCTCCGGATACTTCCAGCCCACGCATTTGTAGCCGTGGCTGTGGGAAGCCTCGCCGCTGTACGGCAGGTCCACGACCCAGTCGTGGGGCAAGTTCACAGTCTGCCAGCTCGAATCGTCGAAATCCACCGATGCAGGTCCCTTGTTGGATCCGGTCGCCCCGATCTTCGTCATATACGTGAAATACTCCGTACCGTGCGAGAAATCCTTTTCCATACTCGAGGCATCGCTCAGATGGAAAGTCCAGTTGTTGTTGATGAGTATTTCTTCACGGGGCTGTGCGCCCATGGAAAAAGCCGCGACAAGCAGCAGTGGAAGTACAAAACGGAATCTCATTTACAGAAAAAGTGTAAGCAGGTGGAAAATCAGATAGCCCAGATAATTTCCTATGGCATAGCCCAGCACCCCTATCGCGAGTCCGGGGGCAAGCACCTTGCGGTTGCCCATACAGGCGCATATCATCGGCACGAACGGAGGGGAACAGATATAGGTAACGGAACTTATCACCATGGTATCGGAATCAATCCGGAATATCCTTGCCATAATGACCTGGAGGGCAAGGGAGCCGAAAACAGCAAGGGTCAAATACCCCAGCAGGTTCAGCCCGCCCATCAGATCTATCTTGCTGAAATCGGCCATGGAGGCCACTACAATCGAGAAAATGTATATAAGATACATTCCCATCTCGTAACCGTATTTCCTGTTGTGGATTTTCCTGACGAACGATGCGGCGATGCCGAGGGTCGTCAGAAGCAGGAAGAACACGGTCATGAAACGGCCGTTGCCCAAAATCAGGGCGATTCCGGCGGAGATGCCTATTATGAGAGCAGTCGTTCCGAGAAGTATACCGGCATCCTTGAGGCCGTCACGCGTAAGCAGACCGGAATAAGGATTTTCTGACGGACCGGACAAGGGGACGGACGCGCCGGCCTTCGTCCCGGGGACGGAATTTGTCTCGTTCGGGAGGAACCTTCGGAACAGCTTGATTCCGAAAGTCATCAGGAAGGTAAGATACAGGAAACTGATCACTATGTCATAGGAATTCAGCAGGATGAAATGTTCGTCGCTCACTCCCAGCATCGACTTCAGCGCGGCCATGTTCATCGTGCCTCCTGTATAAACTCCCGTCAGCATCCCGCCGATCTTTGCTCCGTCCTCGACATTCCGCCCGAAAATAAAGAACCCCGCGACGACAGCCAGAGCGACAGCGACAAGGCCCGTAATCAGGGCAAGGAGCTGGCTGCGGGTCTCGGTACGCGAGAAAGTGCAGCCAAAGAGCATAAGGGGAATGGCCAAAGGAATCGTGACGTTGCTGAAAAGGTCCTGGATCTGAGCCATCGCGGCAGGACGGAAAGTATTGGCAATGACGATACCGGCAAGATACAGTATCAGAATCGGCCCGATTTTCCCAAGCAGAGGTACTCTCCTGCAAAGCCACAGCACCCCCGCCGGAGCCAGCAGATATATCAGCACCAATACAACATTCCATACCATAATGCAAATATAATAAATTTCGAGTTTGTTTGTGTCTTTCCTATTCCGCTCGCAGGTGATGTGCTGAAGGTGCAAGCGACCTCCCTCCTGAATCGAAAAA
>R20__coassemble_916_pt1 | contig 19338 bp, 17 predicted proteins | sample R20__metabat2_low_PE_040 | metagenome-assembled genome bin R20 | reverse complement strand
GTTACAGGGGCAGCGCCCCTGTCAAAATGGTTAGCCGTCGAGCGAACGTGAGCGATGTGAGTAGCTTTTTCGATTCAGGAGGGAAGCAGAAGGCCTTGCGACACTGCACCTGCGAGCGGAGGAATCAATTCGTTAAACTCCGAATTTGATGGGTGCCAAAAATGAGTTATTTTTGCAATATGAAAATCGGAATATGCAGCGATCATGCGGGCTGGGAATACAAGGCCAGGTTGATCAAACTTTTGGAAAGAAAGGGCTATGAAGTGGTGAATTTCGGCACTGACGGCCCCCAGAGTATGGATTACACCGATGTGGCTCACCCTCTGGCCTGTGCCGTGGAAAGCGGCGAGGTGGACAAGGGCATCGCCCTGTGCGGCACCGGGAACGGAATGGCGATGACCTTGAACCATCATAGGGGAATACGCGCCGGCCTGGCTTGGAACAAGGCTGTCGGAACTCTCGTCAAGGAGCACAACAACGCCAACGTGCTCGTAATGCCGGCACGCTTCATCAGCTACCCTATGGCATGCGCCATCCTGAACGCCTGGCTGGAAACCGAGTTCGAAGGCGGAAGGCATCAGAGAAGAATCGACAAAATTTCCCTCTGATGGTTGACCTGCAGGAAATACGGCGCAGCAGGGATATTGCCCACTTTCCGGAAGGGATAGTCCTGCCGGTTGACAAACCCTACACCTGGACTTCGGCGGACGTGATCAGGAAAATCAAGTACGCTGCCTGCAGGTACTTCGGAAAAAAGAATCTGAAGGTCGGACACGCGGGGACGCTCGACCCCCTTGCGACAGGCATCCTGCTTGTCTGCATCGGGCCCGCCACCAGAAGAGCGGAGGAACTCCAGGCCTCGCCCAAGGAATACGTCGCCGGGGTAAGTTTCGGGGCCACGACCCCTTCCTACGATCTTGAAAAAGACATAGACAGGCTGTTGCCGCTCGATCAGGTCAGCGAGGAGTCGCTGCGCTCGGCCCTGCCCCTTTTCGTCGGGGAACAGATGCAGGTCGCACCACTTTTCAGCGCGAAGTCCGTGGACGGGGTGAGAGCCTATGAAACTGCACGGAAGCTTTACAGACAGGCTCTCAAAGAAGGAAAACCCTTCGAGCCGGATGCGGATGTCCTTCAGGCGAACAGAATCAACATCTATGAGCTCGAACTGCTTTCGTTCAGCTCCCGGCAGCCCGTTCAGACGGAGTTCGGACAAGGGCGCATAAACGTTGCCGACATCAGCGGCTACGCCTTGCCGACTGCCAGTATCCGTGTGGCATGTTCAAAGGGTACGTATATCCGCTCCCTCGCAAGGGATCTCGGGGAAGCGCTGGGGTCGGGAGCCTTTCTGAGTTCACTGAGGCGTACGCGCAACGGTGGTTTCGGCATCGACGAGGCTGTAAGCCTCGAAGACACAGTCAGAATTTTCAGCCTTTGATTACAGGGTCCTGAGGGCGGATTCCCAGCGACTTATGACTTCGTCGTGGCCTATCAGGGCCATTATATCGCCGATTCCAAGGCCGCTTGAGGCTCCGCTCAACACAAGACGGGTGCAGTTCATCAGTTTGCCCATCGGGAGCTCGCGCGAGCGTATCCATTCCTCAAGTTCAGTCCCTGTCGTGCAGGCCTTGCAGGCCTCGTACGCCGGCTGCCAGTTCTCTTCCTTCCAGAACTTGTCAACATCCTTCTGGACATATTCCACGGGAGCCTTGAACAGGTACCAGGCGATGTTCCAGAAATCGGAGACGAAGGTTGCGCGCTCCTTTATGAGTGCGACGACTTTCTGCACGTACGAAAGGTCGGCGTTGATGCCGTGCTCCTCAAGTATGGGCATGAATGCCGCAGCGAGTTCTTCGTCGCTTTTCATCCTGAGGTATTCCTTGTTGTACCATTTCGCCTTTTCGGGGTTGAATTTCGCCCCGCTCTTGCTGACCTTGTCAATCGAGAAGGCCTGAATCAGTTCATCCATCGAGAAAAGCTCCTGCTCCGTTCCGGGGTTCCATCCCAGCATCGCGAGCATGTTCACGAATGCCTCGGGGAAATATCCGTCCTCGCGGTAACCGTGATAGGTCTCGCCGTCGGAATTGAGCCAGTTCAGGGGGAATACGGGGAAACCCATCTTGTCGCCGTCCCTCTTGCTGAGCTTTCCGTTGCCCACAGGCTTCAGGAGCAGGGGAAGATGGGCGAAGCGGGGTCTTGTCCCAGTCCATCCGAACGCATCGTAGAGCAGATAATGCAGGGGCAGGGAAGGCAGCCATTCCTCGCCGCGGATGACTTCCGTGATTTCCATAAGGTGGTCGTCCACGATGTTTGCGAGGTGGTAGGTGGGGAGTTCATCTGCCCTTTTCCAGAGCACCTTGTCGTCCAGGGTGGCGGTGTTCACTTCGATGTGTCCGCGGATCATGTCATCCATCTTCACGATGGTGTCTTCCGGCATCTTGAAACGGACCGTCCAGTCGCTTGTCTCTTCAAGCAGCCTTGAGACCTCGTCTGCGGGGAGTGTCAGGGAGTTGCGCAGGGTCTTGCGCGACTCGAAATTGTAGATGAAGGTCTTGCCCTGGCCTTCGGCCTGTGCACGGGCATTTTCGAGGGCTTCGGATGAATCGAACGCATAGTAGGCGAAGCCCTTTTCGACAAGTTCCTCTGCATATTTGCGGTAGATTCCGCGCCTCTGGCTCTGTCTGTAGGGGGCGTGGGGATGGCGCTCCGAAACCGTCTCGACAACGTTTCCGTCCTCGTCCACTCCCTCGTCGGGAATGATCCCGCACCATCTCAGGGAGTCAATGATGTATTTTTCAGCTCCTGGCACGAACCTGTGGGAGTCGGTGTCCTCGATGCGGATTATGAAATCGCCTCCTCTCTGCTTGGCGAAAAGGTAATTGTAAAGTGCCGTGCGCACGCCTCCCATATGGAGAGGCCCGGTGGGTGAAGGTGCGAATCTTACTCTTGTCTTCATATCTTTGATCTTCTTATTGCAGCTGTATTCTCAAGTTCGCTCAGGCTTTCCCCGTCGCAGACCAGCAGGGCCGGTTTTACGTCGGGATCGAAGCGGAAACTGCGCATGTTCTCCTTCGAGTTGAAACCGATCTGGGTGTTCGAGTTGTTCCCGAGCATTATCCCTTCGGAGCTTGCAGCCTCCTGCCTGTTGTATACGAAGTCCTTGCCTATCATTATGATGTTTCCCAGATTGATGTCCGGGCCGATCAGGTCGTTGAACTTGAAGCCGGTCGCGATTGCCGTGATGGATATGGAATCACCGACGTCGGGATTGTCATCCCAGACGAGTCCGCGCTTGAAGTTGTTCGCGTTTCCGGTGTACTCCTCGATTTTCTTGCCGATGAGGGTGAAGTCGTTCATCTTTATTCCGCTTTCGTTCTTGCCGGAAGTTATGTTCACCAGCACGTTCTTCGCGGTCTTGAGGTCGAAATCGTTGAGAAGGGGGGATTCGAAGGCCTCTTTCAGTGCGTCGTCGATGCGGTTTTCGCCCTTTCCGGTGCCGCGGCCCATCAGGGCCATTCCGCTGCCCTTCATCATGGTCTTCACGTCCTCGAAGTCGACGTTGATGTGGCCCGGCTTCTTGATTATCTCGATTATGCCGCGCACGGCCGTCGCGAGCACCTCGTCGGCCTTGGGGAAGGCCTCGTGCACCAGCTGGTCGCCGAAATATTCGCAGAGCTTCTCGTTGTTGATTATCAGAAGGCTGTCCACGTTTTTCTCCAGCTCGTGGATTCCGTCGATGGCCCTCGAGAGCACTTCGCTTCCCTCGCTGCGGAACGGCAAGGTCACGACTGCGACGGTCAGTATCCCGCGGTCCTTTGCCATCTTAGCAATTACAGGAGTGGCTCCCGTGCCGGTGCCGCCGCCCATGCCTGCGGTGATGAAGAGCATCTGGGTGTTGCTGTCCAGAACGGCCTTCTCGATTTCCTGCTGGCTCTCTATCGCCGCGTTTCGGCCCTTGATGGGATTCGTGCCCGCGCCGAGTCCTGCGCCCATCTGGATTTTCAAGGGCACGGAGCTGCACTGCAGCGCCTGCGAGTCCGTGTTGCATATCGCGAAGCTGCAGCCGCTGATTTTTTCGTTGTACATATAGCTGACGGCGTTGCTTCCGCCGCCGCCCACTCCGAGCACCTTGATTATGGCATCGGATGTAACCCAGTTGCCGGGTTTGAGCAAATCGTTTTCGTCAAACATCTTTTCTTCCTCCTATTTCATGTCGTCGAACAGCCATCCGAGGGTCGAGTCGAAAATATCGCGAGCCTTGCCCTGAGCCTTTTTCTCCTCGGGTTCCACTTCCTTGGCCGGGGTCGGGGCGGGAGCAGGAGCCTTTTCAAGTTCCACACTCTTCTTTTCCTCTTTCTTTTTCAGCAGTCTGTTCTTCTTTCGCTTTTCCTTTTCATTGTTGACTTCACCGAAGAGAGTCCCGTCCTGCTTCGCCTCGTATGTGTCCTCGGCCTTTTTCTCAAGGGTGCAGTTTATGTATTTGTTGCCTGCGGCGCTCACGATCATTCCGACCGTGGCGGCGGCGCCGGTCTCGCAGATGCCGTCGATGCCTTCGCAACTCAGGCGTTTGCAGCGAGGGAAGCCCATACGGACGTTGTAGCCTGACATATCCTTGATGAGGTTCGTCAGGTTCGTCAGATTCGCTCCTCCTCCGGTCACGACCACGCCGCTCATAAGCCTGTCTGCATAGCCGCTGCGCTGGATTTCGAAGAGCATCGCGTTGATTATCTCGCGTTCGCGCGCGGTGATGATTTCCGAAAGATACTTTACGGGCAACTGTTCGCTGGTGCCGTTCTCGTCGTCGTTGATCTGGATGATCTTCTCACCCATCGTCAGCAGTTTTTCGGGCATGCAGGCTCCGTAGGCGAGCTTGATGTTCTCGGCAAGGCTCTCCTGGAAGCCGCACTCGTGCTTGATGTCGAGGGTGACGTTCGCCGCTCCGAAGGGGATCGAACTGTAGAATCGCAGTATCGAGTGGTGGTAAATCGTGACTGAAGTGACTCCTGCGCCCAAATCTATCAGCGCGACTCCGTTATCCATCTCCTGCGGACTCAGCACGGCTTTTGCCGTGACGTCTGGGAGGAAATAACGGAACACGGACTGAATTCCGATTCCTTTCATCAGAATGTCGATGTTGCCCACGGCCCTGCGGCTTCCTACGAACACCTTGAAATTACCTTCGAGGCTGTCGCTGGGGATGCCGATGATGTCATCCTCGCAGGCGTTGATAAGGTCGTCGGCGCTGAATGACTGGACCACGGCTCCGAAAATCTCCTCCTTCCCGTCCTCGGACAGGGGGGAGGCGTCGAGGGCCATGTCCTTGAGGGCAAGCACCTCTTCTTCGGTGATGCAGCTCTGGGGGTCGGTCCTCTCGATGCGCGACTGGCGGCTCTCCTGCCGGACGTTGTAGCGCGGAAGTCCGATCACGAGCTGCGAGAGCTTGATTCCGAGTTCGTTCTCAGCATCCTTCAGAGCCTCCATGAGGGGGCCGGAGGCCTTTTTGGGATTGAACACCGAGCTGTAACGGATGCCGTCGGAGGGCGTTTCCTTGTAGTATATCACCTGAATGTCCCGGTCGACTACACGGGCTATGCCCACGGCTATTTTCGATGTGCCGAGATCTGCTGTCGCTATGTAACGTTCTTCCATATTTTATCTGCAAATTATCTGTTTCGTGTATGTGAGGTCCACTTTTGTGTATTCCCTGCCCTCGGGGCGTATCTTCTCGCAGTAGTCCTTGATTTTCGCGAACTTCGTGCTGAAATTATCAGGTGCGCCGAAGAAATATTCCTCCTTCCCTCCGTCCATCCTGAAGCTGAGCTGCCCTTTCCTGTTCACTCCGATGCTGTCCGTGCGGGCCATCCAGTACGGCTTCATATATTCCACCAGGTCCAGTGTGCGGCTTATCCACTGCTCGTCGGAAGGCAGAGGCCCCCGGATCAGGGGACATTCCGCCGTAAATCTTTCGAAGAGTGGGAAGATGTAGCCCGTTGCGTCCACGTAGAAGCCTTCTTTTCCGTTCAGGAAGCGTATTTCGGGTTTTCTCTGCGTGATGCTGACGTGCAGGATGCCTTCGTCGGTGGTCCAGGCCTGACTCTTCAGAACGGCCGACTGCGAGTCCAGAAGGCTCTCTATCCTCGAAAGGTCGAGGCTGTCCAGGGTCTTCCCTTCGACGTTGCCGTAACGCTCCAGAACCAGTTTCTTCACGTCTTCCTCGTTAAGGAAGCGGTAATCGTCGGCAAGGAAGACCTCTATCGAACTGCATTCCAGGCGCGCGTGGCGCGTGCGGGTCTCCTTCACGAGGAAGACCATCCCCGTGACGAAACCTGCGGCGAGAATGCCCGACAGGGTATATCTGAGCCAGCTTACCATTTTATCTCTGTTCGAGCAGGGTCCTTATCGGAGCGACGAATCTGTCTATGTCGCCGGCTCCGGCGGTCACCAGCACGTCTATGTCCTCTGCGGCGATGAAATCCAGGAATTCTTCCCTCCTGACGAGTTTCTTCTCCGGACAGGTCACGTCCTTGAATATCAGTTCCGAACTCACGCCTTCGATGGCTTCTTCCCGTGCGGGGTAGATGTCCAGGAGTATGAGCTTGTCGGCAATGCTCAGCGCCTTCGCGAATTCAGGCGCGAAGTCCCTTGTGCGGGTGAAAAGGTGCGGCTGGAAAGCGACCGTGAGCCTGCGTGTGGGGAACATCTTCCGCACCGCGTCCAGCGAAGTTGCAATCTCGGCGGGATGATGCGCGTAATCGTCGATGTAGGTGCAGCCGGGGCGGTTCACCTGTATGTCGAGTCTGCGTTTGCTGCCCTTGAAGGTGGCGATTGCGGCGCGGACTTTCTGCGCGTCGATTCCCTTGCAAAGGCAGATGGTGGCCGCGGCTATGCTGTTTTCGATATTGAAGATTCCGGGAGCACCCACGGTGATGTCCTTCAGAATTCCGCCCGGATACACCAGGTCGTAGGTGTACAGCCCGTCCTCTCCGAGCCTTATGTTGTCGGCGTGGCAGTGCGCGCAGGGATTGGTGAGATCGTAGGTGAAGACCCTGGCGGTGACATCGCCCACGTTAAGTCCTTTCTTCACGATCAGGGTCTCGCTGACCTGCGATGCGAACTCCCTGAAAGCTTCCTGCACGTGCTCGAGGTCGCCGTAGATGTCGAGATGGTCGGCATCCATCGAGGTTATCGCCGCAATTGTGGGATGCAGCTGGAGGAAGGAGCGGTCATATTCGTCCGCCTCCACGACCACGACGGGATTGTGGTCCACCAGCATGTTCGTGTTGTAGTTCTTGGAAATGCCCCCGAGGAAGGCCGAGCAGCCCTCGCCGCATTCTGTCAGGATGTGGGCCACCATGGTCGAAGTCGTTGTCTTGCCGTGGGTGCCCGCAACTGCGAGGCAGCTCTGCCCCGAGCAAATCTGGCCGAGCATCTGCGAACGCTTCAGCACCTTGTAACCGTTGGCCTTTGCATAAACGAGTTCCCCCATCGTGTCCGGTATGGCCGGCGTATAGACGACCAGTGTGCTCTGAGTGTCTTTGGGGATGAGATTCCAGTCGTCTTCGTAATGTACGGAGATGCCTTCGGACTCGAGCGCCCGGGTAAGGTCGGAAGGAGTGCGATCGTAACCGCTCACCGATGCCCCTTTGAATTTGTAATAACGGGCAATGGCGCTCATTCCGATGCCGCCGATTCCGATGAAGTAGATATTGTCGTAGGTCTTTGTCATATCAGTGAATATACTTCGTCAACAATTGTCTGCGTCGCGTCGAGTCGTGCGAGCGCGGCGACGTTTTTTTGCATTTCCTCCCTCTTCGAAGTGTCCCGGAGCAGCGCGAGAGCCTCTTTCATCATTTTCTCGACCGCTTCCGAGTCGCGCACCATCACGGCCGCCCCCTTGTCCACGAGGGCCATTGCATTGTGCGTCTGATGGTCTTCAGCGACGTTGGGTGAGGGTACGAACAGCGCGGCTCTTGAGGCGGCGCAGATTTCGGAAATAGAGGATGCTCCGCTGCGAGATATCACGAGGTCGGCCGCCGCGTACGCAAGGTCCATCCTGTCGATGAAGTCAGTGTAGCGTATCAGCGGGAGTTCGCGTCCCTTCATGAACTCGTCCACGCCTTCCTTGTAGTAGCGCCCACACTGCCAGAGTATCTCCACATTCTCCCCTCCGGGACATCCCTCCTCAATCCACGCGCGCATCGCCTTGTTCAAGGTGCCGCTTCCCAGGCTCCCCCCGACTATCAGAAGATGCCTGCGCCCTTCGCTCCATCCGTAATGTTCCAGTCCTTCGCGCCTGTCATCTTCGCTGTACGGGTGAATCTGCGAGCGTATAGGGTTCCCGCTGAATACTATCTTTTCGGCGGGGAAGAAACGGTCCATCCCTTCATAGGCGACGCAGACGCTTCCCACTTTCTTTGAGAGTATCCTGTTCGTCAGTCCCGCATAGCTGTTCTGCTCCTGGATAAGGCAGGGAACGCCCTTGCGGCTTGCCTTCCAAAGCAGGGGAGCGCTGGCGTAACCGCCGACTCCTATCGCGATGTCCGGCTTGAAGCTGTCGATCAGTCTTCCGGCCTTGCCGAGGCTCTGGAGTACCTTGAAGGGCACCTGGACATCGTTTATGATGTTCTTCAGATTGAGCTGGCGCTGGAGTCCGAGCATCGGCAGTCCGACTATCTCGTAGCCCGCCGCCGGCACCTTTTCCATCTCCATCTTGCCCTGGGCGCCGACGAAGAGTATCTGGCTGTCGGGGTTGACCTCCTTGAGCTTGTTCGCGATCGAGAGGGCCGGGAAAATGTGGCCTCCCGTGCCTCCTCCGCTGATTATAGCACGTATCTTTCTATATGTCATAACTTTCAAATTCATCAAGATCCTTGAGCGTTTCCTTCACGTCCTCGTCCAGATCCATGAGGGGGGCGGCCCTCCTTTCCTCGAGTTCGACGTTGTGTGCGGCTATCCTGCTGAGCGACAGCAGCACGCCGAATGCGAAGCTGAAGCACAGAAATGCGGAGTTTCCGTGGCTGATCATCGGCAGCGTCTGTCCTGTCATCGGCCCTATGTCCGCGTTCACGAACATATGCAGGAAGGCCTGTCCGGTTATCAGCAGCGAAAGTCCCGCCACCACCAGCTTCGCGTACAGGTCATTCTTGCCGCAATTGCGGGCGATTATGGAACTTCTTGCCAGCAGCGAGACATACAGGAAAATTACCAGTATGCCCCCGACGAGGCCGTATTCCTCGATTATGAAACTGTACATATAGTCCTCGGCCATGTCCGGAACCATATATCGCTGGGTGCTCTGCCCGGGCCCTTTTCCTATAAGGCCTCCTTCCTTGACGGCGATTTTCGCCCCGTATGGCTGGCGCAGGCGGTCTATCGCGTCCTGCCTGACTTCCCTTGAGGATGAAGGGTCGAGATATACGGCCTCGTAGTCCGTGTCGTCGAAGATTCGGCTCACGGCCGTACCGATGCGCGTCATTTTCGGCTTTGCGCTGTCCTTGGTCATATTGTAGATGCCATAACAGCTGCCCACAATCAGGAAGCCGACTATGGCCAGAAGCGCCATGTCCTTGAAGTTTCCGCCTCCCAACAGGATGGTTATGAACATCAGACCGCCGATGAAGAGGGCGGCGGTGTTGCTTCCGGGGATGCACATCACGAATATCAGCAGGAACGGGGCATAGATGTACAGAACCTTTTTCCAGATGAGCTCCTGCGGGCCTTTCAATTCGCCTTTCTTCAGTGCGTCCATGGCCCAGGCAAGGTACATCACCATCAGCACCTTTATTATCTCGAATACGTGTATCTGCAGGCTTCCGAACTGGATTATTCGCCAGGAATCGTTGATGTTGACGGCCTTGACAGGCCCGATGTGGCCGTGCGCGACAAGGAAGAGTAACATAAGGAAGCTGGCGGGAAAGCCCCATTTCGAGCAACGCCGGAAAACGTTTACGTTCTTTATGTTGTAGCATATGACGATGACGGCGGTCCCCAGGGCAACTATGACAAGCTGCCTTCGAACTATGTCCAGACGGGTCTGGTCGCCGACAAGGAGGCGTGAGGTCGAGGAGAATATGCAGACAATGGAAATCAGGATCAGCATCATCACGATGATCCAGACCACCTTGTCGCCCTCAATCCATCCGGCCAGGTTCCATATGCTCTTCTTCTTTTTCATTACAGTCTTCTTACCGCGTCCTTGAACTGGTCTCCACGGTCCTCATAGCATTTGAACAGGTCAAAACTGGCGCAGCAGGGGCTCAGGAGCACCACGTCTCCTTCCTGCGCGAATGCCGCGGATGCCTTGACTGCTTCTTCCGCGGAGCGCGTGTCCGTAATCTTTCCGGCTCCGACTATGCCTTCGAAAGCCTCGTGAATCTTGGCGTTGTCCACCCCAAGGCAGACTATGGCCTTGACCTTGGTCCTGACGAGATCCTCCAGGACGCTGTAGTCGTTGCCCTTGTCCGTGCCGCCGACTATCCACACTACAGGCCTTGTCTGGCACTCCAGAGCGTACCAGGCGGCATCGACGTTGGTCGCCTTCGAGTCGTTGATGTACAGCACGTCCTTTATGCTCAGGACGGGTTCCAGCCTGTGCTCGATGGGCTTGAAGGTCATAAGGCTGCGGCGTATGACTTCATCGTCGATTCCGCTTGCCTTCGCGGCGAGGGCTGCCGCCATCGAGTTGTAGATATTGTGCCTGCCGCCGAGGGCGAGTTCGTGGAGATAGATTTCGCTCTCGCTCTTCTCGTATCGCATCACTATCCTGCCCTTGTCGAGGAAGGCTCCCTGCGGAACCTCCTTTTCCTGGCTGAAGGGCAGCATCTTGGCCTGGGTCACGATACGGCTGAGATGCTCGATGGTGATGGCGTCGTCGGAATCGAAGATGAAGCAGTCCTCGGGCCTCAGGTTGCGGATTATGCGGAACTTCGACTTCACGTAGTTCTCCATCTTGTATTCGTAACGGTCGAGATGATCGGGGGTGATGTTGGTTATAATCGCGATATCAGGTCTGAACTCATAGCAGCCGTCAAGCTGGAAGCTACTGATTTCCAGCACGTAATAGTCGTGCTGCTCGGTGGCTACCTGAAGAGCGTAGCTTTTCCCGATGTTGCCCCCCAGGCCCACGTTGAGGCCCGCCTGCTGGAGCAGGTAGTAGATTATGGAGGTCGTCGTGGTCTTGCCGTTGGATCCTGTTATGCATATCTTCTTCGCTTTGTCGTAGCGCGAGGCGAATTCTATCTCGGAGATTATGCTTTTGCCCTGTTCGCGAAGTTTACGCACCATGGGGGCGCTTTCCGGAATCCCGGGGCTTTTCACTATCTCGTCGGCGTTGAGGACAAGTTCCTCGCTGTGGCCGCCCTCTTCGTAGGGGACGTCCCATTTTTTCAACAGGGATGCGTAATCATCCTTGATTTTTCCGTTGTCCGACAGGAAAACGTCGAATCCCTTCACTTTCGCAAGGACCGCCGCTCCGACTCCGCTCTCGGCACCGCCGAGTACAACCAATCTGCTCATATCCTTATCTTATCTTAAGCATGGCCAGTGTTGCAAGGCCCAATATTATTCCTATTATCCAGAAGCGCGCGACTATCCTCGGTTCCGGCATTCCCTTCTTCTGGTAGTGGTGGTGCAGGGGAGCCATCAGGAAGACGCGCCTCCCTTCGCCGTATTTTCTTTTCGTGCGTTTGAAATGCCCTCTCTGGATTATCACGGAAAGGCTCTCCATCAGGAAAATTCCGCAAAGCACCGGAAGGAGAAGTTCCTTTCTGATCAGCACCGCACACACTCCTATTACTCCTCCTATCATGAGGCTGCCCGTGTCGCCCATGAATACCTGGGCCGGGAAGGTGTTGTACCAGAGGAAACCCAGGAGCGCTCCCGCGAATGCGGCCATGAACACCGCCGTCTCCCCGCTGCCCGGGAGGTACATTATGTTGAGGAATCTCGCGTCGATGGCGTTGCCTCCAAGCCATGCCATTACTCCCAGAACCACTCCTACGACTGCCGAGGTTCCGGCCGAAAGACCGTCCATCCCGTCAGTGAGATTGGCCCCGTTCGAGCATGCCGTGATCACGAACACGACTATTATGACGTAAACAGCCCAGGTGCAATATACCCCTAACTGGCCTTTGAAGGGGGAGAGCCAGGAATAATCGAACTCGTGGCTCTTCACGAATGGGATGGTGGTGACCAGTTTGTCCGTGTCGATGCCGGAACTCATACAAATCGCAAAGGCGACTATGAGGCCCAGAAGAATCTGTCCCAAAAGTTTTTTCTTCTCGCTAAGGCCGTTCTTGTCGTGCTTGAAGACTTTTATGTAGTCATCCGCAAAGCCGAGTCCGCCGCACCAGAGGGTGGTGAAGATCAGCAGTTGGGCGTAGATATTGGTCAGATTGCAGAAAAGCAGGGCAGAGCACAGCACGGAAAGGATTATTATGACGCCTCCCATCGTGGGTGTGCCCTTTTTCTCCATCTGGCCCTGCAGGCCCAGGTCGCGGATATCCTCGCCAATCTGATGGCGCCTGAGCGCCTTTATGATCTTCCCTCCGGCAATCAGGGAGATAAGCATCGCCAGCACGCTCGCGGCCATTGCCCTGAACGAGAGATAGCTCATCAGCCCGAGCCCGGGGAAGTCGACTACGGTCTTCAGATATTCAAAAAGGTGGTACAGCATGGTTTAGTTCTTTATCGTTTCAAACACGTCATTCACTATTTCCCTTTCATCGAAATGGCCTTTTCGGTTTCCGATGATCTGGTAGGTTTCGTGGCCCTTTCCGGCAAGCAATATGGTCGCCCCGGCGGGAGCCAGCATGATCGCGGAGCGTATTGCCTCGCGTCTGTCCGCTATGCAGACGGCTCTGGTGCCTTTTTCCAGTCCGGCGCAGATTTCCTTCATTATGTCTTCCGTGTTCTCGGAGCGCGAGTTGTCGGAGGTTATGAATATCTTGTCGGAAAGGCGGGATGCGATCTTTCCCATTTCGGGACGCTTCGTCCTGTCGCGGTCGCCTCCGCAGCCGAAAAGGCAGATGAGCTCGCGCTCCGGGGCTATGTCCCGCAGGGTCTTCAGGGTGTTCTCGAGGGCGTCCGGTGTGTGCGCGTAGTCGATCACGACGTTGATTCCGTCCGGACCGTTCAGTATCTCGAGCCTGCCTTTGGCACTCTTGAGTTTGGAAATCGCCAGCAGAGCCTCGTCTTTCGGGATCCCGAGGACAAGCGCCGTCGTGTAGATCGCCAGCAGGTTGTAGGCGTTGTGCGCTCCGGCGAGGCGGGTCCAGGTCTCGGTGCCGTCGATGCGGACGAGCATCCCCTCGAAACTCTCCTCGAGGATGCGGCAGATGTGGTCGGCGAGCCCCCGGCAGGAGTAGCTGACGACCTTGGCCGCGGTGTTCTGCACCATTATCTCTGCGTTGCGGTCGTCAGTGTTGATTATCGCGTATGCGCCGGCGGGAAGATTGTCGAAGAAAAGTTTCTTGCACCTGAGGTATTCCGCGAAGGTCTTGTGGTAGTCCAGATGATCGTGGGTCAGATTGGAGAATATGCCTGCATTGAAGTCCAGCCCGGCGATCCTTTCCTGCTCGATTCCTATCGAGCTGACTTCCATGAAACAGTATTCGCAGCCTGCGTCGACCATTTCGGCCATAAGGGAATTTATCGTGATGGGGTCGGCAGTCGTGTTCGCGGTCTCGCTGCGACGTGTCCCTACGTAATTTGCGATTGTCGAAAGCAGGCCGCATTCGTATCCCAGCGAACGGAACATGTCGTACAGAAGGGTCACTGTGGTGGTCTTGCCGTTGGTGCCGGTTATCCCGACCAGCCTGAGTTTTCCGCTCGGATGGTCATAGAATCTGTCGGCAAGAAGAGCGAGGCCGCGTCTGTCCGCGCTTACGGCAGCTGCCGCACCCTCGGCGATGGCCGCATCCACATAGTCTTTTCCGTCGGATGCGAATCCTTTCACGGCAATGAACAGGGAACCCGGTACGGCCTTTCTGGAATCGCTGCAGATTGCGCTGATTTCAGTCTCACCGCTGCCTTTGAGTATGACAGCCCCGGTGTTCTTTATGAGTTCAGTAAGTTTCATTTCTTTATTCTGTTCTGCCAGTAGGGGTCTATGTTGTAAAGCTGGTCGACAAGATACTTCACGGCTCTGGCGGGTATTCCTCCGCCCTGGAAGCTCTTGGTCGTAGGTTTCGAATAGATGGTGCAGATGACGCTGTACTGAGGATCGTCCGCGGGGAAATAGCCCACGAAGGTACCCTGATACTTGCGCCTGCCCTGCGCGTCCTGGTATTTTCCGTTCTCGAAGGTCGCGAAGGATGTTCCGGTCTTTCCGGCTACGGGACTTGCCGCGTCCTTCAGTACTTTTGCCGTGCCCTCCTGCGTGACTCCCTTCAGCGCGCGGTTCAGCGTGTCGGCGACAGCCTTCGTGCATATGGTGTCCATCTGGACAGGCTTTCCTGTCAGATGCGGCTTCATCATTTTCCCGCCGTTCGCGATTGCGTTGTAGAACATCAGTATGTGCAGGGGAGTCTCCTCCGTGCTGTAACCGTAGCCGATGGTCGCGAGGTCGGCGTTGGTCCAGTATCTTGTCTTGGGCGAAGGAATCGTGGGCTTGCGCAGGCCCTCGAGATCGAAGTCGAAAGCCTCGTCGAGATGGTAGTCATGGATGAAACCGAGGAAAATTTCCGGATTGCTCGCATAATTGTCCAGTGCGAGGGTCGCGAACACGTAGTTCGACGACATCTCGAAGCCCTTCAGAATTGAAATTCTGTTTTTGTGGTTCGCATTCTCATACTGCACTATGTGTGCATCTTTAGGAACCCTCGCGTTCTTCACGACTCCGTGGTTCGTGGGTATCGTCTGGTCCAGATTCTTTATCTTACCGTCCTTCAGCACTGTCATCAGCGTCACGGTCTTGAAGACTGAGCCGGGTTCCGCCTTGCGTCCTATGGCTACGTTCTGTATTTCCGAGAGGGCGCCGCCGTTGGAAGGGTCGCGGAGCAGGTTGACCATCGACTTGATGGCTCCGGTCTTCACGTCCATCAGCACGAGGCAGCCCCCCTCAAGGTCATTTTCGCCCTTCATTCCTTCCCTGAGCGCCCTGTCGGCTATCTCCTGGTAGTCAATGTTGAGCGTTGTGTGGAGGTCTTTGCCGTCCATTACCGTGACGTGCGCGCTGTCCGTGTCGCGGACCTTGCCGTAATCTGTGATTCTCTGCCATTCGACGCCCTCCCTTCCGTGGAGAAGAGTGTCGTAGCGGCCTTCCAGGCCGACGTGCGTGTTCCCGACGTTGCTGCGGTTGTTGCGCACGAAGCCGATGGTGCGTCTCGCGAGAGTGCCGTAGGGATACTGGCGGACATTTTCATTTTCGATTATCAGGCCGCCCCTGTTGGCACCTTCCTTCCAGAGAGGAAATTCCATTATCGCATTCCTGGTCTTGCGGTCCACAGGATCACCGATTGCGAGGTATTTGGAGCCTTTTTCGCGACCCTGGATGATGCTGCGGTACCATCCGTCGGCATTTTTGGACGGGAAAGTCCGGGCGAGTTCCACGCTGAGTTGCCGGGCCTTGTCCCTCCATTCGGATTCAAGCCTTGCGGCCTTGTCGCGATCCTTCAGATGCGCGTGATAGTCCTTTCTGACCGTACAGTCCATATGGATCAGGTAGTATGGGCAGGATGTGGCGAGCAGCCTTCCCTCGCAGTCGTAGATGTCGCCGCGCCGTGGCTGGGTGACGAGTTTTGTGCTCGGCGGAGTCAGGGCGCTCTTGATACGCTCGTTGGGCTTGAACCCGGTCTGCAGCCATATCAGCTTGCCGATCAGACATGCAGATGCGATCAGCAACAGCAGATAGACCAGGTACAGGATCACTCCTATACGGTCTCTCTTTTTACGTGGCTTGTTTCCCGTTGCTTCTCTCATTTTTCGAGTCTGTATGCCGGTTTGGCGTTTTCAATGACATCCGAACCCATTTTCTCGAGCCTCTCCTTCACCGACGAGCGCTTCGAGAGGCGCACGAGTTCGAAAGTCTTCTGGTCTTTCGCAATCTGCAGTTCCTCAATCTCCCTGTTGTTCTGCTGCACCTTCGCCATCGAATTCTCCACTGCCAGGCTGAACCATATCACGACGGCAAAAAGGAAGAAGGTGTAGATTATGTGCAGGAGGTATCTGCCCACCTTAAGGCTGAGCAGAAATTCCCCTCTCAGAATAGCCACAATGCTGTTCTTCACCACGGACCATATGCTCTTCAATTTCATATCTTCCGGGCTGTTCTGAGTTTTGCGCTCCTGGCGCGCGTGTTTTCACTTATTTCCTGCTCGCAGGGCAAGATGGGCTTGCGGTTCACGGCCTCCAGGGGGGCCTGCGACCTGCCGAAGAGATCCTTCTGCGGTATGCCTTCGACGTTTCCGGACCTGATGAAGTTTTTCACCATCCTGTCTTCAAGGGAATGGTAGGTGATCACGACCAGCATGCCTCCCGGCTTGAGGGCCTTGGCAGCTCCCTCGAGGAATTTCTCAAGCGAACGCAGTTCCGCGTTCACCTCGATTCTGAGCGCCTGGTACACTTTGGCGAGCAGCTTGTGGGAAGCGAAAGACGGCAGGGCATCCGCGATGGCATTGTCGAGGTCGTCAGTGGTGAGGATGGGCGCGTCGGCGCGGGCCGAGACTATCATCCTGGCCATACGGTTCGCACCTTCTACCTCTCCATAGATTTTAAGAATCCTTTCCAATTCTTCTTGCGTATAAGAATTGACAATGTCGGCCGCGGTGGTTTTGCCCTGCACGTTCATTCGCATGTCCAGCGGTGCGCTGTAGCGGAAGGAAAATCCTCTGGGCGCCGTATCGAACTGATGCGACGACACTCCCAGGTCCGCCAGGATGCCGTCGAACCCCTCTCCGGCCTCGAGAAGGGCATAGTTGTGTATGAATCTGTAATTGTTGTGGATCAGAGTGGCCCTGGGGTCGTCGATGGCGTTTGCCAGCGCGTCGGCATCGCGGTCGAAACTTATCAGACGGCCTTTTTGCGAAAGACGCGAGAGTATCTCACGGCTGTGTCCGCCCCCTCCGAAGGTGGCGTCGGCGTAGATTCCGTCCGGGTTCCGAACCAGGGCGTCCACACTTTCCTTGAGCAGTACGGGATTGTGATATTCGCTCATCGTCTCACTTCTCCTCTACTTGCGGCAGAGGCTTTGAGCGATGGCAACATATTCTTCTTTTGATACTTTGCTGTCTGCGAATTTCTCAGCGGCCCAGATCTCTATCTTGAAGTTGATGCCAAAGAAAACCACTTCCTTGTCCACACCGATAGCGTCAAGAAGATATTTTGAGATTGAGATACGCCCGAGTTTGGCGTCAGGCTCGACTATGTCGCAGTCCCGCATATACTCTCTCCAGAACTTTTCGTGGTCCGGATTGAAGAAATCGAGATCTTCCCGGATTTTGTCCGATTCGCGCTCCCACTCGCTGTAGGACCACATCTCGAGACAGTCGCTGTAGAGACTTTTCTTTATGACAAACCTCATGTCACTGCCCGGAGGCACCATCCCCTTGAGCTTCGCAGGGAAGACAAGCCGGCCTTTGTCGTCGACTTTGGATGGATATTTTCCGATAAATGTGACCATATTTCTTATACGCAAACGCAAATATATTAAAATTTTTCCACTTTCTACCATCCTCTTCCAAAATTTTCCACAAAACGCCCGTATCTCATTAAAACGACATCCGCCGGGAAGCTGCAGTGCAGAATCCCGGCGGGCATAATCTATTTTTTCAGGTCCTTTCGCTACATAAGCGCGTCAATCTTTGCGCTGAGCGCGCGGTAGTGATTTTCGACTTCGCTCCACTTGTAGTAAGGGGCAGTGTCGCTGTCCAGAGGAAGGGTGCATTCCTTGTCGTTGAAGACGAACTTCACGAGATCCTCCGCGCCTTTCTTCCGGTACACTATCATCTTCAGGTTGGAGGCCATGGGCATGTCGGAAGTGTTGATCCTCTCGCCCCACTCATCGATTTCCATCAATGCCAGCAGCCCGAACAGGACCATGTCGTGGCCGAATCTGAGCCGCACATTCACCCCGTCCTGCTCATCCTGCCCCTTCATGTCGATGAAATCCATCATCAGTTCCCTCATAAGGCATCCGACCAGGGATATCCCGTCCTTCTTCTCCAGATACATCCGTTCAAGTCTCTTGCAACTCTGCTCCCAATGTATGCGGTAGACGGCCTCGGGGAGAATATCGTCCATCTTGTCGCCCGATTCAGGCATATGCATCACGACATTGAGCATTGCGCTTGCAATTGCCTCCGGAGTTCCGACGCTGTCCGTTACGGAGATGTCGGTGAAGAAGAATGAGAGCAACTGCCTGTAAGGTTCCATATCAGTCTCGGTCTTCTCCTTCTTTTCAGGACTGTAAATCCTGATCAGCGGAGCGGCAATTGCAGGATTTCTCAGTACGGGGTTTTCTTTCGTGATGCCGTTAAGCCGGACCATCTCGCTGGCATAGCTCCTCTGGGAGATTTCAGCCTTCGGGCATCGCTTCTGGAGCTCCGTACAGAATGAGGCCATGCTCACAATGGCCCTCGGGACTATCGACGAGCAGGCGTCCACGACGACCTTCCCCTTGAATACGCTCGGGTAGGTCTCCACCATCCTGTCGGCTATCCTTTTATGCTGCATCTCGCCGGTCTTGCACAGATCCCCGTCGTGGCCTTTCAGTCCGGGATACATCAGAATGTACCTCTGGAAAGTTTCTTCGCCTTTCGGCGTCAGGGCGCCCTTGTCGTGGCCCGAGCGGAGAGCCTCCATCATAGTGTCATAGACGCTGGCCTCAGTGTTGTACCGCGCGCCGTGGCGTCCGTAATGGGAGATGTAAGCCGCCTTGTAGCCTTTCGGTGCGGCTGTCTCGACGATTTCCTCGAAGGGATACATACCCGCCACGCCCCAGCACTCCTCAGGGCACTGCGCGGCCATACCGACCGCCGCCAGGCAGAACACTGCCGTCAGAACAATTCTTTTCATACTAATTTGCACTATATTGCAAATCTACGATTAAAATCCCAAAACCCTCCTGTCACGACTGCAAACTTTCGCCCAATTCTTTGCACTCGTGACACCAAAACCGCCGATTCCGCCCTTCCCGCTGTCACGACTGCAAACTTTCGCCCAATTCTTTGCACTCGTGACACCAAAACCGCCGATTCCGCCCTTTCCCCTGTCACGACTGCAAACTTTTGAGCTATTTCTTGTAGTCGTGACAGCCTAAACCAAATTCGAGTTTATCGAATTGGTTCCCCTCTCCGCTCGCGTCGTGCGTTTCGGCTTGCAGGCAGGGTTTGGAAAAACGCCTCA
>R20__coassemble_862_pt1 | contig 20236 bp, 15 predicted proteins | sample R20__metabat2_low_PE_040 | metagenome-assembled genome bin R20 | reverse complement strand
TCGAAAAAGCGTGAAGCGAACGAGCGGCAAGTGAGCGTCTCGCGACGGCGTCTGTTTAAGGAGCGTTAGGCTTGCGAAGCAAGACTAAAAACGACGCGTTAGCCGTCGAGCGAACGTGAGCGACGAGAGTAGCTTTTTCGATTCAGGAGGGAAGCAGAAGGCCTTGCGCCACTGCACCCGCGAGCGGGATCGGTCAATTCGATAAACTCGAATTTGGTTTAAGTGTCACGAGTGCAAAAAATCCGGGAAAAGTCTGCAGTCGTGACAGCAGGAAGGGGCGGAAACGGCGGTTTCGATGTCACGAGTGCAAGAAATCAGCGAAAAGTCTGCAGTCGTGACAGGGGAAAAGTCTTGCAGATTGGCTCGAGAGTTATAACTTTGCAATGTCGGACTGGGGTCAAAGGGACCGGAGCTCTGACAAGGAAACCATATTAAACTTTATAACTATGAGAAAATTAACCCACATCTCATTCTCTTCGCATGACGAGGTCCTTTTTCGCAGCGAAGAAGACATCAACTACGCATTCAACTGCTTTGCTCTCGCCTGCCTCGAGACGGGCAGCCGTCCCCTGGCAGATGGCGAGATGACCACTCACGTTCATTTCGGACTTTTTACAGACGACCCCAAAGAGGTCTTTTATAAATTTCGTTATCCCTATTCCAGATATTTCAACAGCAAATACAAACGAACAGGTCGTCTGGGAGAGAGACATCCGTTCTGTCTTGAGGTTGAAGGCCTCCATCACACAACCGCCTTGCTGAGTTACATTTATCGCCAGGCTCTTCATCACGGGCTCTCCGATTCGCCGTTTGGGTACAAACACAATAGCGTGAATGTTATCTTCAAGGACATATTGGGAAAACCCACGACCCCAGATATCCTGAAAAGGTCGCATATGAAAGTATTTCTTCCACGCTTCCGGGGTGAAATCCCTGATCGATACAGAATGGATAAAAACGGTTTGCTGCTGCGGGAAGACGTAATCGACACCTCGTATGTCGAGGAACTGTACATTTCTCCCCGGAATTTTCTCTACCAGATGAACAGGCTTAGTTCCGACCAATGGAAAAACGAACAGATGGAGGACAAAAACGGCCTTCCTCCCGTTTCATTGGAAGATGTCGAACCCGCTTGTTACAGGCCTGCGATGTCTCAGCTTATTCTTAATGAGAGCGGGAGGAATTTCAGAAACAGGATCACTGACCTTGAATTGTGCGGGATAATAGACAACTTCTATCTGCCAGATTTGAAAAAGCACAGTATTTACGAGATGAGCGAGTCGGAGAGGAAAATGTTGGGAAACAGGATTTTTTCTGATATGAAAAGCGGGGCGTTTCCCAAATTGCCCGGGAAGACGGGATTGCCCGACATTTCCCAGATCCGGCGCTGCGCAGTTTGTCACGACTACAAAAAATAACCTCAAACTCTGCAGTCGTGACAGGGAAAAGAGCGAAATAAGCAGTTTCAGTGTCACGAGTGCAGGAAATCAGCGAAAACTCTGCAGTCGTGACAGGGGGGAAGGAAAGGAAAGGGAGAAGAAGAATGTCTCGCTGCCGGGCCCCGCGAGCGGGATGCAAAAGTGGCGCAAGGACTTCTCGCTGAGCGACTTGTCGAAAAAGCGTGAAGCGAACGAGCGGCAAGTGAGCGTCTCGCGACGGCGTCTGTTTAAGGAGTGTTAGGCTTGCGAAGCAAGACTAAAAACGACGCGTTAGCCGTCGAGCGAACGTGAGCGACGAGAGTAGCTTTTTCGATTCAGGAGGGAAGCAGAAGGCCTTGTGACACTGCACCGGCGAGCAAGACCGGTCAATTCGATAAACTCGAAGTTGGTTTCGATGTCACGAGTGCAAAAAATCGGGCAAAAGTTTGCAGTCGTGACAGAGAAAAGGGCAGAATCGGCGGTTTCAGTGTCACGAGTGCAAATAATCAGGGAAAAGTTTGCAGTCGTGACAGAGAAAAGGGCGGAAAAGGCGGTTTCGATGCCACGAGTGCAAAGAATCCGGGCGAAAGTCTGCAGTCGTGACAGCGGGAAGAATGTCCGGCTACAGACTTTCTGTCCCGGTACCGGGCAGGCCGGTGCATCGGAATATCCCGGACCGGGGTTTCATAAGTGAAAAATAATTGTTAATTTTGAAGGATTATAAATTGGAACTAAAGAACCGGACATTTTGAAAGCATTCAGAACTATAACCTGCCTTGCGGCCGCACTGCTCGCCTGCATTGGGGCGAAAGCTCAGTTTGTAAACCGGCTGGGAGCGGACGAAGAAGCCTTCGCGGTGTATGCAAAGGCCCGCGCCAACGTGTATGATCCCGCCAACATAGCCATCGGCGACTCCCTGTACAGGGTCGGCGAGAAGAGGGGCGACCCGAAGATAATGATTCTGGGTCTCAATCTTCAGGGAAGACCTCTCGTGGCTCAGGGCGACAGCACGGCACTCAACGAGGTGGCCAGGAAAGTCGAGGCACTCTACGCCGAGCACCCCTCGGAAGTGGGAGACGTGTATTACACCTTCTTCTTCGAGCACATCGAGACCATCCTGCAGGCCGGAGAGAACTTCGAGGCCACGATGCTCGCGCGCGAACTCGCGAGGGACGCCGAGGCCGACGGCAACCCATACGGGCGTTTCGTAGCCTACAGGGCGCTGGCGCACGTGTACGTGTTCCGAAACAATATAGAGATGTGCGTGAACACGCTCGCCGACGCCCTCGAATACGCCGAGAGCGTGGACATCAAGGCTCCGGGCGACCTGTTGATGACGAAAATCCAGTATGTCCAATACCTGTCCTACATAAAGGGCCGGGAAAAGGAATCACTGGCCCTGATGAACGAGCTGGAAAAGGATCCTCTGATGGGTCAGGTGCTTGCTACCAATCCTCTGTTTCTCTCATCCATGAAGGCCAACGCCTATTTCTCGATGCAGGACGAGGCCGATTACATCAGGGAATACGAACAGATGACGCAGAATCCCTATTACGAGGCAGTGATCGAACCGGAGAGGCAGTATATGTACAAGGGCTACTACCTGGTATGCACCGGACGCTACAACGAGGCTCTCGCCATGGCCGATTCGGTCCAGAACCCGACCTACTCATACGACATTAAGCAGACGGCCTATGCCGGAAAGGGTGACTGGAAGGCCGTCAACGAGATACTGCAGTACCGTCTCGACAACCAGGCGGAGATATTCCGGGTCTATCAGTCCGAGGACCTCGCCGTACTGGACGCCGAGCTGAACAACGGTGCTCTCAGGGAGGCCGCGCAGAGGTCCAAGATGAAGCTCCAGCAGAACATGTTCATCTTCATGATAGCCCTGCTGATGCTTCTGGCGGCGTTCTTCGCCCTCAGCACGAGCCGCAGCAACCGCCACATCCAGGAACTCAAGGAAGCCAACGAAGTGAAGGACCGTTTCGTGCAGAACATGAGCCACGAGGTCCGCACGCCATTGAACGCGATAACCGGCTTCTCCCAACTGCTGGCGATGCCAGACGGGACTCTCAGCGAAGAGGAGAAGGAGGAGTTCAGCGAATACGTCATCAACAACAGCAACATGCTCACGATGCTCGTGGACGACATTCTCAACTCCGCCGACATCAGCTCCGGCAACTACCGCATCAATCCCTCGCAGTGCTCCGTCAAGGACATCTGCACCGCCGCGATAAAGGGCTCCGAACACCACATCAGGCAAGGTGTCACCCTGGACTGCGGCAGCACGCTCCCGGAAGGCTTCACGATGTACACCGACCCCCTCAGGGTGCAGCAGATACTCTTCAACCTTCTGAGCAACGCCGGCAAGAACACCACCGAAGGCAGCGTCAGGCTGCTCACCTCCGCCGCAGACGGAAAGGTTGAATTCGCAGTGGAGGACACGGGCTGCGGAATCCCCGCGGACAAGGCCGAGGCCATCTTCGAGCGCTTCTACAAGCTGGACAGCTTCAAGCAGGGCACGGGAATGGGGCTGTCCATCTGCCGCGAGATTGCGGCGAAGCTGGGCGGAACCGTGACCCTCGACACCTCCTACAGCGGAGGGGCCCGCTTCGTGCTCTCGCTGCCCGGGAAACTTGAAACACAAACAACACAAGCATAAATGAAAGCATTCGGAAAAGCTGCCGCGACGGCAGCGCTCCTTCTGGCCGCGGCTGCCATGTCACACTCCTGTCAGAAAGCCGAAACCGCTGAAGACCTCGGACTCCCCAGAATGGAGGCCTCTCCGGAGAGCCTCACCTTCGACGCTTCCGGAGGCAACCAGACCATTTCGCTCACGGCGACCCGCGACTGGACCGCCACGGTGGAATCCAAGGATGAATACGGCAATCCCTGGCTGGCCATCGACCAGACCGCCGGCACAGCCTCGACGGCGGCGCGCACGATAAGCGTCACGGCCCTTTCCAACACAGGCCTGGACCGCGAAGGAAGCGTGGTGTTCTCGAACAAGTACGGGGAATGCACGATAAAGGTGCTCCAGACAGGCCTGGGCTCGAAAATCATCTACAAGAACGACTTCGACAAGGCCGTTCTCCCCGAAAAGACAAAGGAAGACCTGAACGGCGAGAGCTGGCACAACGAGACCGGCTCCGCGGCGGGGACCGTGACCTACAAATGGAACCAGACCGACGAAAGGCTCGCGACCAGCACCTCGGCGATGTCCGACGTGAACTGCGACCCGTCCTACGCCTCGTCGTCCGGCAACAACATTTTCTTCACCTCCAGCTCCTCCTACTGCCCCCGCTGGCTGCAGATAGACGGACTCGGTCTCTATGAATCCGTACGCAGCTACACCCTCTCCTTCGGCTATTACGGCAACAACGGAGGCGCGAAGCTCCAGAAGAGCTTCTATGTCTATCTGAGCGCCGACGGCAAGACCTGGACCCAGCTCCCCGTGAGCGCGGATGCGACTGACTACTACTGGATTCCCATCAGCTGCTCATTCTCTCTGGACAGCAGCGTCAAGGAACTCCACATCCGCTTCCAGGCCTACGCCCCGAGCTACAAATACACCTACGGCTACCGCATCGATGACGTGTGCCTCGAGATTTCGGACAACGCCGACGCTCCCGCGCTCGACCTGAGCAAGGGCGTCGAAATCGGGGATGACTCTCCGGACGATCCCGACCCGGACCCGGACCCCGTGAATCCCGACCCCGTCGATCCTGACCCGGATGACCCGGACGATCCCGATCCGGTCGATCCCACCCCGACCGACGTACAGAAGGTCAGCATCGCCGAATTCATCGGCATGGCCGACTCGGACGAAATCTGGTATGAGGTCAGCGGAACGGTAAGCAGCGTGAACAGTGCCCAGGAAGGATTCTATCTGAGTGATGGCACGAATGAAATCTACGTCTATTACTGCACCAATTTCAGCGATTACAGCATCGGCACCGGCGATCAGATTACGGTGGTGGGCCACCGCTACACCTACAACGAGACCGCCGAGATGACCAAGGGCCAGATAACGGCCTGGACCGCCTATGTCCCGACCGGAACATACAGCAGCAACGTGAAATGGCCCTCCGGGACCAACTCCACCAACGCCTGGTATGCCTACAGCGCGACCGTCAACGGCGAAGCCAACGTGCAGGTCCTCAAGCTCGGCAAGGGCGGAACGGCGGGCGTCTGCACCCTCACCCTCCCCTCCAAAGAAGTCAAGAAACTCAGTTTCTACGGCCTTTCCTGGAAGGGTTCGAGCAACACCGTGACCTTCAAGCTGGGCGGCGAGGCCGTCTTCGAGCAGAAACTCAACGGCCACGACGGGGTCAGCGGCAACAGCAAGACCTACACGCTCGACGGAGTGGACGAGAGCAACTGCTACTCCTTCTCGCTGGAAGGCCTGGACCTGAGCAAGGAACTGACCGTCTGCAGCAGCGAAAGAATCGTCATTTTTGCCGTCAACGCCGAATAAATCCCGATGACAGGCACGCGCACAAGATTTATCTCCATCCTCGGAGCGGCGGCCCTTTCGGCAATCCTTTGCCTTGGCTCCTGCTCCAAGGCCGGGGACAGTTCCGCGCCGGTGCAGGTCGTGAACCTCAGCCGCCAGGTTTCCTGCAGCGCCGGCTCCGCCTTCATCGGAGTCACCTGTGCGGGCTCCTGGACCCTCGAGATCGAAGCTGACGGGGATTGGGCAAGGCTGCTCACCGATGAAGGGAACGGCAACCTGAGCAATATAGTCCTGCAGTTCGACGAGAACGGGGCGGAAGGCCCCCGCCAGGCCATCGTGCGGGCAAATTCCGGGACCTACAGCGCCGAGACCGTGCTCACCCAGTACGGTACCGCCGGGATGCCCAAGGAGGAGAACGGAACCCCTCAGAGCCATATAATGAAGCCTTCCTCCGGCTGGATGGAACTGCCGGAGGTCAAGAGCGGAGACGGGAATTTCTATTACCACGAGATGATACGCTCCGGCCACAAGGAGCGCAACTACAGCTTCTACTGGAACGAAGAGGACAAGCTGGCCGAATGGGTAGCTTATCCCCTGAACGAGGGTCTGCGCGGCTCGGGCTGGCGCACCGACTGCTGGGATCTGGATCCCCTGCTCTGGGAGCAGAGCCAGCCTGCGGTCTATGGCTACTCCTACCGGCGCGGAAACGGTGGCGACTATGTGCGCGGGCACCAACTTCCTTCCAACGACAGGCTCGACTATGCCGCCAATCTCCAGACCTTCTACTGCACCAACCAGACTCCCCAGAACCAGAGTTTCAATGCTGGAGTCTGGGAGTCGCTCGAGGAATCGACAAGGGACTGGGCAAAGCGCTGCGACACCCTCTACGTCGTTACGGGCTACGTCATGGACAACTATGACATTTACGCCCTGGACAACGTCGGAAAGCATATTCCCGTGCCCACGGGCTACTACAAGGCACTTCTGAGGTACATCGCCCCGGAAAGCTCATATTCGGGCGCCGAAGGCTACAGCGCCATCGCTGTCTACATGGAGCACAAGGCAGGCGCGGCAAGGCAGTATATGAGCGTGAAAAAACTCGAGGAAAGACTCGGAATCAACTTCTTCGTGAACCTCCCCTCGGCAGTGGGACAGGAGGAAGCGGACAAAATCGAAAACACTGAACCCGCCGGGGCGGCCTGGTGGGGAATAAGATAAGGCTTATGAAAAGACAAGTCATGCTGATTGCGGCGCTGCTGGTGCTGTTCAGCACTCCGCTCGGAGCCCAGAAAGTGAAGAAGGCCTACGTGGTGGGCTTCTACAATATGGAAAATCTCTTCGATCCCTATCACGACGAGGGAAAGAACGACTACCAGTATCTGCCCGACGGACCCTACGAGTGGAACGAAGGGAAATACCAGAGAAAGATCCACAACATGGCCCGCGTGATCCGCGCGATGGCCGACGACAACGGCCGCTTCCACACGATTCTGGGAATCAGCGAGGTGGAGAACAGGCACGTCGTGGACGACCTCTCCAACGACCCGCAGATTATCGACGCGAATTATCAGATAATCCATTATGACAGTCCCGACAGCCGCGGAATCGACGTTGCCATCCTCTACCGGCCCGACCAGTTCAAGCTGATCGAAAGCGAGGCCATCAAGTTCACCTTCGAGGACAGCGACATCCAGTTCAGCATGGACAAGGAGCAGCAGAGCTTCTTCCGCACCCGCGACATCGTGATGGCCCGGGGCACCATCGACGGCGAGATGTGCGCCTTCTTCGTGGCGCATCTTCCCTCCCGCCTGGGCGACAAGGGAGGCGACCTGCGAAGCCGCGGCGCCGAGATAATCCACAAGCGCAGCCTCGAGCTGATGGAAGAGTTCCCGGGCATCAAGATAGTCGTGATGGGAGATATGAACGACAACCCCACCGACGAGAGCCAGACCGTATATCTGCACGGCAAGGCCCGCATCGAGGACGTCGAAGAGGAAGGGGATTTCTTCTCTCCTTTCTACGAGATGTTCAAGGCCGGTTACGGCTCGCTGGCCTATGCCGGAGAGTGGAACATCTATGACATAATACAGGTCAGCGCAAGCCTCGCAAAGCCGCAGGACGGTTCCCTGCACATAATCCCCATCGTGAAGGAGCGCAAGAACAGATACTACGGAAGAGTGTTCAGCAAGCCTTTCATGACCAATCAGGACGGTGCCGACAAGGGTACGCCCTACCGCTCATTCAAGGCGGGAGGCTATATCGGAGGCTACGCCGACCATTACCCCACATATATAATAATCGGGAAATAGTATGAGAAAATACCTTGCAACCCTATGCGGCCTGCTGCTTTGCTGCGCCCTCGCATCCGCCCAGGATCCGAGCGGCGGCATCAAGGGCTCGATAGTCAGCAGAATTGACCGCACACCCATCCAGAGCGCGCTTCTGACCCTGCGCAACGGGGCCGAGACCGTGGCCGAAACCATCTCCTCGGCCGACGGAGCCTTCCAGATAACCGGCATCCCCGACGGCGATTACAGCCTCACGATAAAGGACCCCGAGCATCTCGAGACGCAGGTCAACGTGACGGTTTCGGGAGGAGCCATGCGCAACCTCTTCACGATTTCGATGACCCCCGTCAACCGCATCGGCGACGACGAGCAGGACAATGCCGAGGACGCCAGTTTCGAGCAGTACGGACATTCCGACTCCCCCGCAATCCTGACGGACTACGGCTACAGCGGCTCGCAGAACAACGTGGTCTATTTCGCGGGAGTGAACATGGAGGATGCCGTTTCGGGCGGAGCCTCGTACCAGCTCTGGGCCGGCCTCAACGAAATGACGCGCAACTCCACAAGTTCATCGGCCTCGCAGGTAAGCCGCTACGGCTCGGGACGCTGCGCCGGGGTGACCAACTATTACGGCACCGCCAACAATTTCCGCGGAGGCCTTCGCGGAAGCGTCATCACGAGCAACTCCTACTACCGCCTGCGCCTGATGCTCTCGTACGGCTCCGGCCTGAAGGGAAACGGCTGGTCATGGGCCTTCAACGCATCCACCCGTCTGGGCGGAAACGACTATGTGAAGGGCGTGTTCTACCGCTGCTTCGCGCTTTATGCGGCCGCCGACAAGCAGTTCGACAACGGCGACCACCTGAGCTTCGCCGCGTTCGCCTCACCGACCGAGCGCGGAGCGCAGAACGCTTCCACACAGGAGGTTTATGACCTGATGGGCGACAACCTCTACAACAGCAACTGGGGCTACCAGAACGGCAAACTGCGCAACTCCCGCGTGCGCAAGAGCTATCAGCCCGTAGTCTTCGCGAAGTACGACATGCAGCACTCGGACACCTTCCAGGGCAGCGCCACGCTGATGTTCCGTTTCGGCTACAGCGGCTACGAAACGCTGGGCTACTTCGACACCTACAACCCCAAACCCGACTATTACCGCAACCTCCCCAGCTATTACTACGACGAGAATCCCGACCTGCAGCGCAATTCCGCCATCAAGGCCGCCTACGCCGAGGATTCATGGAGGAACGACGATCCTGCGATAGCCCATATGAACTGGGACAACTTCTATCTGGTGAATTCCAACAACAAAGTCCATCTGAGCAACGCCTCCGGCACCTGGAACCAGACCGGCAACCGCTCGAAATACTATATGAGCGAGAGCCGCACCGCCCAGCGCGACCTCAACCTCGCGATCAACACCCAGTGGACTCCAAGCAACGATTTCATCCTCTACAGCGGTGCCAGCGGCAAGATCAACCGCACGGAATACTACTCCGTCCTGACCGACCTTCTGGGAGGCGACTTCTACTGCAACATCGACCAGTATGCCGACAGGGATGACGCCGGAGTGGGCTCCGAAGCATGGTCGCAATACGACCTGGACTATTATCTGGCCAACGGTCACACAAAGATCGTGAACAAGGGCGACCGCTACGGCTCCGACTACGCCGCGCACGTCTACAAGGGCAATCTATGGGCAAGCGCCGCCTACACCCACCGCAAGTTCAATGTGAACGGGACCGTGGATCTGGGCTACGTGGGCTTCCAGAGAGAGGGTCTGTCGCGCACCGGACTTTTCGCCGGACTGAATGACGACGGGTCCGTCGTACGCGATCCCTGGGCCGGGAATATGATAATCTCCGTATTCGAAGACGGCCAGAGCGTGAAGGAAAGCGACCTGGATGCCGGCGATATCGTGAAATCCTCCTCCATCGCCGAGCACGGCGAGGTGCTTTCATCGCGAGGACGCTCAAAGACCGCGCATTTCATGGAATATTCCGGAAAAATCGGTTTCAATTTCTACCCCACATCGAAACTGCGCTTCACCGGCTTTGCGGGCTACCACCGCGACGCGCCGACCTTCTGGCAGGCTTTCCTCTCGCCGGGCTCGAGAAACACGATGATCAAGGACCTCGAGGTCGGCAAGACCTTCGCCTCCGGCCTCAAAGGCACATATTCCTCAAACGGATACTCGATAACCGCCAGCGCCTATTACACCTCGCAGTGGGACCTCACCTCGCGCCAGAGTTTCTGGGACGACATCTACAATTCCTACCTCAACTTCTCGATGACCGGCATCAGCCAGAAGCAGGAAGGCGTCAGCCTGAGCTTCGGAATGCCGCTCTTCGCGGGAATCTACATGCACGCGTCAGTGGGCTACAACAACGCGGTCTACACATCCAACCCCAACGTCGTGATGACCGTGGACAACAGCGCGGCGCAGCTTTCCAGCAGCGTAATCCCCTACTGGAAGAGCCATCCCGTGTTCGCGCGCGACTCCGGCGGGGAATACATCCCCGAGGGCAACGGCTACAAGGTTGACCATTACCAGCAGCACTACCTCTCAGGCATCCCGCAATGGACCGGGAGACTGCTTTTCAGCTACAATTCCGGCAACTGGCACGCCGACGTGGACCTCACCTACAACCGCGGAGCGAGAATGGCGATGTCGCCCCTCTACAGGATGGACGACGCCTGCTCCGGAGCGGACAACATCGTGACCCCCGCCGAGGTGGAGTATATGTGCGAACAGGAGGAATTCGACCCCTATGTGATGGCGGACGCCATCGTGGGCCGCACCTGGTTCCTCAACGCTGGCCGTTACATCGGCTTCAACCTCGTGGTGAACAACATGCTGAACAACCGCAACATCAAGACGGGCGGCTTCGAGCAGTCCAGACTCGTCGTGAACACCCTGAAGGGCGAGAGATACTACAAGTTCGACAACAAGTATTTCTACAACAAGGGCATCACCTATATGTTTATGATTTACCTCAGATTCTAAGCGCGTATGAGAAAAAATATACTGTTTCTGCTTCTGAGCGCGGCCGTGCTGTTCTCCTGCAAGGATTTCAAGGAGGAGTGGCAGCCCGTGTTCGCTTTCAATTACGAGAACGAGAACGCCTTCGTGCCCTTCGACGAGTCGCAGATGCCCGTGGGAGCGCAGGTGATAAGCATAAGCGAGTTCCGCACGAAATACGCCGGAAAGGGAGTCATAAAGGACTTTTCCAACATCTACGTGAAGGGGCAGGTCGTCTCGAGCGACGAGACGGCGAACGTCTACAAGCTCCTGTACATCGACGACGGCACGGCCGGGCTCGAGATACACATCGGCCGCGGCTACCAATACAACGAATACCATCCCGGGCAGTGGCTCTACGTCCTTCTGGACGGAATGGCCAGCGACCTCACGGAATACGGGATGGCGCAGGTAGGCTACGGCACGAAAGATGACTACGGCTATTTCTACCTCGACACCCAGGCCCTCATCAACGGCCATCTCTACAAGGGAAAGATCGGGGACGAGCGCCCCGACGCGATTCTCCTCCCGGAGGACTTCGGGGACGATCCCGGCAAATACATGGGGCGCTATGTCAGCATTCCCGCCATGTTCTACGACAACGCCATCTACATGACGATGGGCGACTACGGCGCGAAATTCAAGGACGGCACCAGCTGCTACGTGCGCTTCGACGCGACGGACAACACGAATTTCGGGGTCACGACCTGGGCGATGTCGCAGGAAATGTTCAACAAATGCATGTATGGCGATGCGGCAGGCCCTTCCGACACCAAGAACACCGAGGCTCACGACTGCTTCTTCAATGCTGCAGGCACCCCCAAGGTCAAGGCCGCGCACTGGGACTACTATTACTCGAACAACCAGTACGCGCACTCGATGGGCCAGTTCTTCCTTTACGGGACGAACCAGATCTGCGTATATACCAGGGGCTACTGCGATTTCGCCGACAAGACAATCCCGGGAGTTGACGGTTCCGCCGTTTCGATGAAGGGCATCCTGACCGGAAGCAATTCCTCGTACAGCCGCTGGAGGCTCCGCGTGATGTCACTGGACGACGTTTCGGACTAATCGTAGATGAGATAGTCCTCGGGATATTCCATCACCTCGTAGTCGTACTCATATTCGAACTCCTCGTAGAGCCCGTCGTCGGTTTCCTGGAACGGGCAGTAGAGTTCGTATGTGGTCATCTCCTCCACCTCCTCCTGAATCAGCTCCGGCAGTTTGCAGAAAAGGTCATAACCGAAGCGGTATTCCAGGGAATTCACCGTGGTGCTGTAGTCGTAAATTCCGCCTTTCAGCTCCCGCACGTTCGGCAGAAGAAAGGCAATCGACTTGTAGCCCAGGGTGGTCTGGGTCTTCTTGCAGATCGCTATGAAAAAAGCCGCAGGAATGGCTTCCCTGCCCCTCTGCACCTCCTTTCCCGAAACCACGGGCCCGATCACGAGCGAGGCGTGGCCATACGGTTTTTCAAGGGCCCACCTGTAACATTCGGCAAGCACGGCGTTCCAGATGGCCGTGTCGCAGCGGAATTTCCCTTCGGGCAACGTCCCGCCGAAGCGGTCCCTCTCCTGCCGGGAGGCGAGGGGATCCGGATCCCATGATGCCCAGTTTGGAAGTTCCGAATCAGGGTTCCAGGACAGCCAGAGCCCGTTTTTGCCGGTCAGCAGTTCGGAAAAATCCTCCGAGCACAGGGCGTTGACGCAATGCTCGTCATTTTCTTTCCTGACCGGAAGTCCGAAGCGGGGCTTGCTGCGCAGAGACAGCGGGGCCCGGGCGCGTATTATCGAGTGGCGCAGGCGCTCACCGGGCCTCTCCTGAGCCCGGACGGCAGTTCCGAGCAGCAGTAGGAAGATCAGTATGAGCGGAAATTTCTTCATTTATACAGGCAAATATAGTCATTCGGATGGCATATTTTGTGTATCTTTGGAAGAATAAACATTCAAATCGATGAAAATCAGGAATCTGATACTTGCTCTCGCGCTGGCCCTTCTTTGCAGCGCCGGCAGCGCATACGCCAAAAAGACATCTTCCGACGAGCCCCGGGTCAAGTTCGACCACAAAAGCATGGGCATCCATCTGAACATGAATTTCAAAAAATTCAAGACTTTCGAGAAACTTATGCCCGCCTCGATGCGCGACGAGATCGGCAAGGACTACTACCCGTACCTGCGCAAGGCTCTCGTGGACGTCGACGCGACCCGTTACAAAGACGCCGACATAACCGTGGACAGGCTGGAAAACGGCCGTCTGAACCTCAATTTCGAGTTCCGGCACTATTACCTGAAGTTCCTCAACGTGCAGTGGGCGGACCTCGACGAACTGTTCCACGTCTATTTCGAAGACAAATAATTCAATCGATATGAAAAAGATCCTTCTTGCACTGTTCATTGTGCTCATTCAGCTTCCCTGCTCCGCCGGCATCAGGGTGATGTCCTACAACATCCGGCTGGGAGTCGCCGACGACGGAGAGAATTCCTGGGAAAACCGCCGCGAGGCCACCCCTGCGATGTTGCGTGACATTCGTCCCGACGTGTTCGGAGTGCAGGAAGCCTTCGATTTCCAGATAGCATACATCCTTGAAAACTGCCCCGAATACAAGGCGGTCGGTGTCGGAAGGGATGACGGGGTGGAACTCGGCGAGCATATGTCCGTATTCTACAACTGCGAGCGCTTCAATCTCGTGGACTGGGGCACATACTGGCTGTCCGAGACCCCTGACGTACCCAGTTTCGGCTGGGACGCCGCCTGCCGCCGCACCGCGACCTGGACCCTCCTGGAAGAGAAGGATAGCGGCGAAAGGTTCTATTTCGTCAACACCCATCTCGACCACATAGGAGTCGTGGCGCGCAGGGAGGGCCTGGCCCTTATCCACCGGAAGATTTCCGAAATGAACTCCGATGGCCTTCCGATGGTGCTCACGGGGGATTTCAACGTGTTGCCCGACAATCCGGGCCTCGGGGGAATCAACTCGCTGATGAAGGCGGCACGCTTCAACAACCAGGGAGGCGACCGCTGCGGATCCTTCAATGGTTTCGGCAAGCTGGGCAACTCCGACGCAGCCCCGGTACTCGGCGAGAAAGAGGATCTGAACGTGCTGCAGCCCTTTGACTATATCTACTATTCAGGCTTCGAGGTCTGCTCGCAGTTCAGGGTGGCGAGGAAGGAATACTGCGGCAAGCGATACATTTCCGACCACTATCCCGTATGGGCCGACATACACAAGAAGGCCAGTTACACGAACCCGATCATCCCCGGAATGCATCCGGATCCTTCCGTGTGCAGGGTCGGAGAGGATTATTACATAGTCTGCAGTTCGTTCCAGTTCTTCCCCGGAGTGCCTCTGATGCATTCGAAGGACCTCGTCCACTGGGAGCAGGCCGCCAACGTGCTGGACCGCGAGAGCCAGCTCCGTCTGAGCGATGCGGGGGCCTGGAACGGCATCTATGCACCCACAATCCGCTACAATGACGGCCGCTGGTATATGGTTACGACCAACGTCAGCGACAAGGGCAATTTCTTCGTATGGGCCGAAAAACCCGAGGGACCCTGGAGCGACCCCATCTGGCTCGAGCAGGGGGGAATCGACCCCTCGTTCTTCTTCGAGGACGGAAAATGCTATTTCTGCAGCAACCCCACGGACGGCATAAAACTCTGCGAGATCGATATCGAAACCGGCCGCCAGCTGACTCCCAGCCGCGAAATCTGGGCCGGCGACGGAGGCCGCTACCCCGAGGCTCCGCACATCTACAAGAAAGACGGATGGTACTACCTCATGATAGCCGAAGGCGGCACGGAATACGGCCACAGCGAGACCATTGCCCGCAGCCGCAACATCTACGGCCCCTATGAATCCAATCCCGCGAACCCCATCCTTACGAACCAGCGCCAGCGCAGCCAGGGCTGCGAAATCCAGGGCACCGGCCACGCCGACCTCGTCCAGGACCACGAGGGGAACTGGTGGATAGTATGCCTGGGCTTCCGCATCCAGAACGGCAACCATCATCTTCTGGGCAGGGAGACATTCCTGCTGCCCGTAGAATGGGTTGACGGATGGCCGGTGGTGAACGGCGACGGGCGCACCGAGCCCCTGATGGTGGCTGACATGCTGCCTCAGAAATGGCCCGACGGCACTCCCTTGAAGGACGGAGAGCCGCAATGGAAGGGCAACGGAGCCGCATTCGCCTCCGGAAAGTTCGGCCCCGAATGGATATGGCTCGACAATCCCGTAATGGAGAATTACGAATGGCTCGCGGACGGCTCGCTGTTGCTGAAAGGCAGTTCGGTCAGCCTCGACGATTACGGCATCTCCCCCACCTTCGTCGCCCTCAGGCAGGAGAGCAAAACCCAGAAGAGTTCCACTTCGGTCGCCCTCGAAAAGGGCGCCGCGAAGGGATCCAGAGCCGGGCTGAGCGTGTATATGGGAAATTTCGCGCACTGCGACATCTTCGTTACGCCCCTCAGCGCCTCGAAGTGGAAGGTCAGCGTGGAATACAGCGGACTGGCAGGCCTGCACAAGGAGCTCGGGTGCGTTGTCATCGGCAGCAAGGCTCCGGTGACTCTCCGGATCGAGAGCTCGCAGGAGGGTTTCAACTTCTCCTGCACGGCCGCAGACGGGACATACACCCACCTTGGCTACCTTGACTGCCGCTACCTCAGCACCGAGACCGTAGGAGGTTTCACCGGACTGGTTCAGGGCCTCTTCGCGACCGACTGCAACGCGGTGTTCTCCTCATACGACATCAGCCTGTAAGTCCTCACTTACTTTGTTCGGCAAAGTGCCTCCAGGAGGTCTCCGGAAAGGCGTTTTTTGCCGTCTCCGGCGAAGCTCTTTTTGTTGTCTCCGGCGAGGCTCTCCGCTCCGTCCGCAGGATTCCGGGGCGAATGCCCTTCAATTGGCAGACGAATTCCGGGATGGATATACTGCCGACGCAGAAAATTTTGTACAAACTGAGAATTTATCTAAATTTGCAGTCCCGTTTCCGGGCCGGGGCACCAATCCGCCCGGGAAAAGGAGAGTTGGCCGAGTGGTCGATGGCGGCAGTCTTGAAAACTGTTGAACTGAAAGGTTCCGGGGGTTCGAATCCCTCACTCTCCGCAAGTCCGGTTGATTATCAACCAGTTAACAAAATTGTACACGATTATGTACACGAAACCACCGATTTTCGGTGGTTTTTTAATGGAAAGACCGCCCCGGAATCCCGGCGCGGTCACCAAAATAACATCAAGACTTGACATCATGATGTCATCACACGATGCAAATATACGAAATAAATCGTTTCCCGCAACGGTGATGTCATCTTTTGCGGAATTTCCATATCATGAACCCCACAAGCAATAATAAAAGGATGCCGAACACAAGACTCAAAATCGACTTGATGTTCCGTCCAACCGGCGATTCCACCGGCGTTGTTTCCTCATGATGTGTTTCGTCCTTACTGGATACGGAAACGGAATCCACCGCCGCCGTTTCCGACTTGATTTCATGGGTTTCCCCTTTCGCGGTGGATTCGGTTTCGATTGTCGTTGCCTTGACCGACTTGATGTTGTTGGCATTGTCGATGCGGATGTTCCCGCCATCCGTTATTTGGATGACTGGTTTCACCGGTTCGGTCGCCGTTGTATCCGTTGCCGGTGTCGGTGACACCGGGTCAAAGAATACAATTTCGATGACGGTGATTTTCCCGGAATCCGTTTTGGTTGTGTCAACCATCGTTTCGACATTGGTTGCCGTTGTCGCCGTTATCCGGGTTGAATCCGCCGCATGAACATCGGTGTTGATGACCTTTCGTGCCGTTCCGCACGACACCACCAACATCAAGGTTAAGGATGCAAGAATGACGCGTTTCATGCCGTTATTTCTTTTTGCCGGACAAGTATTCCACAATGCCTTTGAAATGCGCTTCAACGACCTTGTTTTTGCCGGCATCGGACTTTATGAATGTCGTGTCATCCACATTGGTATAAAAGAAATTTTCAGTCAAAACCGCCGGACATGATGTGTTTTTGAGGATGTAAAAATTTTCCTCTATGTCCGAATCGCCATCCGACTTGTCTTTTCTTATCTTCATGCCGGCGAATATCGATTCCGCCGCACGATATATGCATTCCGCAAGTTCATCGGCATTTGTCTTGCCTTTACTTGTGTACGCAGACCAACCGCGCGCGGTGTTCCATTCGTCACCATGACCGCATGCATTCGCATGTATGCTTATAAGAATGACATTCTTCGTGCCAAGTTTCTTGCATATCGCGTTGACGCGGCGGCATCGTTCACCAAGTGAAATATCGGTTTCCTCGGTGACAATCCTTTCCGCATTATAACCGGCATCGCGCAATCGGCATTCAAGCATGCATGCGATTTCACGATTCCACGACCATTCTTCGAATGGTAGTTCCGGCAACACGCGATGCGCTGAATACGGCGACCGTTTGCCCGCCGTATTATTGCCATGACCGTTGTCAATTAAGATTTTCATTTTTCACCTTTTTTGTTTTGGTCTTTTTGGGTGCATTGGATTTGGGTTGTTCCTTATGTTCGGCGGCAATCTTTTCATCCAGTTCACCGGACATGTCTTTCAAGTCCGACAAATCGATGTCAAAATGTCTTTCGGTCTTGTCAATCATGATTTTTTGCAAGATTTTCGCCCATTTTGCATCGTTGCAACTGGATTCGTTTTCAAGGATTGACCAAACTTGCCAAAAGCAAACCGCACCGGCAACGATATTCGGCAAACGAATCGTTGCACCCTCAAAGATGATTTTTTCAACAAGTGATGCAAGGACAATGGCGGCGAATACCTTTATTAATGTAATAAAGACACGCCCCATTTCTTGTGATTTGAATTTTCCGGACGCATGACCGGGATATTTCTTCTTGACGCGGCGCGAAAGTTCCCATGCGGTGTAACAATCCGCCAAAATAAGCAATGTGCATATTATAGCGAATGGAAACATGGGAACAAGTAACGCGCACACCGCACCCCAACACGCGAAAAGCAATTGCAAAGTGCGGTCACAAAGAATTCGGAAAAATTCATCCATAACATTCAAGTAAATTGGAAACATTTACCAACCTTGACAATCGTTGTGTCCAATGGGAACAATGATTGGTTTGGCATCCCCTTGGCGGCATTCGTCTTGTTGATTTCCGCGACTTGCGTTTCCGCGCGGCGGATGGTTTCAATCAAGATGTCCGACCCGGTGAAACATGAACGCCGTTCCCCGACTGGTTTTCCGTCCTTGTCCTTGGTGAAATAATCACCCTTTCCGTCCGGTTGCGGGTTAAAGGTCGCCAAACAAACTTGCATTTGCATACACAACCCCGATGAATTCTTGCCATCGTAATTTGACTTGTCGATGATGACTTTTTCAATCAAAATCCTGCGGTCGAACAATTCATCGATTCCGATGGAACGACCGATGATGAAATCGGGTTGCACATTCAAATCGCAAATCCTCATGGTTGCACGATGTTATGGTATTATACATTAAGGTCGGCGGCGATACGCGCTTCAAGGTCAAATTTGAACCTTAAATATTCTTTGTATTCGTCAACCGCTTCTTCCGATGCGTGAACATTGAGGACGTGCGCGTTATATGCGTTGACAAGCGCAAATTCGGCGGATTCATCAATGACGGAACGGATGAATGTGTGTTCGATGTTGCCGGCGTTCAGTTCGCCGAAAACGCGGGTTTCAAAACATTTCCATCCGATTTGTGTTTCCGGATTTTCGGCATCGAATTCGGGTTCAATGTTGATTCGATAAAGGGTCGAACCGTCATTGTCCTTTTCAAACTTGACCGGCATGCCATGCGCCATGTCATAATGTGCATTGATTAATGATGTGAGTATCATAATTAATGGAATTAAAAAGTTTCGTTAATAAATGTTTGGAATTGCAGCATTTGCACCATCCCCACCACGATGAAATCCACCTTTTCCAGTTCTTGCGCGTGATGTAAACATCCATGTGTCGGAATCGTGCCACCCGGCGACAAAGATTCTTTTTGATGGACTTGCGCAAAAGTGTGTATTTGTGGCGGAACACATATCCGACATAATCCACGCCGCGCGCGTCAACTGGAAAGATTTGCCAATTTTCCTTGACGGTCAATTTCAGTTTCCCGGACAAATAATCCCGGATTGCCGGAAACCATGTGTGCAATTCTTCCTTTGTTGCCGCAAAAATGACGATGTCATCCGCGTAACGGAAATAATGCTTGATGTGTAATCCCTCTTTCACCCAATGGTCAAAATATGTTAGGTAAACATTTGCAAGATATTGCGATAAATAATTGCCGATTGGAACGCCGGCATCCACCGATTCGATGATTTCATCCAGTAACGCCAAAAGTCTTGCATCCTTGATTTTCCGGCGGATAACCTCTTTCAAGACCGCATGGTCAATCGATGGATAAAACTTTTTGATGTCCAGTTTCAAACAATATCGCGTGCCATCCGGGTCGATGCTCAATGACTTGCGCACCGCTTTCGCGCACCCATGTATTCCACGATTCTTGATGCAAGAATATGTGTCTTTCGTGAACATCCCGACCCAAACCGGTTCAAGGACATTCATGATGGCATGGTGTACGATTCTATCCGGATAATACGGTAACCGGTAAATGACGCGTTCTTTCGGTTCGTATATCTTAAAAATGTGATATGGCGATGTCTTGAATGTTCCGTTCATCAAACATTCGTGCAATGTGCGGATGTTTTGTTCGCGGTTGCGGTCATGCAGACGCACACCGCATGTTTTCAACTTGCCTTTGCGCGCGATTTCATCCGCCAACTGCAAGTTTTCAATCGAACAAATCTTGTCATATATGTTTCCAATCCGTTTCATTACTGGATGTTTGCTTGTGTATATTTGGCATCTTCATTTTCATTACCAATGCCGTTTTACCAATGATGTCTTTTGCCATGTGGCAAGGTTTCCGGCGCGTTAAGCAATATTATAATAATCACAAGTATAGCCGCGACCCGTAATTCGCATTCGCATTCGATGCCGAATTATTCGAATTCGCATACACGAACCCCGCA
>R20__coassemble_861_pt1 | contig 20248 bp, 14 predicted proteins | sample R20__metabat2_low_PE_040 | metagenome-assembled genome bin R20 | reverse complement strand
GTCGTGACAGCAGGAAGGGCGGAAACGGCGGTTTCGGTGTCACGAGTGCAAAAAATTGAATGAAAGTCTGCAGTCGTGACAGGGGAGGGGGCCGAAAGAAGGATTTTCCTCTGGCTTATAGCCTGCTTTTTCCTCTTACAGGAACAGGTCGCAAGGGGTGAAGTTCACAACGTCGAAAAGGGAGGCATCGGTGAGCTTCAGGGCGGGGATTACCGGCAGGGAGAGGAAGGCCATCGTCATCAGGGGGGCCTTCAGGGGACAGCCGATGGCGCTTATGGCGTCTTTTATCCGGTGATATCCTGCGGCGACTTCGTGGCCTTCATCCCCGGACATCAATCCGGCGACAGGAAGAGGCAGCACGACGGTGCCTTTGCCCGGAACGGAAACTGACATTCCGCCTCCGGTCTCGACTATTGCGTTCACGGCGGCGGCGATTTCGCTGTCGGAGGTGCCCAGGGCCGTGATGTTGTGGGAATCGTGGCCGATTGAAGAGGCTATGGCGCCGCCCTTCAGGCCGAAGCCCCTGACGAAAGCGACTGAGGGTTTTGCGCCCGGAGTGTAGCGGTTATAGACTATGACTTTCAGAATGTCCTCCTGAATGTCGCTGACGGCCTGTCCGTCCTCGATTCTGGCCTTGCACTCCAGTGCCTCTGTAACCAGCTGCCCGTCATTGATTTTTATGACCCTTATCTTTTCTGAAACGGCCTTGACTGCCATGTCTTCAGGGAGCAGTTTACCTGCCTTGAAGTTGTTCGGAAGTGCGCTTCCGAGGGGCGCCGATATGATTTTTTCTCCCGCCTTCTCTCCGCCGACAAAGGCTTCCAGGATGCGGAAATCCTTGAGATTGTCAACCACTATGAAGTCCGCTCTGTCGCCTTTGCGAAGGGTTCCATCGGAAAGGCCGTAAGTCTCCACCGGGTTGATGCAGGCGGCGCGCAGCACTGTCCAGAGCGGATAGCCCCTGCGTACGCTTTCGCGCACCAGGCCGTCGATGTATTCTCCTTCCAGAAGTTCGTCAGCATATTTGTCGTCCGAGCAGAACATCAGCTTTCCTGAATATCTCCCGTCCGCGAGCAGCGGACTGAGGTCATTATAATTGCAGGCAGCGCTGCCTTCCCTGATCAGGATGGAGAGTCCGTGTTTCAGTTTCAGCAGAGCATCGTCGATGTCCATCGATTCATGGTCCGTGCAGATTCCGGCTTCGGCGCATTTTTTCACCCATTCTTCGGGTGCTCCGGCCATGTGCCCGTCAATCGGCTTCCCCGCATCTTTCGCCGCCCGGATTTTCGCAAGCACGTCCGGATCTCCGGCCACAAGGCCGGGCACGTTCATCATCTCCCCGAGCCCGTAAATCTCATCCCGCTGCAGCAGGGCCTCCACTTCCGAGGGGCCGAGCGCGGCTCCTGAATGTTCGAAGGAGGTGCCCGGGACGCAGGGAGACGCCGCGAAATGGAAGTTGAAACGCACTTTCGAGGCGCTTTCGAGCATGAATTCAACCCCCTCGACGCCCAGCACGTTGGCTATCTCGTGCGGATCGCAGACAGCGCCCGTGACACCGTGGGCGGCGGCAAGCGGAGCATAATTTTCCGGGGTAAGAAGGGTGCTCTCGATATGGATGTGGGAATCGATGAAGCCCGGAAGAATGTACGGGGCGGACGGATTTTCGCTTCCTGCCTCCGTTATGCGTCCGATCCTGCCCGTTTCTCGGGAAACTTCAATGGAACCGAAGAATATCCGTTCGCGACGTATGTCAACGATATTTGCCTCGAATGTTTTCATTGCCTGAATGTTTGCTCGGGACAAAGATAATTATTTAGGATTATTTGTGTAAATTGGAGCCGCCAAACAATACGGAAATATGTACAGAACAATCGGAAAATTGATGCTGATTCCTTTTGCGGCAGCCCTCACGGCCTGTTCGCAGATACCTCAGGAAGGGGTCTCGGCGGCTCTTGCAAAGGAACGCAAAGCCGATGTCGGCAACGTGAAATACAGCCTCCGGATGACCGTTCCTCTCGAAAAGAGCCTTCCCATCCCCTCTGACGAGGAGATTTGTTTCGAGGCTTCCGGCCGCAGGGACGTGGTGCTGGACTTCCGTGAGGAGGAAGACAAGCTCCTGAAAGTGAGCGCGAACGGCAGGGAAGTCCCCGTCGCGATAACCAATGGCCATATAGTGATTCCGCGCCGTTTTCTGGGCAAGGGCTCCAACAGTGTACGTATAGAGTTCACCGCGGGGGAACTGTCCCTGAACCGACGCGACAAATTCCTCTACACGCTGCTTGTTCCGGACCGGGCATGCACGCTTTTCCCCTGCTTCGACCAACCGGACATGAAGGCTGAATATTCCCTGACGCTGAATCTTCCGGAAGAATGGACTGCAATATCCAATTCCGCGATAGAATCCGAAACTGCCCCCGGCAATGGATCAAAGACAATTGCTTTCGCCCCTACGGAGCCCCTCAGCACCTACCTTTTTTCCTTTGTATGCGGCGAGTTTGAAAGGGTCACGGAAGAGCGGGGCGGAAGGACCATCTCGATTTATCACAGGGAAAACGACCCGGCCAAAGCGGCGCAGTGCCCCTCGATTCTTCAGAGCATTTTCGACGCCCTGGACTATATGGAGGAGTACACGGCGATGCCGTATCCTTTCAGCAAATATGACTGCGTCGCCATTCCCGACTTCCAGTACGGCGGGATGGAGCACACAGGCGCGACTCTCTACAACGACCGCAGCCTTTTCCTGGACCCTGATCCCACCACTGCAGAGCTCCAGAACCGTGAATCGCTTCTGGCCCACGAGACGGCCCATATGTGGTTCGGGGACTGCGTCACGATGCGCTGGTTCGACGACGTGTGGACCAAGGAGGTCTTCGCGAACTGGTTCGCGGCGAGGATGACGCGTCCGAAATTCCCGCAGATTAATTTCACCGTCAGCGACATCTACAACTATTATGTATCTTCTTACAGCGAGGACCGCACTATAGGCTCGAACGCCATCCAGAGGCCTCTGGACAACCTCCGCAACGCCGGCCTCATATACTGCAACATAATCTACGACAAGGCTCCCGTGGTGCTCGAGAAACTGAACCGGAAGATGGGGGAGGATGCCCTGAGAGACGGCTTGAGGGAATATCTGCGGGAATACAAGTTCGGCAACGCCTGCTGGGATGATCTTATAGAGATCCTTCAGAAAAGAGCGGATTTCGACCTGCGGGAATGGAGCCGCGTGTGGATCAAGGAGAAGGGCATGCCCGAATATGATGCCGAAGGTCGCTGCATCGATCCTTTCGGAAACGGCAACGTATGGCAGCAGGATGTACTTTACACCGAGGCCGCTCCCGGTATCGCACTTCCGAATATCGACGGCACGGCTTATGGTTGCTTCCGCCTGGACGCTCCGACCGCTCAATACATTTATGATAATTTCGAGACATTCGACGCTACGGCCCGCTTCTCTCTCTGCGTCAATCTCTATGAGAACATGCTCCGCGGCTTTGTAGGGGCAGGGGAGTTCCAGGAATGGCTTTGCGGGGCAATCCGGAACGAGACGGATCCGCTGATATTCAGTTATATGTCCGGATGCATCGCGGATGCGGCGCTCCTTGGTGAGAAATGCCGCGCAGTCGCGCAGGATGCGCTTCGCGCCTTCGTGGACAGCGACGCCTCCGCCGAAAGAAGGCTCATCGCATTCAGAACCTTCGCGTCGATATGCCGCACCCCGGAAGACTGTAATCTGCTCTACGACAGCTGGAAAGATTCCCGCGCCCCGCACGGATTGCCCCTGGGAGAGTCCGACCGCACGTCGCTCTCTTATCAGTTGATGCTGCTCCTGCCCGAAAAGGCACAGGAAATTGCAGACATCGAGCGCGAGCGCATCACAAATTCCGACAGGAGAGAAACGTTTGACTACATCTGCCGGGCCGCGTCGCCCGACGCTGAAGTGCGCCGTGAGCTTTTCGAATCATTCTCCAGCCCCGAAGGCAGGCGCCCGGAGTCCCGCGTGAGAAAGGCCCTTTCGCTGCTTTGCAGCCCTCTGAGGGGTGAAGAAGCCATTTCCTATATCCGCCCTGCACTTGATCTGCTTCCCGAAGTGCAGAAATACGGCGACATTTTCTTCCCCTCGACCTGGTGCCGCAGCCTGCTTTCGACCCAGAAGAGCCCCGAGGCCCGCGCCCAAGTCACTTCCTGGCTCGCCGAGCATCCCGAAATGAACCCGCTGCTGCGCACAAAAGTGGAGCAGGCGGCGGGAATTCTGCCCGGAAACCCGGATTAAATTATCCGGCAGTCCAGGACCGTGAGGCGGGTGCCGCGGACGCGGAAACTTATCTTCAGGCCGGCATAGTCGAGGCCGTAGATGCGCTCCGGGTCGTCGTGGTAGGAGGGTCGGGGGTCAAGTCTGAGGATGCCGGCGATTTCAGTGCGCAGGGCTTCATCGCAAAGGGGAGAGCCGTCTTCCAGGACTTCGGGCGCGAATTCCACCTCCAGCAGCCTTTCCGGGAGAGAGTCGGTCCATCCGGCGCGCGCGTCGGGGCGGGAGTCGGCGTAGGGGATATATGGCTTTATGTCGTAAATCGGAGTGCCGTCCATAAGGTCGGCCCCTCGAACCGTGATGGTGCAGTTTTTCGTATCGATTGTCTCAATCCTGACGCAGGAAAGCGCAAGAGCATTGGGCCGGAAGGTGGAACGGGTCGCCCACACGCCCATTCTGACGTTGCCTCCCAGACGCGGCGGCCTGACGCAAGGCTCCCACTTTGCGCCGTTTTCGCTGAATTCCCAGATAAGCCAGATGTAATCGAAGCCTTCGAGCCCCTTCAAGGCCTCGGGGCGACGGAAATCCTTTTCGAATTCTATGACTCCCCTCGAGGCGTCTTCAAGCGAACTCTGCCTCGGTATTCCGAACTTCCTCGTGAACGGAGTCCTTATTATAGCCACAGGCTTTATTTCCATCTTGTTGAGATATCAGGACTCGAACCTGAACTGGCAGAACCAAAATCTGTAGTGCTACCATTACACCATACCTCAATTCCGGATGCAAAGATAATTATTTTTGTTAACTTCGTAGAATTATGGATACAGTATTTCTCGTTTTGATCGCCGCCGCGGCAGCCGCGCTCCTGAGCTCTTTGTTGACCCATTTCATCTCAAAGTCAAGGCACACCCGCATCCAGGCTTCCCAGGAAGCCCGTTGCGTCCGTTCGGAAGCCCGCTGCGAGGAGCTCGTACGCCAACTCGAGCAGAAGGATGTCTATTGCGAGAAGGAAATAGCCGAGCTCAAGGAAGAACACCGGCACAGTCTCGAGATCCAGCTCAAGGCCCTCAGGGACCAGATGACAGCGGATACGGAAAAACTTCTGAAGTCCCGCGAGGAACAGCTCCGCGAGGGCAACAAAACCAGTATGGACGGTATCATCAATCCTTTGAAGGAGAGCATCGACAGGATGCGCGAAGCGATGAAGCACAATGCCGAGGACCATCTCAAGAGCAATACCGAACTCAGGAGCAGCTTGGAGCAGGCGGTCAGGGATATGGCCGAAAGGACCAGCGCCGTGGGCGCGAAAGCCGATTCATTGTCGGAGGCCCTGACAGGAAGGCCGAAGGTGCAGGGCTGCTGGGGAGAGAATTATCTGGACGACATTCTCTCTCGCGAAGGCCTTCAGGAAGGCATACATTATACCAGGGAGGCCGCCAACGAGGATCTGAGCCGTCCGGATTTCCTGTTCCATTTCAGGGACGGAGCCGACGAAAAGGATCTCGTGGTGGACTCGAAAGTGTCGCTGACAGCCTTCGTGAAATATATGAACGAGAAAGATGAAACCCTTCGCACCCAGTATCTGGACGAGCACGTACGCAGCATCCGCCGCCATATCGAGGAACTGACCCGGAAGGATTATGCGCGAAAAGTCGACAAATCCCGCCGTTTTGCGGACTACGTGCTGATGTTTATGCCCAACGATGCGGCCTGGCGCCTGGCTCTGGACGCGGATCCGATGCTCTGGCAGGATGCCTATCAGAAGGACGTGCTGATTGCGACGGACCAGACGATAATGCCTTTTCTGAAGATAATCCGGCTGACCTGGAACAAATATCAGCAGGACACCAATATCGACGAGATAACCAAGGCCGCATCCGAGATGATCGAGAGGGTGGGGCTGTTCTATGATTCCTACAAGGACCTGGGAAGCAGGCTGAGCGCCGTCTGCAAGGAGTACAACTCGGGGCTGATAAAGCTCGAGGACAGCGGACGCAGCATCACGACCTCGGCCCGCAAGGTGATGAAGATCGGGGTGAAGCGCGAAAAGGGCAAGGAACTTTCCGTTCCTGACAAGCCTGTCTATCTGAACGAATCGGAGGAACTGCTCTGAGCCTCTTTCATTTGAAGACGTCCCTGTTCCGGAGGCGCCAGAAATACTGCCAGAGTCTGAAAACCGGGCTGAAAAGCGCTTCCGAGCCCGCCAGGGGGATGTAGCGGAACACCCGGGCAGTTTTTCTCAGGAAGGTTCCCGGAGTGTATTTGCGCTTGATGTTCCGATTCCGGCTGTCGGATTTCCCGAAGTTTCCGGCCATCATTATTTCTTCGTACATCATCCTCCCCTTCGAGGCGTCCGCCCTGAAGATGAAGAACTTCTCGTCCAGGGAAAACATTTCCTTGAGCACGTACATTATCGCTCCTGCAAAACGCTTCATGCGCAGAGCGGAGAAAACTTTCGCCGCTTCGGCGCGGTCCCGCTCCGAACTGTGGGTGAGAATCACGTAATAGTCGCAAAGCTGTCTCAGGCCGAAGCCTTCCAGAAGAAGGTGACGATACAGGTGAATCATCCCGTACACTGTGTTGAAGCCGCTCGTCGGGGCACAGTATCCCTTTCCGCTCAGCTCATTCGCGAACTGGACGGGGGCCTGCTCCGCGAAATATTTTTGAAGCCGGCGGTTGAGATGCGGGCTGTTCATCCAGCTCGGCGTGAAATGAGCCTCGACTTCCGTGCCCTTTGTCCCGAAGGGGAAAATGTCCACGTGGTGGTAAAAGGTCTTTTCCACCTTCCATCGGGACTCGAACAGTTCAACCATTGAGCGCCGGTCCGTGACACCGCCTGAGGAAGGTCTTGTCCAGACGTCTATGTCGCCGCTCTGCCTGAATTCGGGATCGGGATACAGCAGGGCCAGCCCCTGTCCTTTCAGGATGCAGGATTCCATCTGCAAGTCGGACAATTTCTCTGTAATCTCACGGCACTGAGCGTCCAGAATGGCGTTTCTCTGCTGGATTTTGTCGGTGTAGTAGATGAACTTCAGACGTATGTTCTTCGGAGGTTCCATAGCCCGTGGCATCCTCTGGATTGCGCCGAAGACCAATCCGACCACGCAGTGCTTCACGGCCAGAGCGTAAACTTCCGTCCATTCCTCTTCCAGGAGCGGTCTTGAAAGGGTCTCCTGCACCCCGAACTCTATGCGGAGCAGTTCGAACAGTCTGTCATGAGCCATCATTCAGCGTTTTAGCTTTGAAACATGATCCATATATTTCCGGGCCACCTTTTCCCATGTGTAGCCGGCCTCCAGTCGTTTGAAATTCCCGGCGGTGAATGTGCTGAAATCGGGATTTTCAATCGCGGTGGAGAGCGCCGCGCAGATATCATCTTCGTTTTCCGGTCTGACGTAGATTGCATTGTCCCGGAGCAATTCACGATTTGCCGGAATGTCGGAGGCGATGACGGGCAGGCGGTAGCTGACGGCCTCCATCAGCACTATCGAGAGGCCTTCCATGGTCGACGGCAGGCAGAAGGCGAAAGCATTGCGCAGCAGGGCGGCTTTGTCGGAGCCGTAGACAGCGCCCGTGAAGACTACGTCGGGATTGTCGGTGATGCCGTGGAGATATTCCACGTAGTCGGGCATGGCTGCATTGTCGCCGGCAATCACCAGTTTGAAGCCTGCGAGGGGAGAAGCTGCCGCCGGAGCCGCTGCGGGGGCCCCCGCCAGGAAAGCCCTTATCAGGCAGTCCGGATTCTTGTCCTGCACCAGACGGCCCATGAAGAGAAAATAGCGGCCGGGGGTGAGGGAAAAGCGGTTGAGGATGTCGCTGCGGGAACCGGCATCCGGAGCGGGCATATTGACCGCGCCCGGAATGCACACGCTGTCCCGGCCATAGGTTTCCTTGAAATATCGCACCTGGTCCTCGCTGCACATCACCAGATTCCGGTTAAGCTGCGCCGTCAAGCCCTCCATAAACTTCATGATCCTCCTTGCCGTCTTCCCGTACTTGCTGCGCTGCCACTCGAGCCCGTGGCCCTCCATAAGCGAAGGGATGCCCTTCAGGCGCGCAATCCAGCACCAGAGCGAGGGCGGCCAGGCGTTGTAGTGTATCAGATCCACGTCCTTGTCGCGGAAAACGGCCCGCAGCGTAGCCTTGAGCCCCACCCATGGCTTGCAAATCAGGTTGCTCTTCGGGCCTTTGATGAAGCGGACTTCGAAGCCGCAAATTGTCTCCGTGGCGTTATGGTCGCTCTCGCAGCAGACTATGGGCTCGTGGCCCAGCCGCACCAACTGCGTCGCGAGATTGAGCATATAGTTCTCGATCCCGCCCAGAATGCGCACGTCGCGCCCGCCTATGAAGATAATTTTCATTTTCCGCAGCCTTGAAGGTCGTTGTCGCCCACGTGGAAACAAGGTATGCAGCCGGTGTCCACCTTGCCACCCATCATCACCTTGAGTTTGTTCTTCACGACCCAGGGGACGACGTTGCGGATATATTTGTGCATCACGGGAGACACGGAGCCTGTCATCCAGCATTTCTTCGGACAATGGGCCACCTTGTCGCGGACTTCGGCCGCCTTGGGGCCGTTCCAGATTTCGTCGAAGGTTTCGACCTCGCCCAGATTGCCCATCGTGTCGAACCAGCAATCCTCCTCCATTCCGTTGCAGGGCAGCACGTTGCCGTAGGGATCGACGAAGAAATTCTCTGAACCGGCTTCGCAGGGAAGCATGCGCTTGCCGCCGTTTATGTAGTTTATCAGGCCGAGGTTGAAGAAGGCGCGGAACCAGGATTTGGGGTTGTTTTCCTTCATCAGGCGCTGGATGAGTTCGTCGAAGTTGCCGCAGACCTCGTCCACGTTGGTGACTTGATTGTCATATTTGTGGAAGTAGAAGGAGTTGTGGACACTGGCGGTGGCAAACTGCATCCCGAGGTTCCTGCTCAGTTCGTAGAGGTCGAGCATGTCGCCGGAGTTGTTGTCGGATACCGTGATGCTGAATCCTATGTCCCTGACCCCCATGCGGCGCAGCTCGAGCAGCGTCTTCAGTCCTTTGTCGAAACCGCCTTGGCGCCCGCGGAGCCCGTCGTTCCTGCAACTCAGTCCCTCTATGCTGATGCGGAAGCCCAACGCGGGGTATTTCTTCGCGAGGGCGATGATCCTTTCGCTGTAGAATCCGCTGGTGGAGAATACGATGCGGTCGGTCTTGGTCATCAGGATCTTCACGATCTCCTCGATGTCCTCGCGCACGAAGGGCTCGCCTCCGGTGATGTTGACCGAATGCATCTTCGGAAGTTTCTTCAGGAGCTCGGGCTTGAACTCCTCGTCCACTCCGGTAGGATTTGCCCAGATGTTGCACATCCTGCACCGCATCGGGCAGCGGTAAGTGACTATTATCGAGCCGTCCATATCTTATAATTTTGTATATATCCCATTCAGTTTCTCCGCCACCGCGGACATCCCGTAGCCCTTGGCGAGAAAAGGCTCCCTGCCTTCGAAGGGCCTCTCGTCTTTGAATACCTTGGCGCAGGCATCGGCAAGGGCTTCGGCGGTGAAGCCGTCCACCACATAAGAACCCGGAATGTCCCCGATCATTTCGCGGACATTACCGACGTCGGTCGATACGACGGGCGTATTGCAGCACATGCATTCTTTCACAGAGTTAGGGGAACCTTCGAAATCGCTGGTCAGAAGATGCAGATCCGCGGCGTTGAAATAAACCGGAACCATGTCTCTGGCGACATTGCGCATAATCACCCCCTCGATGTCGTAGCCGTACCTCGTCCTTAATATCCCGAGCGTCTCGTCGAAACGATCCTTCCTTTTCTGGGAGCGGGCTCCCTTGTTGGAATCCATATAAATCACGTACTTCCTCTGCGGGTCCCATCCGAGTTTTCCGCGGCATTCGGCCTTGTCCATCGGGACGAAGAAATCCTGGTCGCAGCCGTTGGGCAGGTAATGGACCTTGAAGAATCTTGAATACTGCCCGGGATTGTTCTTGAAGATGAACGCGTTGAAAAACAAGTTGAAGAAGCGGAAAACTCCGTTCCCCCATTCGTTGGACGGGTCATTCTGGTAGCTCAGGACGCATTTTTTGAAGAATGGCCACAGGGTCAGGCAGCCGATGACTGCGCTCAGTGCGTGGTGGAAATGCAGCACGTCATAGTGCCCGCGGGCAATCTTCCACCACAGTTTCGGCACGTATGTCATGTACTGCCGGAAGCCGCGGTTTTTACCGTCGCAATAGAATACCTCGCACTCCTGTCCGAGCCTCTGAATGGATTCGACTTGTTCTTTCACGAAGATTCCGAATATGGGATGATCGGGCGTCGGATAGTTTGTGGTGATGTGCAGTATTTTCAACCTGTCCAGTACAGGCTTCAACTGTTCCTTCACTATTTTTTGCCAGCGGAAATTCTTCATGGAGTCGCGTATGGCTGCGGAATCGGGTTTGTCCCCGGCTTTGTGCAGGGAAAGGAGCGCGGCTGCAAAGTCCTCGACCGTATCCTTTATAAGAATGCCGTTCTCTTCCGTCACTACCTCCCTGTTCGCAAATGTGTCCGTGGCTATGATGTACATCCCCGAGAGCGCGTATTCAAAGGTTTTGGTCGGTGGCTGGTACTCGTAGTATCCGGTCATCGGGACGAATGAAACTCCGACGTTCGCCTTTTCAAAATACGGCCCGAGCAGGTCGTGGCGTACATATCCGTGAAAATGCACTTTGTCCCGGAGTCCCAGTTCTTCAACCAGGGCTTCCAACTGTTCCCTTTCTTTTCCGGGGCCGTCGCCTATCATGTCGTATTCGATGTCTGTTTCCGGCCCGGCCTCTTCAAGCATTTTTGCCAAGGCAAGGATGGTCAGCTCAAGTTTCCGGTTATAGAAGGTGCCGACATACAAAAGCCGCAGTTTGTCGAAATTCTTGTCGTCAGGGCATATGACATCGGCTCCGAGAGGAAGGATTGCAGATTTTTCCTTCGGGATTCCTGCGCGTTCGCGCACTCCTTCGGAGATGCAGGTCAAGAAGTCGTAGGCGTCGGCGCATTTTTTCAGGGCACGGTCATTGGCCGTTCTTACGGCCTTGTCTTCCGATATGTCCAAGGTTCTGATGTCCAGAATCATCCGCTTCCAGGGGAAAAGCTTCTTGAACAGTATGCTTTCCTTGAAATACCTTATAAGGATGGTTCCGCGGAAGAAAAGTATCGTGAATGCGGCATAAAGCATAAAAAGAACTCCCCTCAGGCTGCGCGAACCGGCACCGGGCACATACAGGTTCCGCACTCCATCCATCCCGACTTTGGGATTTCCGTCGTCGAACGTGAGGGTCGTGACGGAAAAGTCGTCTCTGAGATATTCGCACCATTTGCTTATGTCGGTGTGATATCCGAACTGGTCCTTGCTGATTATCAACAGATTCTTCATTGGTGCAGGAAGAGGAATTTGAAAAGTACAGTCTCGCCCGGCAGTCCGCCCTCGGCGAGATTCGCAATCACCGTGTATGAACAGCAGACCAGGAGCGCGATTACATATGCGGATATGAGTGCCGACTGAGGGAATCTGAACTGCCATTTCCCGATGGTGACGTGGCCTTCCGGCCTTTCCAGATAAGTCAGCAGATATGCCTGGCAGACCAGTGCGTAGGGCATAAAGTAAAGGAACGGTCTGGTGAACAGGATTTCCGAAGAAATGAGAATCTCGCCGGCTGTTGCATAGACCAGCAGGAACAGGTAGGAAACTTTGAAAAAGCGGTCTCCGGGGTTGCGACGCTCTATTTTGTCGGAGAACAATATTACGGCGGCGCTGGAGAGCAATTGCACGATGCGGCGGGGCCCGTAATTGGAAATAGCCCCTCCCGCTTCGGCATAATATTCTATTTTGCCGGCATAGTCTTCATAACCGAGAAGAGAAAGTGCCGTCTCGCCCATCGCGAGGAGATTCTTCACGAATGGCATATGACCTGCGACCACGGCGGCGGCGAGCAGTCCGAGGCAGACATATTTGTTGGGAAGCCTGTTGTAGAAAACCAGCAGCAAGAAGGGCAGCATGATGAGCACCGACTTGTGCATCAGCGTCGAGAGCAGCAGGATAATAAGGTACTTCTTCCAGTCTTTTTTGTCGACGAGGCATTTGGTCGCGTACATCATCGCGCAAGCCGCCACGACCTGGCGCATTCCGTTCATGAACAGTAGGAAGAACGGGCCCAGAATCAACAGAAGGCAGGCATAGGGCATCAGAGAGTATCTGCCTTTGAGTGCGAGCAGCAGAAAGAGAATCTCCAGAAAGGCCCACAGACCCATATAGATGAAGCCCGGGATATGAAGTTTGCCCATCAGCAGCGTGATCCCGAGGAAACCGGGCTCTTTCTCGAGCAGTTCGCTGTTTGTCAGGGGACTGCCGTTCAGGACGTCCTGGTACATCCCGTAATATGTCGCCCAGTCCACCCCTACCCGATAACGCAGACCGCAAATAAGGCTGAACAGCAGCATCAGCACGAGCAGGGAAAGTTCGGTGTTCTTCCGGTCCCCGGTCAGGTCGGCCTTCCGGGCGTTGTCTGCAATGAAATACAGAGTGACGCCGAAGATCAGATAAAATATGATGCTCGACATTACCATTGCGTCCGGCATTTGCGGAATTTGAGAATCAGAAAGGCGCCCGTGGGCAGGACTGTGACGGCGGCGACGAGCGTCCTCCAGGCAAGAGGCAGTTGCGCCCTGTCAATGGCATAAAGTCCGGCCATGACAGCGAGAAATATGAATATGAGCCAGTTGGGGAGGCTGAAATCCATCTTTTTCCCGGACTGGAAATGGAGGTACAGATAGGAGGTGAGCCTCGAGAGCGCAAGGCAGAGCGGTACAGCTGTCACCCCGAACTTCCCGATTGTCAGGAAAAGGGCCGTGAGATTCACGACGGCGCCGGCGACATATGCGATTCCGATATGTTTTGTGTCCCTGCTGACGGATATTCCGGAACTTGCGAAGGGGAAGATCAGATAAAGGACCATCGGAATGCACAGAAGGGTGATGTACCCTGTGGCCGCAAGATATGTCTCGTTGCTCAGAAGAAGTATGACCTCTTTCGAGAAGAGCGAGAGCAGTGCTGAAATCAGCGTCAGCCCGCTTATGAAAATCACGAAAAGGTTCCTGATCTGCTCCTTGAAGCCGTCTTTGCTGTAATTCTCATACAGGAACGGATACCATACGTTCTGGAGGGCGGTGCTGACCAGCGTGAAGGCGGAAGATATGCTGAGGGCTATGGAATAGACTCCCAGATCACTCAGCGAGATGCTTCTCCCGATCATTATCTGGCCCACGGAAGTGTCCAGCCAGCCTGCAAGTATCGCGGGAAGGGTCGGGACCGAAAATATCAGGGCTTTCTTGAGATATTGCTTTTCGAAGGCCGGCCGGATATGTTCCTTGTTCACGAGAGCGTAGAACACCGTGCAGAACAACTCCGCGAGGAAGGTGCCGAGGAATATTCCGGCTATGCCCGTTCTGAGCACCACGACGCAGACTATCGCGATTCCCAGGCGGATGACAAGTCCGATGAAGGCTCCGACTGAAAAGAGCAGGGCTTTTTTCTTGAACCTCGTCAGTATGGCGAAATAAGATTGCAGGCTTGCCGTGGGTACCGCCAGAAGCATCAGGATGAACGCCTGCTCGAAATTCAGGTCGAGGGACAAGACGTCCGCAATCCAGAAATGCCGCGACAGAAGCATTATGCCGAGAACGGTGAGAGAAAGCGTGAGAATGGACAGGAAGCCCGTGGAGACGAGCCTTGTCTTGTCAATCCCTTTCTCGTAGTAGTCCCTGGCTATGCCGGAATGGATATTGAGGTTGGAGACGAGGCCTATAACTTCGCTGCCGGTCATTATCAGGGCCATAGCGCCGAGTTCCTCCTTCGTCAGGACGCTTGTGTAAACCGGCAGGAGGAAGATCGCCGCAATTTTCCCCAGCAATCCCACCAGCCCGTACAGGCAGAAGTCCTTGAAGAATCTCCACATGCCTACAGAATGCCGTTATAGAAGGTTTCAAGCCGGTCCAGCACTGCGCCGGAGCGGTAGCGCTCTTTCACTTTCGCGAATGCGCGTGCGGCCATTTCATCCCTGCGTGCCTCATTCTCGGCAAGCTCCGACATACGGGCGGCAATCGCTTCCGTGTCTGACGGATCGACAAGAAATCCGTCCTCCCCGTCCACGATGATTTCCGGTCCTGCGGTGCGGGAGGTGAATATTACGGCCCTGCTTCTTGCCATCAGTTCCAGGGCAGTCATCCCAAAAGTTTCGAAATGAGAGGGGAGGCAGCCGAAGGCGCATCCGTCTATCAATGATTTTATTGCGGATCTGTCGCAGTAACCCCGGAAAATCATGTGACTGCGCACGTCTTCGGGGACAGCCCGGCGCAAGGGCTCCGGGTCTCCGGAACCTGCCATCACGAGAGTCCAGTCCCTGTGGCCCCTGAAGAACTCTGCAAACGCCGCTGCAGTCGCGAACGCCCCTTTATCTTCAGTCAACTTGCCGATGAACAGAATGGATTTTCCTCTCTTGCGGGAAATGTCTTCGCTGAGGAACCCGTCCTCAATCATGTTCGGGATGATTTCCCTACTCTTGAAGTTCAGGTCCGGGAAGGTGGTCTGAAGACAGTCCGACGAGAACCTGCTGACGGAGAGCATATGGTCTGTGCGGGAGAAATGGCATCTGTCATTTTCCGTGACCGTCGCATTGTCCTTCCCCCTGAAATGATTCACAAAAGAGACGGATCCGTGGATGCGCAACACCGTCGGTAAATCGAAACGGGAATGGCGCAGAGCACATCTGCAGTCATTGAATTTGTAGTAATCCGTCAGTTCCAGCACTTGAATCCCGTGCTCGCGGATGAGATTCAGGAGCCTTGCCTCATAATAGTCCAGTTCCTTCTGCACAAGGCCTCCGTCCAGTGCAAGCAGGCTGAGCAGTTCGTTGGCTTTTTTCCGGAATTTCGTGCTGCGCAGACCCAGAGAATATCTGTACACTTGCACTCCGTTCTGCACGCAGTGTTCTTCCATCCGTGGCTGCAGCGGACAGTAACCGGCGACCACGACCTTGTGCCCTCTTGCCGCAAGCCCCTCGGCCGCGATTCTTGTGACGCTGCCTATGCCTCCGGACGTCATGGGAGGATATTCCGCGCAGTTGAAGAGAATGTTCATCGCGTGGTGCCGTCTATTATTTTCTGCAGTTTCTTCAGGAAGGCGCTTTCCCTGTTCCGCTGCTTTTTTTCGGGGCGGGAGTCAGCCAGGGCTGACAGTACCGGCGCCAGAACCCAGTCTGACAGGGCGGCGCAGATGACCACGGAATACAGTTGCCATTCCGCCGATGCTCCCAGGCGCCAGGACAGCAGGCAGACTGCAATCACAATCAGGTTGAGTCCGACTTCGATGGCTGCGACCCCCAGAGGCGGCAGTCCGTATTTCAGCAGAATGTGGTGGAAGTGGTTTTTGTCCGACCGGAAGGGCGATTCGCGGTGCAGAATCCGCACGAACATCACCCTGAGCGTGTCTGCGATGGGAATCGAGAGAGTCGCGACCACGAAGGCTATCCGGCTGAAATCCCAATGGGGAAACTCGTAGAACTCGCATTCGGAGCTGAGTATCGTGATCACCATCGATGAAATTATCGTTCCCATCATCATCGTCCCTCCGTCGCCTATGTACATCTTGGACTCTTTTCCGAGGGAATTGTGGATGAAGAACGGGAAAAGTCCTCCTATCGAAACCGCCGCGAGGGCTGCGAAAGAGAATGCGTGCGCAAGGAAGCATATGATTCCGAGGCTTCCAAGTATCATTATGCAGAATGACGAAGAAAGTCCGTCCACTCCGTCGATCATGTTTATCGCGTTGGTGATTCCCACAAAGGTTATCACGGAGAGGATGATTCCCGTTACGAATGGAATGTTTTCGATCCCCCAGAGCCCCTGAAAGCAGCTCACCCTTGCCCTCATTCCGAAAAGCAGAAGGCCCGCGACCAGAATTTCGGCCAGAAAGCGAAGCGAAGGCTTTATGGTGAGGATGTCGTCGATCGATCCGATGTACAGCATCACTGTCATCGCGGCCAGCACCGGGAAGAGGATGGTGAAATTGATCATCGTCTTGTAGAAGCACAGTCCCACGGCGATGCCGAAGAACACGGCGATGCCTCCCATTACAGGTACCGGACTTTCCTGAAGTTTCCTTTCACCCGGATTGTCCACTATGTTCTTGGACTTGGCTATCTTCAGAATCGGCCTGTATGCTATCATCGCGGCGACCAGCGCGATGAAGAACGTTATGATCAGACGGTATTTGTAACTGAGGTCAAGCACTTCCGCTATTTTTTGATGAAAACATAGAAGCAGGCTCCCAGGCAGGCGATGAATGCGAAGGCGAGGGCGAACGATTTTCTGGAATTCGAGGATCTTGTCGGCACGCTGGGAGGATAGATTTCAGCGAACACCGGAGCCTCCTGGGTTATTTTCGAGCGGTTCTGCTGCAGCTCTGCCTCAAGGCTGGAATACAGCTGGAACTTGAGGTTGGCATCGTTCTGGAGCATCAGTTGCTCAACCTGGCCTGACTTCGCCGAGATGTTCTGGTTATGGTCCAGGAACCTTGCGTATTTCGTCTGCGATTTCAGATAAGCCTCATATGACTCCGCGGCGACTCCTTCCAGATACTCCACGTTTTCAACCGTCTTCTGTGTCCTGTATCCGATCACGTATCGTTTGAGATTGTCAATCACAAGGCGGGAGAGTTCGGCGGCCACTTCCGGGTCCTGCATCGTAACGGCCAGCGTGACCAGATAGGTCTTCTTGTCCACGTCCATCTGTATGGATTTTGAAAGCAGTCTGAGAACCGCATCCTGCTCCTTGCTGGGGCGGAACACGTCAATCTCCCCGGAGTCCGGCGCTTCCTTGTCCGAGAACAGCGACTTGACCCCGTTCACCGCCATTCCCGGCAGGGAAAGAACGGTGCCGAACCAGCCTTTCTTCCTGTCTTTCAGCAGATAATGGTAAAGTGTGCTGTCGTTCACCCTCATCTCGCAGAGCTCCGCGAGGAAGGGGGTTGAGGACACTATGTAAGGGTACACTGAGGGCAGCAGCGCATCGTTGTTGTTCGAAAGGATGCTGCTCAGTCCCGTGAACGAGGCTATCGAGGCGAGGTTGTTCGTGCGAAGCGAGAGCTCCGGAGCGATTTTCGAGACGACGGTGTATTTTCTTGGCACTCCCAGGGAAAGTATGGCACCGATTATCCCGCCGATCAAGGTAATCTTCAATATCAGTTTCCAGTTTCGGGGCAGCTTCCTGAGCAGTTGCTCGACATCCACGACTTGTACGTTATCCATATTCTACTTGCTGGTATTGATAATCAGGGTGATCATTGACGCTATCGAGGCGGCCATCGAGGCGGCTGCAGTGCCGATTCCGGCCCATTCACCTCCGGTCATCTTCCTCTTGTCAGGTCTGGGCGGGACCACAACCTCGCAGCCGGGCTGGATCTTTGCGCTTCTGCCCACTGCGACCTTTCCGTTCATATAGATGACGTAGGATTTATTTCTCTTGGCGTTCGTGGCCCATCCTCCGGACTGGTTGACGTAATATTGAAGATTCTTGCCGGGAACATAGTTGACGGCGTTGGGGTAATTGACTTCTCCTTGCACTCGTACCGTGTTTACGAGGTCGGGAACCGTGATTTCGTCGCCGTCCTGCAGAACGACGTCCTCTTCGCTTCCGGGATTCGCCAGCGCCTTTTCAAGATTGATTCCGACGGTGTAGGTCTCGCTGATTTTCATTTTTTCGATCTGCAGGCTGTCGAGTTTGACCCCTTGCTGCACGAGGTTCTCCATGTTCCTTCGTACCATCCTTTCATATTCGCTGACAGTCCTTCTGAGGGAGGCTCCGGAGATGTTCGCATTCCTGGTCGCTCCTCCGGCCTTTGCCAGCACGTCGGAGAGCCTTTCGTTGTTCACCTCCAGTGTGTAGGTGCCGGGGAAATTCACTTCTCCGCTCACCAGGACCTTCCTCTGCTGGATGAAAGTCGGGTTCTTGCGCACGGACACCACGTCGTACGGGGCAAGCGTGAACTTGCTGTCGCCGGCCACTGCAAGATCCCCTTCGATGTTGCAGGTGAACACTCTCGCGATTGTGTCCATTGCCATCGTGCTGTCTTCCACAAGTATCCTGCGACCCACTTCGACGCTGACCGAAGATGCTCCTTCCTCAAGGCCTCCGGCCATCAATATGAGGTCCTCTATGGTCATTCCGTCGGCGTATTTGAATGCACCGGGGTTGGAGACGTGGCCATAGATCTCCACATCTCCCTTCTTCTCGATCTCGAGAACGCTGGAGATGATAAGCACGTCGTGTCTGCGCAGCAGCACGTCCTCCGCGTCGCCGTCCATGACCGCTCCTATTGCAATGCCCTGCAACCGTGCCGTGCGGTCCTCATTTTCGCGTACCAGCTGTGCTCTGGGCAGGAATGCTTCCTCGAGCAGGCCGCCGGCTTTTTCGACGAGCTGACGGACCGTCGCCAATCCGCCTCCGATCTCATAGACACCCGGACGCAGGACGCAGCCTTCGATGGTCACTTTGTTGGCGAAAACATCCCGGGTGTTGTTCACATAAGGTTCCACGATATCGCCGTCCTCCACGCTGAAAGCGGCATAATCTCCGGCATCCACCGTGAAGACTTCCGCGCCCGCCCCGTTATTCCTGCTCACTGAGACGGAACCTTCGTGCGCGTTAGACGCGAATCCGCCTGCATAACGGATTATCCTGTCCATCGTTTCGCCTTCTGCGGCCTCGTAAATCATAGGCCTCTTGACGGCCCCCCGGACTTCAACCAGAGCCTCGTAGGCCGGCACAATGATGACGTCGCCTTCCTTCAGGGACCACCGTTTGTCCACCTTGCCGTCGAAAATCATCTCATAAAGATCCACGGTCGCAAGAGTCTCACCGCCCCTGACGAGCTTGATTGCGCGAAGGGAACCGATGGGCGTTACTCCTCCGGCGTGGTAAATGGCGTTCATTACGTTCGAAAGTGATGAAAGCCTGTACGTTCCGGGCAGACTGACCTCGCCGAGCACATTTACTTGTATGGTGCGGATCTTGGCCAGTGACACGGCCATGTCCGACTGCGCGTCCCTCCCGCCGAGCGAATACTTGCTGGCCAGAAGTTTTCTGAGCTTTTTAGTGGCTTGTTCTATGGTCAGGCCGGAGAGCTGGACAGGACCCACGTTGGATATTATGACCTTGCCTTCGGCGCTGACCGTGCAGTTTATCGAATCCTCGTTCATGCCGAAGATGTCGATATGGATCTCATCGCCGGGCCCGAGTACATAGTCAGTCGGAGTCGCCATATTCTGGTTCGGCTCAAAGGTCAGATTCTTCTTGTTGAACATGTCGTGCCCGAAAATGGCCATCGAATCTGCCGTTTCTTCCGGCATGCCTTCCACCAGGGCGATTCCGCCGTCCGGACCGGGCGCCTCGGAGATGGTGCGTGAGGCGCCTGCTCCGGATGATCCCAATGATTGCGGGCTTACGTTTCCGGTCATCACATCGCCTCCGGCCGCGGTTTTTGTGTAAGTTTCCATCAGCCTTTTTGCCTGGGCCGCAGTTACGCCTTTCGCTATCAGCTCGTTGCCTATCTGGCTTTTGGACTTGCCTGCCGCCGCCGCTTCAGTAATGTAGCTGATTATCGCCTCGTCGCTCATCTGGGCATTGGCGCAGAAAGCGGAGCAAAGCAGCAGCGCCGCAATGGCGGTAATTATTTTTCCGGTCATATCTGACATGTTTATTTTCCTTAAAAGTGCTTAACCTTCAAAATTAACGAAAATCATCATACAATCAAATTCGGAATTTATCGAATTAACCGGCCCTGCTCGCAGGTGATGTGCTGAAGGTGCAAGCGACCTCCCTCCTGAATCGAAAAAGCTACTCACGTCGCTCACTTTCGCTCAACGGCTAACTCGTCATTTTTAGTCTTGCTTCGCAAGCCTAACATTCCTCAAACAC
>R20__coassemble_858_pt1 | contig 20301 bp, 10 predicted proteins | sample R20__metabat2_low_PE_040 | metagenome-assembled genome bin R20 | reverse complement strand
ACCTTCAAGTATATGTTTATGTCACATTATGCCACGGAAGTTTGCAAGTGTCCCCGAAAAAGTTCGTTTTCGGCGTCAACGTAACATTCTAGAGCCATGAAGAAAATCATCATACTCCTCGCCGCAGCCTCGGCGTTCTGCCTTTCCTCCTGCTCGGAGTCCCTTCTCGACATCCCCCAGCAGGGCGTAAGGAGCGAGGCAAACTCGTACATCACCGACGAAGACTGCGAATCCGCGATCGCGGCGGCCTATGCCCGCGTGAAGACAATATATGCCGGGACCTTCTCCCTGTATGCCTGGAAGGGCGCCGGAGACGGCACCGGACGCCAGCAGATAGACCCTTACGAGACCAACGGCCTGTGGTTCAAGGAGCTCATCGGCGACGACCAGTTCCCCGGAAGTTTCGAGGACGAGCTCGGCGACTACGCCAGCTGCGAGCTCAAGCCCACCAACGCCTGGATGAGCAACTACTATATGCTGCTTTTCCAGTGCGTCTATCTGTCGAACCTCGTGATCAACAACTTCGATGCGGCTTCCAGCGAGATAAAGGCCCGCGACATCGCCGAGGCCAAGGTCCTCAGGGCGTTCTGCTATTATGAACTGGTTTCCCTCTGGGGCCCCGTCCCGAAGGTGGAGAAGCCTCTTGCCAGCGCGGAAGAACTCCAGGTTCCCGCTTCGAGCGAGGAGGATATCTGGGCCTTCATCGAGAAGGATCTCACCGAGGCCCTCGACTGCCCTTATCTCACTTCTAAGACCAGCCTCGCGGACAGCGACGGGGCGGCCCGAATCACCACCCAGACCGCTTCGATGATTCTTGCCAAGGCCTATCTGTGGCAGAAGAAATACGCAGAGGCGAAGGACCTTCTCGTGCCCATAATCGAGAGCGGAGTTTATGCCCTGATTGACGAGATCGGCGACCTTTACCACCAGCAGGCCAACGGATGCACCGAGTACGTGTGGGAGTTCGTGCGCAAGGACGACCCCAACAACCGCACCTTCCAGTACGGATGGACGGGAATCGACGTGAACTGGTATTTCGCCTGCGGAATGTCCCAGGGACCCGAAGCAAGGAACTATTACGACTTCAATTCCGGCTACGGCTGGGGCTTCTTCTGGCCCACGAAGGAACTCTATGACACGTTCGTCGCCGAAGAAGGCGTCGACGGCTACAGGCTTTCGCGCAGCGTGCTGACCTTCGAGCAGGTCCAGGCGATGAACATCTACTACGACTACGACCTTGACTGGGACAACGAGGGCTATTTCCGCTTCAAGTGGCTGCCCACGCTGGCCGACGAACCCGCGACCCTGAACTCCTATTACGGTGTTTCCTGCAACACTCCCGTATTCCGCTATGCCGATATGCTGCTGCTTGCGGCGGAGGCCTGCGTGAACAGCGGGGCCGCCGACAAGGCGAAGGATTACGTGAACCAGGTCAGAAAGCGCGCCCACCTCGCCCAGAAGTCTTCCGTCACGATGGAGGACGTCAAGCTTGAGCGCCGCCTCGAACTCTGTATGGAAGGCCACCGCTTCCAGGATCTGAAGCGCTGGGGCGACCTCCCCACAGCCTACAAGAACAGGGGCGACAAGTTCCCCAAGTTCAAGATCGTGCGCTCCGCCAGCAACGACTACTCCACGGCCGAGGGTATTTACAATGCGGTTTACAACACCAGCCTGACCTATGTCGAGAATACCCGCAGCGGCAAGGGCTGGCAGGACAAGGACTACTATCTGCCTTATCCCACGACTGAAATCCTGACAAACCACGCTCTTACGCAGCATTCCGGATATTAATGTTCAACCAATAATCAATCAAAACAAGATGAAAAGAATCGTTAAACTTTCATTCGCGGCACTCGCAGGCGTTCTCGCGCTTGCAGCCTGCAAGAAGGAAGAGGCCAAGATCGAGATTCCCGCGGTGATCACAGCCAATTTCGACAATCTCGGCAAGGCCGATTTCGTCCAGGGCACTCCCAACCAGATCAAGCTCACCGCTTCTTCCACGGACGCCACCCTTTCCATAACCGTCTTCACGGACAAGGTTTACCTCGAGGACGCCAGCTTCACGGTAGGCTCAGCCGCCGGCAACTATGCGATGCATTACAAGGACACCTACGTAGACAACGACGTGGTTTCCGGCTCGCTTTCAGTAACATCCGATGAGGACTTCAACTACACCGTCACCGGTACCGTGAAGCTCGACAACGAGGAGGGTACCGCCGTGAAACTCACTGCCACCGGCCACTTCGAGTTCGAACTTCCCGCCGAGTACTGCTACGTACAGAGCAAGAACGGCGACGCCGTCGTTTATGACATCTACACTCTGGGCGACACCAATGAGCATCTTGCAAAAGCCACCGTCTATGGCGGCGAGACCGGCAAGTTCGAGGTGAACGGCACCAAGGAGAGCGGCTCCGCACTCTACGGTTGCCACGCCGACGAAGGGTGCTTCGCCTCTTTCGGCGAGGACGGCTACTTCATGCAGTTCTCCGGTACGGTGGAGATTAAGAAAAAGAGCGGCCTCATCGCAGTCGATTTCAAGGGACCCAGAGAGATTTCCTTCCCCAACTGCAAGAAGGTCGACAAAGTGAACGTTCCTTCTGCCGTGGTCCCCAACTTCACGGCTGAATCCGCTGCCGTCATCAAGGCTTACTCCGTTCCTTCCCAGATCGTGAAGGGCGCATATGAACTGACCGCAAAGGTGTTCATCGACGGCAACGAGACTTCCTGCGTGACCCAGCTTGCCGGATACGAAGGCCCCGCCGTCGACGCCAATACCGTTGCCGTTATCAAGGGATTTGACGCTTATCTTGCAATCACATCGGTAGAAGCGGGGACCACTCCCATCGGCATAGGACCCGGCTGCTACTACACTCTCGACGGCAGCCACGTCGCTCCTCCTATGGATGGAACAATATATTCGCAGATTTGGATGCGCTCGGATTATGTGGGCATTTCCTCTATGCTCACCACTAACATGGCGTTGATTGACGACGTGTTCAACTGGCTCGTTGCAAAGGGACATCCGTATGCCCTTTATGGAGCGGAGATGGCTCCTTACTGCTTCATGGGCTATGCCATGCTGTAAAATAATCATTTTTAATTCAATATATAGGGAAGCATCTTTGCGGATGTTTCCCTATATTTGTATGGTATGAGAAAATACTGCGCCTGTCTTTTATGCCTTCTGCTGCTCCCGCACCTTGCGGGCGCGCAGACGCTTGTGGGCGACAAGCTCTCCAATCCCCGGGTCAGGTGCTTCGAGCAGGACCTGAAGGGCAGGATGTGGATAGGCACGGCGCGCGGTCTGAACCGCTACAACGGCTACGACTACCACCATTTCCTGAGCCCCGAAATCCCGGGCAACGAGATAAACGACATCCTTTGCGACTCCCGGGGGCGCATCTGGGTGGCCACGGAGAGCGGAATCGCCGTCTGGGAGGAATCGAAAGGATTCACTTCCTTCGATACGGGCTCCCGCATCACGGACGTCCGGCAGGTTCTGGAGGACAGGGACGGGCGGATTTTCATAAACCTTACGGAAGATCTGTGCGTTCTGGATACTCTCCGGGGGTGCTTCGTGAAGGCCGTGCCCCTGTTCGACCGGCTTTTCCAGTACCATCAGAAATGCTATATCGGCCCCGACGCCCGCCTCTGGGTGGTGGGAGCGGCTGAAATCCGCTGCTTCGACACCTCCACGATGCGCAACACCGACAATTTCATCACCCCGTCCTCTGCCATTTTCTCCTGCCTTTTCGACAGCGGAAGGATACTTTTCGGTTCGCGCCGCTCTCTTTACAGCTATGACACTACGACAGGGCGCTGCGATCCTCTGGACGCGGGTTTCCTGAAGGAAGATATCGAGTTCATCAATCCTCTGGGCGGGAAAAGGGCCCTGATAAAGACTGTCGGGGGGGACCTGTTCCTCTATGACGACCTGCTCCGCAGCGCCGCATCCTTCGAACTGCAGACCAGGGGGCGCTTCAACCTGACCCTTGTCAAGACCGATGCCGAAGGAAATATCTGGGCAGGCTCTTCGAACGACGGTTTTTCCATCATCTGGGCTGACAAGGGCCGGTTCAATCCCGACAGAAGTCTCTATGACACGTTCGCGAACATCCCCGTGACAGCCCTTGCTTCGGACTCCCGGGGCCTTGTGTGGGCCATGTCCGACGATGGCAGAATCATCCTGTACGACCCCTCGGAGCGTTCCGGGCGCGAGGTGGAGTTCGAGGGCATAGCCGGGCAGGGCGAAATCGATATGCTCCAGAGCAATCCCGGGACCCTTTTCGTGGATTCCTCCGACAGGATATGGATTGCCTGGCCCAACCAGAGAAAGGTGTATCTGTGCGAATATGACGGCAGAAAGCTCGTCTGCCGGAAGAACTTCACGACTTATTATCCGCACTGCTTCATCCAGAACGAGGACGGCGACGTGTGGCTGGGACAGCGCAGCGAGCAGCTGCTCCGCTTCCGCTCAGGCGATATGTCGATGATTCAGGCGCAGCCCTGGAACAATTCAGAGGTGCGCAGCATCCTTCCTCTGGGCGGAAGGATACTCGTGGCCGCATACAACGACCCTTTGATATGGGTAAACGCTTCCACGGGAGGCGCATCCAGCATCGATCTTTCCGAGGGCGATCTCAGGGAGGTCTCCACGAACAATATCTTCAGTCCCTCCTGCATGCTCAGCGTCGCTTCCGAGGTCTGGATCGGGACCCGCAACAGCGGGATACTCCTGTATGACATCGCTTCCGGGACGGTGAGGCGGGCGCAGAACCTGCCTTTCAGCAGCGTCTGCGCGATGCTTCCGGATTCCGGGGGGAACGTGTGGGTGAGTACGCCGGAAGGCCTGTGCCGCGTGGAGGCGGCCACAATGAAGACCACGATGTTCGGGGCTTCCCAGGAGGCAGGGGAGTGGTACAACGAGGGGGCGGCCTGCATGACCCGGGACGGCCATTTGCTTTTCGGAGGCTCTCACGGCGTCACGCAGGTGGACTGCTCCTGGACTGAGGAGCAGAAAAACTCGGCCTTCATCTTCGAGGACATAGTGTTCGCGGACGGATCTTCAATCGATGTGTCCGGGCTTGGTTCCGTGCGTCTGGAGCATTCCGAAAACAGTTTTTCGATTTCTTTCGAAAAGGTGGATATCCGTCAGGGAGCGAACGTGTCGTACGAATGCCGCCTCAGGGGCTACGAAAATGAATGGATGGACCTGGGGCACCGCAGACAGGTATTTTATTCCAACCTCTCTCCCGGGCACTACGTGTTCCAGGTACGCTGCGGCGGTTCGGAGGAGGCGGAGCTCCATATCCGGCTGAAACCCAGTTTCGCGGGAAGCTGGTGGATGATTTGCTTGTATGTGCTGGTCGCGGCTTTCGCGGCTTGTATGGTCTTGCGGGCCCGCAAACGCCTTGCCGAAGAAAAGGACGAAGCCCGCAAGGCGCGCGAGGCCGGCGAGATGGAAAAGCGCCAGAGCGATATGAACATGCGTTTCTTCGCGAACATATCCCACGAGTTCAGGACCCCTCTGACGATGATTTCCGGCCCGGCCGAACAACTCAGCCAGGACGAGGCCCTGAGCGAGGAGCAGAAGGGTATGGTCCGTATGATGCAGCGCAGCATAAACCGTATGCTGAGCCTCGTGAACCAGCTTCTGGATATGGGTAAACTGGAGAATGACACTCTGCGCCTGCAGGTGTTCCAGACCGACCTCGTGCCGGAGCTCAGGCTTATCTGCGAGCCCTTCCGGCTGGATATGCGCAGCCACGGCATCCGTCTCGAGCTGGAGCATCCGAAGGGGCCGGTGATCTCGATGGTGGATACTGACAAACTTCAGAAGATACTCTCGAATCTGCTTTCCAACGCCGAGAAATTCACTCCTGAAGGAGGGCTCGTGACGGTGAGGCTCAGAATTCAGGAAAAGGACGTCTGCATCAGCGTCGCTGATACGGGTCCGGGCATCCCCGAGGATAAGCTGGAGAAGGTTTTCGACCGCTATTACCAGCTCGACAAGGGCCGGAAGGGAAAGGTGAATTACGGGACCGGAATCGGTCTGTACTATGCCCGCGCCCTTGCCGGAGTGCACCACGGCAGTCTCGCCGCTTCGAATTCCGGGCAGGGTGGGGCGGTGTTCACCCTGCGCTTCCCTTGGGATTCGGAAAGCTACAGCGAGGAGGAGATTCTGCGCACCGTCGCTCCCGACGGGCCTCTCGAGACCGTGCCCGGCCTCGTGGGGCCGCAGGAAGAAACCGCCCCGGATTCCCGCCCCTGCGTCCTTGTGGTGGACGACGACAAGGATCTTCTGCAATATATGACTTCGCTCCTGTCATCGCGTTACAGGGTTCTGTCCTTGGATAATTCCGAAAACGTTCCGGAAGTGGCGCGCGAGCAGTCTCCCGACCTGATTCTCTCGGACGTGATGATGCCCGGGAAGAGCGGACTGGAGCTTTGCCGCGAGATCAAGGACGACATCCAACTCTCGCATATCCCCTTCATACTCGTCACGGCTAAAGGGGCGGTGGACAGCCAGGTCGAGGGGCTCGAGCAGGGAGCGGACGCGTATGTCACCAAACCCTTCTCGCCGAGTTATCTGCTGGCTCTGGTGAAATCCCAGCTGGACCGCAGCCAGAGAATCCGCAGCGCCCTGAACAAGGCCACGGAAGCCCCGGAAGTGTCCACTGACGGCCTTTCGGCGAAGGATTCGCTGTTCCTGCGCGAGCTGTACTCGAAGATGAACGAGGCCCTTTCGGACGAATCCTTCGACATCTCCGAATTCGCGGAGCAAATGGGCGTTTCCCGAAGCAAGTTCTTCTACAAGATAAAGTCCCTGACCGGCAAGACTCCCGGCGAGTTCCTGATGCAGTACCGCCTTAACATCGCGGCGAAGATGCTCAAGGAAGGGGACAAGAACGTTTCGGAGGTCGCCTATGCCATTGGGTTCAGCACGCTCTCGCACTTCTCGAAGACCTTCAAGAAGCAGTTCGGAGTGTCTCCGAGCCATTATGCCTAGTAGTTTACGGTCCTTTCCGGATTCCCGGAAGGGTCATAGAATTTCCAGACACCGACCAGTCTGCCGCGGTTAGGCCGAGAATCTTGCGTATTTTAAAATATTTTTATAACTTTGTTTTCGGTTTCCGCAAGGATATCAGCAAATACTGCGAAATGTTTTCGCCCCTCCCCAATCGTAAGTAATTGATTTTCAGTTAATTGGGGGGGGGTGAAGCGGTTCGGTGGCGGACTGTTCACGCGAAAACGCTTGCGCCGTGAGCAAATTGTAACCGAACAAATGAGAGAGCAACTCATATTTTTCAGCTCCATTCTGGAGCAGTCCGCTGAGCAGATACTGAGCGAACGTATTGCAAAAAATTTGACCTATAGGCCAAAATCCCCGAATATGCCCGTATGAAAGTCTGCAAGAAAATACTGACCCTTATGGCTGTTCTCCTTATGACAGCTGCCTATGCCTGCGCACAGACAAGGATATCCGGCACCGTAAGGGACGAGAGCGGCGAACCGCTTTTCGGAGCCACCGTCGTCATTGAGGAAGGAGGAAAGACAGTCTATGCCGTCGTCGACAAGGACGGCAGATTCTCTCTTTCCGTGCACAACTCGAAGACTGCAACGCTCAAAGTGTCACTTCTTTCCATGGAGGACCAGGTCGTGAAACTTGAAGGGCGCACGGAAGTGGACATCGTTATGAAGGAGGCGGTGAACCGCCTTGATGATGTCGTCGTGACGGGCTACCAGACAATGTCGAAGCGCGAGATGGCTTCCGCCGTGAGTGTCGTCAAGGCCAATGACATAATGCTTGCAGGCGCTGTCTCAATAGACCAGATGCTTCAGGGACAGGTCGCAGGTATGGTCGTGACGCAGTCCTCCGGTTCTCCGTCTTCTGTCGCCAAGATACGCATACGTGGAACTTCTTCCATCATCGGCAACAAATCTCCTCTCTGGGTGCTGGACGGCGTTGTTCTGACGGAAGATGTCAACGTGGACCATTCCGACCTTACGGGAGAAGATTCGGAGTACCTTGTCGGCAATGCCATCGCAGGCATCAATCCTGCTGATATCGAATCGATTACCATCCTCAAGGATGCATCGGCGACTGCGATATACGGCGTTCAGGCCGCAAACGGTGTCATCGTCGTGACCACAAAGAAAGGCCGCACCGGAGCTCCGAAGGTGAGCTATCAAGGCTCTGTCAGCTTCGCCCAGAGGGAGGGCTATGACCATCTGAACCTCATGAATGCAGAGGAGCGCGTCAACCTTTCGAAGGAGATCCGTGAGAGCGGTCTTCTTTATCCCCGCACGAACTACACCATCGGCTATGAGTATCTCTATTCGATGTACAGCAAGAAACTGATGACGAAAGACCAGTTTGCCGAGCGCGTGCAGGCGATGATCGACGGCAACACCGACTGGTTCGACATCCTTTACCGCAATTCTGTGAGCCACAGTCATGCCGTCAGTGTCAGCGGCGGTACGGACAGAACCACCTATTATGCGTCGCTCGGCATAGACAACTCCCAGGGTACCGCGCGCGAGGAACTGACGCGCCGATATACAGCCACCGCCAAGATCGGTTCCTGGATACGTCCAAAACTCTATGCAGGTCTCCAGATCAACGCATCATACACTGACAATTCAGGTTACAACACCTCCGTGGCGTCGCCTCGCAGCTGGGCGTTCAATACGGCCCGTACGATTCCCTGTTATAACGAAGACGGCAGCCTTTTCTACTATCAGCCGTACTACGACACATCGTCGTATCTTGACGTCCTGACGCGAAACTATCTGAATGAGATCGAGCAGTCAGGCAGCGAGTCCGCCACTGCCAATCTCACTGCCAAGTTGAACCTCTCCTGGAACATCTTCAAGTGTCTGAAGTACGAGCTGCAGGGCAGTTTCATCTACAACGGCCGCAATACCGAGTCCTACGCCGGGCAGGAGTCGTACTACATCGCGACAATCCGCAAATGGAGCAGTTCCTATCAGGGCTACCTCATAGAAGGAAAGGAAAACGAGTGGGAAAGCAGCCCGCTTCCGCAGGGCGGCATTCTCAACACGTCGGACAGCAGGACTCTGACGTACAATGTACGCAACCAGCTGACATTCAACAAGGAAATCGAGGGACATACGGTCAGCGTCGTCGGCATTTCAGAAATCAACTCAAGCGACAGCAAGGTATTCTCCGGCACGTATTATGGCTATTATCCGGACAGGGGTTACGTGATTTCTCCTTTCCTTACAGAAAAGTATATCTCTACCCTCTCCTCGCTGAATCCGGTGATGAGTGTCAATACACGAAACACCGCCTCCTTCCGTTTCATCGGGACATATTCCTACCTGGACCGATACACTCTGAACGGCAATATGAGCATGGACGGGTCAAACCAGTTCGGCTCGAACCCGGAGTACAGGTTCCTGCCGATATGGTCGGTGTCCGGAAAATGGACGGCCTCAAAGGAGAAATGGGTCAACAAGAGAATATTCCCGTATCTTGCGGTGCGTGTTTCCTACGGCATCCAGGGCAACGTCGACCCATCGACTTCTCCTGACCTCGTGCTGAAAATCGGCAAGGTCAACTCGTATACCAAGCTGCCGGAATCCTCCATTCAGTATTATCCCAACGCCGACCTCCGGTGGGAGAAGACCACTTCCTACAATCTGGGACTCGACTTCTCTCTCTTCGGAGACTATGTCAGCGGCACCGTGGACTACTATGACAAGGTGGGGACCGACATGATCATGACGAAAACAATCTCCGGCATATCCGGGCTGAGCTCGTTCAAGATCAACGCCGGGTCGATGAGGAACACCGGAGTGGAAGCCAGCGTCAAGATCCAGCCGATAAACACCCGCAACTGGACAGTTTATGTGACAGGCATATACGGCTATAACAAGAACGTGCTCCTGACGGCAAATGACGACTACGAGCTGACGACATCGGAGCTTCTCAGCGGAAGTGCTCTGATTGTCGGCCAGGCACTGGGGACATTCTACAGCTATGATTTCGCGGGACTTGACCACGATTCCGGCCTTCCTGTGTTCCGCGACATCAACGGAAACACGACCTTTACCAAGAACGGAGTCGAATATCCGTATACGACAATAAAGAAGACTGACGTGAATCTCGTGGCATCCGGCATGATTGACCCGCCGCACAACGGGAGTATCAACTTCGGACTCCGTTACCGCAACTGGCGTCTTAACGGCAGCTTCACATACGCGTTGGGAGGCGTAAACCGACTGCCGAAGATTTACGGCTCGTCGGCGAACACATTCGATCCCGAGATGAATGTCTCGAAGGATATAATCAACCGCTGGAAGCAGCCAGGCGACGAGGAGTACACGGACATCCCTGCGCTATACGATGAGAATACGTACAACAAGATTGTCTCCTCGGGAGCTGCGCCGGACTACACAGGCTCATCCCTTCTCTATGGCTACTCGATGTATGACTATTCTACCGCCCGCATCTGCAAGACAGACAATTTCAGGTTCAGGTCCATCAGCCTGACATATCGTTTCCAGTCGGAGTTGTTGCAGAAACTGAAGATAGATGACCTTTCGATAAGGGGACAGGTCTCCAACATCTTCCTTCTCGCCGACAAAAGATGGCACGGCTCGGATCCGCTTCTTGGCTCCTCCGCCACTTCGTCCATCCCTATGACTGCATCCGTAACACTCAGCATGACTTTCTAGCCCTATGAAAAGACTTCTTGCATACGTGCTTCCCGCAGCAATGCTGCTGATGACTTCCTGCGACAGTTTCCTCGAGCGCAAGGCGCAGAACCTTGTCGTGCCGACGAAATGTTCGCAGTACAAGGAGATGCTCAACAGTGAAGGGTACTTCGACACGTGCTACCCTGCCGGATGGTGGATCTATCTGATGACGGACGACATCGCCTATTTCAACGACACTGACGGCGACGATTCCAAGATAACCGAGTCATATTTTTTTCAGGGATACCGCAACATCTATACTTTCCAGCCTGAAATAGAACTGGAGGACGAGGGCTTCACGGACAAGTTCTTCAGGAGCATGTACGAGCAGGCTCTGGTGGCAAATCTTGTACTGGAGGCGGTCGATGACCTTGAAGGGACCGAGGAAGAGCATCTCGTTCTCAAAGGGCAGGCTCTTTTCCACAGAGCCTATGCATATTTCCTTCTTGTGAATACCTACTGTGATGTCTACAGCGAGGCGAACAGGGACACGCCGGGAATCTATCTCAACCTGTCATATACTCCGAAAGTGGGCGCATACGGCCGCAACACCATAGGTGAGGTCTGGGATCAGATCAAGAAGGACCTTGAGGATTCAATGGAGTGTCTCAAGGATTACACTACCGTTAACCGCTACGAAATCGACTACAAGGCTCCGCTTCATCTTGCTGCCAGGACAGCCCTTTTCATGGACGACTGGACGCTTTGCAGGAAGTACAGTGAGGAGATGCTTGCACTCAATCCGAAGCTTTTCGACATCACCGCAAAGACTGCCTGCACGAACACGAAAGACACTTTCTTCTACAACGAGGACGTGACCGGGTTCATTTCCACTGACAATCCCGAGATTCTGGTCGTCATGGGAAGGACCAACAGCGGTGGCGTAGGTGACAAGTTCAACGGTGGCAACGCGACATCGCTCTTCGCTGTGTCAGAGGCCCTTGTCGACTGCTATCAGTATGACGAGAACACTAAGAGCGGAGACCATCGCCTCCCGTTCTTCTTCCACCCTCCTCTGTATCCTTCATGTGCGGACCATGCGGCGGAGTTCAACCACTACATCCCGTTCAAGTTCGACTACGACGACGGCTACGTGCGTGGACTTGTCTTCAGAACCGCAGAGACCTACCTGAATCTTGCCGAAGCGTGTCTGTGTCTTGGAGAGAAGGGTGCCGCGCTCCAGTATCTGAACGCACTCCGTGCTGCAAGGATTGATAATTACACGCCCCTCGCCGCCTCTGATTTCACTTCTGACGGCGACATGCTCAGATTCCTCTTCGAGGAGCGGCGCCGCGAGTTCTGCTTCGAGGAATATCACAGATGGTGGGACCTCCGGCGCAGCGGAAAACCGTCAGTCAGCCATACGTGGAAGGACGGGCTCACGTACAGTCTCGAGGAAGGTGACGCGGCCTACACGCTTGCGTGGCCGCTCGAGGAGAGGCAGATAGACGAGTCCGTCGCCAATGACAGACCACCAAGACAAGGCAAATGATCGTTTAACATTCCAATATCAACAAAATCATGAAAAAGTATTTCTTTCTCGCGGTTGCGGCTGCCCTTTCGGTATTCGCATCCTGCACCAAGGAGGAACTTATGGTAGACAAAACCACCGTAGTCCTCACCAGCGGCGCTGCCGGTACAACTGATGTCTCTTATTCGACAGTCAAGATCGATGCGGTAAGCGCGACCTCCGATGCAGACTGGCTCAAGGCCACCGTAGGCCAGTCAGCAATCACACTCAGCTACACCCAGAACAACGGCGACACCCGTACCGCAAACGTGAAGGTCACGGGCGGTTCCTACGTCGTCACGATAAGCGTTGAGCAGCCTACCTTCAGCTTCGACAATATCTCCCAGTTCAACGAGAAGTGGGGACTGGAGATGAAGCCTATCACGCAGGCTGACCGCCAGGCATTCGAGAACTGCGAGTCCTACAACCTCTTTCACACTTATACCGACGGTACTGACGAGATGGCCATCCGCGTCGCCAACTTCCTCGAGAAGAAGGTGTTCCCGGCATTCGGCGACAAGGCGGAGGAATTCATCTCCAACAACCTCCCTGCCAACGTCTACGTCGTAAATGACCTTCAGTATGCCGTTCTCGACTCCGATGGCAGTGTCATTTCCGGTGTCACTGCATACGGAGTGAAGGACGACGCCGAGAAGACCATCGAGGAGACGATTGCCGCAGGCAAGAAGCCGTCCCTCCTCAGGATCAGCAAAAGCTACCTCGAAAGCGAGGGCTGGTTCGACATGTTCGGTGTTTCGACCAACTTCCAGCTGACTCTTTCCGCCGACGTTCTCGACAACAAGAGCGAGACCGAGGTGGCTTCCGAGTACACATCCTACATCGTCGAGCGCCTCATGGGCCGTGCCGGTGAGAAGGACGCAAGCGGCAACGTCGTTTATCCTGTACCTGACGACTTCATCGCAGTCACCACCAATGCATGGGCAGTCGAGAATCCCAGCTTCTGGGCTGCATACTTCCCTGTATACTCCGAAAATCCGGGTCTTCCCTACACCGGCATGGAACTCTATGCAACCTGCGTTCCTTCTCTCTGCACCTCCTTCCCCGAGGACTTCGAACCTTGGATCAACTGCGGTCTCCTGAAGCCTGCACGCATCCCTTACGCAGCTATCTACTACTACACCGACGAATATCTTCGCATCTACAACAAATACTTCAAGGCAGAAGACGAAGAGGACATGAAGGGTGGCAAGGAGTATATGGTGCTCAATGACACCTGGCAGGTCGACTTCGCCAACTACGTGGCATTCATACTCTGGACCACTGAAGCCGAGAAGGCAGATGTCTATGCAGCCGCCGACGCTTGCGAACTCCCTGATCTGACATCCTGGGGAGCGTTAAGTGAGTTTGTGATCCATAAGGGCAGCGAGCTCGTGAAGGAGAAGCAGAAACTTGTCACGGAGTACTTCCAGAAGAACTTCGGCATCACCCTCAGCAGCCAGGTTGAATAATCTGCCTTCCTGAAATGAAAAGATCAGCATTTATTTCAATTGTTTTCTGTGCAGCTGCCCTCTGTAGCTGCACGGAAGGCGAGAAGTATTGCATCGACGGTACATGGAGCGGCTCTGACGGCAGCGTAGTCTACCTCTGGCCGGACGAGAAGGACGCCGAGGCGCCGATCGACAGTGCCGTCGTCTCGAACGGAGTCTTCTCATTCAACGGTATTGTCGATTCCGCCACTCCTGTGAAGCTGGTCGCAGGAGACCAGCACGAGTACATCCTTCTCTACGGATACGATGAGCCTCTGAAGATATCGATCGAGAGCGAGCAGAAGCCGTCGAACAGGAATGCAGACAGTCTCGTGACCGTCAATCACATCAGTTTCGACTCTCTGAGCAACGACCAGAAGGTGTTCCGTAGCGGAAAGGAGCTGCAGGCAAACTGGTCTCTGATAAGCCTGATCAAGATGCTCGCCGTCTCGAAGTTCAGCAAAGGCGAGATGGATATCCCTGAGGACTCCCTCGAGGTGCTTGTCAAAGCCTTCGACAAGGGCATCGAAGACAACATCAACTCATTCCTCGACTCGGCGAAGTACTCCAGAGCGAGCGTTTTCTTCATCAAGGACCATCTCCTGCACAACTTCACTTACGCCAAGGCAGATTCCGCCTATTCCATCCTCTCCGACGAGGTCAAGGCCTCCAAGGAGGGCAAGATTCTCAGAGAATCGCTCGCCAAGGCAGGCCAGTGCGTAGTCGGCGGCACTCCGGACGATTTCACCCTGAAGACCCCTGATGGTGAGGATTTCAACCTCTATTCCCTTCGCGGCAAGTACGTGATACTTGATTTCTGGGCATCCTGGTGCGCTCCTTGCCGTGCCGAAATGCCGAATGTCAAGAGTATCTATGCAGACTATCACGACAAGGGGCTTGAAATTCTTGGCGTTTCGCTTGACGAAGATGCAGACAAGTGGAATGGCGCCATCGAGAAACTCGAACTCCCTTGGCATCACGTTTCCGCCCTTGTCGGCTGGGATTGCCCGGTCGCCAAGCGTTTCAATGTCACCGGAATCCCGCGTATGTTCATCCTCGACCCTGACGGCAAGATCATCGATATGGACCTCCGCGGAGACGTACTCCGCGAGCGTATCGCCGGCATCTTTGCAGAATAGTCCGGACCTTCAATGAAACGGGAGGGCGACTAAGAAGTCTTGGTCACCCTCTCTTTCTTTTTATTCCTGACTTTGTCACTTTTTAAGCTCTTTTCCCAAAATCGGCCTCAGACACGCATGTATGGCATATCGCTCGGGTGATTTGGGTGACGCATTGATAAAGTCAGAAAGAAGCGGTTCGGAGTGTCTCCGAGCCATTATGCCTAGTAGTTTACGGTTCTTTCCAGATTCCCGGAAGGGTCATAGAATTTCCAGACACCGACCAGTCTGCCGCCGCGGTATTCTCCTTCCTTTTTAATGGTCCCGTCTTCATAATAGGAGAAAAAAGGCCCTTCCGGTGACATCCTGCTCAGGGAGAACTTCTCGCTTACAAGGCCGTTCTCGTGGTAGAACGTCACTTCCCCGATTTTGGGGTTTTCGTCGTTCATCCTGAGGCTCATCGACTTGAGCCCGGAATGATAATAGGCCGTGATCGCTACCAGGGAGCCGTCGTCGCCGTGCACCATCACCGTCTCGATTTTTCCGTCCTCATAATAGGATGTCTCCTCGCCGACTATCATCCCGTCCTTGTAGGAAGCGGTCCTCGAGACGGTTTTCCCGTCGGCGTAATAGAGGGTGTAGGTGCCGTCGAGCCTGCTGTCGGAATGGCTGAAGGACGCAGTTTCGCGCCTGGACGCCCCGCCTTCGGTCCCTTCCGGGCCGGCGGTGCAGGATACCGCTGCAATCAGAGCGGCAAGCACGATCGGTCTGCATCTTCTCATAAGGTTTTGCGGGCGAAAATCAGCCCCGCGTCCAAAATTACCGAAATTATTTGTGAAGACAAATTATTCGTGCCAGTCTCCGGTGCAGTTGAATTCGAGGAACTGTCCTCCGCAGAGGGCGACGAACTTGCCGCTCTCCATTGTCAGACGGCCTGCAGCGTCGGCGAACGACAGCTGCGTGGCGGGAATCGTGAGGCTTACGGTTCGACTTTCGCCGGGGGCGAGTTCAATCTTCTCGAAAGCGGCAAGGCGGCGGTTGCACGGGCTGATACAGGCCGATTCGTCGCTCGTGTAGAGCAGCACGGACTCCTTGCCGGCCCGCTCTCCTGCGTTTTTGACAGTGACTGTGAAGGTCAGCTCGTCCTGAGGGGTGAAGCTGCTTTTGTCGATCGAGAAGCCGGAATATTCGAAATCAGTGTAGCTGAGGCCTTCGCCGAACCACCACTGTGCGTATGTGTGGGCGCTGTAGTTGTAGATCCCGGGAATCGTTGCCCGTCTCTCGCATACCTTGTAGTTGTAGGTCGTGAAGGCGTTGGGCTCGAGGGGATAGGAATAGGGGAGACGGCCGCTGAAGTTCTCCTCGCCGCTCAGAAGGGCCGCCAGGGCGTCGCCTCCGTGCACTCCGGGGAGAAGCATGTCGACAACAGCCGCGCAGAGGGGTTCGACGTCTGCAATGATGCGTGCGCGGCCTCCGGCAAGGCAGAGAATCACAGGCTTCCCGCCAGCTGCGGCTTCGCGTATCAGGGCCTTCTGCTGAGCCGATAGATTCGCGTCGTGAATGCTGCCCTGGGTCTCGGCGTAGCTGTTCTCGCCGGCGCAGACTATTATGCAGTCGGCCTTCGCGGCCTTGGTCTTGATGTTTCTCAGATCTGCAGGCTTTTCAACGTACCATTCTGAGATGAAATCGTATTCCACTCCGGGCTCGTAATCGACGTTCTTTTCGCCGAATCTTGCCCTGAGTGCATCCAGAATCGTGTTGTAGCAGGAAGTGAACTTTTCCGCGTTCGAGCCTTGCCAGGTGTAGCTCCAGCCCCCGTGCAGAGGCCTCATCGAATCGGCGTTGGGGCCGCATACCAGAATCCGTGTGCCTTCCTTCAGAGGAAGGACGTTGTTCTCGTTCTTCAGCAGGACCTGGCTCTCGACGGCAGCCTTGTATGATTCCGCTGCGAATTCCTCGCTGCCCAGAAGGGGATAATCTTCCGCCGAGGGGTAGATCCGCTCATAAAGGCCCATTCGGTACTTCATTCTCACTATCCTGGTGCAGGCGTCGCAGATGCGCTTCTTGCTGATGCGGCCCTGCTCCACCAGCGAAAGCAGTTTTTCGCCGTAGTCGAGCTGGCTGGGGACCATTATCATGTCGACTCCTGCGTTCACGGCGCGCTCAAGGGCTTCCTCGATGCTCGCCGCCGTGTGCTGGCTGCTGACCATCGCGTCGATGTCGGCCCAGTCCGTGACCACTACTCCGTCCCAGTCCAGGCCCTTCTTCAGCCAGTCTGTCAGATAGGTCTTGTTCGCAATTCCGCTTTCTCCGTTGAGGATCGAGGAATTGGTCATCACGGAAAGGGCTCCCGCCTGAATGGATTTCACGTAGGGATAGAAGTGGATGTCCCTGATGTCGGGGATCGAGACGCTCGCGGGATTGCGGTCGATTCCGTTGTCGGGGGCGCTGTAGCCCATATAGTGCTTCAGGCAGACTCCGACCCCGCCGTCTTCGCCGTCCTGCATCGCACGCACGTACTCCACGCCCAGTTCGGATGCAAGGTAAGGGTCTTCGCCGAAGGTCTCATAGTTTCTGGACCAGGTGGGGCGCACCGCGACGTCCAGCACGGGCCCGTAAATCCAGTGCACGCCTGCGGCCCTGTTCTCGTAGGAATTGATCTTTCCCATCGAGCGCACAAGATCGCGGTTGAAGGTCGCGGCCATGTTTATCGGCTGGGGGAAAAGGGTGCCGTCGCTGACGTAGGTCGTGCCGTGTATTTCGTCCAGGCCGTACACGCAGGGCTTGCCTGCATACGCCCAGCAGAGGCTGTCCAGGTCGCGCATAACCCTGCGCCATGTCGCCGCCGGGGTGGCCTCGTCGCCTCCGATCATGTTCAGGATGCCGCCCACGTGCAGTTCCCCGAAGAGTTTCTGCGCCTTCTGGGGATCGACCCTGACTTCGGAATTCTTGGAAATCGCGAGGCTCAGAAGATAATAGGGATAGACGGTTTCGAGCTTCGAGGGGTCGAGCGCCGAGGCCATCGCCGCCGCGTCGTAACTGCCTTCAAGGCCGTTTTCACGGATAAGCACGTCCAATTCTTCCGGAGTCCGGCCCATCAGGGAGGTATAGCTGATCGCAGGGTCGATGTAGTTTATCTGCTGGAATTCCAGGAGTATCATCTCCCCGATTCTGTCTTCCAGACTCATTCCGGAGACGATTTTTCTGACTTCCCTGTTTTCTGTGTTTGTTTTGGGGGCTATGTTGACTTTCGAACCGGTTCCGGGGGCCTTTCCGGTGAGATTTTTGTTTTCAGCGGGGCCGCAGGCGGCGAAAATGCATACGGCTGCGAGAGCCAGGCTTATATGCGCGTATCTTTTCATACCGCAAGTTAGCACTTATTTGCCGTGCGACGCTTGCCCCTGCGTCTAAACTTTTGTCTGTCTGTACTTCATGACAGATCGCCCGGACGCGTGCGATAAATCTTTACCAACTTGTTTTTTTCCCTCTTTCCTAAAAGGATAGGCTTGCTCCGAGCAGGATGAGTCGGCGGCAATAGTCGTAAGTTTCCTCGCGACAATAAGACAAATCGCTGGAGTAGGTGCCGATCCGTATGTCCATGTCAAAGAGATCGCGTCCTTCCAGAAAAACGCTGACGCCCGGATTCTTCCCGAACTTCTTTTCCACGCGCACATCACAGCCGATGTAGTCGGTCATCGAGCTGTACGTGCGGATGATCTTGCTCTGGTAGCGTCCCCGGACAAGAAACAGCCATCCGCGATTGAGCGAATATGACGCGTTGCCGTTTATCTCGTAATCGAAATTCTCGCTTGCGACCCCGGACTCCGTGACTCCTTTATAATATTTGAGATTGCCCATGAGGTAGGCTTTGAAGCGCTCTGCAGTCCAGTTCGCGCTCAGCTTTGCGTTTGCGGTATTGCTCCATCCTGCGTTTATCCAGGTATAGACGCGGTAGCCCGACGACTCGTTGAAGGTATACTCTATCCGGTCACTTTCGTGGAGGTACCCAAGCTCGAGTCCACCGCAGAATCGGCCGCGGGTGTATGTGTAGTTGACACCGAATTTGTTCAAAATGCTCGGCCTCAGAGACGTGTTGCCGCTTATGAGTTCGTCGGAGAGCGTGCCCTGACGCGTGAACCAGCACAGGTTGAGGTATGTGGGCCGTTTGATGTTCCTGTCCAAGGAGAGGCCGAGCCTGTGGCCGCCGAGAAAGTCGTACGAGCCGATGAAGTTCGTGAGGATGTCCACCCGCCCCTTGTCGAAGTCTTCGTCGTAGCCCTCGGCGGTGAGTCTGTCGCTGAAGTACTGGGGAGTCAGGCTTCCTTCCAGCGTCAGCCCTCCGTCCGTCCACCTGGCGTGGGCCGTCGGGCTCAAGGTTGTCTTGCGGTAATGAAAGAACTCGCATCCGCTTGGGGAGTCCACCCACACCCCGTCCTTGAGGTCGGCGGATCTGTAGTTGTCCCTGTCCTGGCCGAAGGCGGCCTCCAGACTCAGATCGACGGCAAGGTCCTTCACGTCCAGGAAAGTCCCGTCCGAGAACTTGCCGCAGACAGATGTGCCGAATTTGCCGTAGCGCGGCGTCGTGCGCCAGGAGGTGTTTACGTTGTAGCTCTCGATGTCGAAATCTTCCAGCGAGCCTTTCTCCCACACCTCTTCGTCATCTTCGTCGCCCGCGCTTGTCTCCAGACGTACTGTTATTTTCTGCCCGCTCTTTGCCATAAGGTGCGTCCAGTTGATTTTTCCTGCGGAGGAGATATTTTTCACATATCCTTCGGAGCCGCAGGTCAAAAAAAGCACTTCACCATATTCGGGGTCTTCCAGGAAACCTGCCAGATCAAAGGTTAAAGCCCCTTTGGAGAAGTCCTTCTTTTTTGAATTTATGGAGAACGTAAGGTCGAAATCATCATTTTTGCCCGGTGACCAGAGGACGTTTATGCTTCCTTTTGTGTCGTGAATTTTCTGGATGTCGGATTCGATGTCTTCCTTGAATGTAAGAAGATCCTCCCCGCTCTGGGTCACGGTGGCTCCGAAACCGGTGATGCTCTTGTAGCTGTTGTTAAATGAAAAGTCCGCCTTGATGGAGAATTTCTCTCCCTTCCAGCCTATGTTGGCGGAGGCTTCTCCAAGGAAATTCGAGAACTTGTAGTCCGATTCCTCGTTGTAATCCTTGAATCCGGTACCTCCGTCAAGGCTCACGCCGCCGGACCATGCGCCTTTCGCCGGCCTCCCGGCAAAAGCGCTTCCTCCTGCCGCCAGCAAACAAAGAATCGCAAGTCCAATCTTCCTTCCCTGTCTCATAACTTCTGTCTCGACTTCCAAAGTTACGAACATTTCCCTTTCTTTACCAAAATTTCATTACCCCCCCTACACACTCCCTCCAATAATCAGTTGCCCGTTCGACGCGGCAAATTCGAGTTTATCGAAGTCTTTCGTGCTTCGCACTTCAAGCCTTCGATACGCC
>R20__coassemble_832_pt1 | contig 20712 bp, 17 predicted proteins | sample R20__metabat2_low_PE_040 | metagenome-assembled genome bin R20 | reverse complement strand
GCAAGCCGAAACGCACGACGCGGGCGGAGAAGGGAATCAATTCGATAAACTCGAAATTAAAGAAAGAGAATTTTCGATTATAAAATCAATAGAAAATTTGGTTGAGTACAGGGGAGAATGTTGGAGTACGGAATTTAAGATGGTAAATTTGAGGGAATGTATAGAATGACTTAATTATGAAAAACTTTATGATGGCGATTATTGCCGTGTGGGCGATTGCGACGGGGAATGCGGCAGATGGGCCGGACGACGCACTTGTAGGAAGGATACTTGAAATCACGGGAGCGGAAAGAGTTGAAGATCTCGATGAGGAGACTTTCAGCGAATTCGAGAATCTTGCAAGGAATCCCGTCAGAATCAATTTCGCATCCAGATCGCGTCTGCGCTCCTGCGGCCTGTTCTCGAATTACCAGATAGCATCTCTGCTGGATTATATTGAAAGGACAGGAGAAATCAGATCCTTTGCGGAAATGTCACTTGTGGACGGGTTCAGCGGAACGTTTGTCGACAGGATAAGACCTTTTGTGTCAGTGGAATACGCTGACGGAAAGGCAGGAAAAAGAGACCAGGACATCCGGGGTGCGGCGGCAGCGAAGGCAGACTTGAAAAATGGCGGAATCCACATAAACGCCTCGTTGGGAGAAACCCTGGATTTTAACTTCGGGAGCGGCAAAATCGGATGGGAGAATGCTCTTAAGAGTATTGCGGGAAGGATTGAAGAAGAAGATCCGGGCGGCGGGAAGATCGAATGGGATGCCTCGGAACTGACCGGAAGCCTGAGATGGAGCGGAAAGAAAATAAGCATTACGGCCGGAGACTTCAATGTTGCGTTCGGTCAGGGGCTTACGTTATGGACCGGCTTCACGATGAGCGGGGCGTCAAGCGTTAAATTCGACCGCAATGCCACGGGAACAAGGCCCGGAACCGGTTTTGGAAGGAGTTCAAGAATCAGGGGTCTTGCAGCCGGATGGGACAGCGGAAAATTCAGCGCGGATATCATTGCGGGTATCAACGGCGAAATCGGAGCGAACACGACGATGCGCTTCAAGAGTTTTCAAATCGGTGCCACGGGATATCATGAAAAAGGAAGCACCGTGGCCGGGGTGGATACAAAATTCAATTTCTCTAAAATCGATTTCTACTCGGAGGCGGCATTCGATTTCGTAAATAAAGCCCCTGCAATCCTTGCAGGAACATCATACTCCCCTGCCTACCTGACCAAATTCAGTCTTTTGGGCAGATGGTATCCGACTGAATTCAAATCCACAAGGGCCGGGGCATTCCGCTCGTCCACAAAGCCCAGCGATGAAACCGGAATCAGCGCTGCGGCCCAATTCAGAAAACTAACCATTACCGCAGATGCCGCATACCATCCGTTGAAATCGCAGCACCATTTCAAAGCAATACTCAACTTCAGTCCGGAATGGAATGTCGGCGGCCACAGTTTCAAGCCAGAACTCAAAATCACGGAGAGATACCGCCCGAATGATGCCCTGAAACACAGGACAGAACTCAGAATCGGTGCTTCGTTGAACTCGGATAAACTTGAAAACACAATCCTGACCGATATAGTTCACAGTCGCAACTGGGGATATATGATCAGTTGTGAATCAAAATATAAAACAAACAAATTAAGCCTTGCGGCAAAGCTCACATGTTTCATGGCGGACAGTTGGGATGACCGGATTTATTCCTGGCAGAGGGATGTGCCCGGGACTTTCAATGTAAAAGCACTCTACGGTCGCGGCTGGATTGTCAGCCTGTACGCATCATACAATAAAACATACTATCTCAGGGCAGCCGTGACCAGTTACCCCGGAAATCCTCAGAAAAATGTCCTAGAAATCCGGCTTGAGTACGTCAAAGACTTTTTCCATCGCCGTTCCCCTTGAACCTTTCACAAGGACGGTTGTATCCTGTATCGGGTTATCGCGAAGATAAACGGCAAGTTCTTCAGAAGTGGCGAAACAGAGGAACGGGAAACCTTCAGCGGCACGGGAAAACTCCTCCCCCACCAGCATCGCGTCGATTCCCTCTCCGGCAAGCCTGAGAACTATTTTCAGGTGTTCGTCGAACGAGTCGGTTCCTAGTTCGCGCATATCTCCCAGCAGAGCCAGTTTGGACCGTGCCTCGACGTTCTTGAAATTGTCAAGCGCCGCACTCATGGACGATGGATTCGCATTGTATGCATCCGCGATAAGGAAATTGGTTCCGCTCTTGAACATCTGGGAGCGGCCGTTTGAGGGCACGTACGAGGCGATCGCCTCGATTGCTGCGGAGCAGGGTACGCCGAAATATTCGCCTACGGCAAGAGCGGCAAGCACATTAGTCGCATTGTAAGCCCCAACAAGGTTTGAGCACACTGTATCTCCATCCAAAACCAGCCTCAGAAACGGCTGAGCGACCGATGAAGGGAGAATTTCGGCTTTCTGATAACGGATGCCGTAAGACCAGAAATGACAGGGATAGCCGTGCGACATTCCGCACAAGTCGTCATCGTCGGCATTCAGGAAAATCACCGAGCCGGGGCGTCCGGCAAGCCACTTGTACAGCTCTCCTTTCGCGGCCTTGACACCCTCGAAACTTCCAAATCCCTGAAGATGGGCCCTTCCGACATTTGTGATCAGACCGTAATCCGGTTGTGAAATCTTTACAAGACGGGCGATGTCGTCGGGATGGTTCGCACCCATCTCGACAACTGCTATCTGTGCGTCTGCGGGAATCGAGAGCAGGGTCAGCGGGACACCGATGTCGTTGTTGAAATTGCCCTGCGTGGCCGCAACCTTGAATTTCGCTGAAAGCACGGTGCGGATCAGTTCCTTCGTCGTTGTCTTGCCATTGGTCCCGGTAAGGCCGATAACAGGGATAGAAAGGCTTCTGCGATAATCCGCGGCCAGATTCTGCAGCTCGGCAAGCGGGTCTTCAACCCTGATGAAGCGCTCGTTTTCGGGAAGGTCCGCCGAGGCTGAGACCACAGCCCAAGCGGCTCCGGATTCCAGCGCGAGGGCTGCATACCGGTTTCCGTCAAAATTTTCTCCACTCAGCGCGAAGAAGATTTCTCCTCCCTGCACTTTGCGGCTGTCTGTCGTCACCTTGCAGCCGCAATCCATGAATTTCTCAAGCAGGCTCATTTCGTCCCGGTGCTGCCGAAGCCGCCCTCTCCCCTTTCGGAAGCGGAAAGCTCCTCCGTTTCACTCCATTCGACCTGCTCGTGACGCGCAAGAACGAGTTGGGCTATTCTCTCGCCGCTTTCCACGACGAAAGGCTGATCGCCAAGGTTCACAAGAATCACGCAAACTTCCCCTCTATAATCCGCATCGATGGTCCCCGGCGCGTTCAGAACGGTTACGCCCTTCTTCGCCGCCAGACCGCTGCGCGGACGCACCTGCACCTCATATCCGGCCGGAATTTCAAGATAAAGGCCAGTCGGAACCATCGCCCTCTGAAATGGCTGCAGGGTGAGCGGTTCAGAAAGATTTGCCCTCACATCCATTCCCGCCGAGAATTGTGTCGCATAGGAAGGAAGCGGGTTTGAACTTTTGTTTACAACTTTAACAGTCATATCTTTCATTTCTTTGCATAATGGTACAGCACGGCGGCGATTACCGCATAGAGCATATTCGGCATCCACAAAGCCACGAACGGCGGCAACGAGCCCGTATAAACGAACATTTCGCTGAATTTCAGGAACAGGATATAGGAGAATGCCAGGCCTATCCCCAGCGCAATGTTCCAGCCTATTCCGCCTCTGCGCTTGCGCGAAGACAGGGAAACGCCCATAATCGTAAGGATGATCGCCGAGAACGGCAGAGCCCAGCGGCTGTTCAGCTCGATCTGGGCGAACATCACGTTCGAGTCGCCCCGCATCTTCTGAGTCGCGATAAGATTGTTCAGATCCTTGTACGACAGCGTCTGTACAGTGTTCTTGTTGAAATAGAAGTCATCGATCGTGAGTGCGATCACCGTATCCAGCTTCGCACCTGTCCGGACATTCTCGCCCAGACTGTTCGTATAGTCGCGGATGCAATAGTTTCTGAGTTGCCAGCAGCCTCCGGTGGAATCCCAGGCCGCCGCTTCCGCAGACATTTTGCTCGCAAGGCGCCCTTTTTCAAAGGACTCCAGGGTGAATTTGTATGCAGTCTTGTTCCAACTGCTGAAATTCTGCACATAGACAAACTGGCCGGGAGCTATCTGATAATGGATTTGCTCGCGGTTGTACTTGGGCTTTGCATGCTTGATGTACTGCTCTTCGAATGCGACGCGCGTCTCGTTTGCCTTCGGGATGACATAGAGGTTCAGGCCGAGGGAAAGCAGCGCAATAAGCACGGCAGCGACAAGATATGGTCTCAGCATGCGTTTGTACGTCACTCCGCAGGAAAGAATCGCGATTATCTCCGAATTCGCGGCAAGACGTGAAGTGAAGAAAATCACGGAAATGAACACGAAAAGCGGAGAGAACATATTTATGAAATAGGGCACGAAATTCACGTAATAAAGCGTGATTATGTCCTTGAGCGAAACCTCGTGGGCCACGAAATCGTCAATCTTCTCCGAAACGTCGAATATGATGACGATGCCGATAATCAGCAGCATCGCGAAGATGAAGGTCAGCATGAACCTCCAGAATATGTACCAGTCGAGTTTCTTCGGTTTCAGATTGATCATAGTCTTTGGGAGAGTTTGGGTACGACACTGTCCTTCCAGGCAGCAAAATCACCTTGTTCGATGTGCTCGCGGGATTTGCGCACCAGATCGAGGTAGAACGCAAGATTGTGCTCGCTTGCAAGCATCCCGGCAAACATCTCGCCGGCAACGAACAGATGGTGAAGATATGCTTTCGAATATGTCCTGTCCACGAACGAAGCCCCGTCAGGGTCGAGCGGTGAGAAATCCTGCGCCCATTTCGCGTTGCGCATGTTCATTATGCCGTTCCATGTGAAGAGCATGCCGTTGCGGCCGTTCCGCGTGGGCATCACGCAGTCGAACATGTCGATTCCGCGCGCTATGTTCTCGAGCAGATTCACCGGAGTGCCCACTCCCATCAGATAACGGGCCTTGTCCTGCGGAATGATGGGATTGAGCAGCTCGACCATTTCGTACATCACTTCGGCAGGTTCGCCCACGGCAAGTCCTCCGATAGCGATTCCAATGTCGGCATACTTCAGCGCATGCTCAGCCGCTTCAGCGCGCAGATCCGGATAGGTGCAGCCCTGGACAATCGGGAAAAATGTCTGCTGATAGCCGTACAGCGGGTCCGTTTCACGGAAGCGGGCGGCATAGCGCTCAAGCCAGTTTTTCGTAAGATTCAGCGACTTCCGCGCATAAGAGCGGTCGGCGTCGCCGGGACAGCATTCGTCAAGCACCATCATGATGTCGGCGCCGATGATCCGCTGCGTGTCGACGTTGTTTTCGGGAGTAAATGTATGACGCGAGCCGTCGATGTGGCTCTGGAACGTGCATCCTTCGGATGTGAGCTTGCGTATGCCGGTAAGGCTGAAGATCTGGAAACCGCCGCTGTCCGTCAGGATGGGACGGTCCCATGATTCGAAACGGTGGAGACCGCCTGCGGCTTTCAGTATGTCCAGACCGGGCCTGAGATACAGATGATAAGTATTTCCGAGAATTATCTCGGCTCCGATATCTTCCCTGAGGTCACGGTGATATACCCCCTTCACGGAGCCGACCGTTCCGACGGGCATGAAAATGGGGGTGCGGACCGGGCCGTGGTCGGTCGTCAGCACTCCGCAGCGGGCCGCGGAACTGGAATCTTTATGAGTGAGCTCAAATTTCATCTTTCAAATATAGTGAAAATCCACGAATTTCCTTAACTTTGGATGATGTAGGAACAAAAGCACACACCAAATATGAACAAAAAACAAATTTCCGCCAGGCTTATCCTGATGAACATCCTCGAGTACGCCGTCTGGGGCGCATATCTGACCTCGATGGGAAGTTTCCTTGCAAAATCCGGTTTCGGACAGCAGATATGGCTGTTCTTCGCGACCCAGGGCTTCGTCTCGATCTTCATGCCCGCTCTGATGGGCATCATCGCCGACAAGTGGATCCCCGCCCAGAAGACCCTCTCGCTCTGTCACGCGATTGCCGGCGTCAGCATGGCCTGTGCAGGCTTATACGCGATGTTCGCCGGCGATGCGATCCAGTTCGGGACCTTCTACGCACTCTATACGGTCAGCGTCGCCTTCTTCATGCCGACCATCGCGATTTCCAACTCCGTATCGTTCCAGACCCTCGAGAGGTCCGGGATGGACACGGTGAAGGACTTCCCTCCTATCCGCGTTTTCGGCACCATCGGCTTCATCATCAGCATGCTCTGCACGAATTTCCTGCGTAACGCCGACGGAATCCAGTTCCAAAACTCCTATGAGCAGTTCATCGTTTCCGGCGGTCTCGGAATAGCGCTCAGCATTTACTCCCTGACCCTTCCCGCCTGCCCTTGCAAATCCGGAAACGAGAAGACCACATCCTTCCTCGACGCCACCGGCCTTTCAGCCTTCAAGCTTTTCGGAAAGGGCCAGTTCGCCGTATTCTTCATTTTCTCGATGCTCCTCGGAGCCAGCCTTCAGATAACGAACGGCTATGCCAACGCCTTCATAACATCCTTCAAGGACAACCCCGTCTTTGCCCACAGCTGGGGTGCCAACAACGCCAACGCCCTGATTTCCCTGAGTCAGATGTCCGAAACACTCTGCATACTTCTCATCCCCTTCTTCATGAAGCGTTTCGGCATCAAGAAAGTCATGCTCATCTCGATGTTCGCTTGGGTTCTTCGTTTCGGCTTCTTCGGCGCAGGCAACCCCGGAAGCGGAGTCTGGCTCTTCGTCTTGAGTTGCATAGTATATGGCGTGGCCTTCGATTTCTTCAATATTTCCGGCTCGCTGTATGTCAATGAAAACACCGACGACAAGATACGCTCTTCAGCGCAGGGTCTCTTCATGCTGATGACGAACGGACTCGGCGCCAGCATCGGCACCTGGGCCGCCGGCCTTGTAGTTAATTCTTGTGTGTACAACGCGGCCGATCCGAACTGGAGCAAGGCTTGGTACATCTTCGCCGCCTACGCTCTCGTGGTCGGTATCGCCTTCGCAATCCTGTTCAAGGACCCGGCGAAAGAAAAGAAAGCCTAAAGAATCACGCCATCGCACATGGTGGCGGCGATGCAGGAGGAATCTGCGGAATAAACCAGATTCGAGAGGAGATTGTGGCAGGGCTGCATCCGGACATTGTCCATATCGACAAATATGGCGTCCGCGAGCTTCCCGACCGCAATCTCTCCTGCATTATAGCCGAAGGCTTCTGCGCCGTTTACGGTCGCCCAGCGGAAAATCTGCTCTGCGGGAAGAAGCTGCGCGTCGCCCATCATCTTTGCAAGAAGTGCGGCGAATTTCATCTCCTCGCCCATGTCAAGATTGTTGTTCGACGAGACGCCGTCGGTGCCAAGAGTGATGCGGGCTCCTGACCTTATCGCAAGTTCATAGGGGAAGCGTCCGCTTCCAAGCTTCATGTTCGAGCAGGGGCAATGGGCCACGGTAACTCCCCTTTCGGCAAGGATGTCCCATTCCTCTTCATCCACATAAACGCAGTGTGCGGCCACGACGTTCTCGTTCAGCACTCCGAGGCTGTCCAGGTAACGGACCGGAGTGAGTCCAGTGGACTTCACGCAGTTCTCGACCTCGGTCTTCGTCTCGGCCAGATGCGTGTGGAGCTTGAGGCCGTTGTCGAGACAGAGTTTTGCACATTCCTTGTAAATCTCCGCGTCGGCGGTATAGACGGCGTGCGGATCGATTGTAAGCATGATGCGTCCGTGCGTGGGGTCCTGCCAGTTATGGATCATGTTGAACTTCTCCTTCTGCTGGGCGTGAGAATGGCCGTTAAGGAATGTGATTCCGAGCGCAGCCCTCATTCCTGAGGCAGCCACGACGTCTATCGTCTCTTCGATGTCGAAATACATGTCCGAGAAGAACACCGTGCCGGAAGAAATCATCTCCTTTACGGCCATTTCGCTGCCCCTGCGGATGTCTGCGGGGGTGAGCTTGTCCTCGAATGGCCAGATGTATTTCTGCAGCCACACCTCAAGCGGATTGTCATCGCCATATCCTCTCATAAGGGTCATCGGGGCGTGGTTGTGGGTATTGTAGAACGCGGGCAGGATGGCTTTGGACGAAGCGTCATACACCTTGTCGGAGGGCGTGTCGGCGGGGGCGTCCAGGTCCTTGAATATATTGCCTTCAACGAGAATGTTCACATTGCGTCCTTCGAGCAGGACATTTTTTATAAGCAGAGTGTTCATAGCGATCGATTAACTGGACAAAGATAGGTATTTTAACGGAATTACATTTGAAATTGTTATCTTCGCAAACCAAATTGACCACGATGGACAGATTCTATAAAGTTGCAGGACATGTTTTCACTCTTTCGTTTGAAGACGAAAAAATTGATCCACTGCTGTCCAACTACGCTCCTTTCAAGGTTGACGAGGACGAAGGATCCCTTTTCAGGATAAGTCTTGTCCCAAATCAGGAAGAGCCTGAAAAAGAGAGTTACTACACTACTCCGGAAGATGCTGAAGAGCCCCGGCTCGACCTGTTCAAGGCAGGCGGGCAGTGGTGGGTCGAGATGGCTCCGACCGGGAAAATGAAACAGATTGCGCAGTTGCACGCGAATTCCGATTTCAGCGATGCCACGCTCTCCGTAGCTGAGGGGAAGTATGTCCGCTTCGCCATCGACAATTCCGCGATGTTGCTTTATGCGTTCAGGACGGCCTGTCTGAATACGCTGGAAATGCATTCTTCGGTTGTGCGTTACAGGGGCAAGGCATATATGTTCCTTGCAAAGAGCGGCACCGGAAAAAGTACACACAGCAGGATGTGGCTGGAGAATCTCGAGGATGTCGACCTCATGAACGACGACAACCCCATAGTACGTCTGGAGAAAGGTCAGGCCGTCTGCTACGGTTCGCCCTGGAGCGGAAAAACGCCCTGCTATCGCAACGTGAGTGCACCTGTCGGTGCTTTCGTACTGATAAACCGGGCAAAGAAGAACAGTGCCGAACGGCTCGACATTTTCGAAGCATACGCAAATCTGATTTCATCCACTTCAGGTCTCAGATCCATCGAATCGATGGCCGACGGACTGCACGAGACTACGGCGGCTCTGGCCGAGAACGTACCTTCCTTCAAGATGAACTGCCTTCCCGACGCCGAGGCGGCCCTGATATGCTGTGAGGCAGTCGCGCCTCTTGTCTGTCGGAAAGGGACAAAGGTCATACCGAACGAAATCCTTCTTGGCGAGGTGGGCGAACTTCTTGCAGAAGGCAAGGAAGTCGAACTTCTCACGAAAGGGTGCAGCATGCTGCCGTTCATAGTCGGCGAGAGGGACAGCGTACTACTGAAAAAAATGGATAAAGTTTCCGTGGGCGACATTGTGCTGGCCCGGACCGGCAGGGGCTATGTGCTGCACAGGGTATTCGCGCTGGACGGAGAAAAGGTCACCCTGATGGGAGACGGAAATCTGAAAGGCACTGAAAGCTGTTGTCTTGACGACATCAGCGGCATCGTGAAAGAGATACTCAAGCCCGCTCGGAGAGTCAAGCCCGGAAAAGGTCGTCTCTGGAGGCTTTTGAGGCCGTTCCGACGTTATATTTTGTTTATTTACAGAAGATTGATATGAAACTAGTCGAAGGATTCAAGATGCGCAAGCTTGGCCGCGAACATATAATTGTTCCCGAATCCATCCAGCACGTGAATTTCAACAAAATGATAACCCTGAATTCGACCGCCGCCTATCTCTGGGAGTCAGTTCAGGGCAAGGATTTCACCGCGAAGGATCTGTGCGAGCTTCTTCTGGCGCAGTACGAGGTCGATGAAGCAACCGCGATGGCCGATTCGGAAAAAATCGCCGAGGCTTGGAAAGAAGCAGGAATTGCCGTTGATTAAAGTTCGGCGATAAAGGATTCACACGCGCGCACCTTGTCCCCTATCTTGACACAGATCTTTGCGTCGAGCGGGAGGTACATGTCGATGCGCGAGCCGAACTTGATTATTCCGCACTGTGCCCCGGCTTCTGTTTCCAGACCGGGCTTTGCATAGGATACAATACGGCGGGCGAAAGTGCCGGCCAACTGTTTGAAGAACACATCCTTCCCTTCCGGAGTGCGGATGCAGGTGCAGGTGTGCTCATTTTCTTCGGAGGCTTTGGGCTTGAAGGCCAGGAAATGTTCTCCCGGATGATATTTGGCATAAGTCACCGTACCGCTCACGGGCCAGAAATTGGCGTGAACGTCCCAGAAGTCCATATATATGGAAATCTGGATGCAGTCCCGTTTCAGGCATTCCGGTTCAAAGACTTTCTCGATTATGACAATGTCGCCGTCGGAAACGGCCGTTACCATCTTGGATGAACCTTTCTTTTCCCGGACGGGCACTCTGAAGAAAAGAGTCTGCCAGCCGCAGAACCATACAAGAATAAGAAGAACCGGAACGATTACCCAGAGCGTATGGCTGAAATGAAGCGTCAGGAACGCTGCGGCTGCGCTGAAAAGATATACGAGGGCAAGAGTGCCGTATGAATTCTTGTCAATTCTGATCATAGAAGATTGAAAATGCTGATATACGCGGCTGCAACGGGTATTGCGAACAGGGAACTGTCAAAACGGTCCAGGAAGCCTCCGTGGCCGGGGATGCTGTTGCCGGAATCCTTGACTGAAAAATGCCTTTTGAAAAGGGATTCGAAAAGGTCTCCGCACACTCCTGCGGCGCTCAGAAGGGCTGAAAGAACAGCGCAATGCACAAGCGGGAATTCAAGCCAGCCGATGTAATGGAGCGCGATTCCGGCTCCTGTCGCGCACACGAGACCGCTCCAGAAACCCCACCAGGATTTTTTTGGAGATATCGACGGAGCAAGTTTGCGCGAATTGCTCTTCTGGCCGAACGCTGTGCCGAAAACATAGGCTCCCGTATCGGACAAGCACATTATGACAAGAAGCGATATCAAGAAATGCCAGTTATAAGCGCCGTCGTGAATGCAAAGCAGCGGGAGAAGGAAAACAGGAAGCCCGACGTAAAGCAGCCCCTCGAAAATCCAGGGAAGGCTGTCGAGCTTTGAACGGTCCTTCACGAAAAGCATCGAGGCCATGAGGCCCACCGCCGGAAGCGCGGGGACTGCAAGCAGGCGGGAGTCCAGACCATACAGACGCACAAGGTAATGCAGGGCGAAGAAAAGGGCCGCTGAACCTATTGCAAGGGCTTTCTGGGGCATCAAAGCATCGCCTGTGGAGATAGTGTAGAACTCCTTCAGCATCATATATAGCGCAACCAGTACGACGTACGGGAACAACACCGGGATGAATACCGTCGCGGCAATCAGAACGACAAGGAACAGAATGCCTGATACAGTGCGTTTAAGCAAGTCTTTCTTCGCCATGTTTGCCTGCCTTGGGGCCGAGTACCGCTTCGAGGTCGTCGGCGAATATGACTTCCTTCTCTATAAGCATTCCAGCAAGGATTTCGAGCTGCTCCCAATGCTCCTTAAGAAGCTTTTCGGTGGTCTTAGTGACGGAATCCACCATTTTCTTTGCTTCTTCATCGATTATCTGCGCCGTTTTCTCGCTGTAGGGCTTCGTGAGCTCATAGCCGCGTGCGCCGGTGCTGTCGTAGAAGGAAAGATTTCCGATTTTCTCGCTCATTCCGAAATAGGCGACCATGGCATAAGCCATCCTTGTCATCCGTTCGAAATCATTCAGGGCGCCGGTGCAGGGAACTCCGTTGTTCACAATCTGCTCCGCAACCCTGCCTGCGACAAGGGCGCACATCTCGTCTGTCATTTCCGACTTCGAGTGAGTCACTTTTTCGTCAGGCAGATACCAGGTGAGTCCGAGGGCCTGGCCTCTTGGGATGATGGAAACCTTCAGGACCGGATCGCAGCCGGGAAGAAGCCAGCCCACGACAGCATGGCCTGCTTCATGATAGGCCGTAAGCCGTTTTTCGTCAGCTGACATGATGGTTTTCTTGCGCTCGATACCGCCGACAACCCTGTCGACCGCGTCCAGGAAATCCTGGTTGCATACAGCCTGATGGCTGTTTCTGGCAGCTCCCAGCGCGGCTTCATTGCAGATGTTCGCTATATCGGCTCCGGACATTCCCGGAGTATGCTTTGAAATGGTCTCGAGGTCGAAATCTTCGGCAAGCTTGATGCCCTTGAGATGAACTTCGAAGATTTCCTTGCGCTCGTTCAGGTCGGGAAGGTCCACGTGGATCTGACGGTCGAAACGTCCAGCCCTCATAAGGGCCTTGTCGAGTATGTCCGCACGGTTCGTCGCGGCGAGCACTATCACGCCGCTGTTGGAGCCGAAGCCGTCCATCTCCGTAAGAAGCTGATTCAACGTGTTTTCCCTTTCATCATTTGAGGAAAATCCTGCGTTCTTGCCTCTGGCGCGGCCTACGGCGTCAATTTCATCGATGAAAACTATGCAGGGAGCCTTCTCCTTCGCCTGGGCGAAGAGGTCGCGTACGCGGCTTGCGCCAACGCCCACGAACATCTCCACGAAATCCGAACCGCTGATCGAGAAGAAAGGCACGTTCGCCTCACCGGCCACAGCCTTCGCAAGAAGGGTCTTGCCCGTACCCGGAGGGCCGACGAGCAACGCACCCTTGGGAATTTTGCCGCCGAGCGAGGTGTATTTTCCGGGATTCTTCAAGAAATCCACTATCTCCATTACCTCCTCCTTCGCGCCGTACAGTCCGGCTACATCCTTGAAGGTCACGTTTACCTTGTTCTTGTCGGCGAGTTTTCCGGTGGATTTGCCCACGTTGAAGGGGTTCATGCCGCCGCCACCGCCGGGACCGCCGCCCATGTTGCGGTTCATCCCGCGGAACATCCATATCAAAAAGAAGACAAGCAAAAGTATCGGGAGGCCCCATTCGAGGATGTTGCCCCAGATTTTCGAATCGTTTTCAATGACCAGTCTGGCTCTTGAAACTTCCGGCAGCGCCCCGTTCAGCGACTCGAATTCCTCTTCGGCATTGAAGCTGCCGGACACGAGAAAGAAGAACTGCGGCGAAGATGCCGGAACTTCGCCGTCAGGGAACAGAGATTCATACTTTGACAAGCTCTCGGGGCGCATCGTTACCGTGCCCTTGAAATCGTTGCGTACGAATATCACTTCCTTCACGTCTCCAGCTGAGATCATCTCGGAGAGCTGCGCCCATTCGATCTTTGCAGGCGAAGAGCCCGGATTGCGGAAAAGAAGGAATGCAAGACCTGCAAGCAGGATTATATAAAGCCAGGAAAGATTGACACGCACCACTCTGGTCCTGGGTTCCTTGTTGTCCTTATTGTTTTTTTTGTCTGCCATGTTTGCTAATTTTGCGGCACAAAGATAAACAAAAATACCGCCAAAACATAAATGTCACCAATCAGATGGTTCAATAAATTGGAATCCACCAATGACGAGGCCCGGAGACGTTTTTCAGGCCTTGACAATTTGTCAGTGGTGGCATGCCGGAACCAGACGGCCGGCCGCGGCCAAGGCGATCATACCTGGTATTCTCCTGCGGGCAGGAATCTCACGTTTTCGATCGTATTCAAATATGAAGGCATGCCTCTGGATGCCCCGGACGCCGCACTTGTAAGCAGTTTCGTCACCCTCGGAATATTGGACTATCTGCGCGACAAAGGTGTGGAGGGAAGAATCAAGTGGCCCAACGACATCTGGATCGCTGACCGCAAGATATGCGGGATACTCGTTGAAAACACCATCGAGAACAACTTTGTCACAGGCAGCATAATCGGAGTCGGATTCAATCTCAACGAAAGAATCTGGCCTCCTGAGCTTCCAAATCCCGTTTCTCTTCTTGAACTTACCGGGAAACGCCGCTGTCCTGCGCTGGAATTGAGGAGACTGGTAAAAAAAATCTGCCGCCGGAGCAGACTGTTGTCTGACGCGGACGGCAGGAAAGTTTTGCAAGAAGAATTTGGAAAATATGTTTTCAGAATCTCCTGAGCGCCTCGACGGCCGCCTCGGGATCTTCCGATTTGAACACTGAACTTCCGGACACAAGGATGCCGACGCCTGCCTCGGAAAGCAGGGCTGCGTTCTCCAAGTCCACTCCCCCGTCCACCTCGATCGGTGTGGAGCAACCCCTGCGGGCAATTTCATCTTTAAGTTTACGGACCCTTTCAGGAGTTGTTTCAATGAATTTCTGACCGCCGAAGCCCGCAAAAACTGACATCAGGAGAAAAAAGTCCGCCTTCCCTATATAAGGATAAAGTCTGCGCACGGGAATGTCCGGATCGACAGCCACTCCAGCCTTGCAGCCGAGAGCGTGAATCTCATCGATGCAGCGCGCAGTACGGCAGCGTGCGGCTTCAAGATGGAAACTTATCATCTCGACTCCGCAGGCGGCCAGCCGCTTGAACCAGCGCTCGGGATGGACTACCATAAGATGTACGTCCAAAGCCGGAGTACTGATTGAACAAAGCTTCTCTATAACGCTGAAACCGAATGAGATGTTCGGAACCAGGGTCCCGTCCATCACGTCCAGATGGAGATAATCGGCATTGCTGACAAGTGAAATGGAATGTTCCAGATTGAGAAAATCAGCAGCCAGAAGGGACGGCGCGACTTTCATTACAGGGATGAGTTTAATATCGATTCGAGATCGGTGACGTATTTTCGGAACTGCCTGTCGGTGGACATCAGGTCGGAAACGGTGGTGCAGGCGTGAAGAACCGTTGCGTGGTCCTTTCCGCCGATTTCGGCGCCGATCGTGGCGAGCGAGCAGTTTGGAATGAGATTACGGCTCAGATACATCGCTATCTGACGCGCTTGCACTATCTGGCGGCGGCGCGACTGCGACACTATATCGTCGCGTGAGATGTTGAAATATTCGCAGACACTCCTCTGCACGCTGTCTATGGTGATTTCCTGTGCGGACTCAGTGACGAGGTTGGAGGTTATCTGCGCGGCTAGATCGACGGAGTTCTCCTTGTGGCACATGGTCGCGTGGGCAATCAGGGATATCAGCGCGCCTTCCAGCTCCCGGAAATTGGTCTTGACATGCGACGCGAGATACTCGAGGACGTCATCCCCAATCTTCACGCCTTCCCTGAAACATCTTTCGCGGAGAGCTTTCAGCCTTGTCGCGTAATCCGGACGGCCCAGTTCGACGGAAAGCCCCCACTTGAAACGCGAGAGAAGCCTTTCTTCGAAGTTCTGGAGATCCTTGGGCGCGCGATCGGAGGTGAAAATCAACTGCTTTCCGCTCTGGTGCAGGTAATTGAATATATTGAAGAAAGCGGTCTGGGAACCCTGGCCGACGAGATCCTGGATATCATCCACGATCAGGACGTCGATCCTCTGATAGAAGGCCATGAAGTCGGTCAGTTTATTGCGGACATTCACGGCATCCATATACTGGGTCTTGAATTCGTTCCCGCTTACGTACAGGACTATCTTGTCCGGGAACAGGTTGTGCGTTTCATTGCCGATCGCCTGGGCGACGTGAGTCTTGCCGAGACCGGGACCGCCGAAAATGAACAGAGGATTGAAAGGAGTCTTTCCGGGAGCGGCGGCAATCGCCCTGCCTGCGGAAATCGCCATACGGTTGCATTCTCCTTCCACTATGTTTTCGAAACAATAGACGGGGTTGAGCCTGGGGTTAATCTTCACCCTGGTAAGACCCGGGTAAACGAAGGGTCCGGGATTGCCGGAAGGCTGGTACGTACCGATCTGCACCTCCCTGTTCATCGGGACGTTGCCCTGCAAAGCCGGATAGCTCACGGATGGCTGGTTGCTGACGGGCTTGAGAGTATAAATCAGACGCGCATCCGCACCGAGAACCCTCTTCAAAGTCTTTTTTATCACATCGAGGAATGACTCTTCAAGATATTCCCTGAAGAAGTCTGAAGGAACCTCGACGGTCAGAGTGGACTCGACAAGCGAAACCGGCTTGATCGGCCGGAACCAGGTCGCGAACTGCTGGGGCTCGATTATCCGCTCGATAATGTGCAGACAATTGTCCCAGACATCGACATGCCTTGATACCATATTTGCGCTTGTGTTGTCCATAGAATTCAACAGTGCAAAAATGGATGAAAAAATCTTTATAAAAAATTTAAACGAGTATTGTTTTTTAATTTTATAAGGCTTAAATAAGATAAGCCAAAATCTTGAAGCCGCTTTTGCAATATCCTGAATTTCAATTATTTATAAAAGCGTGAAAATTTCTTTGATTTCATTTTCAGCGACTTGCGCTTCACTTCATGGCTGCGAGAGAATCACCGTGTATCTGAACGATGAAAGCATCGGGATATTTCTTCCTTATTTTAACGATTTCATTTCTGACTTCGGAGAGGCTGCCCTTGACCGCCACGACATATTTATATAAGGAGCCTGACCTGACAATTTTAGGCTCGTAACCCATGAAGGCCGGATCGCCGGCAAACAGGAGGTTCGAAGACGCAAGGATCTGGACCCCATATTGAGTTTCAGGTTCCGGAAGGACGGGCTTTCCGGCCACGGCAGCTCCAACGGAAGCCGTGTCGGAATCGGCCGGGACCAGGACTGCGGACAGGGTGTCGGGAAGCTGTGTCGCGGACGGATTGGATACCGGTGCGGTTATGCTGTCTTTCGCACTCTCCCCCCCTACTCTGACGCTGCGGTCATACTGCAATTTGTACTGTGTGAAAGCGGAAAGAAGCCTTTCGGCAAGTTCCTGACGCGACTCCTCCTTGCGCAACACTGCAAGGTCGCCGGAATTGGAGATAAATCCGAGCTCGAGAAGCACTGCGGGCATCGACGTCTTCCACAGGACATAGAACGGATCCTGGGAGACTCCCCTTCTGTGCGGAACCGGGCCTCCGGAGAGTTTGTCGGCGACCGTCTGGGCAAAGAAGAGGCTCTGTTCCAGATAAGCGTTCTGCATCAGGGACATGAATATGAAGGATTCCGGATCGGAAGGATCAAAATCCTGATATTTGGTCGAATAATCCTCATCCAGCTTGACCACGGCATTCTCCCTCTGGCATACGCTCATATTGTAGGCGAAAAGATCTCTGTCTTTATGCGAGGACTGACCCAGGACGTGGACTGAATAGCCGTTTGGGGATGTGGAAGGTACGGCGTTGATATGTACTGATATGAAAAGATCCGCATCCGCCTTGTTCGCCACGGCCGCCCGCGCGTCGAGCGAAACGGTCTTGTCCGTGTCGCGGGTCAGCAGCACCTCCACGTCGGGATGGTCCCTTCGAATGAGCTCGGCAAGCCTTTTGCTGATGTCGAGCGTGAGGTTCTTTTCGTAGGTCTTGCGGTCTTTGCTCACGCAACCCGGATCCTTGCCGCCGTGACCGGGATCGATCACGACCTTGCGCAGCGAAGGCGTGGGCGCAGCCGGCAAAAGAAAGCAGGATGCAGCAAAGAGCAATATGCAGATTGTACGTTTCAGAAAAAATAGTACCTTTGTATTTTGCAAAAATAAGAAAAATCTTGCATTCCAGAAACGGAAAATATATAATATTGACTCTGCTGGCCATTCTGGTCGGCTCTTCGGCCGTTTCCGCGCAGAATGCAAGACGCGGCAAGGTGGATCCGAACCAGTTCAACCGCTATGTCCAGAAGGCTCTCCCGGCTCCTCCCGACTCTCTTGAAATGGCACGCCGCGACTCGATTCACGTGGCTGATTCCCTTCACAGGCTGGATTCCCTGGCCCTTCTTGGCAAGAGTTCACTCGACATGCCGGCTTTCTCCACGGCCAGAGACTCCATTGTGGAAGTGTTCTCCGAAGGCCAGCGCAAGATTCTTTATTACGGCGACGTGACGGTGAAATACCAGGACATGTCCCTGTCAGCAGAGCTGATGGAGTACGACATGAACACCGGGAAAGTCCATGCGAAAGGCGTATACGACACGCTCACCGGCACTTGGAAGGGCCTTCCAGTGATGGAGCAGAAGGGCAAGAGCTACAATATGCAGGAGGTAATCTACAACTTCAACACCCGCCAGGCCAGCATCAAGGAGGTGGTGACGAAGGACGACGACGCCATCCTGCACGGCAACCGCGTGAAGATGGCCGAAGACAACTCGATGAGCATCATCAACGCGAAATACACCGTATGCGACGCCGACGAGCCGCATTACTATATGAAACTCAGTTCCGCGAAAAATATCTCCAAGCCTCAGCAGAAGACGGTTTTCGGCCCTGCGCACCTAGTCGTGGAGGGGGTTGACCTGCCCATCGTGCTTCCGTTCGGATTCATCCCGAAAAGGCCCCAGAGGGCCACGGGACTGCTGATGCCGACCTTCGGCGAGGAAAACGCGCGAGGCTTCTACCTGAAGGATCTGGGCATGTACTTCGTGTTCGGCGACTATTTCGACCTTTCCGTGACCGGAGACATCTACAGTCTGGGCTCATGGGCCGTAGACCTGAATTCCCGCTACAAGGTGAATTACAAGTTCAACGGCAATTTCGCCCTGACGGTTTCGCACGACCAGACCGGCGAAAAAGGCAGCGCAGACTATTATGAGAGTGGGAACTTCTCGGTAAAATGGCAGCATACACAGGATTCCAAATCCCATCCGGGGACTTCGTTCAGTGCTTCCGTGAATTTCTCAAGCCCTTCGAACAGCAAATACAACTCACGAAGCGTGAACGAGGCTCTCCAGAACCAGATTTCATCATCGATTTCGTATTCGCACAACTGGAACGGAAAGTTCAATCTCTCGGTGAACGCCCTGCATTCCCAGAACTCCCGCGACTCCTCCTATGCCTTCACGCTGCCTAACGTGACCTTCTCGATGAGCACGATCTACCCTTTCAAGATAAAGAACAGGGTCGGCAAGGAAAGAATCTATGAGAAAATATCAATAGGCTATAACACCTCCTTCCAGAACAAGATCAACTTCAAGGCATCCGAGTTCGGGCAGGACGGCTTTCTGGATAAATTCCAGAACGGCATGACCCACAATTTCTCGCTGGGCTTGCCCTCGTTCACCCTGCTTAAATACATAACTTTCAATCCTTCTGTAAGTTATGGAATGAACTGGTACTTCCAGAAATCAGATTACGAGTACAACCGCGAGACCAACAAGGTCGAACAGACGAAAGGCAAGCAGTTCGGACATTTCGGAGTCACTCACCGTTATTCATTCTCCGCTTCGGCCTCCACGCGTCTGTACGGAATGTTCAATTTCGGAAAATACGGAAAGATCCAGGCCATCCGGCACGTGATATCCCCTTCCGTCTCGATGTCCTTCTCGCCCGACCTCGCGACCTACTTCAACGGTTACCGCACTCTGTATTATACTGATGTCAACGGCGACGACAAGGAGTACCAGTACAACATCTACACCGGCCAGCTCAACTCCCCTCCCGGAAAAGGCAAATCCGCCACTGCATCCCTCTCAATAGGCAACAACCTCGAAGCCAAGGTGCGTGATTTCGCCGACACGACCGGGAAAGGCACGAAGAAAGTCAAGCTGATTGACCAGCTCAGCATAAACACAGGCTACAATTTCCTCGCGGACTCGATGAAGATGAACACGATCAGCATGTCGATGTCCACGAACCTCTTCAACAAGGTCAACGTGAGCGCAAGCGCCGGTTTCGACCCCTATGCAATCGGAGCCAACGGTTCCCGCTGCGCGAAATTCGCCGTCACCCAGGGCCAGGGACTTGCCCGACTGACCAATGTCTCGGCATCTGCTTCCTATACTCTCTCAGGCGACGGTAAAGTCGAAGGCAACGACGGCCAGACCACGGCCGGAATGTACCAGAGAATCTACTACCATCCCGTAACCGGCGAGTACATCCCGGGCGGCTGGCTGTACTACACAAACCCCAATGTGCCGTGGTCGGTCAACATGAACTTCAACCTGAGCATGAACCGGACCTGGACTGTGGACAAGGAGACCGGTGAACTGAAGACAAACGACAGGGTGACGGAAACCCTGGGCCTGAGCGGAAATCTGAAACTGACGCCGAAACTCTCGATCAACGCCAGCTCCGGCTTCGACTTCAAGGCTATGCAGATAACCACGACACAGTTCAGCTTCACTTACGACCTGCATTGCTTCAACATCGCCGTGACGTGGGTTCCGACAGGAACATGGAAATCCTACAGCTTCAGGATAGCCGCAAACGCGTCCGCCCTGGCCGATCTGTTGCGCTTCAAAAAGAGCAGCAGTTATTGGGACAATTAGAATTAATTTCTATATTTGCAGAAGAATATTCACCGCCGGAATTCTTCCGGCAACTCTAACATCTTTTATATATTTATGCCACACCGCCTATTCGATCTCAGTCAGATGAGTAGAGAGCAGCTCGAGGCCATAGCAGCCGAGCACAAGATCAAGAACACCAAAAAGTTGGACAATGAAAACCTCGCGTACGCCATTCTTGACGCCGAAGCGACAGAGATATCGCTAGCCCCTCAGGTTGAAAAGCCCAGAAGAGGCCGTCCCAGAAAGGAAAAACAGACACCATCTCAGGAGCCGAAGGCCGGGCAGGAGAAGCCTGCTTCGAAGGCTGCCGCACCGGATCCGAAGGCCGCAGCTCCCGCCGAGCAGAGCGCTCCCCAACCCAAGAAACGCGGACTAAAGCCCAAGAACCAGCAGCCTCAGGAAACCCAGAATGAGTTATTCCCCGCCGCTGCAGAGCTCAAGCCCGTTGAAGAAACCAAGGCTCCCGTGGAGCAGAGTGC